>SDBV01000813.1_pt1 | contig 45382 bp, 84 predicted proteins | sample 2277081 | NCBI WGS metagenome assembly SDBV01 (sample SAMN10402039, study PRJNA504765) | marine sediment metagenome | isolation source: marine sediment core GS10_PC15, 223 cmbsf | place: Arctic Ocean: Southern Knipovich Ridge | collected 2010
CCTCCACCGATAGAAAGTACGCAAGAAGGGCATCCGGGTTACGCGAGTCTCGTACCACACCGACGTGCCCACCAGATGACAGAAATGCCTGTAAGTTTTCGAGTTTTGAGTAATCATCTTCGGCTCCAAATGCGTCCTTGTTCATGGACGCGATAACGAGTAGCTCTGCTGGTGTCATCGTACACCCCTCACCAGTATCCTCTTGGATGTGATGTTCGCCTTCGGGATGGTGTTGCGGTCACTGACACTTCCGTTCGCACCGAAAGAGCCCACCACCGTGACTGTCCTTTTGTCCTCACGTATAAGCCAGCCTACTGAATGGATGGAGATAGGGTTACACTGCCTGGCTTCCTCCAGGCTATGCCAGACCCCGGTGCCAGAAGCATCCCTCCACGTTACGTGTACTAGGTCGTAGTCTCGTTCTCTCATTTCCCCTCCTCGATGTCGTCCAGGTATTGGCTCACACTGGTGACGCGCCTGACCTTAGAGCCGAGCGCGACGGGGTTGAATCGGTTGTGAGGCCGGTCGATCAGATATGATTTGGCCTCGCTCATGTAGCTGATGCACACCGCGTTGCCTGCCTTGTCCTCGATGCTATATGATGCGCCGAGTGCGTTAGCCATCTCTCCCTTGGTAGCGAGAGTCGGCAGCACGATAACCGCCGGGTCGTCGATGTCATACTGGTTAAGCCACTCACTTGTCTGCCGCCGTGCCTGAAGCCCGGGCCGGGCCGTGACGAAATACACATCTCGCTCGACACACAGGTCTGCCAGCCGCAGGTGCTCGTTGCCTGAAATCAGGGAGGGCAGGGTGGCCCAGAAGGTACGGCTGGACTTGATCTCCTTCCAGATAGCGGCCACATGGGTGTCCTTCATGTGGTCGAAGTCCCACCTGACCTGGTTCTCGGTCCTGCACTCGGCGTACCCGAACATGTCATGTGCGATCTTGGTGAACCCGGACATGAAGTCAGCGAGCACCCCATCCATGTCGAACATCACGGGACCACTCATGCGTACACCATATAGATCACTGCCAGTCCGATCCAGGATAGGATCATAAATGACAAGATGAACTTGGTTTCTGCTCCCGGCTTCATCACTTCACCTCCTTCGGTGTGTATCCGAAATTCTCGATCTTCCCCACGCAACTCAGCCACTCGGTCGGACCCACTGCGGGCTGCATCAGCCAGTACCAGTCGTCCTCACCAAAGACGATCCCGGTCAACTCGTAGTCCTTGCCATCTAGGTCCCGTACCCACTTCTTCCCGATCAGGTGGTGGTGCACCTCAGGTCTGAACATGGCCATTAGATGTCCTCCTTGCAGGCCAGGCTCAACTGCTTCTGCTTGTACTTCAGGTTGACCTCGACGGGCTCGCACCGCTCCACCACGTCACGGACTAGGGTGCGGTAGCCGCCGCACCCAGCAGTCGCTACCACGATAATTACGAGTGCAGCAACGACGGCCATGCCAAACCAATAGCTTCTAGTAAACTTCATCAGAACCTCCTTCTTAATGATATGAAGTTGTAACCTAAGTTAGGTGTTGTCCCACGTGGCAGCAAGTAAAGGCACCTGTCTCCAGTGAACTTCCAGAGCGACGAGCAGTTGCTCCGGTGGCTTGCCTCTATCGACAATTTGTTGGTAATCCTAAAGCCTATGATGGGGCTCTCATAGTGGTATGCTGTGCTGATGATATCGTTGCCTTTGGTCACACCTATACCTAGAGCAGTGTAGAACCAACTGGTCCAATCAAAGTGCAGTCCCACAGACGCCGCAGGCTGTCCATTAAACACCGCGAACTTTGAGTACCACCCAATCCAGTTTCCCTTTCCGAATGGCCGTGTATACTGCACGTCCACCATCGGCCCGTTTGTGTGTCTGAACTGTGTCCCTACTCCTATACTCCACCCACCTGCCAGGCCCCAGTTCCCCGTGGACTCTCGACCCGACTCCGCCTGAGCAGGATGGACAAGCAAGAAACATGACGCTATCGTAAGCGAAACCGCAAGGGCAATGTATTTCCACATTACTCCCCCTTCGGCCTCATGCCGTGATGATACAGCGCGAACAGGATGCCGCACGCTGCGTTAGCCAAGTGATCTGTTTTCATGTCCCTGTCGAATACCTCGCCACTCAGAGAAGCCTTTAGGTGGCGCATAACGCTGTCCAGAATGGACTCCAGAGACATGTTCTCGCCACCAAGCTGCCAGTTCTTGCGATCATACTTCATAGCGCCCCGCTCCATGACACCGGCCACAAGGTCCAGCGCACGTCCAAACTCCAAGATGTAGGACAGTTGGGGCTTGCCCTGGTTGTAGCGCGTAGTTACCGCAGCCTCCGCCGTGAGAATCGGCAGGCCAGGCCCCCATACTTGCTTAGGAGGCGGTAACGGTGTCTCCGTTGGTTCCGGGGGCTCCGGCCACTTGTCCGTCATTGGGGTCAACGGCTCCGGCCCCGTGCACTCGTCGGGGTGCTGCGAGCTATCCTGTTCCATCTCGATAGCAAGTTGAAGATTGTGTAGATCACTCAGTTCTGTCATGTCTGTATCTCCCTCTAGGGATCTCGTCGTATTTACAGGCGGCGATGACTGCTGCCACCACCAGGAACACCGCGCCAAGTCCTGCCCATGGGGAGTAGGCGAACCCCCACCCTATTCCCAGGACAATCAGCACGAACGCGCCGAGTACAATGAAGATGCACGCGGCCCACAGTAGCCCTCGTATGATAGCGAGGCTTATCTTGTAGAACATGGAACCTCCTACGCTAGTATCGACAGAACACACGCCAGGACCACGACTGCTATCCCGATCCAAAAGCCTATGTTCATGTCTTGAAGTATTGACCCTCGACGATGCACGTTCCCTTGATGATGGGAATGGGCGACAGCCAAGTGGTCCCGTCTGGTATGCGGTACGCAATCCCGAAGCCCTGCGTCCACTGCGAACGCGCCTTCATGGAGTGCATGTAGTCCACCTTAGCAAGGTCCCCGAGCCAGCCGAAGCAGGCGCCGACGTGCGGCACCCCTGATGCGTTCGCTGCGACCTTGTAGTCCATGCGGTGGATGTGACCCATGACCATATTGTCCTGGTACGCCTCCAGAGAGCGGCTCAGGGCGTACTTCCCGGCCAACCCTACGTCATGGGTGTAGTTGATCTGGCCGATCTTAGTGTCGTCCTGGTAGGGCGTCACGTCCCAGTCCTTCAGGTCGAAGGGGTCGTTGACCATGAACCACTCGTAGAGCATGGGTGCGTTGTCCGACAGCCAGCGTGGCAGCCGCCACTCGTGGTTGCCTTCGAGGAATGTCTTTTCCTCCCACGGGGCAGCGTCCTCGAACCTGTCCTTCAGAGCACGTGCCCTGTCTATCTCCCGCTTGAAGTTGCCCTCGCGTCGGGGGTCCTTCCGGTGGAAGGAGACGGGATAGCAGTCGTAGAAGTCCCCGAGTATACGGATGCCGAACCAGTCGAACGCCGGGATCACGTGGTCAAGGATCAATTCCACTGACCGCTTGTCGTGGTACGGGGCGTGAACGTCGGGTATTATTATGTCTCGTTGTACTTCCATTGCGTTACCTCTTCTTCATTACTTGGTTAGGGTCAGGCCAGTGCCTACCTGGACTACCCGATACGTTCTGCCCACTGTGCACCTTGCTGCGCTCCTGCATCTCCAGTATGTTGATGCGATCCAGTAGCTTCTGGTTGGCCTCGCACATAGACACCATCGCGTCCTCCATCGCCTTGTACTTTTGCATCATGGGCATCAGTTTGTGCGCCAACGCCTGGTCGAATAGCTCCGTGGTGCACACCTTGAAGATGTCCTGCATCATCGTGTTTGCGTCGTGTTTCACTTCTGCTTTAATGATATCCATAGGTATCACCTTGGCTACTGTAAAAACTTCGGGTGGTATCGTCACGTAAGGGGTCGGGAATACCGACGGCTTATGGTACGCCTTCAGCATCTGGCTCGACCACACCGGGGTGCCTGTATTGATGAACGTGCTTGGATCACCTATGCTCACTTGAAGAAGCCCTTGGTCAGCTTGTTCAGGAAGGTGAACTTGAATCCCTCCTTCCTGCACCAGTCCGAGTAGCGCGTCTCCGTCTTGGGCGACAGCTTGTTGTCGTACCTGAAGATCAGCCGGACCTCCACGTTGGTAGCCTGCACGGCTATCAGCTTCGTGCGGTCACGGCTCGTGAGTCTGCCCTTAACCTCGATCACGTATTCCTTGCCCTCGATCGTGAAGTCAGGGGTGTACGTGTGCTGGCTGTACACCGAAGATGCGTTGCACTTCATGCAGACGCCCCGGGATACCCGGCGCACGTAGTCGCACTCCCACGCCTCGAACTCCCACTCCAGGTTGAATTTGTCCAGCTTGGCGGCAACCTCACGCTCAAAGCCGGATCGAAAGCCATCTTTCGCTACACGTGCCATCAGCGTATCCACCAGATGAGGACAGGCCCGGCTCTTACTCCTAGTGTACGCGCAGTGGTCCAAGTGTACCAAAGCCAAGGATCGCGGTGACGCCAAAACCTTAGCCGTCCTAGTTTTCTAACCTTCTTAGCTTGTTGGGCCACGTCTCTGTCCTCTCTTTAGGGGAACGTCCCTTGGAGGCAACGGCCTCTCAGGGGGAGGGTCCCTGTCTGCTGGCCACTTGCGCTTAGATGGTATGCCTGGGCTAGGCTCGCCATAGCTAGCCACGGATGATGTACGTCAAGAGGTGACGCATCACCTGCTTGTACGCCTCGGCTTGACCTTCCGCCCAAGCGACCTGCTCGTTGTACTTAGTTTCCAGGTTAGTGGCGGCCTGTTTAAGCCCCCATATCTGGTCACTCAACTTGGACATCTCTATTGCATCGGACTCGATCTGCATGGTCAGTAGCTCCTCGCGTGAGGCTTGGGCATCGCGCCGTGACTGTTCACTCTGCACTGCCGCATCTCGATGGTACTTGCCCCACGTCTCGTCTTTAGGTCTTTCGCCCATGCTCATATCTTTTCTCCTCGGCGGCCACGGGTGGTGGCCACTCACTTGCGTTTGCCTCGCTTGGGTTTGTCGGGTAAGGGCTGCACCTTCGTGCGGTCCTTCTTGGTTCGTATCTTCCCCACCGCGATGAGTTCGTCGGCGTCGAGGAAGTCTAGGGTCCCGACACGTATGGCTGCCGCCTGCTGTCGGTGCAGCTTGCGCTGCGGCATGTTACGTGGCTTCACCTGAGTTCTCCTCCCAAAATGGGACCGCATACCAGTTACCACTCGGGCTCTGCTCTTCCAAAATAGCAGGCTGGGTGTGCATGATCTTCCCGTCGTCGCTTTTGCTTCGTGCCACAACCAGGGCCAACTCACCTATCACTAGGTCAGCGGGCTCTCGTAGGCGGATACGCAGCCTCACGTTACGTCCGCTTCCAGGTATTCACCGACCTTGAACTTATCGGGATTGTGGCCTAGCTCACTTATGATATCGTAAGCAGAGTCAGTGCAGATGGACACATCGTTCGTCTCCATCTCGAAACCAAACCTCCTGTTGCGCCACTTGGGCTTTGACAGCCCGATCCTCCACTGCTTGCCTACGTCACACGCTAGGTACATCTTCATTTCGTTACCTCCAATTTATCTAATACCATTAGGGCCTGTCGTTTCTTTGGCTCACATAGATAGGGCCAAAGTTGATTCATTACAGCATACGCCATCTCTACGCTACTGTATATTAACACGAATCTGGGCTTATGATGGGCCTTTGTGCCCCCTGCCGAGTAAGGTCCGTACACAGTACCACAACCTACCGCCTTGACAAATCTGTCCAGTGTATCGCGATCCCCTGATTGCCCTACCTGGACACGAAAGGTTCTGTGATCGGACCACGTAGGTTTGCGTCCTTTGCTTTTCCAAATGTCAATACACCCCTCTCCGTCGAAGAAGCCTGCGGCCCACGCCAGTTCCGTGTTCACTTTTTAACCTCACGTACCTTCGGTAGTTTCTTAACGTTCGTTAAAAATACAGGGCCTTTACTGTATAGGAAAGTCCGTAACCCATCTCCGTTGTTAGCATCGGCCCAGCATATCTCTCGATATTCACAGTATGAGCACATGGTACACAGCTTCTGGTTTGGCCCTTCCTTCTTGGTAAGAGCCTCGACTCCCCGAGCCACGGGGTGTGTGGCCTCGATGGAATTGGTGATGAACACCAAGTCATCCTCGCGTGTGGGTGCTGACGTGAGAGGGCACTCAACGAGGGCACCTGACACCTTATCCATAGCAATCCATGCACCCTTGTCGTACTTCCCAGCATCCCGGTAAAGGGAGAGTTGTGAAACGTACCCAAATGGGTCATCACCGAAGTCTCCTGTCTCAAACTTTTTCATGGAGAAGGGGGCGGCAGACTTCACGTCTATCACCGTACCTCCCACGCTCAGGTCCATGCTGCCCTTGACCTTCCACCCGTTGGACAGGTCGTAGTCTACCCTGCGCTGCTGGTCCTCCACCTTTATCCCCGCTACCCTCATCAGGAAGATGACGAGGACCTCGATCAGGTCCCCGTACATGAACTTGATGTGATTCGCCGGGGCCAGCGGTTCCATCGGAGTAGCTGGGCGGTGTTTGTACCACAGCTTGCGAAGGCACGGGTGCCCCGCACTTGACATGCGGAGCACCTTGTTGGCCACGTTAGGTGGCGAGCCCTTGGCCTGGAAGCGGGCGAACAGCAAGGATGCTATTTCCGAGCCCGCCTTGGCAGACCAATGCTCTACCTTCTCGGGCTTCGTCACCCCAGTGAACAGGCAGTAGATGCGGTTGACTATACTCACGCCGAGTCCTTCGCCAGGGATTCAGCGGCCACAGCCTCGGCTGCCCTGCGCTCCACGTCACCGGCACTGTACTCTTCGAAGGTGCGTGCCAACTCGATGACAGCTTCGGCTGCCTTCGCCAGTGCGATCTTGCTAGGCACCTTGTTATCGGACGGTAGGATGGGCTGTATGCTTGTCCACAGTTCAGTGGCGTGCCTCAGTGAGTTCTGGCGGATGATGCTGCGGTCACCATGCAGCGTAGGCACCGGGAACTCCTTGCCGTAGGTTCTTACGGGCTTGGTGGCACCACCAATGGGTACTGAGCCGAACGGTGCGACCGGGATGCTGGCACCACCCACTGCACTCACGGCCACGATCCTCTCGGACCCGTACTTGCTCTCCGTCGTCACGTCGTAGCTCTCCCCAATCTTGTACAACTCGGGCGGCTCCATGCGTAGGCCGATCTCGACCTCGGTCTTGAGTAGTGAGATTGGGTCCTCGTAGACACCTACGTACAGTGGCTTGCCTCGGAGATGCTTCTTCTGCACCTCTTTGATCTCAGCCAGTTTCACGTTTGATAGTGTAGTCATTTAGTATCCCTCCAGTTGTCACCTACTGTGACGTTAAGTACAATGGGCACGACGTGCCCGGTTGCATCATGTATGTAATGCTTTACTTGCTTAGCTAGTGGTCCCTCCAAGTATTGTTTCCACAAGATCACTACACTCTCGTGCACCTCGAACACCAGTTCATCGTGCACTGTGTGGATGACACGTACCCAAGTCAGCGCATCCCTACGCACCAGTTCCTTTACCACCTCCGCTTCCGCAACGCCCACGCAGTCTGCTGTTGCGAACGACTGGATCGGTCGGTTGCGTAGCTCCGTGTAGGGCCAGCGTTTCTTCTTGGTCTTGAACCCCAGCCAGCGCCCGGATACCTGCTCAACGTGGCCCATGTTCTCCGTCTGCCCCGTGGTCGGATCAAAGAACGAGGTTATGCCGGTGATGTTGGCCTTTACCTTGCGCCAGTAGCCCCACGCTATGGGGTACGTATCCGAAAGTGTGTCGATGATCGCTTTACACACGTCCTCGGGTACGCCGGACTGTTCCGACAGTCGGGGCGCACCACCGCCATAGATGGCACCGAACACGATACCCTTGACCGTGCGCCTGTCCACTGCGTGCTTGTAGGTGTTGTACAGTTTGGCTCGAATTCTCTCGTGCATGTCAACGCCTTGCTCCAAGTCAGCCAGTAGTACCGAGTCGCCGGACATAGCAGCCCACCCACATATCTCAATCTGCTTGAAATCGGCAGACACTATCTTGTGGTCGGGCCGCGCCTTCACGCAGGGGCGCATGACCTCGGGCCACTGCTGTGCGTTCGGCTTTGAGCACACCTTGCGGCCCGTGTTGGCGCCGACAAGTGATAGCTGCGGGTGTATCCTGTCCATTTGATTGGCGTGCAGGCGTGTGTATTCAACCGCACCCTCCACTAGCCCCTCTAGCTTCTCCGTATCTTTCAGGTCAATCAACAGGGTAGTCAGGGCCGTCCGTAGCAATTCACCTTGCGGCAGCTTGTTGCGGTACTTCTGTAGGTCCGCCTTGGACAGCGTATCAGGCATCACCGGCTGGAGTGACACCTTGAGTGGCCACCTGTTCACACGATAGCGAGCCTTGCCCTTGAGTGGGCCGTTGCCCTGGACTATACCAATCTTCTCTCGTGTTATCATCTCGCACTCGCCCCCTTGCAGGAGGGTGAGTAGCACGTTGCGCGAGGTCACGTTGATCTCGGTGGCGTTGACTATGCACGGCTCTATCTTCAGCATAGTAGCGTACATATCAGTACGCAGTGCCACGGAGTGCTCATTCAACCCCTTCTTCATGTTATTAAGCCAGCCTAAATCTACTGGCAGTCCGTTGCGATAGCACAGGTACAGGTACTTGAGCACGTCCATGCTTCTGAGTATGCACACGTCGAGCTCGGGATAGGCGTCAAGGTACTTGGTCTGTGCGTTGAACAGATCACGGGTGTTCTTCACGTCATATTTCAGGTAGGACGTTAGCTTAGACCGCCACGCCTCACCCTTCATCATAATCTTGTCGGCACCTACGCCTTCCTTGAAGAGGGCCGTGATGTCGTTGTCCTTGGTCCATCCCATCATGCCCATCTGCGAGCACGAATTCTCAAGCGAGGGCCACAGGTTGGTGTGCCCTGAAATCATGGTCGTCGCTAGCTGCGTGTCCCACCATTTCATGGACAGTAGGTGCTTGACCTCCTGATCGTTCCACCCTTCGGTGATGTGCAACAAATCAAATAGTATGTTGTGCCCTATCACCCGGTCATCCTTCTTCGCAAGCAGGAGCACCTGCTCCAACTGCTTGGGTGTACGTAGGACAGGGGGAGCACCATCCAAGGAGGTCGCACCGATCACGTGCACCGCACCGTAGTAGGGGCGTGGCCCGTGCTTCTTGTGGATGCTTGTCTCAGTGTCAAGTACGATGTCCACCTATGGTACCTCCCTTGAACACGCAGCGTGCCGCGTCGAACGTGACCTCACAGTAGGCGTGTCGACTGCTCTCGATAGAGCGCGGCCCGCCTACCAGCTTGTTCTTCGGTATGTTTATTCCCCGAATGGGGTCATCCGGTCCTTCTCCACCGAGGAGGATGATGGCGTCCGCCTCACCCTGGATAAGCGTTTTGCTTCCATAGATATGGTTTCCGTATACCTTGCGTAGTCCCGCCGCTTCACTTCCGACCTGTACAATACCCAACACCAGACGGCCAGTAGCGGCAAGATTGCGAGCCCATAGACCCAGGTTTCCGTAGCGATCGGCGTTGGAGTCATCTCGTTTCTCCCGTATGTTTACCTTGTCCAGCCTGTTGATGATGACGACGCACGGGTTCACCTCGTCCACGATGCGCTCGACTTGACGCGCGGTCATACCATGTATCCTCTGGAAGGTGAGGGTGTGGTCGTCTACCCCTGCCTTGTCGGCCTTGGTGAACGCCTTGCCCCTGTTGGCCTCGATCTCCTTGCCTGTCATGCCGGTGGCTATGGTCAGGCACCTGTCGCGTAGCTTGTAAGTCTCCTCCTCATTGTTGAGGATGAGGACGGTCGGCGCTGCCCCCTTCGGGGGTGCGCCGATGATCCAGTGTATGGCTTGGGACAGGCAGAAGGATGTCTTGCCCATCTCGTAGCATGCACCAACGAGAATAAAATCACCCCGGCGGGCGGGTCCAAGTGCTATGTTCAGTTCCTCAATGGACCACTCGTAGCCGTCACCTACAGGGTGTAAGGGCGCCAGCAATGGAGATGTGATCCCCATTGAAGGCGCCACCGGAGATACCACATTTGAATTCAGTTGGTCACGTGCTTGCTCGATGTGGTCGGCTAGTGATACGTTGCCAGTCACACCGTTCAACACGTCCTGTAATCTGGTGCTCACCTTGTGCTCGACCCACTGCTTCCTCATTTCCTCTATGAGGTCCGCTGTGATGACAGCTTCGCGCGCCTTCTGCAAGAAGGCACGGGTCAGCGCCATCATAGGCAACGCCAGTTTCGTATTGCCCACGTACCACAACTCGAACGCGTCTAGCGTCACGGCTCCCTGCTTCGGGTGTGCTTGGTAATACTCCCCCAACCCATCGATAGCTCGGGCTGCCACCTCTGCGAGTAGGTCATGCCTCACGCAGTTGTGGTACTTCTCGTACATCTCTCGATCTATGGTGAATATCTTGAGTGTAACGTAGGCATCTATGCTCATGCCCACCCCCATTTATCTAGTGCTATACCTGCGCGCATCCTGTCGTACCTATATTGTGGATCGTAGATCACGTTGGAGAACAGTAGCTCGGCTGTCACAAACGCCTTCTCCTGTATCCGGGTGATCGCCGTCCCGTCGTTGTCGAAGGCGAAGGCCACCCCAGTTATGGCTGGGTAGTCCTGCGCCGTGCGCCAAAGCAAATTGTCGGTCAAGTTATTCGCACCGCCGCATGGCAGGGCGTTGACCCCGGCGTAAGCAAAGCGCAGTGCTGTTATCAAGTCCTCGGTAAACACCAAGGTGTGTGGTCTGATTATCTTGGGCATGCAGATCGGATGGATGACACATGGTGTCATCTCCACCTGATCCCTCACTTGGCCCGGCAAGAACCACGAGGTCCAGTATTTGGGACCACTGCCAGGGTATACGTGGCGGCTCTGCTCACCTACGTCATAGCCTCGGATCATTATGTCATCCTTGCAGATGATGTTCCTCCGCATAGAGAAGTGCACCTCACCGTTGTTCGTGCAACGTATCCACCTTGGGAAGATGCCATTCAGTTCCCACGCCACGAGCATGATCCTGTCCACCATTCTAACCGAAAAGAACTCAGCGAATGGTGCTAGCGTGGGGTCCAGTGAGCTATGGTGCTTCTTGATGATCGACCTCTGCACTTCCACTGCCATCATGCCCGGCGGAGATATTGGGCCAGTGGTACACGGGCTGCTGATCGTGCTACTGACTGGCTTCGCTCGCTTACGCCCGCAGTGGTGACACCACGCCACGTACATCTTGCCATCCCCAGTGTACTTAATGTACAATCGGTTTTTCAAATCTGTACCAGCCGCGCATCCCAGGTGATTAAAACTTAACTGATTCCCCGGTTTCGCGGGAAGTGGATATTTCGCAAAGACATCTGCCTCTAGTTGGCCAGCCGTTGAACCCAACGTGCTACTCACCCAGTTGCTCCCGAAAACTCTCGATCCGGCGGCTGATGGTGGACTGGGATACGTCCATTTCCTCGGCGATCTCGGCCTGTGTGTTGCCTTCCATCAGGAGGGAGATGATCTCCCTGTCATCCTTGTCGAGCCTGTCTGTGAACTCGTGCAAGGCAGCCATGCCTTCGGGTGTCTCAAGGTCGGGCAGGATGATCTCCTTCCTGTCGCCGTCGATGCTACCCGTCAGGCTGTTAGCGTGCAGCCGAAAGCTGTCGATAACCCGCCACTTGGCGTGCGTAGCTAGCCATGCTGGCGTCACCTCCCGCCCATCCACCATGTGCTCAAGGGCAGCGAGTAATACGTCCTGCACTAGGTCCTCGCGGTCCATCTGGTGGATGTCGTTCGTGATCTGCCGGATGGCCGAGCGGATCACAGGCTCGTAGTCGTTAAGGTTGTCGCGGCCAATCGTCATCGCCTGTCTCCTCTCTGTTATCGAACAGTTTCTCCACGTCGTAGTCGAATGACCCGTCACGTGATCGTAACGCTACCTTGCCCGGTAGCATGGTGCCGCTGGCCTCTTGATCTGCGCCCGCGCCTGCGTTAAACGCTTGTGAACTGGACACACCGATGGCTTCGACCTGTCTCGCACGTGCCCTCACATGCTCTCGTTGCTCAGCAACCGTAGGCATAGGTTCAAGCTCGAACTTGTCTCCTATACGCAACAGTTGGGATGAATCTCGATCTTTGAATCGTGGCATTTCAGTGCCTCCACACTATATAAACGGTTGAAGTGGGTCAAATATCCACCCTCTTGAAAATAAAGTTAGGTATTGGCCTGTTGGTTCTCCCGAATCACTTGCCACAGCCGGAACAGAGACTCTTTGCACTCCTCTTCCGTGATGTCCGTGTGGTACTGACGCATCACCTTGAAGATGGCTGGCCCTGTGTGATCCGAGTAGTTGCATATATGATACAACACCTCCAACAGGCGCTCGTCAGAGATTTTAACTGGGGCACTCATACGCTGTCCAGCCCCAGCTTGTTCATCGTGTGCTGGAGCTTGCCCATAGCTTGGTTGAACCGATCCGCGTCATCCGCACCCCCTTCGGATTCGGCCAGGAGTTCCGAAATAGCCTCGCGGTGCAGGCAGATACGGTAGAGAACGAAGATGTCCTGCTTCGTAACCGGGTCTGTGTTCGCGGTCTGGTTGCGTATCGTTGCCATTACCACACCTTGCCCATCAGCGCGATGGCCTGCTGCTTCTGGTCCTCCGGTAGCTTGTCTAGGTAGGCGTGCTTGATGGCGGCGGGTAGCTTGTACCCCCGCTCAACCTGTCGGGCGATGGTCACGAGGCCACGTGGGGACAGCGCCAGGTCTATGGTGCCCTCCTTCTTGGCATCTCGGGTGAGTTGGGCGAACTTGATGCAGTCCATTATCATGGCCTTGTCAGCGTCCGGCACCCGGCGCTGCACCCGCTCGGCCTCTACCGTTGCCTCCGGGTAGTTGACCTGGACTGCGACCGTCCATCGGTCAAGGAACGCACCGTCCTGTCGGCGGGCAGTGATGTGTGACCCAGTAGTATCCCCCAGCCCTTCGGAATTGTCTGTGGCACATATCCTGAAGGACTTGACCGGCACCACCATGCGCTCGTTGAGGGGAACACCCTCGGGCAGCATCAGGTAGCCGTCCTCTTCCAAGAGGTTCTGGAGTAACATGTTCACGCTGGCCGGTGCTCTGTATAGTTCGTCTAGGCATATCAACCCCCCTTGCTGGCAGAATATGGTGAGTGGTGCTGGCTCGAAGCGAGTCGTGCCCTTCTCCACCTCACGTGAGCCGAGCATCATGGTGAAGTCCATTTCCTCGAAGCCCTGCTGCCTGAAGAACGGCATGTGCAGACGCGCGGCGATCTCGCGGTAGGTGTGTGATTTCCCGGCTCCCGTCTCCCCGGTAGCGATGCTACGCTCACCGTCAACGACGGCTCGGGTCAGCACGGTCGCCACGTAAGGGTCAACCACAAAGAAGGGGTCCGGCGTGGGAATGTACTTGCGTACGCTGTCGTCCCAGTCTGAGTCTGTGTACACCTTGATGTTCACGTCGTCGCACGGCATGGATGACGGCTTGATGTCCCATAGCTTGGACAACAGCACCATGCCCTGCTCCGCCTTCACCTTCTTGCGTGGCTTGGGTGCCTCCTTCGGCTGGGGTACAGACTTGTCCGGCCCTTCAACCTTCTCCACGTACGAGTTCACGATGTCTTGAAACGTCTGATTCTGTGGGGATGTCCCCGTTACTTGTGGCATGTCCTATCTCCGCATCAGTAGCTTGATGAGCCCACGAAAAGTCTCGGCCACCGCAGTCGCGTGGGTTGTGACGACTGCGTGCCTTGTCCCAAATACTTCATTCCACTCCTTCACCATGCGTGGGTTGTTGTGCTCCGACTGGAGACACAACCCATACATGTCGAATCCTTCCATCTGCACCGTTGCCTTCATGGCAGCGACGGCTTGTGCTTTGCTGTCACCCACCAAGTGGCCGGAATACACACCCGAGTACGGTGCACCGTCGGTGATGACAAGTACCAGCTTACGCCGGGCACCGTGTGCCAGTAGGCGCTTCATCGCCACCAGCATAGCCATGCCGGTGGGCGTGGTGCCCCGGTGCTCCTTGTACTCCCGGCGTAGGGTCGCGGCGACTTGCCCCTTCCTCACACGCTGTCCAAACTTGGTGATCTCGGAGATTACCACCCCGTTGCCGGAGGCGGTGAAGCCGAGGACCTCGCACTGGATGTGTAGGATGTCGCGCAATGCGTGGTCCAGTGCTCCGGCTACGTCACACGCCGTGGCAATCATCGTCGTGCCACATGCCATTGTATAGCCCATGCTCTGGCTCATGTCCACCACGATGGACACGGCTGTGTCTAGCGTGGGGTTGTCCTTCTCGATCTTGCGCTGAAAAATCTTACGCTGGTCCGGGTCGTGGTCGGGCAGACCCACCCGATAGAGCTTGCTGTTGGCCAGCCTGCGCCCCTTATCCAGCCCTCGCACCCACTGAGGGTACGTCTCGGCCTGTATCAGAGTGCGTAGCCTGTTGGCGTACTTCCTGGCCTGATTAGATGTGCGATCGGCACCTTGTGTAGGTGTCGGCCTGCTCATGTAGATGGCGGTCGGGTCGAACGTGTGGGTGCCCGTGCCTGAGTTGACGAACTTGTCACCTAGCGCTGGGTTCTCATTCTCGTCCGACATCTTACCCTGCTCGCAGTGGTCCGACACGATCACGTTACCTGTGCCGTGGCCCTTCTTGGGCTTGCTTTTGTCACCCTGCTCACCACTACCACTGCCGTCGCCGTCACCTTCGCCCTTCTCTTTACCCTTACCTGACGAGTTCTTACCTGCGGCCTTCTTGGGCTTGTTCTGCCAATTCTCCTCCTTCGAGTGCTCGGGCGGGAACTCCTTACGCAGTATCTCCTTCGACAACTCCCACGACGCCTCGGTGCCCTCCACGTTACCGTGGGGCAAGCCAAGCATGGACTTGCGCCACCTGTCGGTGAGCCTGATCCACTCGTCCTGGCAGCCACTCTTGCGTGTGATAGACTCAACCTCGATGATGTGCCGCTTGTCGATCCACGTGCGGGCACAAATAGCCGTGTTCGTCAGACCGGCGAGGGTTCTCTGGAAGTCGTTCTCCGCCTTCGGCAGGGGCTGCTGTGGGTGCTTCCACTTGAGGAAAGACAGCATACCGGTAGACATGGTGCGCTCGTCCCCGGCATACTTGTGGGCGCCAGCGTTCTCAATTCGTACGTCCTCGATGACGTTGTACAAGAAGGCAAGTAGCGATTTCTGGTCCAGTTTCTCCCTTTCCATGATCTCGAACATGTGGGAACCGTGCTCGTGGTGTGCGACCTCGTGCACTATCATGTACAACGTGAAATTCAGGGCATCACGGCACTGCGTGTCGTCCCAAGGCGGGACCACGATCACGGCGCGGCCTTTGCCGCTGGCGTCTTGCACCATCGTGTACGCGGTGCTCACGTTGGGGTCGTAGACTATCTCGAACCCTCCCCGGTGGGCGAGGGTCTGTGCGTAGTCGGCGGCTACTGCCGCATCCAGTAATGGGTGTAGCTTCATATTACACCTGCTTCTTTGGCTGCTGCCATTAGTGAGTGAAGGAAGGGAACTAGCTGACTGATAGGAATTTGCACACAATCCGGGGTCATGGTCATGTGCCGGATTAATATGACACCATCTTCAGCGTGCTGTTCTTTGTCAAAAGCACAAGCACCCCCATACATATCCCATTCGTGCCACTTGAAATCATCCATGTTATTAATGTGTGCAAGGCCACTCATAACTTGGACTCCTTGAACCAATCTGAGTGCTCTATGCACGTGCCACGCCGAGCGGCAAATGGTCCCCATCTACATGAGACAGGCTTGTCGCAGCCCTGCTCATCACAGATGTTGGCTATGCGGTCGGCCTCGGCCTCGTCGGAGCGCTCTAATGAGCATCTGGCGTAGCCGTCGTCAAAGCCTTTGTTGTAGGCTTCGTCAGTAGCCGCCTCGCCTTGTATTTTCAGGCATTTCTTGTAGCCAGCGGCGTACGCAGCGTTCATCATTGATGCCAGTGTGTCATTTGAAAGGTTCATATCATCCCCGCGTCTTTGGCCGCCGCCATGAGTGCATGAAGGAATCTCACGAGGTCGTCACGTGCGACCTTCACGATGCGTTCATCAGTATGATGGGTGTCATAGATGATGACGTATGGATTATCCGGGTCACCATTACTTATGCAGTAACCCCCTTGTCCGTCCCACGTGTATCCCCCACCTTCGTCAGGTTTCACGTCACACCCACCCGAGTGCGCGTGCAACGCACAGCATGACAGCGACCGTGATGGCCAGTATCACGTTGACCTCACCCGCTTTCGTTGGCTTGCCTGCGGGCTTTTCACGGCCCATGTAGGGGAGGTATGCGAAGAAAGACACGCCCAAAAGCGTGAACCAGGCGACAAGAAGCCACCATGCCAGGTTGACATCCATAGCTATTCTCCTTTACTTGTGTTGAATGATAGGTAAGCGAGTACCCTTTAGGGTACGAGCGTTGCGTCGTCTGCGCTACACGCGAGGCGCCTCGCCTCGTGCTACGCGCAACCATGCGACACTCACGGGAATCCGCAGCAGCATGGTCAGGTACTCCGCCGCCTGGGCGGAGCCTAACCCTACCACTTCGGGTTCCTTGACCGCACGTTCCAGCTTCTCCGCCACATCCGAGTAGCGGAGAGGTTTGTACGCTGGGCCGGACATTACGCTGGGGCCGGGACGGCCACTGACGGGCCGGTGGCAAGCGCCTCGGGCGTGGACTTCGCACTCTCTGTGTAGTCCACCATGACGCCTGCCAGTCCACCACGCAGCACGTTCTGCTGGTTCGTGTTGAACTCACCGTTGGTGATCGCTTCCTCGATCTGCTTACGCAGCTTGGTCACGATCTTGCTGGCGTCGAAAGGCATCTTGTCCTGCGGGGGCGCCTCGTAGTCCCAGAAGGGCGTGTTTTCCGCATCGTCTAGCTTCCACGGGTTGCGGTTCTTCTCCTTCTTGAGCTTGAACGCACTCTGCTTCTTGCTCCACACCAGTGGCGCATGAGCCTTGATGTACACAAGCAAGGTCGTCTTTGCCTGCGACTTCCCGAGCGCCTGAATCACCTTGGAAACGTGGTCCATGTTGCCCGCGTAGGCGTCGTGTAGGGCACTCACGATCGTGTTGTGAGTGGCTTGGTCCAGATTGCCACCCGCCTTAGCGAGCTTCTGGATGGCTGCGCTCAAATCGTCGCGCTCGATCATCGTGAACTTCATGTGTGACCTCCATTGGTCAGGTTAGGGGTGTTCTTTCTTACTACTTCACTTCGTTCAGTAGTAAGAAAGAACACCCCTACTCGGGGCGGTTCTTGGCCTTGTCATGTGACTTGGCCATCGTGGCCTCCATGCGCTCCGTCTCGTCGTCGGAGTACCCAGCCTTTGGAATGGCCGAGCGCCCGCGCGCCGCCGCGCGCAGCACTGTCGCCGCTGCCTTGGTGCGTAACTTGTTGGTTGTCTTACTGTTTCTGCTCATCTGTTTCACCCTCTACGTATTCCACAGTCCAGCCCTTGCGGGTGCAATAGCCATTGATCCAAGTCGTGTGCCTACCCTTCATCCATGCGAGAATGGGCGCAGCGTTCATCACCACGTTGTTCCACACGAGAATTCCCGCGCAGAAGTGGGGCGCAGTAATGCGCCACAAGATGTGGTGGTCCTCTATCCTTTGAAGCACGCGAACGCCCACTTCCAATGGACCACTGTGATAGCCGTGTGGCCACGTTCAACCTCAACTGCAACAATGTCGCCACTGCACCCGAACTTCCCGCCAGCGTAGGCCGCTGACGCTAGGAACAGCAGGAACACACCCACTACTACGTACGCTCGTTTACTCATGTTTCACCTCTTGTCTCTGTGTATGCAAAAGTCCCTGTGGCCTGTGCCCAATCCACCACAGTCCGGGCATCTCACACCTGTAAGCCCGGGCGTAGGGTTGGGCCAGTGCTTGGCCGCGAAATCATTCACGACCTCGGGCGTCACCTTACGTGGCTTGGGGTACTTGACTTCGTACCCATCTTTCTCAAAGTCGAATAGCATGTCCTCCACGAGGTCATCCCACGCGGTACCATTCTTGGCTATCTCCTTCTTACGATCTATGTGAGTCTGGTCCCTTGATGGACGTATCGGTCTTACTCTTGCGTCTTTCATCTGCTGTCTCCTCGATCATGTCGATCGACATTTGTGCCTTGTTCACCTTGCGCTCCAACAGGCCGATCTTACGCATCAGCAACAGGTAAAGCACGCCCACTACCACTATCCAAAACGTCGTAATCATGGATCACCTCCCGGTAACGTAAGCGAAGGGGTCGGGCCACTCCCACCAGTGGTACATGAGATTCTGGGGGATGTGGCAGATAAACAACACGAAATTCCAGTAACAGCCTACACTGGTGCAATGCTGCAACGAGTCGTGCATAAATACCACATGGTCTATGCCCTTGGCCACGATGACCACGCAGAATAATAGCCCGACCATCCCACGTACGAACTCACGTAGGTCGATCTCGTCGGTCAGGTAGTACGTGCGGCCTCGCCAGCTTGTCATTCTGGTATCCATGTCTGTACTCCGTGGTGAAGGGTCAGCCCATCACGTCGTATAGGTGGGCAATAATCCGTCGTGGTCCAGTGTAGCGCGTAGTCACCGCGCTCGGTCCACATGACCACCACGTCCCAAAACGCAGGTGGGCCGTCGAATGGTACGTCTGCCACTTTCATGTCGCTGAACTTCATCAGATGCACACCCACACGCCACGGAAATGATCGAAGTGGCAGATGTGACCAGCGTTCGCGTCACCCATAAGTAGTGCGTAGACCATCAGTATGACGCCTGCGCCAATCAGTAGTCGTCCTATCATATTACACCTCACGTGTGCCTATTATTTAGGCACGTTGCTTTTTACAAATAACACCAAGTAAGTGCCTGAAATCAGGCACTTACGCAGTCTACTTTTGTCGCTTTAGCCCACAATCCACGTGAAAGAACTTCACCTTGAAATTCAAATCTCCATCCCTGAATAGACACGCCATCATCACGCAAAGCGAACTCCATCGCGCATAGCTTTCCTTGTTGGCGGGGTGTGGTCGCGCTTCCAATAGCCAGCGCGCAGCCTTGTCGTAGTCATTTTGTTTCACAGATGTCCCCCTTGCTCACGTGGAGCACGTGGTTGACTGGGCCGGGCTCGGCGTGCTTGTCACGCCAAGGCCAGTGAGCCTTGCGCCCCGAACCCATGCAACAGGTTTCGCTCCGTTGCGTAGGTACGTAGCGTTTGATCTTCGCACGTAGCCGCCGCTCCCACTTGATGCGTTGGCCCTCGACGCTATCGCTAGGGAACTCTGTTCCCGAACGTAGCCCTGCATTGAAGAGTCGCGTAGCCTGACTCTTACTTAGCACTGCCGTCATAGTTCACCTCTACAATCTTAGTCCACTCAATACGATATTTTCGGCGCTCGTCAGTAGGCTCACATGGGATTATGTGATAGAATTTACGTCCTGTTTTGGTGAGCGTACCAAGCCGCCATCCACCAACATTATTGGCAATGCGCTGCCGTGGGTTATACCAGTAACGTACTAGCTGATTCATGGTCGTGTCTCCGGTTGTGTAGTATTGCCAATCCGGAGCTATCTTCGATAGCCCCGGGGTAGCGTACTACGACGTTTCCGCCTGATTGCTGGTCGTTTCGGCCAGCATCTTGTCGCACTCCGCCTTTGAGTACGTCTGCTCGATGGTGCCGTTGTACTTGTCGGCAAACTGTACCACGCGGCGATTCTTGCCTTTGCCTTGCACGGATGCCTTGGCGCCGGCTTCACGTAGGAGCCTGGCGACTTCGGCGACTGCGGTTCTGGTTTTACGCATGAGATTTCTCCGGTTTTTGGGCAAATACCGTTGCCCGTCGGTAGTATCTTCTACTCTTTCGCTTTGCTCAAGAGTAGAAGATACTACCGGCCAGCCATCTCGGCTGGCTCGGCGTTCCTCGCATTACTCGATCAGGTCAGCGCAGGCGGGCTCTAGCCAATCGAGTACGTCTGAAACCTGAACCGTGGTATCCTTGTGAAACTTGGCCGATGTCAAATAGACCTTCAGCGCCGTGATCTGGGCCAAAGCCGCGCGCTTTTCATCCGTAAGGCGCTCGCGGTCCTGTTGTAATGTCTGGATGTAGTTAGCCATTTTGTAACCTCCACAGTTACGGTTAGACGGCGTACCACTGCATGTGCCGGTGCAAGCGCCGTGGTTCGATGGAACGGATGGACGTTAGTTTCGCTAAAACCTTGCGGTCCCGAATCATGGCCCAGGTCTTGGCCTGGTCCCCATAGTTACGCATGGGGCTGAGTGTACGGTCGTAGCAGGTCATGTTAGCATGTCTCCACGTAGTTGACGATTTCAACCAAGTCCTTCGGACTTAGGGCTGCATGGTTCACCTGAGATGCTGCCTCCAAAATCAGGTTCAGCGAGCCCCGCTCCGTGCTCAAATCTTCCTTGAGTATGTGGGCGGTCATGATGCACCAGGCTTCGACTTCGAACTTTTTGCTGGTCATGGCATTTTCTCCACTGGGTTAAGGGGATCTATTCTCTCTCTCTTTCGCTTTGCTCAAGAGAGAGATAATAGACCCCCTTACCGTCCGATGTCAACCTCGCGCTCGCCCCGCGCCCCGCGCTGTACTTGATTGTCTTGCTAGTTAAGCGCATGTGCGCGACCCTAGCATGACCGTTCGTCGGGCCGCAGCTACCGCTCGTCGGCTCGGCTCGGTGTTGGCATGGTTCTGCTTTGCAGAACTACGCACGCGCATGAGCACATGCGCTGACGCACGCGAGCGCGGCACCCCGTAGGGGTAGCCTCGCACACCCACACGCATGCGTAATACGGGGGCACGTGGTTGGGGGCTTGGAGGTGACGCTATGGGTGCATTGCTGCACCGCTCATCTGCCCAGATGCACCGTCCGTCGGACCACCTCGGTTGAAAACGGGTCCCTTTTTGGTGCGTGTACCCCCTATTCGTGTGCGCTCAGGGGCTCAGGGGAGCCCACTTCCCTTATAAGGCGAAGGTATCGACATGACGGCGGGATATGACGACAGAACAGGAAAAAGCAGGCATGAGTCCGTACCCTATAAGGTTACAAAAACCCCCTAGTTTGTAACCCCCTTGCAAAGGCAAGTTATTGATCCTAGGCGCCTTTGGCGCCCCGCACTTGTGTACGTACAACACCAGGGACTTGTTGAGCTACCCCGAGGAGCAGGCCGGGCAGGCACTCGCCCTCACTAGCCTTACTTGGTGAGTGCTGCGGGTCGCGCATACGTGCGTGCGACGAAGGGAACGACGTTCGTTCCTTCGGCCCCTAAAGGGGCCTCGGAACTCTCTTACGTTAGGCAAGCCTAACTACGTTATTGTACGTACAAAGAGGTCGCAACCTCTAAAGAACTTGCTCTAGGTCCCCATACTAGAACACAAGTAACTCGTAGAGTACGGTGTAACTCCGAGCGGTAGCTCCCATTCTGTTCTGGGAGTGAAGCGAGGCAAGGAGATTGCAAGCTCCGCTTATAGGAGAGAGAGGGGTTATAGCCGGGAGGGATCAACCCCGAGACCCCCTCCAGGGGGTGTTGGGGCGCCAAGGACGACCGGCCATAACAACTTGAACCTGAAGGCTAAAATATTTATTTTTGCAGGTCGTGAATAATTAGGGGTCCTGAAACGTTTATATAGTGATAGCACCCGAACAATGGGGGTGTAGCTCAGTGGGGAGAGCGCCTGTCTTGCAAGCAGGATGTCGCGGGTTCGATTCCTGCCACTTCCACCACATACCCGAGGACCGAATATGAGTGACCACCGATTCAGCGAATTTTCAACTGGTCCTGTTACCACCACAGGACAGATCGGCACGTTTGGCGTGGGCCATCCTATTTTCATCCATAATATTTTTATCACAGCGGGTGGGTCTAGCACTTCCATCCTGCTCCGTAATGGAGATGCGACTGGGACTATAATTCTCACTGGAATTATAGGGATTATAGATCTCACTATTAATCTCATGCACTATTTTCCAGACGGGTGCCATTACACCGAAAATGGTACAATAAGCCTTATTTTCTTATATAGTTAGGAGAATACCAAATGGATCAGATTTATCTCGGATGGCTAAAGAAGTGGTACACGAAGTACCCGGTCGCAGTGTCGGTCGGATGGGCAGTAGCCAGTATGGGCTACGATGCGCAGTACGTTCTTTTGCGAGTCGCAGAGTTGTTTAACTAGACCTTTGAGAGGAAGGGTTATGAAGGAAGCAGCACGTACCATCGGTAGTTGGATCACAGCAGGGCTCATTCTGCTGGCTACGATTAACTTCGCATCGGCGGGCCACAAGTATATGCCCGAGTATCCGCCTCCGATTGCTGTAGCCGAGGCCCCATGTGTTCTACCCGTGGACCTACTCAAGCGAGTGCGTGAACTTTACCCGAGAGGGACGTTTGGCATCCAGCCGCTATTCCGCGCCGGGGAAGCGCAGATGTTTGCGAAGCTGGTGGGCCAGGAAGGCGCCCATACCTTCTACGTCCTGGTGAACCAACGCGACAAGAGGTGGATTATCTTCCCGGGTAACAAGAAGAACTGTGTTCTACTACTGGACGGCGCAAACGCCACAGAGGAGAAGTTCTCTCAGATACGCGGACAGGGACTCGCAGCTCTGAAAGACATTACTGACTTTGTTAAGACTCTCAAAGAGAACAAGGTCCAGGAGAAACGACGTGAATCGACTGTATAACGAGAAAAGCATTATCGACGTAGAGCCCGGCCTCTGCATGGGCGGAGTACCCTGGGGCAGCCCGGGTTCGTTCGGCGGCGATGGCTTTGGAATGGGCATCGAATATGATGTGACCGCAGGGCCGATCGACCACAGCATCGGCGACGACCCTCCACTGGGCGGCTCCGACTTCATCGACGGCTGGGGCATCGGCGGCACCCACGAAGGCATCGGCCAGGACGACGATATGGACAAGTTCATCGACAGTGACCCCGGTGTCTAAGGTCACGATCGAGGTCCTAGAAGTGGGTGAGTGGGAGCCCGCAGGCCGCTACGTCATGGGCAGGTGGCAGAGAGAGGTACACACCGATCGCGAGCGCCACGAGCGCAAGACCCACGATGTCTACCGGACACGAGACTTCAAGGCCAAGTTCATGGCCGAGAAACAACTAGCACGAATTGCAGCGCAGAGAGAGGCACGCAATGGCGACACCAGTAAAAAGCAAGGACAAAAGAATTTGGCTAAAGAAGCTGTCAATGCCAGGAGTCGAGTACAGACTGTCCCATCGGAATATGGGGCGGGGCACCTGGACCTTCGAAGTAAAGCATGACGGCACCAAGATCACCACCGAGTTTGAGGTAGTGGACCCCAACGGTACAGAAGTCGATGCACGACTGAGAGAGGTGCAATTTGGATTCCTCCAGCAAGGCGAAGCCAAAGCAAGAGCTAATCGAGAAGCCCGACTCAAGCAAAGAGATCAGGAGTTCCCAAGGGCAGTTCGTGCCGGGGGTGAGTGGAAACCCAGCGGGGCGCCGGAAGAGTACGGAGTTACAGCGGGAAGTAAAGACGAAGGTACTGGCGCTCCTGGAGAAGGAGTCTCTGGAAGTGGTAGCGAAGATACTGGAGCAAGCGAAGGCGGGGAAACAGTGGGCGTGCAAGTTAGTGTGGCAGAGCCTGATCCCAAGCGTAAGGTCCGAGGACGGAAGCCAAAACGCAAAGCCGGTAGTTCTAATTAATATCGGAGATACCAGTGGCCCGCGTCCCATCGACGTGAAGGCCGAGGTAGTCTTAGATGTCAGCGACAACGGCGGTACTGGATCTTGATTTTCACCCGGGTCAGAAGCTATTGCTCAATGACCCGAGCCGCTTTGTGGTCTGCGTGGCAGGCCGTAGGTTCGGCAAGACCGAGTACGCCCTCAAGAGACTCATCATCGAGGGGCTACGGTCTGAACTTAACGGCTACAGCCTGCAAGACAAAGAGGTGTGGTATGTTGGTCCCACGTTTCAGCAATCACGCCGGATAGCCTGGAACAGATTGAAACGGCTCTGTGAGCCGGTGATGCTCGACAAGTACGAGAACGAATGTAGAATCCAACTCGTCAACAAACGCTGGATCGCGCTCATGGGAGCGGACGACCCGGACTCGCTCCACGGCATGGGGCTGTCCTACGCGGTGCTCGACGAGTTCGCAAAGATGAAGCCACAGGCGTGGGAAGTAGCAGTACGGCCCATGCTCACGGACGTGAAAGGTGGAGCTCTCTTTATTGGGACACCGAGGGGTAAGAACCACTTTTTCAAGCTAGTCCAGGCCCACCGCAACGACGACGGGTGGGGCATCCACCACTTCTCATCACTGGACAACCCGTTCCTCGACCCAGAGGAGATTGAATACGCCAAGAAGCACATGACCACGGAGCAGTTCCGTGAGCAGTACATGGCGAAGTTCACGACGGGTGGTGGTAAGCTCCTGAAAATGGAGTGGATGACTCTAGGCCCTGACCCCAAGTCCGGTGAGTACGCTATCGCTGTGGACCTCGCGGGTTTCGCAGAAGAGGGACAGTCATCACAGTACAAATACCTTGACCAAACCGCGATCGCCGCAGTCAAGATCACCGACGACGGCCAGTGGTGGGTTAAGGAAATCAGGCACGGACGATGGGGTGTGCGGGAAACCGCCACCAGAATCCTCAAAGCGTGCCAAGATTTTCACGTTAGGGACCCTGGCATTGAGAAGGGCGCCCTAATGAACGCCGTCCTCCCTTACCTGGGCGACCAGCAACGGAAGATTGGCTTTTACATTGAGCCTATCCCACTGACACACGGTGGTACAAAGAAGGTTGATCGCATTGTGTGGGCGCTCGGTGGACGGATGGAGCATGGCCGTCTCACCTTCAATGAAAAGGCCGGTCCGTGGTTGGAACAACTGATGGATGAGATGTCAGACTTCCCCAACAAGACATCCCCTGACGATCTTTTGGACGCGCTCGCGTACATAGACCAACTTGCCCCCGGCATGGGCGGCGGGTTCTCCCAAGGTAGCTACATCGAGATTAACTAATGGCCGATCACGCAGGTTTCACTGATATTGCCGCAGAGGCAGATCGAGATTTCACGCAGAAGTCCGCGCGCGAGGCTCTGAAGGACTGGATTATCCCCAAAGTGGTAGAGTGGGAGCAAGAACGCCAGCGCAAGCTCGATACACGCTGGGCAGCGTACCTAAGAAAGTGGCAGCAGCGCGACGAAGAGAAAAAGGCGCCCGATGGCCAGATGAAACGCTCCAATCTCGTCTCTCCGGCACTTTCGCAGGCCGTTGAGGATGCCGCCGCCGATGTTGAGGAGGCAGTTCTCGGAAAAGAAGCATGGTTTGACCTCGCCGACGACTTCGCCGACCAGAAAGACGAAGGTTGGCAACAAATTCGCAAGCAAATGCTCGACGACGCCGATGAGGCGGACGTTCCGGGCGCATTGATGGAAAGTTTCTTCCTCGGAGCTCTTTACGGCACCATGATCGGCAAGGTTGTGGTCGAAGAGGCGAGTACACAGCAGTTATCCGTCCGTCCCAGTGAGGAAGAGGGCAAAGTTGTTCAGGGAGTCAACGAAGAGGACTTCGTTCGGGTCAAACTAGAGCCCGTCCTACCCTACGAGTTCGTTATTGACTCTTCGGTGAACCGCCACGGCAAGGCGGGCATCGCGATGGCCCTCGGCATGGCGCACAGGCTGTATAGGCCCAAGCATATCATCGTCGCGCAGCAGCACGACGAGATCAAGCAGAAGGGCAAGGTTGTTGTTGACGCTACGTACTACGACACGCCCCTTATGACGGAATCAGCGACCACGCTGACCCCCGGCCCGTTGAACATCACCCCAGTGGAGGGTGACGAGTCGGTACTGATGACAGAATACCACGGCCTCGTGCCGCGCGCACTACTTGAAGCAGCAGTAGCCGACAAGGACAAGGCGCCCGACGAGATCGACACCCGCGACATGGTGGAGTCCATCTGCACCATCGCCAACGATCAATACCTTTTGAAGGCCCGGGAGAATAACACCCTAAAGGGGAAACGGGCCTTCGTTGCTGCACCTTGGGACGTGATTCCAGGCTCTTTTTGGGGTCGAGGGATCGGTGACAAGGCGTTCTCCAGCCAGGAGACACTCGACGAGTTTCTCCAAGGGCAGGTGGACGCGATGAAGTATTCCGTCTATCCGATGATGGGGATAGACAACCGGAGAATTCCTGCCCGGGTCCGCCTGGAGTGGGGACCGGGACGCGAGATACGAGTGAACGGGCCTCCGGCGGAGGCTCTCCAGGCCATCACTATGCCGACGCCCGCACAGGGCACCTTCCTCCTCACGGGGGAGATGGAGCGGCACATCCAGATGGCGACAGGAACCCTAGGGTCCGGCAACGCGGCGCAGTCGCGCGGCGGCGGCGGCACCCTTGGTGGCCAGTCCATTGCGCGACAGGGTTTGGTCAAGCGCACGAACCGGACCATCCGGCTCATCAGCAAGAATTACCTGAATCCCCTGGTCGAGGTCATGTACCTCCGGCATGTGGAGTTCAACAACGAGAAGTATCCGTTCAGTGATATTAACTTCCGGGTGCGATCAGCCGCAGGCATGATTGCACGCGAGGTGGAGAATCAGCAGATTGTCCAGATGCTCCAGTTTATCCCGCCCGGTAGTGGCCCGTTCTGGCTGTTGCTCGGACGCGCGGTAGAGAACATGGGCGCCAAGGACAAGGGCGAGATGGGCGCAGCTATTACACAACTGGTGAAGCAGAGCCAGCAGCCCGATCCTACCAAGCAGGTAGAGGATGCCCGATCGGTTGCCGACCTCAAAGAAGTCCAGACGCGGACTGTCAAGAAAGAGGTCGACACTCTGAAAACCGCAGTTGAAACCGCTCAACTCTTGGGAGAGGGAGATGACGATGGCCGAGCAGAATCAAGTTGAGCTAACCCAGCTCATCGACGACACAGAAGTGGCGTTGGCCCACGTTAAGATGCCGGGCCAGCGACACGTAAACGACTACCTCGACGAGATGCGGAAGTCCGCGCTCACCGACGGGTTCGATGCCAAGTCCTACGACGAACTGGTCAAGCACCGGGCAGTCGCAGACTTCATCGAGCAAGTAATGTTGGAGCTCCAAGGACATCTGGAGAACCAGCTAGAGGGCTACGAGAGGGCACTTGAAGCCTCCCAAAAGGAGGGAGAATGAGCCTGCTCTATGCCTACACCTGTCCCAAGTGTGGGACGCACCAAGACCAATGGCACTCTGTTGCAGACCGGGATACTCCCGACCCCTGCAAATGCGGCGTTACTCCAACCCGCAGCGGACCCACGTCCTCCTTCTACCTTGACCCGTTGCTCGGCGATTTCCCGGGCGCGACCGACAAGGGTATGAGGGATCGTGAACGTAGAATGGCAAAAGAAGAAAAGAATCTTAGAGACTCGGGTACTGAGTACCCCAATGGTCAATAACTCTTTCAGGAGATTGAAAAATGGCTACTACGCCGAAAGCGCCCGTTACACCGACCGCTCCAGTAGTTGAGGAGCCCGTTGCAACCTTCTTAGGTGGCGATGACCCGAACGACAAGGGGGAAACATTCCCCAGCAGCATCCCAGACGCAGGTGCTGGCACCCCGGGCCTCGCTCCAGTGACAGACCCAGACGCAACGTCCGATCCAGTTGCCCTTGAGTGGGGTGAGGGAGTCGAAGTCCCTTCCCGCCTACAAGGCAAGACTGCCGAGCAAATTGCGAAAGAGTTTACCTCTATGCAAGAGTCCTACGGACGCCAGGGCACTGAGCTCGGCGAAGCCCGTAACCTGTTGCGTGAGGCCGTCCAAGTAACGCTAGGCAAGAACGACCCGGCCCCAGTGGATATTCCCGATCCGACCGGCGATGAATTTCAGGACGACGCTGCTGCGGCAACGCAGAAGATGATCGACAAGTCTCTTGGAAAGGCTATCGCCCCGCTTGTGGATGCTCTACATGGAACCAACAAGAACGTTGAGCAAGGTCAGTTCACGTCCGCCTTCCCGCAGTACGCGGTGCAGGCCAAGACGCCTGAGTTTGCCGACTGGGTTAAAGCATCGCCCTATCGCTCCAACCTCTACCAGAAGGCTGACGCCCACGACTTCAACGCGGCAACGGAGCTATTCACGGCTTACGACGAGCACGTGGTAGCGACGACTCCCGCCGATGAAGGGGACGCCAACGCCAAGAAGGCAGCGGTTCGCGCCGCCGGTTCTGTAACTGGCGGGGGCAAGGCAGGCAAATCGTCCGGCAAGATTTATCAATCGGCAGACATCATGCGCCTGTACAACACTGACAGGGAACGCTACAACACGCTTTACCCCGAGTTCGAGAAGGCCCAAACAGAAGGCCGGATCAAATAGCACCCATCTTTCAACCTCCTACTCTCATAGGTATCTATCATGGCTCTAGGTTCAGCTCATACAGATATCACCGGCGCCGCCAATTATATCCCTGAGCTTTGGCTCATGGAGGTCATTGCCGCCTACAAGGCGAACAATGTCATGCGTGGCCTGGTGACTCTGTACAACCACAACAAGAAGAAGGGCGATACGCTTCACATCCCCAACTTCACACGTTCCCTCGCAGTGGCGAAGGCAGCCGACACCGAAGTAGTGGTGTCATCTCCTACCCACGGTATCACGAACATTCTGCTTGACCAGCACTTTCATTACGCTAAGTTGCTTGAGGACATGGCGGCCATTCAGGCGCTTCCGTCCCTGCGACAAGCATACATGGATGACGCGGGTTACGCAGTTGGTCGTCAAATCGACTTCGCGCTGCACGTTCTCGGTACTGGCTTTCAGGGCGGTACTGTGGACGCATCCCCGGGTGATCCCGATGCGAACACTCTGCTCTATGGCACACAGGCTTTCATCGGCTCTGACGGTGTCACTGCGTGGAGTCACTTAGACGCTGGTAACGCGGCTGCTCTAGCCGACGCCGGTGTCCGACGCTCCATGCGTCGGCTGGATGACGTGGACGTTCCTCTCACAAACCGCGCATGGGTTGTTCCGCCCGTCACGCGAGAGTCCCTCTTGGGCATCCCGCGTTACACGGAGCAGGCGTTCGTTGGCGACGGCTCGGCCATCAAGACTGGCCAGATCGGCAACCTGTACGGTTCCCCTGTTATGGTGAGCACCGACTGCGGCACGACCACTACCCTCTCGGGTACTGTCAGTGCACGTGCGGTGATTTACTTCCACAAGAGCGCCATCGCGCTCGCTGAGCAGCTTCGACCGCGCGCTCAGACCCAGTACAAGCTGAACTGGCTTGGTGACTTGTTTGTGGTTGACACGATCTACGGCACCGCTGAACTCCGCGATGACGCCGGTCTTGCCCTCATCGTTCCTGCGTAACCCAACGCCCCGCCTTCGGGCGGGGCTTTTCTTTTGAGGTAATCACTATGGCCAATTCAGTTACTGTTGTACGAACGGCTCGTGGGCGCAAGCAGTTCGGAGGTTTCTTTTCTGACTTCTGGGCGGTTCACGCTACGATCGTTCAGGATACGGCGATTGCCCTTACCGACACTATGGAGTACAACCTAGCAGTCACAGGTGTTGCCCTTGGCGACATGTGTATAGGTTGGTCACTCGGTATGGACCTCAACGATGGTACTGATTCAGCAATGGGCATGGTTACAGTTTCTGCCGCAAACGAAGTCCGATTCAGCCTTATGGCTGATAAGGGTGAGTTTGCTGCGGCTGCGATCACCGCTGCCACAGTCTTTCGTTGTCTCATCGCTCGGCCTTCCGAGTTGTGGGCAGGCTAGTTCTACCTGAGTACGACGACTTTTCACTACCGTGGAGGGGAGTGTACCGTATCATGTATGGGATGCTCCCCTATACCACGTGGCCGAAGGAAGGGTGGATGCACCCGAATTGCATCATCACTGCCCGGAAGATGTACGGAAACTTTCTGGAGCGGTTGACAGAATCAGTGCGCGCGGATGGGTTCAACAACCCTATCCACGTGTGCGACGGCCAGCCTAGCATGGCGAACCGCAAGCCCAAGGAGGTGCCCTACGGGGGCAGCCGAGTGTGGGTAGCAATGGAGTTGGAGATACCAGTCCCCGCGTTGGTCTGTGACCTGCGGCCCTTCAACACCAAGTACGACGACATGGACTTCGAGGAGATCACCTCGATGGCCCAGTGCCTGAGCAAGTTTAAGGACTGGCCGAGTTGCATCGAGATGCGACCCGAATACTTTGAGTTCTGGGGGTGCGCCCAGACCCAACTGACCGACGAGCACCGCACCACATTCAAGCTACACCAGGACAAGCGAGACGGCACGTTCCGTAAGGGCAAGCCGTCGTTCGCATACTACTACGCCACCGAAGGCGTGGTCAACGAGTGGGACGACGAGAGAGGTTCCTGATGAAAGTACCCGCCTACAAGTTACCCAGCGACACCCACAGCACCGCCGACGAGAAGCACAAGTACGAGAAGTGCCACCAGATCGTCAACGGCTACAAGGCGGCCAACCATCTGGTCAAGTGGCTCCCCAAGATTTACCAGCTTATGAACCCAGTCGGCTCAGTAGTTGAGCTCGGCGCGGGCAACGGTCACGCACTGGAGAAGATGGCCCAGCAAGGGTTGGCCGTCATCGGCCTGGACATAGCCTCGAACTGTGGCATGTTCGCAATGGCCGAGAAGTACCCCGCCATCTCCGCCTACCAGGGATGTCTGTGGGAGCCGTGGCCCCAAGGGGCACAGGCCGACTACTTCGCGACAGCCGACGTGATGGAACACATCCCGCCCGAGAACATTGACTCCGTGATGCTACGGATCAAAGAGAACGTCAAGCTCGGTGGCTTCATGCAGGTGTGCTCCGTCGTGGACTCATCTGGCAAGTATTACTTTGGCACCCCGCTGCACCTGACCATCGAAGGTGAGGAGTGGTGGGAGCGCAAGCTCATGCAGCATTTCTCCCGCGTCCGTAAGATTCATGGGGGCTCGGGGCAACCGAACTTCTGGGTCGATGTTTAACATCCGATACGGAGAGGTGGACCCCTTTAATCTCCAGTACACGCTCGTTGGTGTCCATACCATGCAGTACCTGGAGAAGAACAGACGGCACATGGAGAAGCATGGGATCATCAACCCAATTCTTGTTATATCCGACACCGATCGCCCGCCTTGGGTAAAGGCTGGCGTGACGCGCGCGCACTGCGCGAAGCTGTGGGACTTGACTCTCATGGCCATAGTTTACGATCCGGCGGGGCGATACGAACACCTCCCACTCATTGACCGCAATGACGTGGCGAAGAAGTTCCCCTCTGGACTCATCTACAACGGATTCCCGCAAGGAGTCCCAGACCTAGGCACTATGCCGGTGAATTTAAATGACTAGCAGCGTATTTGATCGAGGCTCCGGCGGCGCCGGGACAGGCGCATCCGTCACACCTACCGACGGGATGTTCCTCGTGGGTGATGGGGCGAGTTTCGTTGGTGAGTCGGGCGCGACCATGCGCGCGAGCGCGGGCATGGCTCTGCTTGAGAACGCACTACCGGCCCCCGCAGACAGCAATCTCCTCGTCGGCGACGGGACCACGTGGGTCCTTGAGTCCGGCGACACCCTCCGCACATCCATACTGGGGGCCATTGGCCCTGACCTAACTACCGTAGGTGCGGCTGTTGCAGCCGATACCTTCCTCTCCAGCACCGGCGCGGGCGTACTGCGCTGGTCTACAGCCACTCAGGCTATTGCATCCCTCGGCATGGACGCCGACATTGCAACTCTAGCCCTCCCCGCGAGCACCACCATCTCTGCGTTCGGCGCCTCAATGATTGACGACACCGACGAGGCTACCTTCAAGGCGACCGTGAACCTTGAGATAGGCACGGACGTACAAGCCTGGGACGCACAGCTTGACGACATCGCCGTTTTATCTGTAACTAATAGCAATTTCATAGTAGGAAATGGAGATAACTGGGTAGCTGAATCGGGAGCTACTGTAAGAGCTTCATTGGGTCTTACTATCGGTACACACGTACAAGCATGGGATGCCCAGCTTGACGATATCGCGGGCCTCTCAGAAACCAAGGGTATGCTTATCTCCAACTCGACCTCTGCATACGTTGCACTGGCAGTGGGAGCAAATACTGAGGTATTAACAGCAGATTCGGCTGAAGTAAGTGGTATGAAGTGGAGTGCTGCTGCTGGGGTAGTAGCGGATTCAATAGGGCTTGCCGAGATTAAAGATGATGTAGCAGGAGATGAAGGAGCCCCATTTGTAAAGGCGTGGGTATCGTATCAACAGGTCACAACTCCTGCTATACTTGATAGCTACAATGTATCTTCTGTTACTGACGTAAGCGCGGGCCTCATGGATGTAGTGTGGGATACAGACTTTGGTAGTATTAACTATTCAGCCGCGTTTATGTCCCAGTCCCCCGCGACTAACGACGATCATGGCGGATGCTATGTGCAAGGGGACAACCCGACAGTAACAGATTTGCCAATAGTCTCTAGGGTTCTATCTGCTACAGGCTTTAAACAGGATGCTAATTTTAACCATATATTGGCGGTGGGAGACAGATAATGGCAACAGGTAGTCCAAGACAAGAAGCCCATGCAGATATACAGGTTGTGGTCGAACGTGCTGATGGAGGAATAAGTATTATCACTCCCGCTGTGCGTACGGAACGTGACTTACAGTCTATCATCGACAAAGCCATGCTGACTCCTAAGAAGATGGTTGGTGCCACCTATAGGATGACGATGAGTAATCGAGAGTATGTGCTTATGATGACTCCGGCCAACGTGACTATGGTGTGGGAGTTTAATCTTTGGATACCAAACACGAAGTTGCCAGTCCTCATCCCGGCTCCAGATCAACTACGTCATTACCGTGACTGTTGGAAATGGGAGAACAATCAGGTAGTGTGTGACCCGGCTTTGGCCATAAAGCAGGACCTGCGAGACACACGACGTATCCGCGATCGTTTTCTTCTGGCTTCCGACAAGTTTATGGTATCTGATAGAGACTATCCCCCTGGTATGGTGACTTTTCGTGCAGCTATGCGTGACATTACTGAGACGTTGAAGTCTCCAAAAGTGGTGTATAATGAGACTTTTCAGGAGATAGTATGGCCGCCGTTCCCTTCGTTTACCTAGTAACAGGCATGGTTCGCTCGGGCACTAGTATGATGATGAAGTGTCTCGACTACGGTGGGATGGACACAGTGTGGAGCCCTGAGACAGAGGCAAAGTTTCAGGTGCTATTCCCGAATAAGAACCCATGCTTCTATGAGCGCGATCCTGATGTACCACTAGAATATGAAGATGTCATAGGTAAGGTGTTTAAGTGCCACGCCCGTGACATTTTAGCGGAACAATGGAACACTAAGGACTACAACCTTAAAGTTATATGGATGGACCGGCACTACGACTCGATTCATGCTTCGTGGCTCACGTTGGGCGACGAGTACAAGCCAGATATTCCTGCAGATGCTATCCCGATGACTCGGGACCACTGCCTGATGACGCTATACCACAAGGGGTTTCACGACATTGTTGTCACCAAATACGAGGATGTTCTGGTGGACCCTTTGAAAGAAATGAATCGCCTAGTTGAGCGCCGTTGGCCTATCGACCCAGAGAAATCCGCTGCGGTCGTTGACCCTGCGCTCAATCACTATCCCAGATAGCAGGAAGAGCAATGACTACCAAACTACAACTCGTGAACAAGGTTCTCCGCCGACTGCGTGAGGACGAAGTGGTCACCTCCGTTGACATCAGCTATTCCAAGCTGATAATTGACTTCATCAACGAGGCGAAGCGCGAAGTCGAGGACGAGTGGGACTGGCTCAACCAGCGTAGCACGATCATCGTGACTACGGTAGCGGACACGTTCCGGTACTCTCTCACTGGCTCCGGCAACCGTGGCCGCCTACTTGTGGACCAGAACAAGGGCTTCCCTTGGCTCGATATGTTTGACAACACGAACGACGCGCAGCTAAAGCTGGCGCCGTCGGCTGCGTGGATGACGCGCCAGAAGTTGTCCTCTCCCACCAACGGCCTACCCCACTGGGCTGATATCCCCGGCCAGGACGGGACGGACCTATACCTTGACTTCCATCCTACACCCAATGCGGTGTACTTGATTCACGTGCAGATGAGCATACCGCAGGGTGACTTTGGGCAGGACGCCACCGACGATAGCACCACACTGACGGTGCCGGACTACCCTGTGTTCCTGCGCTCACTTGAGCTCGCGCGCGACGAGCGCGGCGAGGACGTGAACCAGCTACACGACCAATACACCCAAGCCACGACTGACGCTATTACTATGGAGAAGGAGATAGTGCAGGCTGGCATGAAAACTATGGTCATGGTGGGCTAATGCCTAAGTTACTGCCAATCAACATAGGGCTTCCGGGCTTCTTCGGGCTTAACACCCGGCAGAACTTCCAAGGCACCTTGCAGTGGGCAACTACGGCGACCAACTGCGTCATCGACGCATCGGGGCGCCTAGCTGCGCGTAAAGGGCGGAAGCATGTCACCGCTTCGGCGGTCGGGGGCGGCGCTAATATCAAGGCCATCACCGAGCAGGTGGACGATGCTGGTGTTACTACTGTCCTCTCAGCGTGCAATAAGCTGCTCTGGAGCGGAACGGGTACGCTCACCGACATAACCGGACTTGCTGATAACACCACAGGCATTACCGACGACCACTGGCAGTTCCAGAACATCATAGCCAAGATGGTTGGCTTCCAAGACGCGCACGATCCAGTCGTTCGCAGCACGGGGGACTTCGATCTGCTCCAGCAGGATGTCCCCGACTGGCTTGCCACTACTTCTTATGCTGTTGGCGATGTGGTTAAAGGTGCTGCTGTGGACACCAAGACGATCTATTTCCACGCGACCTCGATCTCAGGAACGGGCACGTCAGGTGGGGCTGAGCCCACATGGCCGACCTCAGAGGGGCAAACAGTTGTAGACAACGCCGGAGCTAACCAGATCACATGGACTACGCGCGTGTTCCCCAACGGGAACGTGTGCCACTCCGCCTTCGGGCGTATCTGGGTCACCCGTAACGGGGACGTATCCAAGATGTACTTCAGCGACACGCTGCTCCCGCACAAGTTCAGCGGTGGACAGGGTGGTTCGCTAGACCTGTCCCTGGTGTGGGGCGCCGACGAGATCACGGCTATCTCCAGTGTGGAGGACTACCTCGTCATCTTTGGCAAGAAGAACATCGCCATCTACTCGGGTGCCGGGACCCCCTCCACGATGACGCTTCAAGAGAAGCTCAGTGGGATAGGGTGCGTGGCGCGCGACAGCGTGGCCAGCACAGGTAACGACCTCATCTTCCTGTCCGACTCGGGCGTGCGCGTACTGAGCCGGGCGATAGAGTCCGGTGGACGGCAGGCCCTCGGGGACTGGTCCGTCAACGTCCGTTCCAACATGTTGGATGACATTGACTTCGGCACACCGGCTGCCATTAAGGCTGTGTATGACGAGTTCAATGGCTTCTACATCCTGTCCCTGACAAGCAAGACCGTTGACTACGTGTTCGACGTGAGGTTCCCCAACGAGGACGGGAGCGCCAAGGTGACGACTTGGGACAGCTTCGGCGGCAAGGCGTTCTACGCCTCGCGCGATCGTAAGCTCTACGTCGGTGACGCCGGGATCATCAGCCAATATGATGGCTTCAACGACGGCGCATCCGGTCAATACAACATGACGTTTATCAGCACGTGGTCGGATTACCGGCACTTAGAGCAGCAAGTGCCGATGATCGCCAACAGATTCAAGTTCCCCAAGCGGTGGGTCACGTACGTCCTAACCGGGACCAACTACAACGTGACGTGGCTGTGGGGGTTCGACTACTCGCCCAACCTCAAACAGCAGACGACGCAACTCCAAGTGGTATCCACCCCGGCGGAGTGGAACGTCTCTGAGTGGAACATAGGAGAGTGGTCCGGGGGTGACGTGTTCAGCAAGATGCGCGCACACCCGACAGGCCACGGTGTGGCCCTTCGCATAGGCTGGCGCGTAACCATCGATGGTGCGCCATTCGCAATTCAGAACATGGACTTTGGAATCACTTTAGGTAGGGTACAATAATATGTCCGACTACACACAGGTCAACGACTACTCCGCGAAGGATGCCCTAGCCACTGGTGACGCCAACAAGGTCATCAAGGGCTCGGACATCGACGCGGAGCTCAGTGCGATCATAACGGCGATCACCTCCAAGGCCAACTCTGCCTCCCCTACCCTGACAGGTACGGTGACGGCGACCGGCGCTACAGTAAACGTAGCCACGGCAGGGGACTTGGTGGACTCTGCTCTTGTGGCCAATACCGCGTTCGTGCGGAACATGCTACCGGCGGGGGTCCTAGTGCCCTACGCGGGCACAGTCAGCCCCGACACCAGCATATGGCTGCTCTGCGACGGGCAGGCTGTATCACGTACCACATACGCCGTGCTGTTTGCCCTTGTCTCCACTACCTTCGGGGTAGGTGACGGCTCGACCACATTCGACATACCCGACCTACGTGGTAGGGTGGCCATCGGCATGGACAACTACGCTGGTGGTGCTGCCAACAGAGTGACCGATACCGAAGCCGACTCGCTCGGTGGGACGCTCGGCACCGAGACGCACCAACTGGTCACCTCTGAAATGCCCGCGCATACTCACGGAAACAGCCCAAAAGAACAGGCCACTACCCACGTGGGTAGTGGATCATCTTCGTTCAAAATAGACTTAGGTCAAAGTATTTCCGCGGGTGGCGACGGCGCGCACAAAAATATGCCTCCGTACATGGCATTGGGCTACTTAATAAAGGTGTAATGATATGGGTTTATTTGGTGGTGTAGGCAGTTTCTTAGGTATCGGAGGCAACCCGGGCAAGTCAGCCCTCAGTGCTTTCGAGCGTGGATCAGGTGCGGTCGCAGGACGGCTCCGTAAGTTCCGCCCGTTCCGCACGACCAGTGCCTTAGGTACAAACCGTTTATTTCAAGAGGGCGACGAGACTAAGTTTGATGTAGAGTCTGACTTTATCACACGTGCGGCAGACCAGTTCCGATCGGCCCAAGAAGGCGGCTCGGAAGATGTCCTAGCCCTTTTACGTCAGCGTGCTAATCCAGAGTTTGACCGCCAGTTCGGGCGGCTTGAGTCCCGTGCCCTACAGCAGGGCAGGCTCGGCTTGAGCGTAGGCGACCGTGGTGGCACCCCAGAATTTGAGTCTTTCTTCGGCGCGCGGCAACAGGCCGACCTCGGCTTCCAGCTACAAGCGTTGGAGGAGTCTAGGCGCGAACGTTCCTCACTACTCGGCGAGATCGGTGGTATCCAGGGGCTACTCTCAGGTCAGTTCCAAGACCTCCTTGGCGCTGAAAGTCTACAGTCCGGGCGTGAGGTGGCAGCAGCCAATCTTGAATCAGGTGGTTTGACCGCCTCCCTACAGGGCAGACTTGGGGAAGCCGCAACCAGTAGATCGTTGTTCGGTGGTGCCATCTCCAGCGTAGGCGTAGGCCCCTTCTCCGCATCCTTCTAAGGTAATAGTTATGGCACTCATTGACGAGCAAGTACAGCAGAGTATCGCACAGCGCGAAGCTACCGCCTCCCAGTTCTTGGAACGAGCCAAGGCAAGTGCGGCGCAACCTCCCGCAGGTATCCCACAGCAGAACGTCGGGTTACAAGGTGAGACTAAGAACCCGCGCGGCCTCCTCTCGGGGGCCAGCGGTGAGCTTGGGCAGATATTCAACTTCTTCCAGGAGGTCAAGCAGCGCAAGGGATTACGGGAGCGGGCTGAGCGGTTCATCACTATACGTGAACGTCTCGTGCGTGAGTCCGGCGCGACGGCTGACGAGCGGGCGGACCCCGTGCGTCGAGCCAAGTTCAGCCTTCAAGCGGCTGACGTGCTTGGTGATCCCGAGTTGACTAGCCGTGCTCTCGACTCAGTACAGAAGGCACTGACCTTGCAGGCTAGCCGTGACTCCGCTACCACAGCGGCGAAGTTGGCGCAGGCCAAGACCGCACAGGCCGAGGCGACCACCGCCAAGACCGAGGCGGAGACTAAGCAGATTGATCCCAAGGCCGAGGCTCTTGTCAAGGAGCGTATCGCAAAGGCTGAGTTGGCAGAAGGCAAGCTGGCGGACCTCAAGCCAGCGGCAGACGACCGCGCGACCAACGCAGCGGCGCGTAAGCTATCGTCCGAGGCAGCCATGCTCCGCAGTAAGGCTCTTTCCGAGAAGGAAGCCGCCGAGAAAGCACGCAAGATCGCAAGTCCCTCTCTCCAGAAGCAGGTAACCCAGCAGTTATCGGGTATGCCCTTCATGGAGGACCAGGACCTTGAGAAGGGTAGCCCGGCATTGCTGGCGCTACAGCAGATGGCTTTCCACGTGGCGAACTCCGTTGAGGCACAGCTACGGGTGGCCCCGAGCACGCCTTTCAACACCACCTTCAACCAGGGCTTCAAAGACTTCAAGCAGTTCATGGCGCCGGAAGAGAAGGCCACTCTCCTCAACCTGTTCGGGCTTCTCGCCGACGACACCACCTTTAACGTAGAGGGTGCCATAGGTGCCGGTGAGCAGACGCGGGAACAGCAGGCTTCGACCGACATCGACAGCGTAACCCGAGACTTCCAGGCCGGGACTATTTCCCGGGAGGAAGCCGTCAAACGATTGAAAGCACTCGGCGTTAAGGAGTAGCACACGTGCCTACTATCAACGAGATTCTAGGCCCTCAGAAGGCGCCTACAATCACCGATTTGTTGAGTCCTCCACAGGCCCCTACGATAGGGGACCTCTTGGACACAGAAACGTCGCAGGCACGGGCTGAGGCCCTAGAACAGCCCGGTTTCGCCATACCCCTCCTAAAGGATGAAGTGCGGGACGAAGACGGGCGACCGGGCACTTTGTTCCCGACGGTCACTGTGACCGACGGACAGAATACTTTCGATGTCATTGGCAGGCCGGAAGACTCGCACATCAAGAAGTCTGGCCTCAAAGTCGTCGGCCCCGGGAAGGGCAAATTTCGCCCCCGCTCCGTGGCGCTCGACCACCAAGGGGATTTCGATTTCACCGAGACAGCCAAAGACGCTGCCCGGGGTGGCGCGCGTGGCACAGCAGCCCTAGCCCAGTTCTTTGTTGACGCCCCACAGGCACTTGGCCGACTGATGGCAGGACAGGGCCTCGCCGCAGCAGGCGAAGCCTTCTCCGAGAGGGGCACCATCTCTGGTGCAGTCAACAGTCTCGTGCAGAAGCCCACCACTGGGCTTGGAGAGTTTGTGCAGGCCGTGGCACCACTGGTGCCGGGCACTGGCCTCATCACCGGAATCTTCAAGGGCGTGGCCCGCATGGGCGACCGTGGGGTCAAGCTGACCAAACGACTGACCTTCCCTGAGAAGCTCATCAACGACGTACAGGATGCTGTTGTCGTATCTGTTGCACGCGGCGAGGAGCCGGGTGCTGCGTTAGCGGAAGCTATCGCTCAGACCGGCATTAGATCACCGGGCCAATACTTGGAGCTCTTACAGAAGACCGGGTTGAAGCCTACCATCCCTTCTACTCCTGAGACTGCGGCTGCCATCATCAAGGGCTCCGATCTGTTTCACCTGGAGGAGCGGGGCAGGGCCATGACTAGCCTGGCCAAGATATTCCAGCCCGCCTACGATCGGGTGCGTGACCTGTCACCCCGTCTCTTCGGGAAGCTCCGAGAGATGGAGTTCCGTGTCCGTGCCATGGAGGAGCAGTTCCTTAACGAGGGCGAGCCCCTGTTCAAAGCGTTCAAAGCCCTCTCCAAGGAGGACAAGGTGGTCGCCAAGGGTGCTCTACTGGACGGTGACTTCGCCACAGCCGGACGGGTTCTCGGTGACGACATCGTGGGCGCGTGGAAGGTGCAGGCTGACCGCAACTACGAATTGATTAAGTCCGTATACGGGGACAAGGCTCCGCCAAAGGTGGAGTTCTATTTCCCACGTATCATCAGCGACAAGGCAGGTCTACTCAGAACAGTGGGCCGGAAGGAGCGCAGCTTTATAGAGCAGGCTCTCAAAGAAGCGAGGATCAAGAACAAGGGGAACAAGCTCACCCAAAGTGAGGAGTCCCAGGTAATTACCGCCGCTATCTTTAGGCGGAAGGATGCACAGATCGCGGCGCCAACCTACGCGCACGCGAGACGACAGGATCGTATCCCTGACGCCCTCAAGCCCTTCTACGCCGACCCCGTGCAGGCTGGACACATCCACCTGCGTAAGCTGGCGAAGGACCTGAACCTCCGCACTTTCCTGGGCAAGAACATTGTCCAAACGAAGAAGGCCACCATCAACATCGACAAGTCCGCAGGCTCTATACTTGCCGAGGACAAAGCCTTGACCGCGCGCCCGTGGGCAGCGCAGGAAGTGAAGGAGATTCTCAAGGCACGCTTCGAGATGGGGGAGGTGCCACCGAGTGCCATCGTCCAGTTCGTGAGGAACGTGACCTACTCGGGGACTCTTGGTAACATCTTCGCCAAGCTGACACAGCTACAGGACATCGGTATGGCGATGAGCCGGTCCGGCTTCATCAACACCATCAAGTCCCTCGGCCCCAGTGGGGGCAAGCGCGTGTTCGCCGCCGACGTGGCGGTGACCAAGGTAGCCGAGGAACTACTCCAGTCTCCCGTGCGTAGCGCCCGGGTCATGGAGACGATCCTCAAGACCTCCGGGTTCAACAAGTTTGACCGCATGGGTAAGAGCGTGATCCTCACGGGTGCCTACCGCAAGCTGGCAAGGAACGCAGCTACTGAGGAAGGACAACTGAAAATCATGGCGGACTGGGGGCCAATACATGGCCGCAAAGAGACGCGCCACCTAATCCAAGAACTACAGTCGGGCAAGATGACCGACCGTGTGAAGGCCCACCTCTTTAACGAGTTGGCCGACGTACAGCCCATCTCCCTCGGGGAGGTGCCGCTCGCTTACTTGCAGAATCCTAATGGGAGAGTGTTCTACACTCTCAACACCTTTGCCATCCGGCAGCTCAGCGCCGTGCTGCGCGCCGCGCGCGACGACTGGCGTGTGGGTCGCATCAAGGGGGCAAAGACCTTGGCCCACTACACGATCATCATGGGCTCCACGGGTCTAACTGTGGATCAGGTGAAGGCTATGATTAAGGGCGAGACGCTCAGCGTAGCGGAACTGCCCATGGAGTTCGGAGCACAGATACTCCGCAACTTCCTCGCCTCACGCTACATGGTGGGGGTGGCTCGGGACAAGGGACTGGGTACGGCGATCATTGACAGAGTGACCCCGCCCTTCATGGACATAATGGATGCAGTTGGACAGGACATGTGGAACCTGGCGCAGGGTGACCCGACGGCCAAGTCCCTCAAGTACGCCCCATACATCAACCCCCTCTACTGGTGGATTGGTCCGGGCGGTGACACCATCGCGCGCAGAGAGAGCAAGCGCAACAAGAAGGGAGCGTTGACATTCTAATGGGACCCGTTGACGGCAAGATTGACCCAGTAAACCCAGGACCATAGCATGAGCAAACTAGGTGACAGGCAGAAACTATTCGCGCGGCTACTCCCGCGCCTACTGTACAGGGCACACGCACTGGGGTTCGAAGTTGTGATAGGCGACGCCCATCGTTCTATCGAGGAGGCCACACGACTGGGCTTCCCCAACTCGAACCACACCCGGTGCCTTGCCATCGACCTCAACCTGTTCAAGGACGGTAAGTACCTGACGGAGACTGAGGACCATCGCGAGCTAGGCACGTGGTGGGAGAAGCAGGACCTATACGCCCGATGGGGCGGACACTTTAACGACGGCAACCATTATAGTCTCGAATGGAAAGGTGTCGTATGAAAAAGACATTCCCTCTATGGCACGCCCTCATAGTCTTGGTGCCCATGTGCGCCGCGTTCCTCATTGCATGGGGCTCGACGGGTGAGCGCGTGAGCGCCAACGAGGAAGCCGTGAAGGAAGTGACGGTCATCACTACGGAGCAGGGTAAGGCGATCGCGCGCGTAGACGAGCGCACGAAGCTGATGCTTGAGATGCTCAAGAAACTGGCAGAAAAGTAATGGCTGAAAATATCGTAATGCAAGGTGGGACCGGCGGTAGCCCTGCGGCTATCCGCGAGAGGCTGACGGCGCTGAAGATATTCACTCGCGCACAGGTGGACACGCTTGTCGATAACGCCGCAAAGCTACCCAACGAGGACCCTCTCCTGAGCCGACGCGCGGCGGGCATACTACGCGGGGAGTTCGCGCCTGCTATTAAGTCCGGGGGCAAGACTCTCAAGGGAGTTCCAGGTGTGGACACACACGGCAGTGTCATCAGCAAGGCGGGCCTCACACAGACGGCAGTCGACAGCGCCGACGAGGGCTTCCTGAGCAAGACCAAGGGTAAATTCTTCAACCGCAATGTGCTCCGTAAGCTGACGGGTGGTGTCGTGGGCGATTCATTCGACCTGTTCGACCCCAAGAAGCTAGAGAAGTTCGCGGGGACGATCAAGAAGGGCAGTTTGTTCGGAGCGGGGGCGCTCGGTGGCCTCGTGGCACCACAGATTTTCGAGATGATAAACCGGGGCGGGCTCTTTCAGCAAGAGCAGTTCGGGCCGGAGGCATAACATGGTATTTGGATTGCTAAGTGGGATACTGGGCGGAGGCGGCGCAGGTGGCGCAGGTGGTGGCGGGTTGATGGGTATGTTCGGCGGCGGCCAGAAGGGTGACTCGTCCAATACATCAAAAGCCAAGAACCAAAGGTTGATAGACAGCATAGGTAGAGCAAGTTCCGCCCAAAGAAATGCGTTCGAGGGTGGAGTACATGGATTCCTGACAGGCTTGCGTAGGCAAGAATTTGAACAGAACAACGAAGTTCTCGACACCTTCCGTAAGGTACGTGGTCAAACCTTTCTTTCAAGAGGACGACGATAATGATTTTGAAAATGCTATTCGGTGGGCTCACCAACATAGTGGGTAAGTTCATGGACGCGAAGAAGAACAAGCGCGACCTAGAGAACGCGATCGCGGTGAAGAAGCTCGACTATGTGCGAGACAAGGGCATGGCTGACGTGGACTGGGAAAAGTCTGCGATGGATGCGAGCAGGGAGTCATGGAAGGACGAGCTATGGACACTCGTGTTTGCCTATCTTCTCATGTCGGCGATCTGGGCACCTGACCAGATCAAGGCGGTGTTTCTCGCGTACGCGGGAGCACCCTACTGGTTCCAGCTATGCGTGCTGGTTAGCGTCGGGTCTAGCTTCGGCGTGAAGATTTGGAAGTTGCTCAAATGAAGCTCGTAGAGCAACTCAAGAGTCGGCGGGATCGAACTCGGGTAAAGTTAGCTGAGGTGCTGGCGAGGGCACGAGCTGCGGAGTTAGCCTTCGAATCTCTGCGCGTAGCTGCTTCAAAGATGCAGCGCGACGAGAGGATGCTGTCCCGCGCTTACGAGGACTTGCTCTCTTTGGCTTCGGAAGATTAACAGTCTGCTCGTGCACCAGACGGCCTAGCTCCTGAAGGAAGGCTGGGAGTCTCTCCTTGTTGACGGTGATGACATCCAGCGTGGAGCCGCTGCGAACCTCGCACAGTTGTTCCATCACCAGCATACCATGCTCGTTCATCATCACGTTTACCTTATCCCAATCCTTAACCTTACTCACGATTTACCTCCTATGAAAAAGAAGCGGGCCGAAGCCCGCCAACCTCCTCTCTCAACTGAACCCCCGCAGGCTGAATACCTGACGGGGGTATTTTTTTATCTACTCGATTTGAGAATAGCGCGCTTTACATACATCCGTAGAAACTGACGATAGCTCCAAGTTGTATGTCGTAGATATTTTCCGTCGCACCACCCCCACCATATCTGCCGGCGAGGCCACAGCTTCTCAATTTTCATAACTCCTCCTACTCGACGATGTTGCTGATCTTCTTGGCGATGGATCGGGCACGCTCCTCTTCCTGCGAGAGAACGCGCTTCTCGGCCAGCAGTTTGCCCACCCTATCGGACAGGTTGGCAGCCAGCAGGCGACTGGTGTCGGCGTGCAACTCCAGTTGCTCGACCATCTTCTCCAAGGTACTCACGATCTGTGATACTGTCTTTCGTCCTAACATAATACACCTCGTTCACGGGTTGTGGTTAAAACTGGGAGTCAACAGTGGGCCGCTTTCTATCACCCTGGGCGCTACCCAACATGCGAGGTCGCCGCACCCACTGCTGACATTGATGGAGCCGGTGCAGGGACTCGAACCCTGGCAGCACAGGTTGGAAACCTGGCGTCTTACCAGTAAGCTCACCGGCATGGCTGCGATGCTTGGGCTCGAACCAAGGACCTGCGGATTAACAATCCGCCGCTCTCCCAACTGAGCTACATCGCAAATACGGAGGCGGCGGGGCATCTCACCAGATGACTGGTTCCGGTGCACCGGGTTCACCACCCACGAAGCTACTGGCTCCACTTCTACCGCCATTGTTAGTTTGGAATTATGTCCATGTCGTTCTGGCGCATGAACCCCACGATGTCCTTGAGCCGTACCTCGATCTCGGGACTCTCGTCCGTCGGCCATGCGGTGACAGGCTCCACGGTCACGGGGGTGACCTGGCATTGATACTTAGCATACTCGTACAGGTACATACGCCACCGCTTGGTGGCATCCTCGAAGGACATGCCCTGGAGGGTGTACATACCCCCGTTGGACATAAGCAACGTAACCTGCTTCACGTGGGCCATGACTACTTGACCAACGCCAGCTTAGGAGTCTCTTTCTTCGGCTCCACCACCACCGCCGTGGCGATGCGCGGCTGGTCGTTCAAGTCGATGTCGATGTGCTTGATCGCAGTCCACGGTATGGTACGGATGTGCTTGTTAGGTAGGCGCCCAACGAACACAACCAAGTCCGTCTGCTCGACGGTGAGTACATCAGTGATACCATCAAGGTAGGTGATGGCGACCTTCATGCCCTGTCTCATAGCTTTAACCCCACTAAGTGAATGAACTGCTCAGTTGCTGTCAGGTAGCGGAAGCCACTAGACAGCAGCGCGTGAAAAGACTCGCGGTTGTTGGTGCTCACGTACGTGGTGGCGAACGTGTGCTGCTTCCAGAACTCAGCGAGAATCTTCTTCGCCAAACCCTTGCCCTTGTAGTTACGGTGCACAGCATAGCGCACCAGATCCCCAATCCCTTTGACCTCCACCGATAGAAAGTACGCAAGAAGGGCATCCGGGTTACGCGAGTCTCGTACCACACCGACGTGCCCACCAGATGACAGAAATGCCTGTAAGTTTTCGAGTTTTGAGTAATCATCTTCGG
>SDBV01000814.1_pt1 | contig 45322 bp, 39 predicted proteins | sample 2277081 | NCBI WGS metagenome assembly SDBV01 (sample SAMN10402039, study PRJNA504765) | marine sediment metagenome | isolation source: marine sediment core GS10_PC15, 223 cmbsf | place: Arctic Ocean: Southern Knipovich Ridge | collected 2010
TTCGTGCTCTAAAAGCACCTGAACTATAGAGTCCGGACCACAAGCAAAGGACAATACATAGATTATTCCGTCTACAGACTTGGTATTCGCCCAGTGAAAGACGGTTCCTACTACTTCTTTTTCATATGTCCAAAAAAGTTTTTTGGGGAGTCGGCTGTTCTCAAGAGCGATGACCGACTCCGGAACCATTTCGGCGGTCACCACATCGACACCCATGCTCTTCAATCTTTTGATAAGGTTCATACTAATATATCGATCGTAGATATTGTATGGATGACCGGCTACGCCCACCTTTAACCTGGGTTTTTCAACAGTAAATTCCTTGTGCTCTAATAACTCAATCGGGGTCTTACCCGATAACATCTGGTGATGGTATTCCTTTGAGACTGTAATGCCACCCCTATAAGCTCCCAATATTTTCACCCTGCTATCGGAAAATCTTTTTCCAAATTCCAGAACGGTTTTCATATACTCACGCCACCCCTCTTGAATATTGATCGTGGGGGCTATGATCTCAGGCAAATCATCTTCTAACGCTTTGGACATATCCGGAAGCCCCAAGAACTTGGGGCAAGTATATTCATTTTTGGCAACACTTACGATCCGCGGAACAAAGATCGCGTCCACTCGATCCCTTAGGTCCATAAGGTGACCGTAGAAGACTTTGACCGGAAGACACAGCTCGTTATCGGCATAGGCGGTACCCACATTTACAGTCTTTTTGCTCGTAGGCCTGGAAACAACGACATTCGCCCCTAACTGGGTCAGAAACTGATTCCATAAAGGAAAGTATTTATAGTATAGAAGCGCTCTTGGATAACCTATATTCAATTTTCTACCACTTCCTGACACTTCTATATTTCATCGCCAACAATCTTCTCCTACCGAAGTTGTGTTGTCAACTTGCTTATCTCATCTGAAACAAACGGGTCATGACTTGTAACTCATTATTTTTACCAATGAGCGCCGGGGTAAACGATTAAAATATAATATAAAACTAAATTTTGGGATGCTTGATTGGTAAATATTTTGGGGTATATAGTATAATGTGATCATAGAAGGAGGGGTTGAAATGGCGGAACATCTTGAAAGAAAGCTTTTCAGACTAAGAACTAAACTGGTCGAGCTAAAACAGAATCTACCGATGGATAACATATCTTTTTCGACCCTACTCGAGATCGAGAGTCTTGAAAGAGAGATTACTTTCTTATCATCGGATACCATTGATTTTGATATTAATAAAGATACGAATATTAACTGACAATCATTTGATCTAATAAAAAAAAGAGCCCTTATGCGGGGCTCTTTTTTTAACCCTTTCTTCTTGCCGGCTTCTCACGAATTCTGCTCGGCGATATCTCCTATGATCGGCAGTTTCCACTTCTCGCCCCGGTAAGCCCTTACCATAAGCATTATCCAGACTACAAAAAAAACCATAAAGAGAACCGTATATAGTATCGGTAGGAATATGAGAAATAAATTAACTCCGGGTATTGCTGTCGTTACGACTAGGATGATGCCGATAGTGATCGATATCGCTATATATATTATCGAGACCGCGATGTTAAAGAATATGGATTGCAAAGCGTGAAACCTCACGGTGTGATCCTCTTTTTCTATCAATAAAAATATTAGACCGCCTATCCAGCCGAATAGGTAGCACAAGAGACCGGCGACTCTCGGGTCCAGATTCGTAGAGGACGATGGGGTCTTGTTTTCTTTATTAATGTGGATCATCAATAAGCCCAGCCTTCCTCGTGAATCTTAGGTAATTATTACCCCATTCCTGCCCTTTATAACCGGGCGGTCATCTTTGACTAACCCATCTAAGCAGCGTATCTAAGGAGGGCGCCTATTCGTTGATTGTCGGCGACTTCGGCGTGATATCTTAAGAAGCGAACATCGACGTTGTTGGCTCCGGCCAACCCTAAAACCGTTCCAATGACGTCGTTTTCACGGCGAAGATCTCTTCTGCAGACAGGACATCTCTTTACTTCTTTTTCCGAAACATAATGTCTCTCGCTGCACAGATAGCCGCCGATGCTAACGTCTTGAGGTATGAGCAGCTTGTAAGCCTGTCCTCGCTCAATCGCTCTGACCGTATCGTCCAGTCCGATGACCGAGTTTTTCTTGTCCGACCCTTCGCCGGCCACTCGCTCTATCAGGTCATTCTCTCTTTCCAGCTCAAACTTTTCTTCGCATTCGATGCTTTTTTTCAAAACAACATTGATCGGGCTATCCGGATCAGCGACAAACTCCCCGCCTACCCTGTTTTTTAGGTACGGCTGAAGCATCTCTTTAAACTTGGGAATCACCTCTTTTGACCCGCCGATAAGCAGATGATCGAATTTTCGCGCTTTGTAATAGGCAAGTGTCTTTTTTGAGACATTCTTCAAGTGTCTGACCAGATGATCCTCTATGTGATGAGCTATCTTGTTCTGCCTAAGAGCTGCCCAATCACCGCCCTTGACTTGGTCGGGAACATTGTCTTCAAAAACACCGGACAATTCTTCGATCTCACCCATATAGACACTAAATATTCTAGCTTTTCTACGATCGACCACGACGGTACAGTAGTGATCGTATTGACCTATCACCGAGGTAAGCGTGGTTACTTGAGGCATGGTGTCTACGGCCACTAAACTAGGTACTCTGACCGGGAGCGTCACGACTTTCCAAAGGCCCTGATCGATCGAGGCAAAGATCACCAGCCCCCTCTTATCTTCTCTATCCAGCTCAAAACGAACATACTGATCAATTTTCTCAAGATCTGCGGCCATCGATCTCTTCTCTTCAGTTTTGATGTTATCGTTTTTTAAAAAGCTCTTCTCAACGCTTCGGAGCTGAGCGGTCAAATCCGGTTCCAAATCTTGGCGCCGGGGAAAAAGGGCGCCATCTATATTTAAATAAAAACTTATTACCTTTGATCCATTTCCCTTGAATCGATCGAGCTCATTTAATTCATCATCTATTTCCATACGGGCCTCATCTCGGGTGTTCCTGACTTGTCTGTATTAGATACCCCCTTGAGTCATAATGAAACGGCGTAGAGAAGTGGACCGAGGGAACCAAAGTAAGAAGTAAGGGAGTTAGGAGTAAGGAGTTAGGTAGAGATTGAAAATTGAAGATTGAAGATTGAAGAATACCCACAAGGGAGTTGAAATCTTACCAAACAGTTAGAATAGAAATTTTATTCGATCATGCGTGAGAAATTTAGAAGCAAAAGAATTTGACGCAGCTGCAAGCCGACATCACAAATGAGACGTTCATACCCTCGCTATCAGGCGTAAGAATCTCCTCAGCGTTCCAAGCAAAGGTGTCGGAGATTGCAACAGCTTAAGGGGTTGACGCTTCGTAAAAGACGCGGTTGCGTAGATCGACTTGACATAGATAGGCGATCTTCGGTCGGCTCCGCCTCACTCCAGAATGACCGGAGGTTTGTTATTCTGATAATTTTTCATTATTCAATTTATTGATATTCGATTCAAAAGCTTTTTCGGTTCTAGCTATATATATAGATAGATCAGATAAACATGCCCTACCAGGATTAATCGTCCGCGTCTTGATCGTCGGCGTTATCGCCGAGCCCCGGCTTCACTTCGATGATCATCTCGTCATTGGCTACGTCTACATAAACGCGGTCGCCTTCGCCGATCCCGCCCTCAAGTAGTTTTAATGCTAACTTGTCCTGTATCCTCTTTTGGATAACTCTCTTTAAAGGCCTGGCGCCATATACGGGATCAAACCCCTCCATGCCCACCATTTCTTTCGCGGCTTCACTTAACTCCAGATCTATTTTTCTCTTCTTTAACCTATTCTTCAGGTCCTCTATCTGGATCTCGACTATTCTTCCTATCTCTTCGATGGACAAACTATTAAAGATGATTATCTCGTCTATCCTGTTTAGAAACTCGGGACGAAACTGCATCTTCAAAGCTTCATCTATCTTATCTTTTAATTTTTTTGCGTCTTCATCCGTCATCTCCTGAATCCACTGACTACCTATGTTTGATGTCATAATAATTATCGTATTTCGAAAATCGACCCTTCTTCCGTGGCCATCCGTGAGTTGCCCGTCATCTAGTATCTGAAGGAGGAGATTAAATACATCGGGATGGGCTTTTTCGATCTCGTCAAACAGTATTACCGCGTATGGACGACGGCGCACGGCTTCAGTCAATTGCCCGCCTTCTTCAAAGCCGACGTAGCCCGGGGGGGCGCCAATGAGACGGGCAACGCTATGTTTCTCCATATATTCGCTCATATCCAGCCTGGTCATAGATCTTTCGTCATCAAATAGATCTTCAGCTAAAGCTTTCGCGAGCTCCGTCTTTCCTACCCCGGTCGGGCCAAGAAACATAAAAGACCCTATCGGTTGATCAAGGTCGCCGAGTCCCGCCCTTGCGCGCCTGATTGCGTTTGAGACAGCCAAAATCGCCTCGTCCTGCCCGATCACCCGCTTACCAAGACGTTCCTCCATCTCCACCAGCTTAGATATCTCGCCCTCCATCAGCCTCGACACGGGGATGCCAGTCCATTTTGCTACGATCTGGGCTACATCTTCGTCATCGACTTCTTCTTTTAACATCTGTTTGTCAGCTTGCAAGTCCGCCAGACGATTGTTCTCTTCCTTTAGATTTTTTTGAAGATCCGGAAGATCGCCATAGCGTATCTTGGCGGCTTTCTGTAGGTCGCCAACACGTTCAGCCTTTTCTCCTTCTATCTTCGCCTGCTCCATCTTTTCTTTAAGCTCTCTTATCTTGCGGATAGCTTCCTTTTCATTCTCCCAGTGAGCCTTGAGTCCGGATGTCTTTTCGATCAGATCGGCTAGTTCAAAATTGATACCGTCTAGACGCTCCTTTGAGACTTTATCCTTTTCCTTCGACAAAGCCGTCTTCTCTATCTCCAGCTGTTTGATCCGACTGGTGACCTCATCTATCTCGATCGGCATCGAATCGATCTCTATGCGCAACCTGGAGCCGGCTTCATCAATAAGGTCGATGGCCTTGTCGGGAAGAAACCGCTCGGTGATATATCGATTTGATAGCTCCGCGGCAGCGACCAGAGCCGAGTCTTTGATCCTTACCCCGTGGTGGACTTCATACCGCTCTTTCAAGCCGCGAAGAATCGCTATGCTATCTTCAACAGAGGGCTCTTTAGTATAGATCTGTTGAAAGCGCCTCTCTAACGCGGCGTCTTTCTCGATATTTTCCCGGTATTCATCGAGCGTAGTCGCACCGATAGCTCTAAGTTCTCCTCTTGCGAGAGCCGGTTTTAACATATTTGAGGCGTCAACTGATCCTTCCGCCGCTCCCGCGCCGACAAGCGTATGGAGTTCGTCGATGAACAAGATTATCTCGCCCTCGCCTGCGATGACCTCTTTTAAGACAGCTTTTAATCTGTCCTCAAATTCTCCCCGATATTTTGACCCCGCGACCAACGCGCCGATATCGAGCGCTATCACTCTTTTATTTTTAAGACCTTCAGGTACGTCTTCACTGATTATCCGCTGGGCCAACCCTTCAACGATCGCCGTCTTGCCGACCCCCGGTTCCCCTATTAAAACGGGGTTGTTCTTCGTTCTTCTGGATAAAACTTGTATAACCCTTCGTATCTCATCATCTCTTCCGATGACCGGGTCAAGCTTGCTTTGCCTGGCAAGGGCTGTCAGGTCTTGCCCGTATCTCTCAAGTGACTGATATTTTTCCTCAGGACTTTGGTCTGTCACCCGTTGGCTACCGCGAAGGTCTGATAGTGCTTTTAGAACATCAACTTTATCGACGCCTTCTCCCTTTAACGCATCGCCTGCCGGTCCCCCGTAATCAATTATAGCTATGAAAAGATGTTCGGTGCTTACATACTCGTCCTTCATCTTCTCGGCCAGAGTAAGCGCGCTATTCATTACCTCGGTTATCCCTTTTGATAGTTGAGGTAGCGCTGTCGCACCACTGACCTTGGTTTTCTTATTTATTGCTTCATCAATTGCTGAAACGACCCCTTCGACACTTACTTGAAGTTTCTTTAAGATCGAGCGGACGATGCCTTCCTTGTCATCAATCAGAGCATAAAGTAGATGGGCGGGGGCTACCTCGGCGTTCCCAATCTCTTGCGCTCTTTTTTGTGCCCCGGCAAGAGCCTCTTGAGCCTTTATTGTTAATTTTTCCACATTCATGAAGTGCCACCTTTTTTTCTAAGCCTTATGATCTCGCCCTTGGGCATCAGGACGATCTCTCTCTTGTAACTTTGGTGTACCCTTGCTATCTCTTCTTTTAGTCTTGCCCTTCTTTCTTCCAAGACCTTCCTTAATTCGTCAGACTCCGAACTCAACCTACTGACCTTCTTTTTCATCTCGATAATGATCTTTACGCCGGCCAGATTCACGCCATCTTCTTGTGTAAGCCTCTGGATAACCTTCAACTGCTCGATATCATTATCCGAGTAGAGCCGGGTACTTTTTTCCGTGCGTCCCGGACTTACAAGCTTTTTTCTCTCGTAAATTCTAAGAGTCTGAGGGTGCATCCCGGCAAGCTTGGCCGCGATGCTTATCATGTAGACAGGCTGATCTTTTTTATTTTTACCCATGAACTTTACCGGCCTCTGCGCTCTCACGTAATACGTCAGCACGTGAGGCGTTAGGAGTAACAAGGGACGCTATCGGCTTTTCTGGCATCCAAAAAGCGGTGGCCGCCTCGTCAATCGCGGTCTTCAAAACATTTCCCCCGCAATCTGCGAAGCCTTGCGAGATATCCTTTTCATCAGCCGTCACAATCTTTGTCAAATCTCCTAACTCCTTACTTTGGTTCCCTCAAAGACGCTCTCTGCCTTCTCCTTGTTCACGCTTTATCAAATCAACTCTTCAGTCTTTACTATCAATTTCTATCCTTAAATGTTTACGCGCTTACGCTTCAAGATCGACGCCCTCAAATCTGCTTACTCCTTACTCTCTTACTCCTTACCTTGGTTCCCTCGATCCGCTCTCTATCTCTTCATTTCTTACTTTTTTTCCCAGCTTTCTTAGCGAGCTTATTAAATGTCGTCCTCGGATTATTTTTTTCCGTTTCCGATAACTTAATAAGAAGATCTCTTTCGTCAGCTCTCAGTTTCTTAGGTATTTTCACATCTATCGTCACCATAAGATCACCGGTCACGCCCCCGCGAAGCTTCGGCGCCCCTTTTCCTTTGACCCTAAGTGTTGTCCTGTCCTGAGTTCCGGGCGGCACCTTAAGGCTTACATCCCCCTTTGGGGTCGGCACATCGATCACCGCGCCAAGAGCCGCTTCCATATAGGAAATAGGAAGCTCGAAATGGATATTGCTACCTTTTTTTTTGAACAGCGGATGAGGATCGACCTTGGTGATGATATACAGATCTCCCGCCGGTCCACCGTTTTTCCCGGCTTCCCCGTAAGCTTTATACTTTACCTTTGAGTCATTGTTGACTCCGGCCGGCACCCTTATAGTGATCGTCTTCGCTTCTTGTATGTTACCGGCACCGTGACAGGTAGTACACGCTTCTCTTATAATACTTCCCTGGCCGCGGCATGTGGGGCAAGTGCGCGTCAACCCAAAGATACCCTGGTCGGTGGCGACCACCCCTTGCCCTCTGCAGGTCGGACAGGTCTCAGCGGACGTTCCTGCTTTAGCGCCACTACCTCCGCATGTCGGACAAGTCACGCTATGATTTATCTTGATCTTTCTCTCAATACCTTCCAGAGATTCATCAAACGTTATCCTCAAGCTATAATATAGATCTTGCCCTTTCTCCGCCCGATTCCGGCTTGGTCCCCTTCTCTCCTGACCAAACAAGTCAAAGATATCCTCGTAATTGACCCCGGCAGCTCCTTGTCCCCCACGAAAAAGATCCTCGTAATTGGCCCCACCCTGTTGAAAATTGTAGCCACCTTGACTCATGAATTCCCGCTGCTGATCATAGTTCTTTCGCTTTTCATCATCGCCGAGTATATCGTAGGCATGGGATATCTCTTTAAATTTTTCTTCCGATCCCTTGTTTCCCGGATTAGCGTCGGGGTGGAATTTTCTAGCAAGCTTTCGGTAGGAATCCTTTATCTCCTTTTTGCTCGCGTTTTTCCCGACACCTAGGACTTCGTAGAAGTCATCTAATTTATTTCCATTCATCACTCATCACCGTGCCACCTTGACTTTGGCCGGCCGAATGACTTTTCCTTTTAATTCATAACCGCTATCAAGAACTTCGATAACGATGTTTTCATCATGTCCATCGCTTTCGACTTGCATCATCGCTTCATGCTTTCTAGGGTCAAACTCTTCCCCGGTCTCATTAATTACTTTTAGGCCCTCTTTACCGAGAACGTCACAAATCTGATCATATAAAAGCTCGATACCGGCATGATAGTCGTCAGAGACATCGACTTCACGATGGTGAAGAGCTCTTTCAAAATTATCAAGAATCGGAAGAAGTTTTACGATCAGACCTTCGCTGGCCATTCGCAGATGCTCCGATTGCTCTCTTATCATCCGTTTTCTAAAATTCTCAAACTCCGCTTGCAAGCGCTGGAGACTATCAAGATAGTCTCCAGCTTCAGCCCTAGCCTTTTCAAGGTCGCTTACGACCTCTGAAGATTCTTCAACTAGCTCTTTTGAATAATCACCGCTCCCGCTACTTTCGTCCTGATCTTCATTTTCTTCTTTTTTATTAGTTTCGTCCGGTTTTTCATTCATGGTTTCACCTATTATTGCTCGTTTTTATCTATTACTCAGGGACAATAGAATACGCCCGAAACATCTTACGAAATACCCCTTGTATGAACAGCATACCTATTTATTTTCTCGAACCACTTTGACCTTTACCTGCTTGGGCTTACTCTCTTCTGCCTTAGGAAGAGTGATCACAAGTATGCCGTCTTTGTAGTCCGCGCTAACGTCGTCTCTGTTTATGGAGCCGGGAATCGGAATATCTCGCAAAAAGATCCCGTATCTCCTCTCAAGCCTGTAATAGCTACCTTCTTCGACCTCTTCGGAAAATTTTCTCTCACCTTTTAGGGTAAGAGTATCCTCCGTAAGAGTGATCTCGATATCATCCACGTCTACCTCGGGAAGTTCGGCCTTTACGACAAAATCAGTCTCTGTCTCATACGCGTCTATCGCCGGAGTCCAGGAAATTTCTTTTGTGCCCTTAGTACCGGCCGGACCAAAAGTCCTTTCAAACGCTCTTCCTACTTCATTTTGAAGACTTAAAAAATCTCTAAATGGATCCCATCTGACAATCGCCATATTGATTACCTCCTGACATTTTTCATACCTCTGACATTTACTTTTCAAGTCCCCCATAGGGACCGTTTTTCAAAACTTAGCTTAAGAAGAAGATTGCTTATCATCGTCGACGATCTCGGCGTCGATGACCTCACCTTCATCATCAGGCTCTTCTGTCGCCTGCTGCTCGCCTTCGCCTCCTTGGCCGGCTGCCGCTTCTTGTTCGGCGCTTTGCTGCTGATATACGATCTCGGATATCTTGTTAGATGCCTTCCTTAACTCTTCAGTTATCGATTTTATCTTGTCGATATCGTCGCCTTTTAAGGCCTCTTTCGCCTCCGTGATCTTCTCTTCAATACCGGCTTTATCCTCTTCAGGGATCTTTTCACCAAGATCGCCTAGAGATTTTTCAGTCTGATAGACAAGGTTATCAGCGTTATTTCTTGCCTCGGCCTCTTCATGTCTGCGATGGTCCTCGGCTGCGTGTTCTTCTGCCTCTTTGACCATTTTGTCGATCTCGTCCTGACTGAGAGCGCTGGACGCGGTAATCGTGATGCTCTGTTCCTGTCCGGTCCCTTTATCCTTAGCCGAGACGTTGACAATACCATCGGCGTCAATATCGAATCCCACTTCTATCTGGGGCACACCTCTTGGAGCCGGTGGTATGCCGACCAATTGGAACTTACCCAGCGTCTTGTTCGCGGCAGACATCTCTCGTTCACCTTGAAGGACATGGATGTCGACACTCGTCTGGCTGTCGTCTGCCGTAGTAAATGTCTCACTCTTCTTTGTCGGAATGGTCGTGTTTTTCTCAATTAATTTAGTGAATATTCCACCCTTGGTCTCGATTCCAAGCGTTAGAGGCGTAACGTCTAAGAGCAAGATATCTTTTACTTCACCGATCAATACGCCTGCCTGTATCGCGGCGCCGATCGCTACTACCTCATCCGGATTGACACCCTTGTTAGGTTCTTTACCGGTTAAGCTTTTTACCAGTTCCTGAACGGCGGGCATCCTAGTCGTACCGCCGACCAGGATTATATGATCGAGCTCACCTTTTGAGACGCCGGCCTCTTTCATCGCCGACTCCACGGGAATTCTGGTCTTTTCTATCAAGTCGTTGGTAAGTTTTTCGAGTTCGGACCTCGAAAGAGTCATCTCCAAATGTTTTGGTCCGTTTTGATCAGCGGTGATAAACGGAAGGTTGATCGTCGTCGAGAGAGTGCTGGAGAGCTCGATCTTCGCTTTCTCAGCCGCTTCTTTTAGTCTCTGCAGCGCCATCTTATCTTTACGAAGATCTATACCGTTCTTCGCTTTAAAGTCGTCGGCCATCCAGTCCGTGACTCTCTGATCAAAATCATCTCCACCCAGATGATTATTGCCTTCAGTAGACTTTACTTCGAAAACTCCTTCACCGATCTCAAGCACGGAGACGTCGAAAGTGCCTCCACCTAAGTCATATACTAATATCGTCTGATCGTTTTCCTTGTCCAGTCCGTAAGCCAAGGCTGCCGCGGTAGGTTCGTTGATGATCCTTAACACTTCCAGACCGGCGATCTTTCCGGCATCCTTAGTCGCGTGCCTCTGGCTATCATCAAAATAGGCCGGCACGGTGATGACCGCCCTATCGATCTTCTCCCCGAACTTAGCTTCCGCGTCTCGTTTTAGTTTTTGCAGAATTTTTGCCGAGATCTCCTGCGGGGTATAGTCTTTATCGTCGATCTTAATATTTTTATCGCTACCCATATCTCTCTTTACCGAAGATATCGTCCTCTCCGGATTGGTAATTGCCTGACGTTTCGCGACTTCGCCGACGAGGATCTCTCCAGTCTTTGAGAACGCGACTACCGATGGGGTCGTTCTGGTGCCCTCGGCGTTTTCCACGATCGTAGGTTCTCCACCCTCAAGAACAGCCATAGCCGAATTTGTTGTACCAAGATCGATACCTAATGCTTTTGCCATTAATATTCACTCTCCCTGATCTCTGCGATCATTAGTTTCTTGTTATCATAAAATCTAAGTCTACCATTGTCAAATTTTTTATTGTCATATATAGACCAATATTACCCAATTAAGAAGGATTAATAACACTCAGCAGGCAGGACGCAAGTAGTAGATTATTTTAAAGGCTAACTATAATCCATATTAAGTCTACTGCGTTTGTCTTAGATATTCGGTCGAATACTTTAGAGTTGCTTAGAAGATGACTCTTAGGAGAATTCCTTAGTAAGGTCTAGAGCCGTCTCCTGATCGAGTGGGCTCGATAGCTTATTTCTTTCCGATTTCGCGTGATAGAGAGCTTGATCTGATTGGTATATTAGATCGTCTTTCGTAAAAGCCGTCGTCGGATAATTTGAGATTCCGAGACTTATAGTGATTTTTACAGGCTCATCGCTGTCTTCGATCTTAAATTCGGCCTCTTCAGTGCTTGATCTTAGCTTTTCCGCGACGACGTAGGCGTCATCATAGTGAGTTTCCGGCAGGACAACGACAAACTCCTCGCCACCATATCGGGCTACAATGTCCGTATCTCTTGTATATTTTTTCAAAAGACCGGCAAAATCTCTAAGCACTTTATCGCCTGCCATGTGTCCGTAGGTGTCGTTGATCGACTTAAAATGGTCCAGATCTATCATGATCATTGAGAGCGGCTTTTCATATCGTATCGCCCGGTTCCATTCCATCTCCAGCCTCTCTGAAAAGTAGCGAAAATTATAAACGGCCGTCATCCCGTCGAGTGACGCCCACTCTTTAGTCTTCTTATATAGCTCCGCGTTCTGAAAAGAGATTGCCAACTGAGAGGCGAGCGACTCGAGAAACCTGAGGTTTTCAAAACTGATAGTGTGGTCGTATTTCCTGCCGACAAGGATTATGCCGATGATCTTATTCTTGAACGTGATCGGAACGGCGACCTTGGAATCGATATCATGAGCGACGCTTAACCTCCAGCGTCGATCGTTTGTCGAGACAAGAATAGACTCAGACCGCTCAGCGGCTTTTCCAACAAGTCCCCGACCTACGGGTACTTCCCATTGGCCAACATCGACAGTAAACCCGTAGCTCTCTTTTATCTTTAAAAGTTTTTTATCTTCCATGATAAATATTGCCGCCACATCAGGTTTAATATCCATCAAGATAATGTTCATCGCCAGTTTTAATATCTCGGCGGAATCGAGGGTAGCGCTAAGAGATCTTCCCGTCTCATACAAAGCGCTTAGGTCAACAGCCGCGCGCCTTAAGCGATCGGCAATAAACCCGGTTGCTGTGGATATGCCGACAAACAGCGCCAAGTACATATTTATCTCAACCATTTTTTCGTCCCTGATAACGCTGTTCACGAAGAAATAGGCCCAAGTTATCGCCGTAAGCGACATGCCAAAGGGGATGCTTAAACGGTGCCCGCCTCTCATGGAAGCGTAGACGATAGGAATACAATAGATAAGGATAATGGGCGAAGCAAAGCTTTTCGTAAGCGCGAGTATCAAGGTTATCAAAAGAAAAGCTACCGAGACGGTTATCAGATTTCTCTGCTCAAAAGAGCCGCCCAGTTTATAGATCAATTTTGAGAGCGTTCCGCCATCTCTTAGGTCCCAATGGATCGCAGCTATAATACCTATCACGACAAATAACGCGACGATCTGAAAAAAGCTATAGTCAGCGGCTAGAACAGAAATTATAGCGACGATAACCGCCGCGGGAATATATATGATTTTAAATTGACGTTCAAGTGATGTTTTCAACCAGCGCAAACGGACTCCGTAAATTGTTCTGCCTTCTCTTCTATCCGGTCCTGGTGCGTTTAATATTAACTTCGGTCGTTTGCCCGGACAACTTTAACGAATACTTTAAAATTATGTCTACTCGCTCAGGACATAAATTATCGCGAGCGGATGACGGGGATCGAACCCGCAACCCTCAGCTTGGGAAGCTGATATTCTACCATTGAACTACATCCGCGTTTCCAGCTTTTTTTATTTTCTACTATAAACGCTTCCTTTTCAACCCTTCGCTTTATTAATGATTTAGGAGCTATCATTTAAAATCACAACCGTTTTATGTTTTAATGTGTTTGCGTCCGTAGTATCGGGATGTGGCTCAGCTTGGTAGAGCGCAGCGTTCGGGACGCTGAGGCCGTGGGTTCGAATCCCGCCATCCCGACGAAACGAAATAGGTAATAGGTAAAAGGGGCCCGCTTGAAGTAGCTGACGGTGTCCACATCCATGCGAATTGTCACCAGCCGTTTCAAACTGCCGGCATATGTATTTTTTTTGCCTTCGAAAAATCATACTCTTTCCTCACATTGATCACCTTTCCCAATAGTGCTTCTGCTCGTGACGAGTAGCTAATCAAGCCACTGAGTAAAATCCCGCCGCGGCATAGGCTTATCCATCCACGACGTATCCGGCTCAGGTAGACGTAAAGCATCCGTAACGCTCAACCAGCCATGGCTTAATTTTACAGAACTTCGCTTACCTCTCTGCGTTATCCAGTCAAAACGTCTTTGCTCCTCGCACTTAACAGCAACTTGTTGGGTAATTCGAACATCCTGGACAACATAATCGAGTATCTCACGATACTTACCTTCCGCCCAAAGTTTCGGTGCCATTAACCCTGACATTCCATCCGGCTTCCCCGGGATCTCCAAAGCTTTAGCCGCGTTATTAAGAGCCACCGGAAAGCCGCGATCACAAAAAACGTGGAACATCATATCCACATGACTTAACGCTAAGTCCTTGCATTCGCCTTGATATCCCGACTCTTCCGCCAGAATATCGAAATCGAATCCTAGTCCGTTCCAGGTCAGAACGGTATAGCCATTTTCGACGTGTGAGAGCAGCTCCTCCACGAGTTTACGCACCTCTTCCTTCGACATACACGGCGACGGGCTTCCGTCGGGCAACTTGCCGTGCCAGATTATCGGCTCCTTAGCGTCAGTCAAATGCGCAGCGGCGCAGGTGATGCCGAGCGGACGATGGGGCCTCCAATCAAAGCTCTCGCCCGGAACATCTTTTGCCGTTTCGAGATCAAACGCTAAGTATTTTCGTTTCATGACCAACCTTTCTATCGTGCGATATTCTCTTATGTCTTTTTTCGTGTTTAACAGAAATATATTCTTAAAAGATACGCTGAGTCAAGCTTGCTTGTTATTACAGTTTCGCTCTAAAAAAATAATCTTAAGCCCAGTCGCGAGCAGAGCCAAAAAGTTATTAAGTTTCTTCTGAGTCCAGCTATTCAGCCATCTTCCTTAGCAGGGCAAGCTCTGCGGCTGCATCGGTCTCCTATCGCCCGCTGCTTTCTGTTCTCTGCTCTCTCCTATATAATCGCTTCATGCGGATAACTTGTGTCTATGCGTACAAACCCGAAGTCTTGCATTTGCAAAAAAGGATCGAAAAGACTGCCTGGTCGGCTGAGGTAAGCTGGTTCAATTGGGTCGGCGTCAATAAAAAATCGGATGTTAATGATTTTTCTGATTCTGACATTATTGTCAACGCCGGTTTTGCAGGCAGTCTGAAAGACCACCTGCCGTTAGAAAAAGTTTTCCATGTAGATCAATTAATCGATCCCGTTTCCAAAAAAGCGGTCAACCTCACAAGCGCTCGCAACATACTAGACTCTGCTTCCTGCTTAAGCGACGATAACTACTCTTTAAAGATAAGACTATTGACCGTCAGCAGACCGGTTGTTGAGGAAACTGAAAAGAATAACCTTTTGGATAAATTTAACGCCGACATAGTCGACTTGGAGGCGTGGAATATCTTCCAATTATCAAAGAAATCCGGTATACCGTTTATCAGCTTTAAGCTAATATCCGACTACGCAAACGAAAGGTCGACCGCCGCGGTAATAGCCAACAAAAATAAATTGGGGCACATATTGGGTGAAGCGCTTTTCGGTATTTTTGAAACTTTGACTAGAGAGTCCAATGGAAATATCCGTAATCATACCGGTATATAATCGCCGTGAGATCGTTCTAAAAGCAATCTATTCCGTCTTAGGCCAGACTTATCCGCCAAAAGAATTGCTTATCGTAGACGATGGTTCGTCTGATCGATTGAAGTATGCCGTGGATGGGATAAATGACGATAGGATTAAATATATTCACCAGGAAAATAAAGGAGTATCCGCGGCTAGAAATGTTGGGATTGTCTCATCAGGCTGCCAGTGGTTGGCTTTTCTTGACTCAGACGATCACTGGTTACCGGAAAAACTTGAAAAACAGGTTGAGTTCCATAGAAATAATCCGGATGTCATGATCTCTCAGACAGCCGAGGTATGGATAAAAAACGGAAAGCCGATCAATCCGAAAAAATATCATGAAAAACCGTCCGGCTACATCTTTTCAGAGTCGCTCGCAAGATGCCTGATCACCCCTTCGGCGGTGATGATCAGTAAGGTGTTGTTAGTAAACGCAGGTCTCTTCGATGAAGATCTGCCTGCATGCGAGGATTACGATATGTGGCTACGATTGACCCACAATAATAATGTCGGCCTTATCGACGATAAACTGGTAATTAAGACCGGTGGCCATAGCGACCAATTATCTAAAAAATACTGGGGGATGGATAGATTCAGAGTCAGAACGCTTGAAAAGATACTGGATAATTATCCTCTATCGCCTACTCAAAGGGGCGAAACGATCGAGATGATTTTGAAGAAGTCCAAAATCCTTCAAGATGGAGCTGAAAAACGGGATCACATTGATGATGTCCTCAAATATGGATCTATTATTAAAAAATACGAAAGCGAAGGTAACAGGCGATAGAATATAGAGCGCTAAAAAGAGCAGACCTGAAAATTTCAGTTATCGGTCTTGGGGCCTGGGCTATCGGAGGCGATAAGTGGGGACCCATTGACGACACTGAATCGATCAAAGCGATCCAAGAAGCACTGGATTGCGGTGTCAACTTTTTCGACACGGCCGATATGTACGGTTTCGGCCATTCCGAAGAAGTGCTCGGCGGCGCCCTTCGGGGCAGAGACGATATTGTAATCGGGACAAAAGTCGGGCTACGCTGGAACAAAAAAGGTAAGCTACGCCATGACCTGTCACCTGAATATATTAGAGTTGCCTGTCAAAGCAGCCTTAAAAGGCTTCAAAGGGACCGGATCGAACTCTATCAGATACACTGGCCTGACCCGGCGAATGACCTGGAAATCGCCGCCGGTGAGATGGAAAAACTTGTTGATCAAGGACTGGTGGTGGCGTGGGGGGCCAGCAATCTAACAGTAGGCCAGCTGGAAAAAATTAAGGACTATCCTAACTTCATTAGTTACCAGGGACGACTGAACCTTTTTGACATGTCCGCCAGAGCTGATGTGCTGCCATGGTGCTCGAATAATAATGTGGGGTTTATCGCTTACGAACCCCTCTTTAAAGCTCTGCTCACCGGTAAATTTGACAAACGACCCGTATTCCCAAAAGGCGATCATCGCCGACATAAAAAAAGGTTTAAGGAAGAGTTTCATTACTACCACAAAAAGGCGATGAAACTACGGATTATAGCCGCTCAGATCGGTGTAAGCCTTAGCCAACTTTCCTTATCTTTGTTATTACATGAACCGGGCGTGGTCACCGTGATCCCCGGCGTCAAAAACGCGTCTCAGGTGCGTGAAAACGTTGGGGCGGCTGCCATCGATACCATGTCTGTTAAGCAGATAAAATATGAAGTGGAGAAGATACTTGATGAATGACAACAACCCCGAACAGGCTCTAAGGGCGATTGAGAGTTACGGCCTTAGACCCGGTAAGAATTGGAAAAAGATCTTAGGGGAACTTCTTAGTGACATCGCCGGCCGTGACGGGATGAATTGCCTTGAGGTCCTGCGATTGCCCGAGTTGACGGCAATTCTTGAAGACAGTCAAGAAAGCACCCCTAAAAAAATGGAGAAACTTAAAAGCGCGCTCAGCAGGATACGATATCCCAGATATTCGGTCGCGGCGGACCGCTTTGAAAAACAAGTAAAAGACCTATCTCTGCCCGCTAATATGAAAGTGACTCCCGCTCCATACTTTGAGTCCAAGCAGTTAAAGATCGAGATCGTCTATGAACACTCCAATGGGTTAGATGACCAGATAAACGCGCTAAAGCGCCTGTCAGGGACGGACCTGATAAAGGAGGCTCTTGAGACCGAAGAAGATAATAATTGAGAGAGACGTAGCAGAGACACAGATCTCCGTAAACATTATCTCTAACTATAAAGACACGCCCGTTTCGATCGTCGATCGGGTAGAACAGGGAAAAGACAAGTACGAGAGAGATGATCTGGTAGTTGCCAGGCAAAGGGGTAGGTTTGTTAAAAGGTGTCCCGGAACTCCGGCATACAACTGTTGCCGATACCACATTTTAAACGTCGGGATCGGCTGCCGGACCGATTGTACATACTGCTTTTTACATCACTACAAGAACACCCCTTACATCGTCTACGCTAACATCGATGACCTCGTAACTGAGGTAGGGGAGATATGCGCGGCAACTCCGAATAAAAAGCTCCGGCTGGGAACGGGTGAATTTATCGACAGTATGGGCTTTGATGAACTGACCGATCTTAATAAGATACTAATTCCAAAACTCAGTCCCATTTCCAATCTTGTCCTCGAGATAAAAACAAAAAAAGCGAACGCGGACTCCTTGTTCGAGCTGGATCATCAGGGAAGAGTGGTCATCTCCTGGTCGCTAAATACTGATAAGATAGCGGACGAAGAAGAGTCTTTGGCCGATCCGGTCTCCGAGCGGATCATCGCCGCGAAAAGGGCTCAGGACGCCGGTTACAGGGTCGGTTTTCATTTTGATCCGCTCATATATTATGACGGCTGGCGAAATGATTACGGCCGCGTCGTCGATCAAATCTTCACAACCATAGATCCAAGCGGCATCGCCTGGATAAGTCTGGGGGCTCTAAGGTTTAATCCCGGCCTAAAGCCGATCATACAGGCTAAATTTCCCGCGTCAAAGATCGTCTACCAGGAGATGTTGCCCGGTCTTGACGGCAAACTTCGGTATTTTATATCTATCAGAAAGATGTTGTTTGCCCATTTGGCCGATAAAATCAGAGCGTACTCCGAAAAAGTCCCCGTATATCTCTGCATGGAAAAGAGTGAACTCGCAAAGGAATTAGGGCTAATTCCCAATTTTAATTTAAATTCTTAAGATGACAGCGTCTCTTCTACTATATTTTTAAGTAAAGAGAGATATATACAAGAAAGGCATTTATCGAAGATTATTATTAGATGACAAAAGGATAGCTCTTGAATGATTGGTCGCTATTTCTGCTCACCGCGCTCGCGATCATCGTCGCCGGAAGTTTTATAGGCTGGCTAAGTGACGCAATCGCCAAGAAGACCGATCTCGGAGGACTCTGGATCGGCCTTGTTCTTGTGGCGCTGGTCACCTCGCTTCCAGAGATAACAACGGCAGCGAGCGCCGGCAGCATGGGGTTTCCTAACCTTTCCGCCGGAGATCTATTCGGTTCGGGAATATTTAATCTTGCCATACTGGCCTTCGCCGACATGATCCACAGGCAAAAGCGCCTACTTCAATCCATCACCCTCGGACATGTCGTAACCGGTGGATTATCAATGATCTTAACCGCGCTTGCCGCAATCTTTATAATGGTCAAAGCCGGGGTCGCAATCGGTTGGGTCTCATGGGGAAGTATTATTATAATAATCGTCTACATATACGGCATATGGCTGGCGACAAGAGATAACCATAAGACCGCCAGCAAAGAACTGGACAGGCAAGCTGAAAAGTTAGAAAAAGGTGTCTCCAAACGAATATTGGAACAACGGCTATCGGTCCTCATCGTCGGAATATTCGCGACCGCCGTGACGATCTTTATAGCCGCTCCCCTAATGGCCTCATCGGCAAATCAGATAGCGGTTACCACCGGCATCGACGATAGCTTCTTCGGAACTTTTTTTATCGCCTTGATCACATCTCTTCCCGAGCTTGTCGTCTCGATCACCGCCATCAAAATGGGGGCCTTCGATCTGATCGTAGGTAACATTTTCGGCTCTAACGCCTTTAATATGGTAGGCATATTCGTATTGGATCTTTTTTTCATCAAAGGGTCTGTTTTTCAAAACATCTCTTCAATACATGTGGTTACGGCCCTTTTTATTATAACTATTACGACCATAGCTATTATCGGCCTCGTCTTTAGGTCTGAAAAAAGATACGCCCTGCTTGAGCCGGACGCGACACTCATATTGCTTCTAAGTATCGCCGCTTTTTACGTGGTCTGGCGGATTAATTAGGAGTGCTTACCGATCAAGCTGAGGGACGATAACATAACTTCCGACGATCTCACTCTGCTCTTTATCGTTTAACTTGATCTTGAAGGTACTTTTGTCACCGGGGCCAATAATGGTCTTATCCGCCGGTCCGTCAATTTCTACCAGAGTCCTAAATGATCCGTCTTTAAAGATGACATGAAACGAGACGCCTCTGGCTATCAACGCTCCGGTATTCTCTACCTCACCGATGACCTCATAAATACCCTCGTTTAGCCAACCGGTATGGTTGATGACCCTAATAATCGCTTTCGGCTCTTCGGTAAGAGACCCTTCGTCACCTACGGGGAGGGGCAGTTTACCATCGTCAACCGGTGAATTACGATACCTGGGGCCAGGCAGCCTACCATCTTCATCAGGCACTTTTTCTAATTCTACGACTTCCTTGATAATAGGTGGCCTAGTAGCCGCGAGAGCTACTAGCGCTATAAGGAGAAGCAGTAGCATTACTAGTGCGATTGTTGTACGCCGACTCACATTCCTCCACAGATAACAACTACTCCATCCACACGACTCTTTTACCCGAATTTAAATAAATGTCCCATGCGGCGATGCTCATTATATCATTTTTTATAGACGCGACAAACGAGGCAGCGACTACATTTTAAGAGCTCGCCCCATACCGCCAGCCCCTGAAGGCATAATGGTCTCGAGCTCATCCGCGTTAGGTGCTTTGTTCATCGCTTCATCCAGTTCGACCAATCCCTCTGTTACAAGGTTCGATATCGAACGCTCCATGCTTAACATTCCCTGTTCGCTCCCGATCTGGATTATCTGAGGAATCATAAAAGTCTTTCCCTCGCGAATACAGTTTCTTATCGCCGGGGTCGCCAGCATGATCTCGTAAGCGGCAATAAGACCCTCCCCATCTTTTCTTTCTAAGAGAAGTTGAGAGATGACGCCGACAAGATTTACGGATAGTTGCATCCTTATCTGTTGCTGTTGATGGACAGGGAAGGCATTGACGACGCGGTCAACGGTTTGAGCGGCACCGCTTGTATGGAGCGTACCTAGGGCAAGATGCCCTGTCTCAGCAGCCGTAATCGCAAGAGAGATGGTCTCGAGATCTCTCATCTCACCGATCAGTATTATATCCGGATCTTGACGAAGAACATATTTAAGTCCATTGGCAAAAGTAAGAGTATCTCGCCCTACCTGACGTTGATTGACGACTCCCTTCTTGTCGCTATGGACAAATTCGATCGGATCCTCGACAGTCATTATGTGACACTCTTCCTCACCGTTTCGATGATCGATAAGCGCTGCCTGAGTCGTGGATTTTCCACATCCGGCCGGACCGGTGACGAGAACCAATCCCCGTGGCCGCATCGCTAGATAAGCGCACATCTCCGGAAGACCAAGACCGGTGATTGTCGGTATCTCATCTGGGATCAGCCTGAAGACAATGCAAAGACTTCCTCTTTGTTTAAATAAATTGACCCTGAACCTGGCAACCCCCTCGGCGCAGTACGCAAAGTCCAGTTCCAGATTTTTTTCAAAATAAGCCCACTCATTATCATTGACGACGGTCCGCACCAAATCGACAATGGTTTCCGGTGTCATTTGTGGATATTCTGATTTTTCCAGCTTTTGGTTTACTCGAAAAAGCGGTGGGGCCGGTACTTTTAGGATCAGGTCTGAAGCGCCAATATCCTTAGCTCTTCCTAGCAGTTCATCGATGTTCATAAGGCGCCACCTCCCGCCAAATTACCGCCGGCCATTTTCTCGAATTCACCGGGATTAGAAGCTTTACCGACAGCTTCCTCGAAAGTCGCCAGCCCTTCATCGACTATCTGTTTTAAATGTTGATCGAGTAGTTGCATCCCGTGTTTTGCCCCTGTCTGAATGAGATTGTAGATCTGATGAGTCTTGCCTTCTCTGATCAGGTTCTTAACCCCGGAATGACAGCTAAGGATCTCAAAAGCCGCTACTCGCCCGCCGCCGATCTTGGGTAGCAAGGTCTGAGAGACGACACCTCGAAGTGAGTTGGCGAGCTGCATCCTTATCTGGGGCTGCTCTTCCGGCGAGAATACATCCACGATCCTATCGATCGTCTGCGCCGAATCCGTCGTATGAAGAGTGGCAAATACAAGGTATCCTGTCTCGGCCGCTTCAAGAGCCAGAGATATTGTCTCCAAGTCCCGCAACTCTCCAACCAATATCACATCCGGATTCTGCCTCATGACATGGCGAAGAGCGTTTGAGAATGAATTTGTATCGCTTCCAAGTTCCCTCTGGTTTACCGCCGCTACTTTATCATTATGAAGAAACTCGATCGGATCCTCGATTGTAATAATATGAAGATTTCTTGTGGCATTGATATGATCGATCATCGCAGCCAGCGACGTCGATTTTCCACTGCCAGTCGGCCCGGTCACCAGCACTAATCCCCTGTTAAGCTCACAAAAAGTCTTTGTGGCATCGGGAAGTCCCAACTCTTCTATAGACTTGATGTCAAAAGGTATAGTCCTAAGCACCATCCCAAGGCAGTTCTTTTGAAAAAGGATGTTGACTCTGAATCTGGCGATACCCGGTACAGAATAGGAAGCGTCCAGCTCCCGTGTTTCCAATAGCTTCTTTTTCTGATCGTCGCTAGTCACATGGGCGACTATGGATTTAATGCCATCATGCGTCAAGGTGGGAAATTCCGTCCGCTTCAATTTTCCATGTATCCTAAATATCGGCGGCTGGCCCTCCTTTACATGAAGATCGGAGCCCTCTCTTTTTACAAGTTCCCTTAGTAGGTTGTCGATATCGATCTTGCCGGCTGAATCAATTCCCGGCTGGGTATCATTAAGGTCCAAAGTCACTTCTTCTCCTCAGTCATTGTTTATCTTCATTCGTTCATTAAGTAGCCGCTGCCGACCTGAGCGCTATTGGCATATAGACCGCTGTCTCGATCTTCACCATCGTCCCCGCTTCCAGTTCCGCGTCTATCCTTTGATCCGTCATCGAGACCCATCTGCCTTAACTTTAATTTAAAGTCATGCGCGTCATGGGCCATCGCGATAGCGTCCTCAAGAGAGATCTGTTCTTCCTGGTATAGCTCTATCAGGTGTTGCTCGAAAGATTGCATGCCATAGTATTCGCCATCCTCGATGACCTCTTTTAGGCCGGAAATATTATTTTCAACTATTAATTCCTTTATCGTCCCCGTTGCGACCAAGACCTCGATCGCCGGGACTAATCCGCCGCCGAGCTTCGGTATCAACCTCTGGGAGACTATCCCCTTGATCGTCGTCGCCAACATCAATCTTATCTGCTCTTGTTGGTGCGGCGGGAAAAAGTCGATTATCCTGTTGATCGTCTCGGCCGCGTCGATCGTATGGATAGTCGACAGCACCAAAGTACCCATTTCCGCGGCGGTAAGTGCCGCCTGAACAGTCACGATATCTCTCATTTCACCTATGAGGACTACATCAGGGTCCTGACGAACCACGTTTCTAAGCGCCTCAGCATACGACTCAGAATCTATGCCGACTTCACGCTGATTTATGATACTTTTGTCATCGCTGTGGATCACTTCTATCGGATCCTCGATCGTAATGATATGACTGCTCTTGGTATGATTGATATGATCTATCATCGCCGCGAGTGTTGTCGACTTTCCGCTTCCCGCCGTACCGGTGACTAAGACAAGGCCTCTTGGTTCCTCGGCAAGGCTCTGAAGGGCTTTAGGAAGCCCAAGCTCGGTCAATGTCGGCACCTTGGCGACGACCCTTCTCATAGCCATGCCCACAAATCCCTTCTCGCGAAAGATGTTCGTCCTGAACCTGCCCACACCGTTCAGTCCAAAAGCAAAATCCAATTCCTTAAATCTTTTAAAATCCGCCATCAATCTTTCCGGTAGTATCTGAAGAGCTAGATCTTCGGTGTCCTTACTTGTTAACTCAGGGATATCTAAACTGCTTAATACTCCATCTTTACGAATACACGGTGGCCTTCCCGCCTTTACGTGAAGATCGGAGGCGTTTAAATCCGCCATCATTTTTAATATTATCCCTATGTCCATAGATACCTTTCTTTTTTATACAAAAGGTTACTCTTCTATCTTCGGCATCCGGGGATGATAGTTTAATCAAACAGATAGGATCTTCGGCAAGCAAAAGCTATTTAAATACTTTCTATGTATTTCTTAAATCCATCAAAGATCGCGCTGGCCATTCTTTGTCTATATATATCGATATCCTGGTTGATCAAGTCGTCCCCGTTCGAAGCCGAGCCGCAAAACAAGGTGACGTTTGAAGCTAAAGAAAAGCCGTCGCTGACACTCTCCGCGACCTCGACTTGAAGCCGCTCACGCAAAGAATCTCTGATCTCGCTTATAATGAATTTTGCAAGTGACGTACTATTTTCGTCTCTTGGATGAGATATCAACATTTTATCTATATCACCGCTGTCAACGCTTCCATTAAAAGCGATGACTGCTTCATACTCGCCAAAAAGCCTGTTTGTCGGGTTCACGATTTCGACGTCAGCACCAAGTAGCTCTAAGAGATTGGCGAAACGATAAGCCAGATCCACGTATTGAGGACCTGATTCGGCCGGCAGATCCCACCAATTCTCTCCGTCTTGACCTTCGCAGATGACACCGAATTTTCTATCTTGCAACACGGAGACAACCGAGTTTTTTAAGTGATCAGGAAATACTGAAGGATGCTCTTTGTCCATTACATGGAAAAGATTGATCAAGGCTTTGACCGTGCGCGGCCCTACTATTCCATCGGGAAACAATCCCACATTCTCTTGAAAATCCCGAACAGACAGCTCAGTTTCAGGACCAAAGATCCCGTCTACGTCTTCCATATGAAAACCAAGGTTATTGAACCAATGCTGAAGCTTGAAAACATCATTTCCGTGAAAGTATGGCGAACGCAGATAAAGGCCCCTGTCTCCAAACCTGAAAGAGGCGTCGACCAACGATCTCCATGTCGCGGTATCAATCCTGCCGGTACTCTCCAGACCGTGGCTCTCCTGAAAACGCTTAATGGCTTCTTCGGTCTTTTCCTCGAACGCTCCGTCTACATTTGTCGGTCCGATGTCATATCCCAGGATCGAGAGCCGACGCTGAACATCAACTACCTCGTCACCTCTGTCACCCTTTTTAATCTCCACTTTTATACCTGTCCCGATCAATTGATTCACCCGCGGCTAATCGATTGCTCTAATCATCAATAATTTAATTTACCACTTATTCCATTTCAATATTAACCAATAGTCATATATTTATTTGTGATTTATGAATTTTCCTAACTGATTATCACGTAATTATTTGTGATTTAAGATATATATTGGAGATAAGCGGGGCATTGCAAGACAAGGCTATGCGAAAAAATATTCATGAGGAGAGCTCATGGAAAAAGAAATAAATTGGCTTCCATAAGAAAAGGAGTTTTTTTAAGAGAGCGATGACACCGATCATCTCTCAAAAGAAATAAAACAAAAATATCTGCCCGGAAGATTGATAAGAGGAGGACGCCTTACCATAGAAAAGGCCGGTTCAAAAGAGTCGGGGAGTCTATCTCTGCGCTGATAAAAAATGTCTCGCGCCGGCCAAGACTATGGATCAACTCTTAAACACTATCGACGATGCGAAGGTGAGCGGAGATTGAAAGTATCGTTTAGTTTAGCCTAGCCTTTAAAAATCGATGAGCCTTAGTATTTCCTCTTTTTCTTTAGTCAATTACTCCCTATCTCTTCTCGAAGCCTCTTTTCCCAGCTCCAGTTCAGCCAGGCTGATATGCGTATGCCCCGCCTCAAAAGTATACTTAAATTCGGTCGTTAGATCGTCGATCTCCTCATCGATCAATTCCATTCTGTTTCTTAGTTATTCTTTGGTCATATCTTCCAATTTTTTATCCATTACTCTCTACTTTTACGGGTCGATCCGCTATTTATTGTCCTGACTTTTCCTGGATCAAAACTTTAAACCTGTCCCCCATCGCCTGAGGCATTATCAAGTTTTTAATGGCTAGCCTTGCTTTAAATTTGAGGTCATCGCTGATGTCGCTGTTTTGAATATTTTCTACTCTTTCAATTAGACCGTTTCGCATTAAAAAATTAGCCATCGACTCTAACGATATTGTCTCCAAACCAATCTCTTCGCCTCTCTTTTCCAGTGCCGAGAAGTTGACGTGCGACGTTATGTCTTGCTCCCCGAGGTTCTTGAACGGACTATCTACTAATTTATGCCTATGATAATAATTAAGAGTCCCATACATCCGGGACAAAGAATATATCTCGGCCGCGGCTCCACCGTAATCTATCGTGACTATGATCCCTCTTTTTAATATCTTTTCGAGCAGGGTCATCCAATCTATCGCGGCAAGATTTACCTCGGCGACTTGTCCCTCGATGATCTCGCACCCATACCCCTCCATGTATTTAAGGAGCCTGCCGGTCGATACCTCCTTGACAACTTCCCGAAAATCTCCGTCATGATCAACATAAATCTCCTTTAATCCGTCTTTCGTCATCGTAACCTTGTGAACGGAAAACGCGTCAACGACTTCGTTTTGTAATATCACACCTTCTATAGGGTTCTTCTTTAACTCCAGAGTATCCGTCCAAATGACTTTATCTTTAAATCCACTAAGTTTTTGGGATTGTCTAAACATAAAATCGGGGCTCTTCTCGACGATGAAATAGTTAAGTCTCTCAAATATCTCTTCATTTCTAAGCTCAGATAAAATGTCAAAAGCAAGCTGCCCTGTTCCCGCTCCAATCTCAACGATGTTCGCTCCCTTGGCTCCGATATCTTCCAGCGCCGCCAATAGCCTGCCGGCGATCGTCGCGCCAAAAAGTTCGCTCACGTTTGTGGCGGTATAGAAATCCCCCTCTTTTCCGATCTTATTTTTTGGACCCGTATAGTAGCCAAGCTCGGGACAGTATAGAGCGATCTCCATGAAATCCGCGAACGTTATCGGTCCGACTCTCTTTATCTTTTCTGCTAAGACCCTTTCAAGCTTCTCCATAAATGAGATTATACATTTATTTTTTGGGGTATAAGTAAATAAGCGCTGAATTGTAGGGCAAATTTCAGCGCATAGTCCGCTCTCAAGGATTACTAAGAGAGCAACGGTATAAACTTCTAAAAAAGAGACTGGAGTCATGGATTGCTCCAATCAAGAGAATGACTTTTACTATCAGACAAGAAGCGTCTGCCCCACATGTCTTCTGGCGATCGACTGCAGAATAGCCGCTAGTGGAAAGAGCGTCTATTTGTTTAAGTCCTGCCCCGAGCACGGTGATTTTAAAGAACTTATTTATTCGGATAAGATCGCCTTCGAGAAAGGCCTGGCAAGCGATAAACCGGGGTCTAGGCCAAATCACTACCAGGGATTCGTCTCTTCAGGGTGCCCCGATGACTGCGGTCTCTGCCCCGATCATCGTCAACATACCTGCGTTGGAATAATCGAGATAACCGACAGATGCAACCTCCGTTGTCCGGTGTGTTATTCCGGTTCCAGAAATTCATTTGAGCTTCCCTTCTGGCGGGTAGAGGAGCTTATCGATCTCTACATCAAATGTGAAAACAATCCCGAAGTGCTTCAGATAAGCGGAGGAGAACCTACTCTTCACCCCGATATATTTAGAATACTTAAACTGGCAAGCCAAAAAAGGATCGAATATTTACTTCTAAATACTAACGGAATCAAGCTTGCCGACTTTGATTTTTGTCAAAAAATAGCAATGGCAATGAAAAGTGATAGCAACAGCTTCGCAAAACCTATAGTCTACCTTCAGTTTGACGGCTACTCAAAAGATGTAAGCAGGGCCTTAAGAGGGGCAACGCTTACTGAGATAAAATTAGAGGCCATTGAAAACTGTCGCGCCTGCGGTCTGAGTGTAGCGCTGGTGCCAACGATCGTTGCCGGCATTAACGAAGGCGAGATCGGGGATATCCTCGAGCTCGCGCTAAGCGACAGCAATATTAAGATGATAAATTTTCAACCACATTGCCGCAGCGGAAGATCTGAGATAGACCATACTCAAGATCGGGTGACTATTCCCGACATCACTAAAGAGATTGAAAGGGTCAGCGGAGGTAGGTTGACCCAGAACAATTTCATGAACGTGCCCTGCCCTCATCCCACTTGTTCGGTCTCCTCGTACGTATATTCGAGTAAAGATAGCACGATCGAACTGAACAGTTTTATCGACTCAGAAAGCTTCATCTCGAAAATATCTAACAGGGCAGCCCCCATTCTTGGACTAACCAAAGATGTGAGAACGGCCGCGGACGCTCTTTTTTCCATGTCTGCGATAGTGGGCTCGAAAAAAATAGACGAAGCGCTGATCACTCTTTTTGGTACCGCAGTCCCTAATATTCGAAAGATCATCGACAATGTCACTTTGATCTCGATTCACGCTTTCATGGACAGTTTTAATTTTGATATTGAAAGAGCTAAAAAATGTTGCGTAACACAGATACTTCCAAACGGGAAAATGATCCCGTTTTGTGTATATAACATTCTCTATCGCGAGAAGATGAAGAGAGGTTTTAGCAAGATACCAAAAGAGGCGTTCGTTGGCGATTGATGCCCTCAAATGCGCTGAAGTGTTAAAGCCTGGCCGCGGCGATTTTTATGAAAACGATAGAGAGATAAGTCTTGCCCGAAAAAATAATCAGCGGCTCATATGATTGCTTTATCGATGATCGCTATGAGCCTGGGATAATTTTGACTCCACCTTGTGGCGTGGGCTTGGGCACAATTGTAGTTGGTCCGGCATCCGGCAAGCCCGTCTGTGAACCACCGGACGGCGAAGATGATTTTCTTCTTACCGGAGCCGGGTTCGTAACGGTAATGCTAGCCGCCGCTTCTTTCCCGTCATACCTACCGGTAACTGTTACCTTACCCGCGCTTACGGCGCTAAATAATCCGCTTGCGTCTACCGTTCCTATCCCCGGATCAGATGAGCTCCATGTGACAGCGATATCTTTTCTTGAACCATCGCTATACTTGCCGATGGCGCTAAGCAGGACCGTCCTCGCCGTCTGCAAAGAGTGCTCGCCCGGCTCTATGATTATCTCACTAAGCAGCGGTACTACGATGACATCGATCGATCTCTTTACGTTACCTGATGAGACCGTTATCTTAACATTTCCCGCCTTTAAGCCGACTAAGCTTCCCAACTGATCGATAGAAGCAACATCCGGGTTATGGCTTTTCCATATATGCTCCATCTTCGTAGCACTGCTCTCATCCGACATTATGCCCATCGCAATAAGGTTTATCGACTGCCCCCGGCTGATGCTATCGATTTTTGGCGCTATTTTTATTGACGCCAGCTTCGGTAGTTCATCGTAGCCCTTTACTATTTTATCGAAGAATTCTTCAGTTATCATCTCATTCGATACCCGCACTCTATAGATGAGCGTTGTCCCCTCTTTTTTTGGTTTTAATCTCCACATAACTACGGGATCATCTTTGATAACGGCGGTCGGTTCCGTCTCAAATTTTATATCCTCCACTGAAGCGGCCAATACTTTTGGTATGCTCTCCCTGACCTCGATATCACCCTTACCTTCCTTTACCCGAAGGGCGATGACATAACTGCTGCTATCGCCATCAGTCTGTATGTTTATCTCTCTCGTGACCTGCGCGTCTCCAAGCGTCGAGACCGTTGTTTTAAACTGATGATGAAGACCTCCGCCACCAAGATATGTTGAGACCATAAAATAGCCCGCCACCATTACAGTAAGTCCGATGGTCATAGCTGCCGCCAAAAGAGTAAGCTTGGACTTTCGCTCTTTCTTTTCAGTGTTTACCTTTCCTTTTTCCTTAACAGCGGCTACAGGTTTTTTAACTTTTTTGTTTTTAGCCGTCGATTCTTTTACTTTCTGCTTTTTGCTCTCTGCTTTCCGTTCTCTGCTTTCTGCTCTCTGCTTCGCCTTTTCGGCTTTTTGCCTTCTGCTTTCTGCCTTTCTGCTCTCAGCTTTTTCCTCTGCGCTTAACTCCTTACTTTTGTCTCCCTTGGCATCCGCTTTCTGCTCGTCTTTTTTAACAAGACCGGGATCAGTTTTAAGTCTTGTCTTTTTCTCGTCCTTAGATTCCTTACTTTTGTCTCCCTCAATATCCGCTTTCTGATCATCTTTTTTTACAACACCGGGATCAGTTTTAAGTCTAGTCGCTTTATTGTCGCCCAACTGCTCCGCGGCTCCATCCTCTGCGGCGGCCCCGGATAACTCGCCTGCCGTGAAAATCTCGTCTATCTCATCTTTAAGATCGCCGGCTGCCTCGCTTTTTAATCTTGTCTTTTCATCTTCGGGCATCTTGATTCTTGTTTTTGCGTCTTCGCCCGAAGATGTGGCGATAATCGGTAGATCGTCTGCGTCATAATCCGGCAGCACCAGCTCTTCTATCGCGGCTTTTAGCTCTAATCCATCCTGATATCTATTGTCCGCATCTTTTTCCAACAGCTTAAGGATGATCTCCTCGACTTTTGGGTCGAGTTCGGGATTGAACTCAGATGGTTTAGGCGGTTCATCGTATATCTGAGCGTGTATAACGGCAAAAGGGTTCTCCCTTTCAAACGGACATCTTCCGGTAACCATCTCATACCAGACTACCCCTAATGAATATAGGTCCGTTCTTCCATCGACATTTACCCCCTTGGCTTGCTCGGGAGACATGTATTCCGAAGTGCCGCCACTGAACGCGGCTGTCTTGGTAAGCCTTGTTCCTTCCGCTGCTTTCGTAATCCCGAAATCGGTCAGAACCGCCCGCCTGTCAAGATCCAGAAGTATATTGCCGGGCTTGATGTCTCTGTGGACAAATCCGTTCTCTTGAGCGTGATAGAGAGCGTCAGCCATCTGAGCGGTTACTTCCGCAGTAAACTTTAATGGCAGGGCATCGGCTTTTTTGATCATTTCCGAGAGTGATCCGCCCTCTATCAGTTCCATGGCCAGATAAAACAATTCACCGTCATCGTGAAACTCATAGATTTTCACGATATTTGGATGCTGGAGCTTGCCGATAGCTAGAGCTTCTCTTCTAAACCTGACAACAAACTCTTCGTCGTGGGCAAAGTGAGGGGGCAGGACCTTTAACGCTACATGACGATTGAGCGATGGCTGCATCGCCCGGTAAACGGTTGCCATCCCGCCGCGACCGATCTCTTCTATAACATCGTAATCACGGATCTCTATCAAGACTCACGCTCTCTGTAGATCTTAGTCATCGTTTTTCTGAAAGGACATGACAGTAAATCCGATCTCCACTAGATCGCCGTGGGAGAGTTTCTGCTCATCGATTTCGACGCCATTTACTTTTGTTCCGTTTGTGCCGCTTAAATTTTTCAAGAGATACTCGTCGTCTTCTCTGCGTATTACTGCATGCTCTCTTGATATATAGGGATCACTTAGTCTCCAGCAGTCACCGCTTGCTTTTCTTCCCAAGACAAGGCGCTCGCCAAGTGGGATCTCGACACCTTTGTCATCGCCTTCGATTACCTTAAGACAGGGCTTTGTTTCTTCGATGTTATCAAATGCGAGAAGATCGTCACTGATCATGTTATCAATAAGAGATGGATTTTCTAATCTGACAGCCTTGATCTCGCCGACAGAGCCACTCTTTTGGTCATCGATTTCTACTTCAACTTCTTCATTGTCTATCCGCTCGCCACAATCCAGACAAAACACGGCTTCTTCACGCACTGGTTTGTTGCAGCTCGGACAAACTTTTGATTCAAACATCTTGTCCCTCTCATGACAATCGCTCGTAAGTCAGCATGTTTCTCTTAAATTCATAATCCGCTGAATCGGATAGTGTTTTAAGAATATTATAAAGTATGAGACCGACAAAAATCAATCAACCACATGCTAAAGCTTCAGACAAATAAACCATCCTGCCTTATTTTCTCTTTTTTGAATTTTAAGCGAGCTTACTATATTCTTTTTACAGCGATCTTGTTACTCCCTTCACGGTGAGCGTCTTAAAGGAATTCGATGATGAAATCGTATAGTACTGAAAAGATCAGAAATGTCACGTTAGTGGGCCACGGTAGTTCCGGAAAAACATCCCTTATCGAATCTTTGCTCTTCTAAACGGGATCAATATTCAGACATGAGACTATCGAAGAGGGGCACACTACTACCGACTACGACCCCGATGAAATCAAAAAGAAAGATATCCATAAACAGTGCCCTAGCCCCCTGCGAGTGGGACGATCATAAGATAAATTTTATCGATACGCTGGATACGCTGATTTCATCGGAGAGGTCATCGCTTCTTTTCGCGTCTGTGAAGGGGCGGTTATCGTCGTCGACGCCGTACACGGGGTGCAGGTCCAAGCGGAAAAAACTTGGTCGCTTTCTAGTGATTTCGACCCGCCAAGAATGTTTTTTATTAATAGGTTAGACAAAGAAAACGCTTCTTTTGATCCGATAATGGAAGATTTACGAGTTAGCTTCGGAAAATCGATTGCCCCTCTTCAGCTTCCGATCGGTAGCGAAAATGATTTTGTGGGTGTCGTCGATATCCTTGAAAACAAGGCGTTCATCGGTCATTCCAAAGAGACAAGGGAGTCCGACGTCCCGTTAGCCATGGCTGAGCAAGTTAACATGTACAGAGAGCATCTTATAGAAGCGATCGCTGAGTCAGATGATATCCTCTTAGAGAAATATTTAAATACGGGTGAGCTGAGCTACGAGGAAATGATAAAAGGTGTCAATAAAGCGGTGCAAAGCAAAACATTGGCTCCGGTTCTTTGCGGCTCGGCAACAAAAAGTATCGGCACTACCGAGCTCTTAAAAGAGGTAGTAAGGTGTTTGCCTTCTCCAAGATTCGCAGGGCTTGTGAAGGGGGTCAAGTCTAAGAGCAATGACGTTGAGGAGAGAAATCCCGACCTTAACGAACCTGTTTCGGCCTTTATATTCAAGTCAGTCGCCGATCCGTACGTCGGTAGATTAAGCCTTGCCAGAGTCTACTCGGGAAAACTGAACCATGAGAGCCATATCGTAAATACCCGTAACGGAAAAAAGAGAAGTTCGGCCATCTTTATTTCATGCTAGGAAAGCAGCAGGTAGGGACCGATGGTCTAATAGCGGGAGACATAGGAGCGATACCGAAACTTGCCGAGACGATGACGGGAGATACTCTAGCGGACGAAAAATCGCCGGTGGCCTACCCGCCGATAGAATTTCCCGAGCCGTTAGTATCGGTTGCGGTCACACCGAAAACCAAGGGTGATGACGAAAAATTAGGTTCGTCGCTGCACAAACTGTTGGAAGAGGATCTGACTTTAAGGTTTGAAAGAGATAGCGTGACTCACGAGAGCGTTCTCTTTGGAATCGGAGATCTGCACATAGACGTTACCCTGAAAAAAGCAAAGAGACGTTTTGGAGTTGAGTGCGCGACTGCCACCCCAAAAATACCTTACCAGGAAACGATAAAGGGAAAGGCAAGAGTACAAGGTAGGTACAAGAAACAAACCGGCGGTAGGGGTCAGGACGGCGATGTCTGGTTAAAGATAGAACCGCTTCCTCATGGAGACGAACTGGTTTTTGTCGATAAGATCTTCGGCGGATCTGTCCCTAAAAACTATATTCCCGCAGTTGAAAAGGGGATATCCACACACTATCCGACTGTCGACCTTAAGGTAACCCTCGTCGATGGCTCATTTCATCCGGTAGACTCGTCTGAGATGGCCTTTAAGATAGCCGGTTCCATGGCCCTTAAAAAAGCGGTTCTTGAAGCAAATCCGGTCCTTCTTGAGCCCTCTTACGACATCGAGGTCATGGTGCCAGACGCAAACACAGGCGATGTCATGGGCGACCTTAGCGGCAAAAGAGGAGAGATCATGAGTATGGAGCCTTTTGGAAAATATCAGTTGATCAAAGCTCAGGTCCCTCTTGCTGAGATCTCCACGTACTCCACTGAACTTAGATCCCTAACCGGGGGAAGAGACAGCCACCAAATGAAATTCTCACACTATGAGGAAGTACCGGCCGACACGGCGAAAAAGATCATTAAAGCATCAGAAAAAGAAGAAGACGAAGAGTGATATAATTAAGCATAGGGTGAGGATACGGTTCGTCGCTGGCGCGGTCTTATCGCGTTAGAGGAAATATCCCCCACCATCTCTTTTTTAAAGAGATAAAAGGTCGCCTCCCGAAAGGGTGGGCTCAATTTAATTGAGACGACTAGTGCCACAGTGACGAATCACCCGGCTCCGATTCCGGTCAGCTTGAAGCTTTACGCAACGCTTATTAAGACCTGAATCGGAGCCGGGTGAGTGAAACGGGTAAACTCCGACCGGGTGCAACTCAAACAGTCCCGCGCCCTCGTATTTACTTGGAGGCGCGAGTCGGGTAGAGGCCTCCGCTTTTGGGCGGAATCCATCATCGATGGATAGATAGATGACGAGCTAAAACAGAAGGGGAATTACGGTATCCTCATCCTATTACTATAGATTTCTAGACCGGGATGTCGTAAGAATTAACGAACTTCAAAGCCTGCTCACAAGCGTCTCTTACTGAGCGGCCCCTTTCAAGAAGAAAGACCGCCAGAGCCGAGGAGTAGACATCGCGATATTTTCGGATATCTGTGACCGGTTTCTCTTTGCTATATATAAGTTGATGCTCAGCTCCGTTATAGAGAATATCTACCCATTCCCCATCGATCGACTTGTCTGATCTTACCAGTACATTCTTCGCGCCATAGATGGATATCGCCTCGGCCGCTTCCTTCATCTCTTCGATAGTGCTTGCCGCTTGACCCGAAAGCCTAGCTGCTTCGCTGGGAAAAGCTATCACGACTTCCGCCAGAGGAAGAAGGCGCATCTTTAGTAATGATATTGCCGTATTACTTATAAGCTCCGCCCCCTCGTTGGACTCGAGTGATACATCGACGACGAGGTGATTTACATGATACTCGTTATCCTCAAAAAAAGTGGCGACCGCTTCCATATTTTCTCGAGTTACGAGTTGGCCGATTTTGACCGCTTCCATCTTCGTAGTGTCAACGAAAGTATTCAATTCGCGCTCTAGCAAACTGGCGCTCACAGCTTCAACGTAATCATCGTCTATCATCACCGCTGAGATGGCGGCGGCAGGATGGACGCCCATCTTTTTTAAAACCGCCCAATCGACTAGGATGCCGGTTTTACCGACCGGTTGAAGCGCTCCTATTGTTAGTACAGGTCTGTGGATGTTTGGCATAGATTTAATGATAGCATATATCAGAAAGCCGAAAGCAGAGAGCAGATTTTGAAGAAGACGATGTGAGGGGTAAGTTAGGGGTTGAAAATTGAAAAAGGAAAATTGAAAAATGATGGGGTTGCGCAAAAAGAGTAATTAAAAATAAAGCAAAGAGCCAATCTTTACGAAAAACGACGTACATCACGCACCAGATCGTCGCGATCTTCGACCTTCGTCGCTCCCGTTTTATTGAAAAATTTTAGTCATCCTCAAAATTTTTTTTGCATCTTACCATCTTCTGCTTAAAGCAGACCAAGCTCTGCAGCTACAAGTACTCGTTACAACCTTACTCATTAACGTTGCTGCCCTCAAATCTGCTTTCGACTCTCTGCTTTCTTACGCCTTACCCCGAAATCATATCATCGCGATCAACTGATCCGAGCCGATCTTCTTCGCATTTTTTATGGAATCTTGAACAAAATCTACGGCTGCCTGACAAGACTCTATATTGGTATAGCCACTAGCTAGACCGCAAACGATGGCTGAAGACAGCAAGCATCCCGTCCCATGAACCGGGACGGTGTCGATCGTTTCGTTACCGAAATAGTGAAACTCGTCATCAGTGTAGAGAAGATCGGTTTTTCCATAATCGGCATGGCCCCCCTTAATAAGAACGCTGCCAGCCCCCAGGTCTTTAATGTCCAAAGCCGCTTTCTTGGCGTCATCCAGATCGACGATCGTTCGCCCGCTTAAGATTTCAGCTTCACGGATGTTGGGGGTAACCAAGTCTGCACATGGTATAAGATCTTTCTTTAATTTTGCTATATGGCTTTCTTTTAAAAAAATAGTCCCGTTATGTGAAGCGATGACCGGATCGAGCACTATATTTGTAAGACCGTGACTTTCTATCTTTTCCTTGATCACATCGATCGATCGATCGCTACCGATCATGCCGATCTTAACGCCGCTTACCTCGCTGTCCTCCACGACCGCTTCTATCTGCTCGGCGACGACCTCCGATGGTATATCAAATACATCTTTCACTTCTTTGGTGTTCTGAGACGTAACAGCCGTTATCACCGTGAATCCGTAGACTCCAAAGCGGCGAAAAGTCTTAAGATCTGCCTGAATACCAGCACCCGAAAATGGATCCGATCCGGCGATCGACATAACTTTAAGCAATCGCTTACCCTCCATAACTGCCCTTAAAGTGATCGAAACCACTAATCTCAAAATCCTTCTTCACATTCGTCGGGTCGATAAACCGGACCTCGCTACCGGAAACAATCTCCCCTATCTCGCTAAGCTGCGTTCCCGTATCGTTAAACAGATGCTCCATCATTTTTTTTACATTTTCCTTAGGCGCGGTCAGCAGAAGTTCATAGTCCTCTCCGCCGCTTATGGCCAGATCAAGAGGGTCTACATCGATTACTTTTTCTAATTCTTTCGCTTCAGACGCAATCGGTATCTTCGTTACATCGACTGCGGCCCCTACGTTGCTAGCCAAACATATGTTAGACAGATCAAGGTATAGCGAATCTGAAATATCCGCAACCGCTTTGCTTCCAAGTTTCGCGAGAGTCCTCGATTCATCGATTCGCGCTATCGGATATAAGTACCTATTTAGAAGATTAGTATCGCCTTGCTCAGCGAGTTTAATTTTTCCTTTTTCAATTGCCTGCATTCCAGCCGCCGACCCTCCCAAAGATCCGGTCACCAAAATACTGTCTCCGGCTGCCGCCGTGCTTCTTCTCCGTAGATATTTGGGAACTACTGTGCCGGTTACGGTCACATTGATAACGATCTCGCTTGCCTTAGACATATTTCCGCCCACTATGCTTGTATCAAATCTCCGCGCGCAATCAACCATTCCTTCATATATCTCATCTACAGTCTCGACTTTAGTATGGCCGGGCAAAGATAGCGAGATCAATATGCTTTTAGGACGGCCTCCCATCGCCGCTATATCACTGATACTTACGGCAACGGCTTTAAAGCCGATAGCGCGGGCGGGAATTTTATCGGTAAAATGAACGTTTTCAACTAGCGTGTCGGTGGTCAACAGTACTTCGCTTCGGTCATGGATCACAAGCGCCGCGTCGTCGCCGATCCCGACAAGGACATCTTCACCGGGTGGGCCGATGATAGAACTTATACGATCGATCAAATCGAACTCACCGAGCTCGGAAACGTTCATGCCTGATGACGCCCGTATTTAAAATAGATCATTAACAGATGGGTTTGGTGTCAACTTCAAGATAGTCAGAAATCAATTTCATGGCGCAAAACTCGGAACACATCGTACACGCGTCGTCCGCTATCTCTCCCTTGCGCTCTTCATAAGAGTTTTGAGCTTTTGCGGGGTCAATCGCGAGTTCCTGCTGCCCTTTCCAGTCGAGAGATTTTCTTGCTTTCGCCATCTTTAGGTCCCAATCAAACGCCCCGGAAACCCCTTTTACGATATCGGCTGCATGGCCGGCGATCCGACTGACAATAACACCTTCGTGTACATCCGAGATCGTCGGAAGCCCTAAGTGTTCCCTTGGGGTAACGTAACATAGAAAATCCGCGCCACTTGAGGCAGCCATAGTGCCGCCTATCGCCGCGGTGATATGATCGTAACCGGGAGCGATGTCCGTGACGAGGGGCCCAAGAAGATAATAAGGGGCTCCATGACATATCTCTTTTTCCAACCGAACATTAGACTCTATCTGATCAAAGGGCATGTGACCCGGACCCTCTACCAAAGCTTGAACGTTACTTTCCTTTGCTACCTCTACTAGGCGGCCTAAAGTAAGCAGCTCCTGAAATTGGACTTGATCGCTGGCGTCGGCGATGCAACCCGGCCGCATACCGTCTCCGAGGCTAAGCGTTACGTCGTACTCTCTCGCTATATCGACTAGCCTGTCAAAATATTCATAAAGCGGGTTTTCTTTGTCGTGTTTTAACATCCAGGCGACGGTCAGCGCACCGCCGCGACTGACAACGTCGGTAACCCGACCGCCCCTCTTTAAGCTTTCAACAGTCTCTCTGGTAATGCCGGAATGGACAGTGATGAAATCAACCCCGTCTTTTGCTTGATCTTCTATTACCGAAAATATCTCATCTACAGTCATATCGATCATGCTGCCATTCTTGAGCTGAGACTCGACCATGGCTTGATAGATAGGGACCGTTCCAAGCGGTACCGAACATCCGGATAACATTGACTTTCTGATCTCACTGAGATCACCCGCGGTGGAAAGGTCCATGACCGCGTCGGCTCCCGCGTCCAAAGCAGCCTGTAATTTCTTCAATTCATAATCGACATCTTGAAAATCCGATGACGTCCCAATGTTCGCGTTTACTTTAGTTCTTAAGCCTCTTCCTATAGCGACAGGCCTTTGAAACTCTCTCTTCACGTTATTCGGAAGGACAATTGTCCCGGCTATTAAGCCTTCTGTCAGGATTTCCAATGAGACATTTTCAATGGACGCCGCCTGAACAACGTTCTCCGGCAAATCCCCTTTTTTTAATCTGTCGATGACTGTAGTCATTTTGATCCCTTTTTCGCTCCGATAATTAATATTGATCTAGACATCTTACCGCTTCCGCGAGATGCCTTTAAGCCGATTTCATATTATTCTATTGTGCCACCATCGATATAACGGTGACTTCATCTATCGCTCTTCTCTTCACGCTAGCTATATTTTGCATCGTTATCCCCTGGATTGCAATGGCGGGAATATCAAAAAACAAAAAAGCGCTTACTTAAAGGGAGGCGTTAGGTCAGATAATGAGCTTACCTTCGCCGGCATCGTCTGCCAGATTCAGGCGGTTTTCGAAGATCTTTCAACTCATAGCCCCTGCAAGCTCGCGCGGCGTAACATGTTGGTCTAAATTTGCCGCCACTGCAGCCACTACTTTACGCGATTACCGTTACTCTTTATAAATTTATGGTCAAGTATTCAAGATAGCAAAAAGGCTCTACGTTTTCACATAGTGCCCTTTTGCTATCTATCGGTTATCAGTCGGAGAGAAATATCTTTTTAACCATCACGCTTCTTCAAAAAAGATGGTACTTCATATTCTTCGCCGGTCTGAAAGACCGGGTCCGTCTCGATATTTACGTCAGTGGTACCTGTTGTAAGATCCATCTTCTCTTGCTGTTTTTTTCTATGGTCGAAACCCGTAGCTATTACAGTTACTCTGGTCTCATCTTCCAGTGAATCGTCAATGACAGCCCCGAAAATAATATTAGCTTCCGGATGCGCTGAGTTCGCTACGATCTCAGCCGCTTCATTCACCTCAAATAGACCTAGGTCACTGCCGCCGGATATGTTTAATAAGACGCCTTGGGCGCCTTCGATAGACGCTTCCAGAAGGGGGCTTGATATCGCCGCTTTTGCGGATTCAGCCGCCCTGTTCTCACCTGAAGCGATACCGATTCCCATCAAAGCCGAACCGGCGTTAGACATGATCGTCCTGATGTCTGCGAAATCCAAATTGATAAGTCCGGGAACGGTTATAAGGTCCGTAATACCCTGAACACCCTGTCTCAGCACATCATCGGCTACCCTGAACGCGTCGAGTATCGATGTCTTCTTCTCGGCCACTTGGAGTAACCTGTCGTTAGGTATAGTTATTAAAGTATCGACTTTATCTCGAAGCTTGACTATCCCGTCTTCAGCCTGAGCCGATCTCTTCCTGCCCTCAAAGCTGAATGGCCTGGTAACGACCCCCACAGTAAGAGCCCCGAGTTCTTTAGCAATTTCTGCGATTACCGGAGCTGCTCCCGTTCCGGTCCCCCCACCTTTTCCAGCGGTAATGAAGACCATGTCAGCGCCTTTTAACGCCTCTTTGATCTCTTCTCTGCTTTCCTCGGCGGATTGCAGGCCGATCTCCGGGTCCGCGCCGGCTCCGAGTCCTTTTGTAAGCTCGGCTCCTATATGGACCTTGTAATCAGCGTCCGACATGAGAAGTGCCTGAGCGTCCGTATTGACGGCTATAAACTCGACACCTTTTAAGCCGGCCTCTATCATTCTGTTTACGGCGTTAGTTCCGCCTCCGCCGATTCCAAGTACCTTGATCACGGCTAGATAATTAGATCCAGTATCAACCATTACCACTATCCTCCTAAGCGATCGATTTGTATATTAAGTGTAAAGCTTAACTTGAGGTTTATATAAAATCATCTCAATCTCGAGTACAACCTTACTCTAAAATAAATTATCTTGCAAGCAATTTTTTAAAACAATGAATTATATAATTTTTCAGATGAATCAACGGAGGTAGATGAAGATTATTGACGTTTTAAAGCCTTCTGGTCACTGGATTATCAGGTATAGATACATTTATATAAATGACTATGTCGCCTTTCGAGTCCAGAATCTTTTGGATTATCCTGTTCTTCTTTCTCATCTCTTCAGCCGGGCCATATACTATCTCAATATTATTATCAGTTATCAAAGCTATCTTTGAGATCTTGGGAATGGAAACTATCTCGATCGTCTCGCGAATCTCCATAGGTAGTTCATCCAATATCTCTATCACTTCTTTTAATGCCTTAGAAGACAGCCTCTGCCCTAACCTGACCTCCTTAAGATCTAGACCTTCTACAAGAGGATATCTATCGTCATTGCTGGAAATAGTTGTTATCACTCGTCGATCGTCATCAATAAGATAGTAGACGTCATTTATCTTGGCGACAGCTATAGGCGTCTTCTCTTCTATATTCACTATCAATGTACCCGGCAGACGTCTGGAGAAAGATATATTTTTAACCCACGGATTTTTTTTGATTTTTTTTAAAGTTTTGCTGCCGGGAAACTTTAAAAGCGTCGTCTCCGAGCTTATCTCTGATATTGAAATAAGATTTTCATAGCTTATATTATCGTTTCCGATGACCACTATGCTTTTTACTGTCCACAGGGTCGAATTATAAGTGTAATACGCAGCGGTAGATATGAGTGATAGAAAAATAAATAACGCGACAAACCGTCTCCTGCGCTCCAGCCTTAGTCGACGCAACTTATCGTCGCGTTTCCTTCTCGAAGTGCTTGCAAGTTTCTTTACCATGTTGATCAAACCATCTATGGTGTCGACGAATAAACAATGTAACGATCTTTAACAAACGTGTTGTGTTCGAAGCCGGTCATATCACTTAATATTTAACGTCCCCAAAACATTTTGAAAAATATCTTCAAGGCTCTTAGACATATCTTTTGTGGCTACAAGTTGAATTACGTGAAAGTCATCATCGACCTTTACGTACAAGGCGTCGAAGACAAGCTCCTCTTTTTCTCCTCCAAAAACCCGCGTAAAATCGTACAGCTTTCTGTACCCTTCGCCGTAAGATAATGTGACCTTACCTTCTTCTCTTACCTTGAAGTCCTTTATGACTTCATCTTTCCTTGAGTTGACTTCAAATTGATTAATATAATTCGAGAGACTTTCACCGCTGGCGGTTTCCTTTGAGACCTGGATGTTTGTCGGATAACCTCCCTCTTCAGGACCGAAAATAGCAAAAAGCTTTCCGGGACCGAGAGCTATGTCGTTATCAGTCTGGACCGACCAGTCTTGGGGGACTTTTAGACTCAATTTCTTATCTTCACTCTTTACGAGCTTCCAGTCCTTTGTTATTGACTGATCAGCGCTCAAAGACTCCGTCTTCTTGGATTCGACGTTTTCATCTTTTGCCTGCTGGCAGCCGATCAATGCCAGTGAAAATAATATTATTAAGAGCAGTCTTATGGAACTTGCAAAAGTTTTTTTCATATGGTTAGCCTAATATTAGATCTAATAATAAATCTAATAAAAAATAACACTAATGAATAATTTTGTCAGTACTTTTAACGATAGGAGTTTGGCTCTTTCTCAATTAACCTCGGCAATCCGAAAAGCGTCGCGAGACAACAAGTACGTCAGCTGCGGCAATCTTAGACAATTATAAATCCGCTTATCATTATCGATTCTCTCTTCTCCATTATGGCTCAAACAGTCTCGATTCTTTAGTTATAAAATTATTATCATGGGTATCTATTTTTTGAAATCGTTATTAGTGAGAAAAATTTAATGGATGAAAGTCTACATTTAGAAAACAAAAACATAAGGCCGCTTAGACCAAAAGACGGCGTCGACGCATTTCTGTGGGTTGTAAAGTTTGTGGTCTGGTTTATTATCGCGCTTTTCTTATTCGCTGTTTTTTACCTATTACTCTCAAGCGCGATCAGCGGGCCGGAGGAATTTGCCTTTATCGTAGTCAGACTGGCGATCTTTATCATGACCATCGTCTTCGCACTGATCTTATTAAACATCGGACACAGGATAAATACCGATTTTTTCGAAAAGAGCCAGCACGAGGATTGCGATAAAGCGACAAAAGCTATGACTCTCTTTATCAAATCCCCAAACATGACCGACTTGTCTGTCTTAAAACCTTTTGTAAAAAAGCTGGATATCGTTGAGATCTCCAGCAAGTCATTTTCGAATGATGATCTTTCGCATATCAAGAAAGCGTTTATAAAATTGGGAGCCGACTCCATGCTGGAAAATCAAGTCCGAAAATCTAGGAGAAAATGGGTGCAGCTCCAATCAATATTACTTCTTGGTTGGCTGCAATCTCCCGAACATCTGAGTGTCTTAAGTGACGGCCTGTTCGATCCGGACGCCGGCATTAGCTTTGCCGCCGGAGAAGCCCTTTCAAATTACGACTCCGAAGTCGCCTACTCAATACTCTTAAACTCAATGGACGAAGGCCGGCTGGCACGATCCAGAATGGCGGCGATCCTTGAATCTTCCCATTACAAAAACGTTCTCCCCCTACTTGCCGAACAAGCCGATGACCCAAGACAAGAGGTCCGGTTTTGGATAGCGTATCTATTGGGAAGATCGGAAAATACTGATGCTCTCCCTCTTCTTTACGATTTGTCGGACGACGAAAACTCCGATGTTAGGGCCAGCTCGGCTGAGGCGATCGGTCAATTCGGCGAAAACGAGGATACCGTCAAAATATTAAAGAAGCTAATAAAAGACGAACATTGGCCAGTTAGAATCCATGCGACCAAAACCATCGGAAACTTAAGGATCGAGGAGATGATAGACTCACTGACTCCTCTCCTTTTTGACCCCGAATGGTGGGTAAGGCAAAACAGCTCGATAGCGCTTATAAAAATCGGTGAGCCTACTATTCCTTACATGAAAAAACTGCTGCATAGCGACGACCGCTTTGTTAGAAATAAAGCGGCTGAGATACTCGGCAGGTTTGGAGTAATAACTGCCGAGCTAAACAATCTTGATAAAAAAGGTAAGGACGGCAAGAGAGCGAAAGAGTTTCTGCTTCTCATCGGCCGAGCTGAAGCCTTCCATATTATAGAGGAAGAAATTTATAAAGCTAAACCTGAGGTTCAGTGTGCCGTCATCGATATCATGTTGCAGATCGGAGACGACAGCACTCTTCCGGTTCTGGATGAATTGATGAATAGCGAGGTCGATAACGTTCAAGAAGATGCGAAAGAAGCTATAAGAGTCATTAATGAATCAAGGGAGGCAGCATGAGTATAGAGCAAGTAATATTCATATTATTCGTCATATTCCTGGGATATTTTATAACGATCAACATCGTCTATCTATGGCTATTGGTCCTTGCTTTTACCGGGAGTGTAAAACGGTTTTACGAAGCTAAGTTTACAAATTTCCAACTACTTAGCAGCTCCTATTTAACGGTTCCCGTATCGGTTATCATCCCGGCATTTAACGAAGAAAAATCCATCATAAACTCGGTTTATTCAGCGATCGATCTTAACTACCCGGAATTTGAGGTCATCGTCGTAAATGACGGGTCCCTCGATACGACGATGGAACTTCTGGAAAATGAATTTGAGATGGAGCCAGAAGATGTTTTTTACCGCAAGGATATTCAAACTGAGCAAATAAGAGGGGTCTTTAGATCAAAAAAACATCCAAAGCTTTTACTCATTGATAAAGAGAACGGCGGGAAAGCGGATGCCGTCAACGCCGGCGTAAACCTTTCCAGCTTCAGATATCTAACAATCATCGACGCCGACTCCGTATTCGACCGAAACGGCGTCTTAAGAATAAGCCGGATGATAAATATAGACCCCGCCAACACAGTTGCCGTAGGCGGCCAGCTAAGGATAGCTAACGGTATCCACGTAGAGAAAGGTAAGATCATAAGTAAGCGGCTGCCCAGAAGACTTGTGACTAAATTTCAGGTCGTTGAATATCTAGGCTCATTTCTTGGAAACCGTGTCGGCTGGAGCCAGATCAATTCGGTACTGGTGATCTCCGGCGGTTATGGTCTTTGGCGAAAAGATGTATTTGTCGAACTTGGTGGCATGACGACCGAGACTACCCATGAGGATATTGAGTTTACTTTTAGATTGCACGAATTTTTTCATAGAAACAACCTTCCTTACAAGATCGAGTTTCTACCCGATCCTATCGTCTATACCGAAGTTCCCGATACCTGGCGCGGTATATTCGCGCAAAGAAGGCGCTGGCAACGAGTTGTGAACGAAGTCGCCTGGAAATACAAGAAGATGTTTCTAAGGCCAAAATACGGTACGGTCGGCATGATGGGTATGCCTTACCTTGTGCTTTATGAATCTCTAGGACCCTTTTTCGAGCTAGGTGGCATCATCCTAGTGATCCTCTCGTTTATATTGGGCCTACTTCCTTTATATCTCTTACTTCTTTTTTTACTGGTGTCTTACGGGCTGACCACCATCGTGACGGTCGCGGCGGTATTTGTAGAGCAATACTCATTTAGGACCTACTCTATCCGGTCTCTTCCTCAATTGTTTCTATTGGCATTATTCATAAACGTAGGCTACCGCCAGTATGTGGCCGTCTCAAGACTGATCGCTTTCTTTGATTTCTTGTTAGGCAATAAGAGTTGGGAGCGTGTGCCCAGAAGAGGGTTCGAGCCGGAAAAAAAGCGACATTAAAAGACGAGCCTATGGAAGCCTTGAATAGATGGAGATGTCAAGAACACTATTTATCTTATTCGTCATCTCTCTTGTCTATTTCCTTGCGATAAATTTTATCTATATATGGCTGCTGATCCTGGCTTTCTCGGGAAGTATTAAAAGGGTAGTCGAAGCGAAATATACAAACTTTCACCTGTTGACCAGCTCGAAACTGACAGTGCCGATAAGCGTGATCATACCCGCTTACAATGAAGAGGTCTCGATATTAAACGCGGTCTACTCGTCGCTGGGTCTTCATTATCCGGAATTTGAAATAATCGTAGTAAATGACGGCTCTACCGATAGCACTTTAAAAGTACTAACGGAAGAGTTTCTGCTTACCCCTGAGGACATGTTCTACAAGACCGATATCAAAACGCAGCCGATCACCGGTATTTTTCGATCCAAAAAATATCCTAACCTTCTAGTAATAAACAAGAAGAACGCGGGTAAGGCGGAGGCCATAAACGCGGCCGTAAACCTGTCAAAATATCGCTACATAGTGATGACTGACGCCGACTCCATATTCGACCATGAAGGAATCTTAAGGATCAGCAGAAGGATCAATATCGATCCCGCGCACATAGTCGCGGTTGGCGGGCAGCTAAGGATCGCCAACGGTATAAAGGTAGATAAGGGTGAGATCGTTAGCAAGAAACTTCCAGAGAGGTTAGTAACAAAATTTCAA
>SDBV01000815.1_pt1 | contig 45227 bp, 32 predicted proteins | sample 2277081 | NCBI WGS metagenome assembly SDBV01 (sample SAMN10402039, study PRJNA504765) | marine sediment metagenome | isolation source: marine sediment core GS10_PC15, 223 cmbsf | place: Arctic Ocean: Southern Knipovich Ridge | collected 2010
AACAACAAAACCTTTTGGCTTCTGGGGCGATTTCAAGTCTATACTCGATGAGGACACAAGGAAAACAATGGCAAAAGAACACCGTAATGACTTGCTGGCTTTGCCGTTTACACTTGGCTGGCAGATAACGCTTTTCTTAATGCCAATGCAGCTGATCATACACACGTACAAAGCTTTTTTTATAACTCTCGCGATATCACTCGTAAGCCTAGTCGGCATCTATTTCATATGGTATAAAAACCTACCCAAGACAAATTATTTTGAACAAGACGACAATTAAATATTGCTGATAGATGAAGTGATAAACAGATGGAGAAAACATCGACATGATAAGGCAACGGCCCTGAGTTCGTATCGAAGGTTGTTCAAAGCTGGCTTGAATACGCAAATGTAAAGACGTTATGCGCTGGCAAAAAGAGTACGCAGATTGCAGTTGATATTGAAAGAGCCAAAAACCGCTGATTTCAAGTAGTTTCCTGCATGCAGGAAACTACTTGAAGCTCTCCCCTAACTCAAACAACCAATCTGTCCCACTTTATAAGACGGCAAACAACATCGACGCAGAACTGCCGCTTAAGAGGGATATTTAGGCACTTGACAGGGGGGTAATAATCATATATAGTCTTGCCAGTTAAAGGTTTACGCGGGCGTGGTTCAATGGTAGAACGCTAGCTTCCCAAAATAAACACCAAAAAACACCTCTCATAACTTTATCTACACCAACTACTTATAAGCCGCTTTTTTGTCAAAAATAGGGTTTTTAAGAAATGTAACCTGAGTAGGCACTGGGTAGGTAGTGGCAATAGGTTTGTAGAAGGTTTGTCATCGACGCAGAATTGACGCAGAGATGACTGCTTTTTTGAGAAATTCTCTAGCAACGGCTGTCATTTTGCTTAATCGGGACTAATACCACACACTTTTTAAAGCCTATGATCGCTTGACAAGGGTATCAGATAGGTTTGTGTTGAACAGATTATGGCATCGATCCTATTAACCAGTTTCGAGCCATTAGTTGCAGGTCGCCTATATCATTGTCTCCATCACCGTCAAGATCATTTGGAGAAGATTCGCTATTCCAGTCAGAAGCGAGCAATGTAAAATCATAATAATCTACCTTGTCATTGAGATTTAGGTCACCAGCGAGTTCTGTAAAGCCTGCGAATGAAGCTAAAGGTGGATTGAAAATGTTGTTATCTTCGGTAGAGTTGTAGTTAAAAAACAGGTCATCAGTATAATTGAAATACAAAACGTCCTGACAGAAATAATTACGAGTGGCTCGACTATAATAACAATATAATCCTCGATCGTTACCATAGCAGACATTATTGAAACTGAATCCATCGCTTGAATAGCCATCAAGTCCACCTTGACCGGCATACCGAAGACCTCTGCTGGAATTATCATAAGAATTATTGCATATGCTACTGTTGTAGTGGACCGAATAATCAGCGTCGGCAAATACATTGATGCCTATGTCATTTCGCCGCAATATATTACTAAGGCTATTTGTGTATTCGGCTTCGATCTCTATGAAGATGCCATAGCGACTATTGTCCTCACAAATATTGTCGATATTATAGCAGTATTTAGAATACGAATCGTTATCAATCCCATCTTTGGCCGAATTGGCAAAACGGTTGTCAATTGTAATGGCCTGGTACTGGGTCTGAGTCCAGAGTGCTCTTCTGGTACTGCCGCTGGAATTAGTGTGAATATTGCAGCGAGTGACAATTATTGGCTCTCCAAGTGTTGTGTTGCTTTGTACATGAAGAAGGTCATATAGACAGTTTGTAATTTCAACACTATCTATGACAGAGTGTTTTGCACGATAAAAATCAATGCCATGGTATGCATTACCCTGTCCGTTGATAGTTCCTCCTGAGAATGAAATGTATTGTTCATTACTGGTAGCAACGCCATCGTCGCTATGGTTTACATTTATTGTGCCATCGAGTACTACGCATGTATATGAGTTAAGATTTAATGTTTGATTGCCGTTAAAGGTACCGTTGAGTTTGAGGACTATGACCTTTCCTGGGTGGTCACTATAGGCGTCATTTAGCTGTGACTGTACATTGGAGATATTTCCGCCGTTTATGGTTAATATATATGTCGACATTCCATTTACAATGTTCGTTACGTTGGGATTGTCAATTGTAGGCGGATTGAAATACCCGGTACCTGTTATACTGAAGTTGTTATCTCCAGGTTCCGGGACGATAAAGGTATCGGCAGAAGTTGCTCTTTGGGCATTAGTATCGTTATTGAATTGGTTAGCATAATATACGTCATCAGAACCTGCCAGATATAAGCCCAGGTTATTTGTATGCATCAGGTTTTTTGTATATATATTATTATTGCCTGAACTTTCAGAGTGAATAGCAGTCGAATTTAGATAAAGGCGACATTGGTGTGTCAAGTTATGCTGTCCGGCTGACTTTATCCCAGTGTTGTTATTTGCAATAACGTTATTGTAGATAGTTCCATGTAAGGCGGAATGATCGATTCCCTCTTGACAGCGATAAATATAACTATCCATTACAAGTGTCTGCGTAGCATTTGAAATTTTGATGCCAGTTGTGCAGTCGCTGATTTCGCAGCGGCTGATGGCCGATCCGGAATTCCAGGTTGAGGATCCTTTTCCATTATAATCAATTCCAGTTGAACATCCTCTGATACGAACGTTGTCGATATGAATAAATTTGCTGTTATTGCTTTTAATACCGATTATGTTTTCGCCGGTACCGTCGAGAATGCCTCCGGAAACCGAAGTCTTATATCTGCTGGTGATTTCTATCAAGCAATTTGCAGAGGTACTTGAGTCGGCCTGAATAGTCCCGTTGAGTATCAGGCAGGTAAGATATGGTAACTTTAGTGGGGAAGAGCCTACAGTATAAGTTCCTGACAGGTTGACGACGATTATTCTGTCAGCGTTTTTTGAGCGTTCAGAGTTTATTGAGTTCTGGATGGTGCTAATCGTTCCAGAGGAGATATTTAGCGTTTTAATATTTTCGCTGGTGTGGTTGGTAATATATGTTGAAGTAGGTTCGACAAACTCCGGCGTGAAGTTCCGAAGCGGTATTTGTGTACCTGCGACTAGTACTGATGCAAATGCTATAACGGTTACAGCACAAAAAAACGATTTCATCACACTTTCCTCTAAATAGACGATACTAAAACAGAAATTACTAAATTCTGGACTTCGCCTTTATAAAGGCACAACTCCTAACGTGGCATTGTACCAAATTTCTCTATTTTAAACAAGTTTTTTGTTCGTAAATATTAGTATTTTAAAGAGTTATATTTATAGCCTTAGTGTTGCCTAGAGTAATAAATTGCCCTAGACAGCCTATGTCCGGCATTAAGAAATAGCGTTATTTACTGGTACAGTCCCAATTGTCTGTCCGGAATGAAGATGCAGGTAAACCGGCTTTATTAAACAGGTTCGGCTGGGCTGTATTGGTAAATCCGTAACGGACCGCTATTGGCTTCTCTACGGCGTTGCTGCTGACAATGATCGTATCACCATCTATCACAGCTTTTGCTTCGAAAAACTTTTTATCAGCACCTGCTATTGTAAAATGGGTCAGTGTTCCCCCTCTGGAAACAAGTCCGCCGCCAATGTGCTCAAAGCTTAGTCGGATTTTGTCGCCTTCAATTTGCATTGAATCATATATCGGTCCGCTGTGGACAAGTTTTTTTTGTCCGTAATCGTTGGCAAGTGCCCATAGCGCGAGTCTTTTCCCGACATCGCGCTTATTTGTCGGATGAATATCCTCGGGGTTTCCGATATCCATCGTAACAGCCATTCCAACATTGTTCATAGCAAGTGTTTTAAACTGGGCTTCGCGTAGTAATGCGCTGGAAGTTCCATCCGGCCCATCATATACGTATGGTGCTATCTGAACATAATAAAACGGGAAGTCTCCTCTGCCCCAGTCGTTGCGCCAGTTCTGTATCATTAGTGGGAACAGTCTGCCGTATTGCTCGGGTGCGTAGCGATTTGATTCACCCTGATACCAGATAGCACCTTTGATGCCATAAGGGATCAATGGTGCTATCATTCCATTGTACAAGGCAGTTGGGCTGTTTTGTCCAAGTCTGTCTCTTCCGGGCTTTTTGCCAATAACGGCGTAATCAACTGTAGGTTTGTACTTCCAGTTGCCTGCTAAGCCAATGGCTGTTTCAGGTTGATCTTCGAGATATATTTTTAGCTCTTCAGGTTCTGAATAGAGGCCACCGTATCCCCCCCTGTCAATTACTTTTACACAGATCAGATTTGGTCCAGTATTGACCAGGTCAGCATCGATCTTAAATTTTCGGTTGACATTATATCCTATGGTCGAACCGAGCAATTCTCCATTGAACCATGTTACACTGTTGTCATCTATTTTCCCAAGCTCGATAACAATATCCCTGCCTTGCCAATCGGCAGGCAGATCAACATTATGCCTGTGCCAGAGTATACCGTCAAAGACATGTCCATTGATATCTCCCCAAAAGCCCGGGACAGGCATCTTGTCCCATTTGCTATCATCATAAGATGGTTTGAACCATTTTTCTTTTTCGCCAAGAGCCATCTTGTCATGTTTTTGTTGCCAGAGTTTGAGGCGTTTGGCAACAGTTTCGCCAGTGTCAACCCCAAGTTTTATATCAGCATCTACGGCTTTAAGTCTTTCCGTAAATTCACCAAATTTATCAATGACAGGGCGGCTTGTCCATGCTTCGGCGACAGTCCCTCCCCATGAACTGTGTATCAGCCCAACTGGGACGTTTGTTTCTTTGTGGATATGTGAGCCGAAGAAGTAGCCGACCGCTGAGAAGGGTTCGACAGTTTCCGGAGTGCAAGCCGACCAGTTTCCAATACAGTCATCCAGTGGTGCGGAAGAGGTGGTTTTTCGGACGGTGAACAAACGAATATTGGGCCAATTGGCAGCGGCTATATCTGACTTTGCCTGTTCTCCTACTTTTCCTTCATTGGATTTAAGCCTTGCAAGGTTCCACTCCATATTCGACTGTCCCGAGCAAACCCAAACTTCACCAAGCAGAACATCTTTAAGTTCGATGTGATTTTTGCCTTTAATGCTTACTGTATAAGGTCCGCCGGCACCTGCAGTTTTTAGTGTTACTTTCCATTTGCCGTCTTTATCAGCAACAGCGGAAACTTCTTTATTCCAGAACCAACTCCATGAACCGCGCACTGTTACCTTTTCGCCCAAATCGGCCCAGCCCCATATGGCTACTTTGCTATCACGTTGTAAAACCATCGAATCACCTATGATCGCAGGCAGTTTGATATCAGCAATAAGATTCCCACAAAATATAAACACAATAGCAGATAAAAGGACGATACGTTTCATGATCTCTCCAAGTCGATAAATTTAATCTATTAATTTAAACACAGCATATTTAACCAAACACTTATCTTTCCAGCTTTTGCCCTAATTGCAATAACTTCGCTTTGAGTGTCTCGTAGGGGACATCCTGAACGGGTGTCTCATTGGCGACAGCCATTGCAGCGGCAACTCCGGCAGACTCTCCGATGATCATCCAAACCGGCTCCATTCGGATAGATGTCATGGCAATGTGACTGGCTGAACAACAGACAGGTACCAAAAGATTTGTACACTCTTCTTTCAAAGGAACAATGGATTCATAGGGTATCTTGTAAATTCCATTATACTTTCCATTATCAATATACAAAATTGAGAACTCTCCGCCTTGCAATGCCACTTTGCCATTTTCAACTACTGTTGCGTACGGCCAATCGTCGACGCCGTATGAAGCCAGTCCGATAGAATGTTCGGGGTCGGTCTTGCCTTCGAGATCTTTTTGTGTGATGACATAAGACGAAACCATCCGGCGGGCTTCACGAACGTACAGTTGATTTGGCCATCCATTGCTTTGGCACCTTTGCCGTCTTTGTCGGCACCTGCCATGACCACCCATGCCTGATGAATGAGGTGTATTTTGCCTTCGTCGCACTCGTGCGAGCCGATCTTTTCGCCTTCATCAGTGTAGTCTGCCATGTAATATTCCCCGTCCCATCCATGCTGGTCTATGATCTGACGCATTTCTTCGGCGCGTTTGTCTGCGAGTTCTGCATCCTGTATATTGCCTTTTATGCGAGCGATCTCGGCGAATTGACGGTTGGCCAGGAACCAGGCGATAGAGAGCCAGACGCTCATGCCCTTGCCCTTTATTCCGGCCAGATTTATGCAGTCGTTCCAGTCACCACCACGGAGCCTTACAAGACCGAGTTCGCCACGGTCTGACCAAAGGTAATCAACTGAACGTTTGACGTGCTCATAAACCGAAGCGATGGTTCCGTCATTGAAGGGCACTTCCTGATCGAGGATAGAGATGTCACCGATCTCTTTTAGTAGATGATAGATATTAAACGTGATCCAGACTGTGTTGTCGGCATAACCTCGATCCTGAACACCTCCGTCGAGGAAGGTGCGAGGTGCATAGCCATTGCTGTATTGATATGAGATTATTCGTTTGGCACGCTCCCAGGCAAGGCTGGGGTTGACTATTCCCAAACATTCACAGTCGCAATTGGTGTCCCTGAATCCGTTATGGCGTACTCGAGCCCAGCGACTGCCCATGCTTGCCTGATGCTTGAGAAAACCATTAAAAAGATTGTTCAAGCCCTTATCCGGGGTGTCGATTGAAATGCCATCAATATCTGCTTCGAGTTTGGAAACAGTCGCATCAAATTCTTTTTGCACATTCTTGCCAGAGAAAAACTTTTGCCTTAGATTTGCGATCTCATCTTTATTAACAGTTACCCCTGCTATAAAGTGAAGTTCTATTTCTTCGCCGGCTTCCAGTTCGATCGTGTTTTCTAATGCAAAGCATATCTTTTCTGCATAGCACTCACTATTTTGGCATCCTCCTTTTTCAATAGCTTCCGGCTTGGAGTCATCGGAATAAGGACCAATGAATGCATCGTTTCTCGTGTCATAGCCGCTTATCTCGGAATTGCTTGTCAAAAAACCATAAATAGGTAATTCATCACTACCGCCAAAGGCACCATAATTCATACCGATGACTGATTTTTTCTCCTTATCGTAGTCAGCAGAACCCATTTCATATCCTTGCGGTCTGTAGAAGCCGTCAAGGGCAGTTTTTACATAAGGGATGGCTTTTAGTTTGGATCTAACATCACGTTTGTTATTGATTTTTAACGTCCATATTTCGCATTGTTCCTGGCGTGGAACGAATACCCGGAATTTCGTTTCTATACCCTTGTATTCCAGTTTAATTTCAGTGTATCCTATCCCATGTGTACATTGATAATTGCAATATCCTCTATTAATTGGAAGAGCGTTAGCTGTCCAGAATTCATAATCTTCGCTGTCGATCAGATATATGTAGCGGTTGATGAGTAATTGGGCCCGTCGCCCCACGTTGTCTTGGGCAAAACCCTCACCGTAACCAACTTGGGATATAAAAGTTATATACCGATCGTTCCACAGGTAATTGTACCAATGGCGAGGAGTAGCTGGGTCTGTGATTACATACTGACTACCACCTTTGTTAAAATACCCATATTCCTTTTTCATTGTTTATTCCATAAATTAAATATCACTTTTTAGTATACTACCAAAATCTTCCAAACACTTTATTTTAAAGACAAAGATCTTGCTTTCAACAAAACAACCTGATCTTTTTTCAAGTCAATTATCCACCGTTTTTGATTCGATGGGGATGCAATCGGTTTAACAGAAACAGGACTGTCAGAATTGGCCGAGAAACTTTCCATATCAGTCTGGATAACACAAGGCCTCCCGGCCAGGCTCTTAATAGCGATCCACTGAGTCTTTCCTTCTTTCCTTTCAGCAGAAACGAGGAATGCACCTTCGGTACGAAGGTTGGAAAACACTACATCAGCCCATGCCTTGGGAGTTGCTGGAAATACCCTAATGATATCTCCCCAACTCTGAAGCATCATATAGTTGATAGTTTCAACGGAAGAAAGAGGAGTTTCGATAACAGGCCCACCTCCTTCTGCATACATTGTGTTGGGCTTGACAGTTTTTTCCGCATAGAATTCCTGAAGCTTTTGATAGGCCTTTTCTGCGTCACCCAATATAGAATACATCACTGAAGAGATTGTAAGGGAATAGCCTTGAAGTGCCTCTGACTTGCTTTGCCAATGGTCTACTGAGGTTCGAATAAGCTTTCGCATATCCTGCCCTTGATCGGGATTTATCGTATGTAAAGGATGAATGGCAATCAGATGTGAAAAATGCCGATGCGAAAAGTTATAATCTTCATCGGCACTGATCTTTAGTCCATATTTGCTCACAGGAAATGGGGTAAGGTGTTTAAGGGTGTCCTGCCATTTGGCTTGATCAGGATCATTAAATCCAAATTGTTTGTCAAGGCTCAGCAGTGTATTCAAACCCCAACTGAACAACTGCAGCGAATAGTTTGTGTCCTTTAGCGGTCCCAACTGCTTGTCTTTTGGAGCGGGGAAATTATATTCAGGCGATACCATTGGCGGCAGATGGATCGTACCATCTTTATCAATATCCATGACATTGAAATAGTATTGGATATTTGCCTTTAAGATCGGAAAAAGGTTTTTGGCGATTTGTTCGTCCATGCTGTATTTCCAGTATCGCCAATAGTTATGAAGAGCCCATGTCAGATTTCCCAACTCAAAGGTGTCTCCACCTTGTGCATAATAAGTAGACACGCGTCCGTGAGTGATGGCATGCGGATCTTCTTTGGTTTGCAAATACCCTTTTTCAAAGAAATGATCGAAAGCTGTGATCATGGATCGTCCAACGTCCATACGATTTGCACTGAATGTTGGATAGTAAGACAATTGAATATTAAGATTCCACCAGGTTCCAGGCCAGCCGCACTGTGTAAAATAGGGTCCCATGTTATCGATCAGGATAGGTAAATCTGCTCGTGATGCGCCGCCAAATTTATATATTTGAAGCCAGTAGAACTGTTCGCTGCGAGGATCATCAGGTATTGCTACATAGGCCTGACTAAGGTAGTTGTGCCACCATTTGTTATGTCTTTTGGTTAGTGCTTTTAAACCTTCGCTTCTTGCTGTTTTTACAGATGAAATTGCTTCTTTGATCGCTATCTGAATATCCTGTTTACGGGGGACGTTCTCTCTATAGGACTTGCCTACGCTAAGATAAAATATCTTGTGGTCCGGGGATACCCGTTCCGTAATAAAGGCGGTAGCATGTGCTCCCTTGACAGTCAATGGTTGTACAACTACATCAATACCATCGACCTTATTCCAATAGGGCTTGGGAGGTAGTTGATCGTCTGATATTTTGCTTATATCAGTCTTGGTATGAATAATACGCGGACTGATCCCCCATTCCGGATGCATTTGAATGTCAAATTCGGCTTTGCCTTCTGTCTTGGTTTCAATGATAAGAACATTGGTTTTTCGTTCCAGGAATGATCGCCAACGGATTATGCCTTTGTTTGTATGTATTGTACCGGTGGCTTGGGCCTTGTAAATGTCAAGTCGCATATCGGTCTTTTTGACATCCTGATCGGTAGCTAAGCCTACCTTGCCGATATACACTCGTGGGATCGACCAGTCGATACCTTTAATATGGTACTCTGCAGTTACATCAGTACGTCCCAGTTCCCAACCCAACGTCAAGGGCTTATCGTTGATCTTATAAATGCTGGCTCCGGTAAGGCCGTTACCCAGAAATGCTGAATCTCCCCAAGAGTCACCGACCTTGTCCCAAACCAGATCGTTGCGTTTAATAAATGCTTTCCAGTCGATCTTAGGAGAAATAGGATTGGATAGATCTGCACTATATAAGTTACGTATTGGCGAAGATTCCGGAAAACCAGACTTTCCCATAGCATAAAGTTTAATACTAAAAGGCAGGCCTATCATTAATGATAAGATTAATGTGTTTATGTTTTTGCTTGACTTTCTTTTACAACACATATCAGATATCCCTTTGCGTCATGTCGAGTCTATCAGTTATTTCTATTTGTTTTCCCTTATACCGATCTCTCTAAAAGGTATATTTTTAAAGCCTGGTATCTCATCAAAAACCCTTGCATCTTTTTTAAATGATAAGTTTACTGCATCGAGGTTTACAAAACCAGGGTCTTGGCTGGTAACCCAATTGTCACGAGCATTTGCAAGGTCTTCATGTTTGCCCCAACCTTTGTTGCTGCGATCCATGATGAAATGTTCCGGGATATATTTTTTGTTGAATGCGACATCTTTGTTATAAATCAGGTTTCGCTCAAATCGGCTTGTAGTAGGGAACCAGACATCTTCTTCGAAAAATCGGTGAAGTTCGGGATATCTAACACCATATATGCTTTCTAGGACTTTTTTCTCTTGGAAAAGGTCGGCCCATTGCTTCGATAACTCTTTGTCTCGGCCGTTCTTTCGGTAATTGTAACTCATATTATATCCGCGTTCATATGGAACCGCGCAATCGACAAAAACATTGTTGAGTATTATATTATAGCTTCCGCTGCTGTTCACCACAGCCATATATTCATACATCCCTTCCATATCACCAATACGATAGAAAATGTTTTCCTCTATTGTAAAACCTTGAGAAAACCAGTCACTGTATACGGCTATTTTCCACTTGCCTACCTCAGAGCCAATATTATAGAAGAAATTTCTCCGTATCACATTGCCTCTCTGTCTGGGGTCGGCACCAATGGCTGCGTATACGGCACCAAAGTCGTTGAAACGCTTGATGAGATCGTGGAATACGGTATACTCGATAAGGTTGTCGTTGCCTGCGATGGTAATACCGCCGTGAGGCCCATCATATATTTCACAATGTGATACACGGTTGCCTACGCCAGTCAGTTTAATACCCGGCGTATAAGCTTTATCATAGTTTGCAAAATTGAAGACGCGTGTGTCTTCGACATAGTTGCCGCCTGTGATAAGCTTTTCCGTATCTCCGCCGTCAAGGAAAACTCCGCTGCCGCCTACGTGATGTATATTGCAGTGCTTTAAACCGTTATTACGACCGTTCATCTGAACAGCTGTGCCGGTAAACTCTTTGATCTCCATGTTAACGAATCTATTGGCAGTTCCTTTGATTATCTCGATGGCGCTGCTTCTGCCGGTTTCCATTATAATTCCATCGAAAGTAAGACCGGAGGCGCCGTTAACTACCAACATATTTTCGCTAAGAGTGCTTACGCAGATGATGGTTTGTTCATTAATGTCCTCTAGCGGATATAGATACAAATAACCGGTAGCTCTGTCGATGAAGTATTCGCCCGGCTGATCAATCTCCTCAAGAAGGTTTTCAATGAAAAATCGTGGTGTCATTTTAATTCCGTACGGAGCTGGATAACGAAGCTTGATTATTTTCTTATCAGCATTGATTGAAGCGACTTTGTGGGATTGCCATGACCAGTCATTGGCGACAACACCGTCGAGCCAGATGTCTTCGGCATTGGACCAATATTTCATGCGGTCGAAATCCACGTGAAAGGAGCCTGCTTTGCCATTTTTGCCGGTGTCGCCCCATTTGTCCCCGGCTTCGATGATGCGTTCTTCAAGCGGTACTTCCTTATCCATTGGAGCATAGCCTTCGTTAGGCCATCTGGCAGGTGTCATTGCCAGACCATCAATAAACAGCTCCATTGGCGGCGTCGAACCTTTGCCGACTCTAAACCCGTGATAGCTTCTTTCGCCATACTTTTCGATGCCGTGATCTTTTAAAGGTATATATCTGATATGCTTGATCGCGGTTTTGTCGATGATAGAGTTTTTTCTGGGGTCCTGATCGCTTAGAGGTTTAAGCCATGAATACTTTAAAGGGCTTGAGCCTGTAAATACCACTTTCTCTGCAGGATAGGCTCGGTAAAAAATTCGCGAACCGTCAGCGGAGGAATCTGTTTCTGAGAAAATGAGACTGTTAGTGATAGTGTAGCGTCCTTCTCTGAAAAACACACATACGTTTCCGGCTGACTTACCGTTTTTGTTAATGTAAGACCGTACTGCTTGACGTGCACGGTCGACCGAGGCAAAAGGAGCCGGTTTGGTGCCTGGCGATGTATCACTGCCTGTCGGAGAGACATAATAAACTTTAGAATAGTTTGATATATCCGGGCTGCTTGAAACATCTTTGCAAGATGTGATCGGTAAGATGGAAAATGCCAGGGCAATCGCCAGGATTAACGGACTTCTACTACAGTACTTTGCATTCATGTTATAATCCCTTATTTTTATTTATAGCGCTATATAAAATCTAGTCGCAGTTTTGTGCGACACGTAACCCTACGTCTGCGGTACCTGCGGTAGCCAGCCCGTGGCTGTGACGGCATGAGGCAGCCAATTCATCGGGATATGTTGCGAAAGAACCGCCTCGCCATACCCTGTAATTGCCCGCAATTGAATCCCAGCACCATTCTGAAGCGTTACCTGCCATATCGTATAAGCCCAGAGGGTTGGGGTCAACAGTTCCGACCGGATGCGGCTGTTTTTCGCTGTTTTTGGTGTACCAGGCGTAGCGGGAAACTGTTTCGATCGTTTCATCATCTCCCCAGAAAAAACGCTTGTCGCTGCCGGCGCGGCAGGCCAGTTCCCATTCAGCTTCGGTGGGCAGGCGATAACCGTTTGCACCAACGTTGCGGCGTAATCGCCCAGCCTTTCCTTTTCTCCAGACCGTAGTACCGTCGGAAAGGACGTATACCGGTGTAAGTCCTTCCATCTCCGAAAGGGCATTACACCAGCGTACGGCATCAAGCCAACTTATCCAGGTAACTGGAAACTTAGCAGTATCGTCGTTTATCTCAAGAGCAGCAAAAGAGTCATAACGCCTTTTCTCGGATTTTTCCACCCAGGTTCTTACCTGTTCCCACTGTTCTCGGGTTACTTCATATTTGGCAAGTTGAAATGAACCTGCATAAATTTTTCCCATCGACCCTGAGGTAACATTGCCAGCTGAAACTACAATCACTTCCATGTTGATCAAAGGTTTGGATTCGGTTGAAGAATATGATTTGGCAGATAAAATATTTACTGCTCCAAGTCCCCAGATGCCAAGTATCATCAAAGAAATACTTTGCCTTATACTCATTATTTTTTCTCCTCTTTTGGCTGTCCCAACCACCAGACTGTTCCGGGCTTTGCTGTCCAATCCAGATAATTTTCTTTGTTGCCGTCCAGCAAGTTCTTACAGAAGTAGTTTTCTTCGGCGTGCTTGATAACAGCTAGGCCTTGGTCGTTAAAGCGGCTGATATTGTTGAAGAAAAAATTAGTGTGAGCTGATCGTTTGGCAGCACGGCCGCCAACGCTGAATCCACGCTCGTTTTTTTCAAGAATATTACAGGCAAACATATTTGGCCCGGTGTTGCCAATAACCTCTTCGTTCCAAACATGGATTCCTCGATAGTTGTTATTGAGCGTGTTTCCGAATACGATTGTACCCTTAACAGCTTCTTCTACAAAAACTCCGTGGCGTTTATTTCCCGAACAACTATTACCCAGGACTTTGGCATGAATACAATGGGCATCGATATCAATACCATCTTTTTGGGAGTCATTAACTGTGCAGTTAAGGACGATTAGATTTTGCGATACATGTCCCCAAATACCTCTTCGCCCTGAGTTTTCGACGGTGCAGTTACGTATCACCAACGAGCGATCAAGACGGTTGTGGTACTGGGTCATAATTCCTTCTGTAAAGCTGTTACGGACGGTTACGGCATCTATCAAAGCTAGATTGTCGCCGGGAACATTAATTGCATAACCGCTTCGCTTAGCTTCAAGGCCTTTGCCATTGCAATCGATAATGCCGCCAGAAAAAGACGCACAACCTTTGCCGCCAAGCCAGACAACTTCACGAAGTTGGTCATTTTTTGATTGGATTTCACCATCGAGAATTACACAAGTGTAATCTGGTAACGCTAGTCCTGATGGGCCATGTCCGTCGGCAATAAACTGCCCTTTAAGATGGGCTACTATTACACAGTCAGGGTGTTCTTTTCGAGCTTTGTCCAATGTGCTTTGGACTTTGCTGAGTTTTCCGCCCGTTAAGAAGTTCATATCAAAGCGTTTTTTGCCTTTAAATATTATTTCTTCTTTATGAGGATTTGAGAGCGTTGGAGGATTAAAATAAACCAAGTCGTTCTTTGTTGCATCGTGGCTTGCAAGAATCGAATTAGCAACCATCTGATTACCTGTTCCGCCGTACACTATATTTCTCGAATTTTTCAGTTTGTTTCCAAGTAATACATTGGATTTGCCATCCAGAACCAGGCCGATTTTGTTGTTGATAAATTCGTTTTTCCAGAAAAAACTGATCTGGCTTTTCTCTCCGAGCTGACAGCCAATAACATTTCTCTTGTAGCTGTTTTGGGTTGCAGCCCCATCAAGAATATTTAGTGTTGACCCGACCTGGTTATTAGTAAAGACGTTTCCGGATACAACTGCTCCTGCCGAACTTACGTCAAGGCCGACTACAGAACATTTCTCTACTGTGCTTTCCATGCAGACAAATTGGCATGAAGAACGAACCACAATTCCCTTGGCGCAATCTGAGATTTGACATCGCGTTACTATACCGGCGTCACTGTATCGATTTTCACCGCGACCTTGGTAATCTATTCCGGTGTTTTTCACACGAGTGACCTTAATATTGTCCAAGAGTATCTTTCCGCTATTACGCACTCGAATACCTGTAGAAATCTCATTTTTCCCGTCAAACAGGGCGGTGTTACCTGTGGCCGAAATGCGAACGAATTCGGAATCCTTGATCTCGATTAGTGTTTCGGCAGTGGCAGTTTTGCTGCCGACAATTTCTGCGTTCGGCCCAAGGTTAAGAGCCGTTAGACTCGGCAGACGCAATGGTACGTCTTCTATTCGAAGAGTTCCATCTAGGTGTAAGGCCAGAACAGTATCGGGTGTTTTTTTTCGAGCATCGGCGATAAGCCTGTTAGCCTTAGCTGCTGTCAGAGAAGTTAATTCAAGATTCTGAAGTTTTTCACCTTGAGAAGCAAAAAAACCATTGCTGGTAGGTTGATATTTCCCTGGTTCGAACTCCACGGTCATATCGAGTGCCAGACTAGTGCCAAAACGACAGGCCAGCATAAAAAGAGCGATCTTTATAAGTTTCGTTTTTTTTCTACTTTTGATTAGAAAACCCATGTTTGTATTTCTTGACCAATGCGTAACCTTATGTTTTCCATTTAGTCGCTTTCCGAACATGCTTGCTCCTTGCGGTATTCCAATTAGTAGTCCTGTTACTTAGCACGAGAGAGTTGATTCAACAGAAGTGTTTTTTCTGCAATCCGCTGTAAAGCCTGAAGATCAACGAGGGATAAAAAACAGATGTATATTTTAATAATGCTCTCGATGCATTCACTTTTTTGAATTTAATATTTTAGAGGTCTTCCCATCCTTTGAACTGAAACGATCCTTTACTTCCATGACTTTGCGGCAAACATTTTGCCGTTGGGTTTGCTGTGCCAGCGGCCACTTACCTTTGGCCTCTTTTTTCCCGAAAATGATTTCCGCCGCCGCCTCAATGTTCAATGGCGTTACGCCAAACTGGACGATTACATTTCGGGCGACTTTCGGGATGCACTGATTTTCATAAGGCGTATTGGCCAGAATAAGTACTTTCCTGCCCCGGGTAATCAGTTTCTTTACAAGGCCGGAGTTGGACTTAATGTTACTGCGATAGAACCAGTTGGACATAATGATCAGATCGAATTTGTCGCAGTGTTCAAAAACAGTCTTCTCTTCTTCCGGAGTCGCGATCGAATTTGTTTCGATGTAGCTTAGTTCGTTAGAAAAAAGCCTGAGTTTGTCGAACAGAATTCCCGAATACCAACTTCCGTCATGCGGGCAGTAGGTTCTGGGGTATCGCTGTTCAATGACCAGTGCCCGGGTGTTTTCAGCTAATGGAAGAAGATTGTCTTCATTTCGGAAAATACAGACGCTCTTGTCGTTGATTTCTTTGCAGATATTAATGATATGCTTGTCTTCTAATACGTCTTCTACCGGCTCTTCCGGCATGCCGCCATTCTCGAACAGGCCGGCATTATCGTAGGACTCCAGGATACGATAAACTTTGTCATCCAGTTCTTTCTCTGTCAGTTCGTTGTCCTCGACTGCTCTTTTTATTCGTTCGATGACCTTTGGAATGACCGGGCCGATCGGATCGGCTGTAGTCATCCGCAGAAGGATCATGTCTGAGCCGGCCTTTAGCGTTTTAAGGCATGCTGTTACGATATCGTATTTGAGAGTGATGCCGCCCATGCCGAGTGCGTCGGTGGTTATCACTCCCTTAAAGTTCAGTTTGTCCCGAAGAACACCCTTTAGCATTTTTTCCGAAAGTGTTGCAACTTCTTCAGAGTCTACCGCTGGATAAATGGTGTGAGCTGTCATAATTGCCGGCAGGGAGTCATTTTCAATTAATGTTCGATAAGGGAGCAACTCGCGATTCCAAAGCGTATCGTAATCAATGTTGATGACCGGAATGTCGTCGTGTGCGTCCGTGAAAGAATCACCTCGTCCTGGGAAATGCTTGCCAGTTGCAATAATACCTGCATCCTTAAATCCGCGAGCCTGTTCCAGTGCATACTCTGCAACGACTTCAGCACGATCACTAAACGCCCGGGTGTAGATTTCCGGGTTGTCAGGGTTGACATTTACGTCAAGAACTGGCGAATGAATCATGTTCAAGCCGCAGGCACGCGCCATACGTCCTAGAGCTTTGGCTGCCTCATACGCCATTTTAGGGTCGCCGCCGGCGGTAATTCCCATAGGTTTTGGAAAGATGTGAGCGCCACCGAACGTAATGTCACGAGAGAATCCGCCTTCCTGGTCGAATACAACACGAAGCGGAATTCCTGATTTGTCCAGGGCTTTACCCAGATACTCCTTTACTGTCTTAGCATATTGTGGCAGCGTAACACTTGGAGGCGTCCCTTCAGTGTTGGCTATATATATGCGTTCGAGATGGTCATTGCCTGCATCGCGGTGTTTTTTGCTGATGATAAGTTTCTGTTGAAATTTGTCTGATGGTACCAGACGGATTCCGCCGCAATGATAATCCAACACATAGCCCTCAAAGGCAGGTGAATAGGTTGTGCCTTCAACAACAATGGTCAACATCAGACCTATCTTCTGTTCCAAAGTCATGCCGTCAATTTTTTGTTTGAGTAACTTGTTATTCATATTGTTAGTTGTCCTGTATCACGTTGTTGACGATTACATAATTTTATAGTTTATTTCTCTTTCAAATATCTTCTAAAGGGCGGCGATATCTGCCTCTTGGAGGCTATCCCATGGCGGAATATCGGGTAGCCGCCGGTTAAACTCGGCAATCAGCTCTGCCTCATATTCTACACTGTAGCTGCCATTAAAAAACTTGTCCAGTGCTGTCTCAAAAAAGTTCTCCCACGAGCGTTCCTCATTGCCGGGAACAATGGGGAAGAAAAGTGCGCCGTTCGCTTTGGCTGCTTCCAGATCGCCGGGAGCATCGCCGACCATGAGGATATTGCCTGATTCGTACTTGCCTGCAGTCGCCTGTTCAATATGCTCAGTCTTGGTGCCGTGCTCCTGGCCTGCAATAAACCGAATATATTTATCAATTTCGTTTTCGCTCCACTCCCGCTGAAGCGCTTCTAGCGGTGTCTGAGAAACCACTAGAATATCCGCAGAGGTCGCCGCTTTTGCCAACGATTCCTTTACATATGGAAACTGCGGCAGCAGCGTATTCATCTCTTCAACATTTTTATTTACATCCAGCGACCATTCTAAAGCGGTTCTTAATACAGGATCATTCTTTGTCTTCAGGTATTCAACCAGTGTGACATTACCAAGTTTGGACTCTGATTTTGTCCACTCAATCAAGGCTGTTAAATCCGGCCAAGATATCTCACGGCCCTGCAAATCCTTACATTGCTCAAGATGAGCAAACAGTTCTATTATGGCCAAAAACCGGTTGCAACCTCTGGTTTTGGAATAAAGATTGACGAAATCCCATACTTGTCGGGCGTATTTGGAGACCCCTTGAAGCCCCCAGTTCTTAATAACCGCAGGGCAAAAACACTCCTTATGCTTTAGCTCCATCGAGTCAAATACACAGCCGTCCGAATCAACTCCGATAAAGAATTTCTTTTGCTTATCAAAATCTATCAACTTCGCAAGCCTCTCGCTGAACTCCATACAGACAAATCAACACATAACCATTTGTTACCGCTTCATTTATTTAAGATTAAAACATTACATGAGGCGTTTAATTAAAATGAACTAAACTTATTTTAGCTAATAGCCATGCTCTTGTCAATGTTATTACGCTAAAAACTATGAAAAAATCTCATTTTAAAGTTTTTTTTTTGACAACATCAGCGTTTAGAGCTTTTTTTTAAAAAAAAAGCCGATTTTGGTCATGTGAGGGCAATTAAGGTTAATTAAAAATTTTTAATAAATTTAATAAATTTAGTTGACAATGTTTAGTGTTTGATATATAATTCAAAAATGTAATAGGTAGGAAAGGTATTTATTGTGAATATGAACATGTCAGGAATAGCTAAGTTGTGCGGGGTTTCGACAACGACGGTTTCGTTCGTGATTAATGGCAAGCCGGGCGTTTCGCCCGCTACCGTTAAAAAAGTTCTGGAGACTATCAGGAAAACTGGTTATGTGCCAAGGCCTTCAAACTCCAGAGCTGGGGATAATAATGGTAATGGCAGCAATGGCTTGTATACGCATAGCATTGGAGTCTTGATGGCCGATGGGGCGATGAGTACCATTCCTTTATATGCAAAGTTGTTTGAGGCGATCCATCGAGAACTGGAAAGCAAGAATCTCAAAATGACACCCCTTTTAAAGCCGGTTAACTCCAATCTATCTTCAGATTTATTCTCGGATATCGACGGGTTGATCTTGTGTTCCTATCATGAGGATTTAGCCGAGAAACTTTTAATTCCATTTGTTAGTGTTTTTAGGCACCCTGATCTTGGAGGGGCATTGTACGCAGATCATATCGAACCTGCCAATGACAGGATTGGTGTGATGGCGGCTAAATATTTTATTAATCGGGGACATAAAAAACTGCTTGTTATTAATCCATCACTTTTGCCTCATCCGGCGTTTGAGTCCCGTGCTAGCTTTTTTATGGAGCTATGCAGAAGGGAAGGGGTAAGTGCCGAGTCAATTAATGTTCCTTATGCTGATATGGATGAGCAGGGCAGTTTGACTGATGGCTGTCGAGTACCTGCCATTCAGGAATTTATTTCAAACTTTCAATCTATGTCGGATAAACCGACCGGTATTTTTGTTCCCTGCGATGCATACCTTACGATACTGCAAAAGAGTTTTGTTGCCAAAGGTATACGACCGGGTGTAGATGTTGAGTTTCTTGGCTGTAATAATGATTTTTCATTTTTTCAGGGTTTGGCGACTAGGCCAGCAACCATAGATATACATCCGGATGCGATCTCAAAGGCGGCGATAACCGCTTTATTGCAGCGTATTACGCAGTCTGAGCCTGACGATAAGGTATTTAAGATAGTCAACGTGGATTCTACCTTGGTCAAAGCCAGCCAGGACGTCAAAGAAAATTGGTAAACAGGGTGTAAAGGCCTTTGGCTTGAAAATAACAGGTTTTCGGAAACCTGATAACATAGTTATAAGTGTAAAAGAAGTGTGTGTGTGTATATAGAAACTGAATGACAGGGGCAAGTTATGGCATGTTGCCATATGTGTAGGATTTAATATGCTCCTTAACCAAAACATTCTTTTGTGGAGGAAGGATTAATGAAGATGAGAAAAACGATAATTTTATTACTAATTTTGATGCTGGCAGGAGCCGCCAGTGCAGCTATTGTGGAGACCTGGGGAACGTGGGTTGACAATGAGGCGATTCCCTTTAGTACGGTGGGAAGCAACCAAGGCTGGGAGGTCAAATCAAGTGCCCCATCGACGAACCCTTATACTGGTGACGATTCCGGTACCATGGGAGATGCCTCTTTCTACGCTCTTGATGGTATGGCACTCAGAACAGCTTCTGGCAACGATTATGAGATCCGGCATACCTCTGCTGGCGTTGACTTTGGCATGACCGCGGCCGAGATCGCAACAGCTGGTGGTATAACCGCTGGTTTCAACCATCGGATGGCCTGGACGGGTGGCGGTTCTGGTTGGCGTTCAATGATGGCACTCAGAGAAGGTGCTGTTGCAAATTCTCCCTCATTTGGTTATGAGTGGGATTCAGCAACCGGCACCACAAGATGGACGCTCAGGACGATAGATAATGTTAAGATCTTTGGTAACACATTAACTGGAAGTAAAGCTTCGTTGGATGCGTTTGGCATCAGAGAATCATGGCTGTCTGTGTCGATGGTTTATGATGGTGACAACGCTACGCTTTTGGCAGAGCATGTATTTCCTTCGGAAACGATAGGTAGTGCTATCATTGATACGGGCCTTGCAAACGTGTTCGTAGGATCAATGTTTAATTCTGAACTGGCTGCATTGAACAGAATGCAGATAAGGACAGGTGGTACATCCAAGATTTGGCTCGATAATCTTAGCGTTGATGTTGTTCCTGAACCGGCAACACTGGCTTTACTGTCACTTGGCGGACTGCTGCTTAGACGCAGAAAATAGTAATGATTTAAAAACAGAACATGGTTCTCCTCTTCAGTGTATTGCTGAAGAGGAGAAGCCTTAACCTGAGGAATTTATTCAGGTTTTTTGGGCAAGAAAAGACGTTTTATACGATATGGGTTCTTGCTTGCGTGTGTTGTTTGTCTGTAGCTGAGGGGATAAAATAAAATTAGAAAGAATTTGGTATCTGTAGAAATAGAGAAAAGGAGTCTCTCTGTCATCTATGACGAGAGGGTGTTGAGAACGAAAAACTTAATAATAATACAGTTTGGAGGTTTAAAATGACAAGAACTTTAAAAGAAATAATAATTTTTTCAGTAATATTGGCGCTTACCGGATTAACTAGTGCAGCTTTAGTCGAGGGTTGGGATGCGTTTGCTGTTAGTGACAGTATTCCCTTTTCGACCGACGGAAGTTTAAATGGCTGGGAGGTAAAAACAAGTGCCCCATCGACAAATCCTTATATCGGTTCCGATCCTAATGACTTTGGTGACACTGCTTTCTTTGCTCATGACGGCAATACACTAAGGTCGGCTAGCGGTAACGATTATGAGATCCGCCACACTGTTGCAGGTGTTGACTTTGGCCTTGATGACCCCAACATCGTTGCAGCAGGTGGAATACGGACTAGCTTTACCTATAGGTGTAACTGGGCGCCTGTTGATGCTAATTATCGCGTGATGATGAATCTCAGGGGACCAGTTATTGATTCTCCCAAATTTGGTATTAACTGGGATGCTGTGTCATCACCGGCATGGACGCTTCGAAAAGCAGATGGTACAAGGATTTTTGGTAACGCAGTAGATTTATCAAAGGCATCAGTGTCTCCGACAGGTATTAGAGAAGCATGGATCAAAGTGACTATGGATTATGATGGTCAATTTGCCACGGTGACAGCGAGATATTTGACTGGTGGTTCCGGTTCCATTGACACAGGCCTTAAAGACATTGATGTAGGCTTGATGTCTTCAGCTGATATGGCTGCATTGAACAGGATGCAGGTAAGGACAGGTGGAACATCCAGGAGTTACATCGATGATCTTAGCGTTGATGTTATTCCTACTTTTGGTTTTTACGAAGACTTTGAGTCAGGTTTTGCAGTAGGGCCCTTGCCACAGAATAATTGGGAGTCAAAACACGGATTCTCTGCAATCGGAGCAACAACCGCCAGTGGCGAGTATGTTGGAGGTAAAGCGATAGTAGCAACAGCCAGTGACGATTGTGAGACTCGGCACATCACCGGCGTTGATTTTAATCTGGAAATGATTGGCGATATAGAGATGGGTTTTGATGTTATCAATGCAAGTCGGGGCTTTATGAATATCAGGGGTAGCTGGCCTGAAGCAAGTTGCCGATTTGGTATTGATAGCGACAAATGGACGATCAGGACTGGCTTCAACGGTACTGGTTCCTATTTATATGGTAACTCATTAACAGGCATTTCAGGTCATTGGCTAAGGGTGTCAATGGTCCTTACTGGACCTAGCTATGAATATGCCACAATTAAGGCCTATGACCTGACAAACAGTATTGAGATCGATACTGGACTAAGCTATATCAACACGCTCAATCCAAAAACAGCAGCTGAAATAGAAGGTCTAAATAGGGTTCAGTTCAGGTTGACAGGATCAGCTAGTGCTAAAGTCGATAATGCTTATGTCCAAGACTATACCAATACAGATGTTGTTGCTGTTGGTCCTACGCCGGCAGATGGAGAGTATCCGGTTGCTAACAGCGGTGTTATCTTGGGTTGGACATCTTCCCCAACAGTTGATTCCCATAAGCTCTATTTCGGTACTGACCCAGTTGCGCTCGCATTTGAAACAGAAATATTCGCTCCTGATGCAACTAGCTATGCACTTCCTTACACACTGGAATCTGGCGCTACATATTATTGGCGTGTTGATGAGGTTGTTGGTGCAACAGAGTACACAGGTATTACCTGGAGGTTCAGTGTATTTATTGATTCTGTTGATTATCCCCGAAACATGGCCTATGAGGGATTTGATTATACACCATATTATCGATTAGGCAGAGATGGTATTGGTGGTTACGGTTGGAAGTCTTACTGGCAGCGGGCCACTGGAACTTGGTGTTTTGTAATAACTGGCAGTGGCAGTCTTGTTCCGGTGTCGGGTTATTTGCACGGTACTACCGGCGTCTGCATTGCCGATGATAATAGTGCAGACTTTGGTGCTAGAGATGCGGTACGTGAGTTGACATATCCGATTGACCTTCGAGTTGACCAGGATTACTATATCGGTTACATTCAAAGTGAGACTAACCCAGTAAATAATCGTGCGGACTTTGGCTTGTTTGAAACAAAGGGCGTGGATTATCTGTTCAAGTCACATATGCTTCCTGTCGGTTATGGTCAAGCTCCGGATGTTCCGGTTTTTGCTTTAAGGGACAATGATGGTGTTTGGAATACTCGTACATTCGGCGCACCAGTCAATAATACTGATTACACAGTTGTTATAAAGATCGCCGCTTCGAAAACTGGTGATGACGTTGTTTCCATGAAGGTTTACGGTGATCCTGCTAACCTTACGATACCTACTTCGGAACCGACTGTTTGGGACGCTTCGTTTACAGTTAACAGTAATGATGTGTATCCATGGATATCTTGGGATTCTAAAGGCGATATATGGGAACAGGCCAAGCTTGATGAGATACGTGTTGGAACAGGTTGGGGTGCGGTAACTGGTGTTACTGAAGCTTGCGGAGATCTTGGTACCATTCAGTATTACGATCTCAATGAAGACTGTAATATCGATTTACAGGATTACGCCCTGTTGGCAGAAGACTGGTTGAGTTGTACGGATCCGAATACGTTAGGCTGTGTAGATGTATCTGAGTCAGATCCAACGTTGTTTACAAGCCTTATTTCTTCTGATCTTATCGTCTATCAGTCCAATTCGCCGATTACTATCGACGGTGATTTGTCAGATTGGTCAGGTAAGTGGTATAATACTCGGTTTACAGGAGGTTATACCTCTGATAACGCCGCAGATATTACCGATGCTAAAATAGCTCTTAGGTGGAATAAGGCAACTCCTCAGGTTGTTTATCTAGCCCTTAAAGTTACAGATACAGAGCATAATTTCATGGACAACCCAACGAATTGGAATCAAGGCGATTTCATTGAATTTGGTTTCACTGTAAATGAAACCAGTGCTTCCACAACATGGTGGGATAGCTGGACATTTGACACTGCTCAGTTTTATGGTTTCTGGCCTCAAACCAACGGCAGCACTTTTGGTGTTCTTGGTAACGTCCATAATACGCCGGGATATACTGACCCTGCCACTATAGGTGCCAGCTATGCCACAGGTACAAATGGTGATGAGGTTATCTATGAAATGGCACTGCCAACGTACTCAGTCTATCCAGGTACGCAGGTATCATTGGCTCATGGAGATGTCGTTGCGATTAATCCACAGATCAACTCAGTAAGTTCTGCAGGCTTTGGTGCTCTCTTTGATAATCAGGGTAAAGCTCCAGCTGCTGATTTCTTTGCGTTTACAGTTACTGATAACCTCTCGTTCGACATTGGAGACTTTGGTTACTTTGATGCAGACCTTGATCTGGATGGTGAGGTCGGCTTATCAGATCTTTTGACGATTGCTCAGAAATGGACAAGTTGTACAGATCCGGAAGTTTTAGGTTGCGATCAGCCTTGGCTTCCATAATCTGAAATAAAATGAATTTCACGCTGGGAGCAGACACTGTTCCCGGCGTGAATCTTATAAAAGGATTTATTGGTAGACTTATTTTTGGATAGGGATTGGAAATGAACACAAATAATAAAAATCGTGCCTTTACATTAATAGAATTGCTGGTGGTAATCTCGATCATTGCGTTGCTCTTGTCGATCCTTATGCCGTCTCTTCAAAAAGTTAAAGCGGCTGGTAGAAACATCGTCTGCCGATCAAACATGAAAAATATTGTTACGGCGGCACATCTCTGGTCTTACGACAATGAAGGATGGAGTATGCCTGCGTCATGGGACAGAGAGACTTCATCTGGTGATCCAATGATACAGAAATATCTGGAAGCCGGTGCTGCCGATGGAGTAATGAATTGTCCTAACATGAAGCAGTTTGCTGGTAAGACATACGGCGATCTTGGTTTTACAGATGCAGAATGCGAAGCAATGAATGCAAAATCCCACAATTTTGTTAACAGTTATGGTTACAATCTTAAACTGTGCGGCAAAACTAACGGTTGCCCTGGCAGATACAACGGGTCCAATCATGATGGATCGCAATGGGGTAAAAATAATGTCTGGTGGGCCACACATGGCAACTGTAAATTAGATACCATTGATAAGGCTGGTAAAAAAATCATGTTTGCCGAGTCTTTTCACTATCTAGCTTATCCAGAAATATACCTCCCTAATTCACCTAGTTCGGGCATTATGTTAAAAGATACTGCTGATCGCGGTCTTCGGCACAACCCAAAAAACAGAAGAATCGGCCCTGGTTGGGCATATCCAGATCAAGCGGGAACTATGAATATAGCTTGGTGCGATGGTTCTGTTTCAACGTCACCGGATAATTTGGAGTATAAAGACGAGGGCGAGTTTCTTTACAAGATGAATGGCGGTTATTGGTATGGCAATCATAGTTATAATCGTTAATTGTTTTGACTTAATTTGTATTTTTCTTATTAAATGTTGCGAATTTTTTTGTTATGGATGGTTATCAGAATGAAGCATTTGACAGTTTTTTTTTTTATCCATAGCCATTTTGTTGCCAGTGGCATCAAAGGCATCTACTATTTACTTTGATCTATGCGATCAGTATGTTGTTTCGGGCAACTGGAATACCGTTTCGAACAGGTCGACGGGAATCCATGTCTCAGATGCTATTGACAGCAACGGAAATCCAACCAGCATTTCATTTAATTGTGTCGATGCCTTTGTCGAGGAAAATTCGGGAGGTGAAAGTGCTGTAACCGCTTATCCATCTGGCGCAGGACGCGATTCATTCTATATAACTTCGATGTCTGATGATCACGCAACGATCCTCATTGGCGGGTTGACGCCGGGCAACACCTATGACTTTAAGTTTTTTGGGTCAAGGGCCTCTTCAGGCCCCAGAGCTTTGGATATTACAATAGGATCTGAGTCTCGGTATCTTGATGCGGCTGGCAATATCAGCACGGTGGTAGCAATAAATGGGGCTCAGCCAGATGGTGGGGGCGTTGTCGCAATTGAAGTTGATGTAGCACTTAATAATACCTACGGCTATCTTGGGGTTATCGAGATAAATGGCCAGTTTGAAACGCCGGAAGAGGAACCTCCCGGTATATACGTTGCACCATGGGGCAATGACTCCAATTCCGGTACATATAGCTGGCCCCTGGCTACCCTTCAGGGAGCGGTTAATTGGGTGAAGTCTTATAAACAATCCAATCCTTTGCCAGAAGGTGGCTTAGAGATATATTTTAGAGAAGGTGTTTATGGCATCAGTTCTACTGTAAATCTGTCTGCGGTAGATTCAGGCTCAGCCGACTCATCTATCATTTACACGGCCTGTCCAAAAGAAGAAGTGATTTTTACCGGCGGTCAGATAATCGATCCATCATGGTTCCAGAGCGTTACAGATAATAACATTTTAAATCGGGTAATTGATGTATCGGCTAGAAGCGAACTTCTGCAGGTTGATCTTGGGGCACACGGCATAACCGATTACGGCCAGATTCAAAGGCATGGTTTCAATTGCAGTTCCGGTACTCCGCCGATGGAATTATATGTTGACGGTCAGGCAATGACTCTTGCAAGGTATCCGAATCAGGGAGATGATTATTTAAAAATGGATTCGGTAATTGATGCCGGACCTTCCGGTACAAACGCCACACCCGGTGGTACGTTCAGTTATGCATTTAGCAGGCCTTTAGGCTGGACCCAGGCATCGGACATCTGGCTTGCTGGGGCTATTAGCAGAGATTGGGCCTATACCTATAATAAAATTGCTTCGATTGATACTGCATCTCAACAGATATCTCTTGCTTACGGGGAGAATTACGGCATCACTGGTTGGATGGACGATTTTTTCTGGGTTGAGAATCTACTAGAAGAAATAGATACCCCCGGTGAATACTACCTTGACCGTGATACAGGTATTTTGTATCTGCTTGCACCAGCCAGCGGTTTGAATGCGGATTCTTTTATAGTTGTCTCGTCACTTGACCAAACTATGATCAATATGAATGGAGTCGACTATATCACTTTCAAAGGTTTGACATTTGATACCGGCAGAAGTAACGCTATTGTTTGCACAGCAGGACAGGGAAACAGTTTTGATGATTGTATAATACGTAATTTCTCAGGACATGGAATTAATATAGACGGGCTTAATAATATTGTCAGTGGTTGCCGTATTCACCACATAGGCAAGAACGCAGTCCTGCTTAAAGGTGGGGACAAGGTGACGCTTGACTATGGTGACAATCTTATTGAGAACTCTCACATTTATGATTTTGCTTACTATGAGAAAGGCTATACTTCCGGAGTAGCTCTTGACGGTGTAAGGCAGAAAATCACAAAATGCCTGTTTTACGACGCGCCTCATGCGGCTGTAGTAATCAGAGGCAATGATCATATTATAGAATACAACGAATTTCATGACGTAGTAAAACTGCTAAAGGACTTCGGTGTGATATACGGCTATCTTGGTAAAAAACCGCAGGAACGTGGTACTGTGATCAGGCAAAATTATTTTCATGACATTTCTGGCGAAAAAAGAACTGTAATATATCCGGATGAATCAACTTGTGGATGGACGGTAGAAGAGAATATTTTTTATAAGCATGAATCAGCAGATGCTGATCTGGCTAGAGCAGCTATAGGCGGTAATACTTTTAATTATGTTTTGGCAGACAATAATCTATTCATTGATTGTAGCGTGACATTTGATCAAAGTTTTCATCTGGCGAGTTGGGGAGCAAGCAAACTCCCGGAGATGGAACAAATTTGGGCAGACAAATCCGCAGAATTTGGTTTTAATGATCCTGCGTCACCGCATCGGATCAGATACCCAGAATTAGCCAACTTTGATAACGAAGACAGGGTGTGGCCTTATACAAGCACTTTCCAGAAAAATTTCGTATGGAACCCAACAGTTACCAAAGTACACACTGGTGCTTTTAGAACGCGAAACGGCGGATCATATTCTGGCGATCCTGATACTCTGATTCAGGCAGCTGATAACTGGATCGCAGCATCAGACCCGGGTTTTGAGGATGTTTCAAGTGGCAATTTTTCTTTAACTCCAAGCGGTTTGTCAACAATGCAGTCCAATATTCCCGGCTTTATTGAAATCCAGTTTGACCAGATAGGACCTGAGGAAACACAGATATATAAAAAGGAAGATATAAATAAAGATGGCAGAATTAACAATCTGGATTTTGCCGGGTTCGCATCAAAGTGGTACAATACTGGCTGTTGCTGTGCAGATCGCTGGTGTAAAGGCGCCGATGTCGACATGAATGGTGATGTTGATTTAAACGATCTCGCTGATTTATTTCTTCAATGGTTAAATTAGGCTAATTCTGATTTCATTAAAACATTTTAAAAGGATTTTCTATGTTCGGACTAAATTGGATAGACATCTTTGTGATCATTGCTTATTTTGTTGTTGTTCTGTGGATCGGTTTCAGGGCGATGAAGCGGATTAAGAATCAGGAAGACTATTTTCTTGCAGGAAGACGTTTCGGTAAATGTATCCAGACTTTCGCGGCCTTTGGCCAGGGGACCAGTGCCGAGAGCGCGGTTGGAACCACAACACTCGTTAGCAGAAATGGTGCTGCCGGCGTCGGGTTTTGGTTGGTTCAAGGTCTTTTGTCAATGCCCGTATTCTGGATGGTTACGATGTGGTACCGGCGACTCCGCTATCTGAGTCTTGCTCAATTTTTCACCGAACGTTACAATTCTAAAACGATGGCTGCTTTCTATGCTATAACCCAGGCTCTTATGTTTATGATCGTCGCCGCCGCTGGTTTTACCGCAATGAGCAAGACCGTTGCGGTAATAGCCATAAAACCCGAATCTGCCCTTACTCAAGAGCAAGTAGCAGAACGTGATACGGCTTTGAAACTGGAAGAATTGCAATCAAGAGACTATGCTCTTCTTTCACAAGCAGAACAAGCCGAGCTCAAAACCCTCTCCGAACAAAGTCCTCAAAGAGTATTTTCGTATATCAACAGAAATTATCTTACTGTTACGTTGGCAATTATAGTATTGCTATATGCCATCTTAGGAGGTTTAGAGGCGGCGTTTATTACGGACATGATACAGGGGATTTTCATTATCATATTAACTCTTATCCTGATACCTTTTGCGATGAAGGCTATTAATCTTGAATATGGAACAAGTGGGGTTATGGGAACATTTGAGGCTTTCCATCAGAATTTACCGCAGTCTTTTTTCAAGGTTCTGGGTTCTCCAAATGTACCCCAGTTTACATGGTACTACCTGTTGTCGTTTGGGATCATGGGAGTGTTCAATACGACCGTACAGTCAAATCAGCTTACCGCTGCAGGTTCTGCAAAAGATGATGAAACAGCCAGGGTCGGTTTTGTAAATGGGATGTTTATGAAAAGATACTGTACTGTCATATGGGGCTTTGTTGCAATGATGACACTGCTTCTTTATGGCAGTAAGGTCGGCGATCCTGATTTCGTCTGGGGGATGGCTACCCGTGACCTTCTTTGTCCCGGACTGGTAGGGCTGATGATAGCATGTCTGATGGCGGCGCTTATGTCAACGGCTGATGCATTGATGTTGACAAGTTCATCGCTCTTGACCAATAATTTTTATAGGCCGTTTTTCCCCGCTCGAAAAGGATCTCACTATATTTTAGTCGGAAGGATATTCTGTCTTGTCTATATTGTAGGTGGCGTTTTCCTTGCAATTAAGCTCGATGATGTATTCACCCTCTTAGTCTTTATGCTTTCTTTTAATTCGATGGTCGCTGCTTCTTTTTGGATAGGCATGCTCTGGAGGAGAGCAACTCGAACAGCGGCATGGGTTTCGATTATAGTTACCAGCCTTTTCACCTTGATACTACCTGTTGTGGTTCCCATGATCTCAGATGTCAAGACAAGCGAGTACCTAGCTAAACAGACGCAAGCTTATATAGTTGAAAACTCTTACATTGCTAAATCGATAGATGTTCAGTTACGTGAAAAAGAGATAGAAAAATGGGATGCTCTTGCCGCTATTGGAAAATCTCAGGGCGATCGTCCCAAAACAATTGCCGTTGGAGAGGAATTTGTTAAATATGATTATATTAAGTCGTCCAGTATTTTCTGGCAAAAGGGATTGGCTCGTAATGAAGCCGGCTTGCTTGAGGGATTAGGCATGCTCAAAGTCGAGTTGGTTATGATGGATCTGCTGGGAGTTGATCTAGCAACTAATAAATACGCGTTAAATGAGTCTTTTGGTTACATCCTTAGAGTTTTGATTCCTTTTAGCGTTGTTATATTGGTTTCACTGTTTACCCGCCCGGAAGAACAGGGTGTGCTTGACTACTTTTATGGGCGATTGCGTACACCAGTAAGTGCCGACCACGATATTGACGATATTGAGGTTGAGAAAACCAGACAGGATCCCAAACGTTTTGACCATCTTAAGATGTTTAAGAATTCCAACTGGGAGTTTCGTAAGTGGACACAAAGAGATTGGAAAGGGCATGGAGCTATTCTGTTTACTTCAGGGGGTGTGATATTACTGATGTATCTGGTAGTCACGCTTGGAAAATAAGAAATGGTCAACTTTGTTTTCAATGGTGTAATGTGAAATCTGGATTAATTTCTAAACTAAATTATAAACATATCCTGTCTCTGACAGCAGTGATACTGTTTCTTGGATGCAGTGCACGTACAGCCGATACTGCTCCTCGCATCGATGTAACATTGCCGCTTGCGCATATCGGCAGCATTGATATCGATATGGACTTGCTTAATAGCTATGAGCGCCAGCCGGATTCGGTTATCGGTTTTTTTGCCGAAATCAGGAAGATGTTCCAGACTTACAGGACGGCTCGTTTTGCTGATAATGCTTTCTTAGCCGGTTCTGCAGAGAAATACGGCATTATACATCTTGGCGGACCAATGCTTGGAAATGTCGGCCAAGATCATGCGTCGGTGTGGATACGTACTGTTAAACCATCGCAGGTTAAAGTTAAGGCTAAAGATTCCTTAGGCAAAACAGTTGTCGCATCTGCTCAAAGCCTGGCTCAAACGGATCTGACGGTGGTAGTGGAACTTACAGGTTTAAAGCCCGCAACATATTATGACTATCAGGTTTATATAGACGGCCAGCTTTTAAAACTTAAACAGCAAACAAGCTTTACTACTTTCCCATTGCCGGACAACAAGGGTCAATTCCAGCTTGCTTTTGGCGGAGATTATCATAAGTCAGGTGTCCACAACTTTCATCTGATGAAACAGATCCGTCACCGTGGCAATAAGGCGATGATATTAACGGGCGATCTGGCTGTAGACGATCGGAATAATATCACTGCATTGCACCGCAGTGATTACTTGTTGCGAGACTTATCACCAGCATGGCAGGGTCTCGCAGCAGCCATGCCGATATACGCAACGTGGGACGACCATGATTACTTTGACAATGATCTGTCGGGAGTTCCTGAAGGTTTTACTTTACAAGATGTTCTTGCGGTACGCGAGATATGGACGCAGAACTGGAACAATCCTGCATATGGTGATGGCAAGGATGGCATTTATTTCCGCACTCGGCTCGGACCGACTGACCTGATCATGCTGGATACGCGTTCGCTCAGGAAAAAACCGAATACTAAAAATGCTTTTCTTGGCGACAAGCAGATGTCTTGGCTTAAACAGCAGCTTCTTCAGTGTAAAGGTCCGTTTGTTATCATAAGCAGTCCTACCATGTGGAGCGATTATGTTACCAATGGTAAAGATTCATGGGGAGTTTGGGATGTTGCAGGAAGGGAGGAGCTTTTTACATTTATCGAGAAAAACCACGTTCCCGGTGTTTTGCTGATATCCGGTGACCGACATGGCACAAGGGCGTTTGAGATCCCTCGTCCCAGCGGGCATACTTTCCATGAATTTGAGATTGGAGTGTTAGGCGGAATGCCCGGGCCTGGCGCAATTGTGGAGGATGCTGGAGATTTGCAGCTATATGGAAGGGCGCATATCAAAGCATTCGGTGAGTTTGAATTTGACACAGCCAGAAAAGACCCTCAAGTTACTTTCCGGCTTGTAGATGATAGAGGTTTCGTTCTCGAAGAGATATCGCTTACCCAAAGTGAGTTGACATCAGGGAAATAGCTTACAAAGGCCATAACTACACAGTATTTTTTTAAAAGGTCCTAGTTGATGTTTAAATATAACTCAATATTTTTATTGTTATTGTTGACAGGCATTTTGGCCGGTTGTGTTGAACAACAGGAACAGTCAAATGACGTATGGAATAAATATCAATTATGGTACTCTCAGCCCGCTGAAAAGTGGGTGCAAGCACTGCCGGTCGGAAACGGACGTCTTGGAGCGATGGTTTTTGGGGGTGTGTTGCAGGAACGCATTCAACTTAATGACGATACCGTTTGGGCAGGTCCGCCGGTGCCGGAAAATAAACAAGGCGCTGCAGAGCATATTGCTAAGGCAAGGCAGCTGATCTTTGATGGAAAATATATAGAGGCGCAAAATCTTGTTCAGAAGAAAGTGATGGCCAAGCGCATATCGCCGCGAAGTTATCAAACACTAGGCGATTTACGACTTGATCTGCAGGGTGTTAACTCAAAGGTGGTCGAGACAAATTACGAACGGCAGTTGGACTTGGATACGGCAATAGCATCAACTGTGTTCCAGATAGACGGTGTTAACTATACTCGCCAAACCTTTGCTTCTGCTATCGATGATGTTGTCGTGGTAAGGCTAACTGCTGACAAGCCAAACTCAATTTCGATACGGGCTTTGCTGGACAGGCGAAGGGACTCGAACTTTCAACCTTCGGATCGACAGAATGTTTGAGCCTATTTTTGGGGTTTTTGTAACTCATTTAATAACAATGACTTATGACCATAAATCTTTTCACTTAAAACACTTATTGCAGAACTAGGTAAGAACTAGGTAAGAAGTCGGTATGACCAATAGAACATCGTTGGTGCACTTTTTGGTGCACTTGGTAGTATTTGATATCGGTCAGATTGGTCTTTATGATTATTAACTTAACACGATTTCATACTACCTTAACTACATATCCTGCAAGCGTAGCAAGCAGCATGGTCATAGGTTTGGTTTTCATTTTCTCCGCCTCAAAATAGTCTAAAATCATTTACTACTTACATCGAGTTCGTAAATTCCTAAGACATAGGATTCATCAATATCGCCCCCAATTTCTTTGATATAATCAGAAGCTTCTTCCCTCGTGCTGAAACTTTTTAATAACTCACAACTACCTATTTGCCTTGGACATTTTAAGACATCATATCGAATCTCACTCATATTGACTCCTTTGTCATCATATCTTTGGATTTCATAATCATTACTCGGCTATCTTTGCAATGGCTCTATTAATCGACACCAGTAATACTCTGAAGCTCCTTCAAAAGATAGCTTTTCATCTTTTGTGGTTCCCATGATGTCCATCAACGATTTCAAATACAGTATATAACCATCATCTTCAACCGATAAAGATTCATTAATTGAGTTGTCATTCACACTGGATGAATATGTTATTCCATTCAAAAATGAATCCCCACTATATCTTATCTTACAATGAGAGATTTCTTTCCCACTCTGATATAATGTCACAGTAAACGTGTTAGTGTCTACTCTTCTATAATCACACTGAATACCTTTATTCCGCTTTTCAAGTTCTTTCAGTGAATTGCAGAAAAACTTTGCCATGTATTCAAATGCATCTGTTAAAAACTTGTTTTTTTCATAATCCGAAAACTGCTTTTTTAATCGCAAATTACTTGATCTGACATTCTTTTGTGCCCCAATGGGCACTGTATCTTCTTGAACTGTTGTAGCTTGTGCTGAATGCTGAGGTCTTGTTTGGCAAGTATTTTCTGCCACCTTACGAATTTCTTTTGTGATCTCAAAAAAAGCTTCATTATAATTAGGATAAGAAGAAACGGGCTTTCCATCCTTCGGAATAGCAAGTAATTTTCCAAACAGGGCTTTATCCCATTCACAATATTCTAATATTATTGGGATAACTTTAGCTTGACCAGCATTGTGCATTTCCATTGCTTTTGCCATTTCTTTATCATAGCAATAATCAGATGCCAAAAAATAAGGGCTAACTAATAATAGAACTATATCTGAATCTTCTAGGTTGACATCTATGGAATTATCTAGTTCGGAACCTGCATCAATCCTTCTATCGTGCCATGATTCAATAACACCTTCTCTTTTTAACATTGAAAGATGAACTTCAAGTTCATCTCGCATTTTTTCATCACGGTGAGAATATGAAAAGAATACTTTTGCCATATATCTTGCTCCATTAAAAGATTTTATTTATGTTCTGGCGGCTCTGCAATAATGTCTTTGTATGGTCTACTGTTAAGAAAGACCGTTTCTAATTCAACCATTATTTTAACTGTAAGTACATCGTTTGGGTCTTGTGATAATAGCTTATACAATTCTTGAGCGTGCCATTTGATTAACTGTTTATTGTCCATCTTCTCTTTCCCTTTTGCCTAATATAATAATATACAACACTATATTCAGTTACGCTCTATGTTTCCCGAATGACAACGAGGGCAAACTACGGGGCCACCTTGGACTCTTTTTTCTTCTGCCTCACCATCTTCATATATCTTGACTACGAATTTGAAACCACACTCTCTACAAATAAACCTTTGATCTTTCATTTTTTCTCCAATAATTATTCCTGCAATGCTTTTATCAATGTTGTCCATAAGTAAACCAAGCAGACAAATTTACCTAATTTTCGCACTCTATCTTTCCCTTTCTATTTTCATAGTTTTATTTCCTGCCATTTCTCCATGCTTTTCGAAGTTTTTTAATCTCTTTCCTGTATGGATTTGCTTTGTTATCCTGAAGATTTAACGGCAAGTATTCACCAAATTCTTTTAAAAAGACTTTTTCGATCTTTTGGGGATTTTCAGTATTTAGCCAAGTAACTCTGGCATTTTCAAACATCCAAAGGTTTAACTTAGATTTTTCATCCACACCATTCAGTTGTTGTTTGGGATCAAGGTTGATTTTTTTCCATAATAAAGCCGCTAAGCTTTGGCGTAAAGTTGATCCTTCACTATTCTGATTGAGATGTTCACCATGGATTCGATCTTGCAATGTCCTACCTTTTTTCTTTCCCGCTATTCCTATATATAATAAAATCCAATCCCTTTCAGGCTTTGATGTCCTAACTGGCCTTATCAAATTTTTATATTTAATACCCTTCAAAATATCAACCAAGGATTTACCAAAAAACCAACCATACAATCCTGGACTTTGCGGGACTCTCTTAGAACCAATAAAGATATTGTGTGGGTGATAGAGAGATGGTTGAAATAAAGCCTGAATTAGTTTTGATGCGTTTTCATCTTTTATTACTAAATTGTGAATATAGCCACACCAAATGCATTTATCATCATCCCAGTAGGCAGACTGAAAGCACTCTGGGCATTCAGAAATAGCCTGTTTTTTACTTGAGAACATATTCTGTCTCCTTCATGTTCAAGACGAGTGGGATACAATAGTAAACTCCTATCTGGGAATAGACAGCTTACAGCTATGCTCCGCACCTGCTTACGGAGATCTTAATCTGGATTGCCAGACGAATTATCTTGATTTTGCGATTTTTTCAGAATTCTGGCTTTTAGACTGTGATCCAAATTCGCCAGATTATTCAGATCCCAGAGATTGTTCATATTGGACAAACATAAACTCTCCTGGTGATTTTGATAATGACAAAAAAGTCGGTATAATTGATATTAGTTTGATGTCATCAAGTTGGCTAGCGGGTGAATGATAGTTATTTTCTCGTCAATTCCATTTGCTTATCGTAAGCCAAGTCATGCCTGTTTTTAACATATTTACAACACCATAGGCACTGACCCCGGGTTTAACATTGACGCAGAAATGACGCACAGAGGCATATTTTGATACTTGACAGGGGCTTGTAATTCATATATAGTCTTGTCTCCTAATAGGTTACGCGGGCGTGGTTCAATGGTAGAACGCTAGCTTCCCAAGCTAGATGCGCCAGTTCGATTCTGGTCGCCCGCATTTTCAATTTTTTGACAACCGCAGTCTTTCAGCTTAAAGGGATTAACGAATGAGTGATCCGGTGCTAATTACGTTTGCAGGTTATCTGCTTTTTTTATTGGGCGTCGGCGTATATTTTTACAAGCGATCGGTGAGCATTGAGGATTATCTGCTTGGCGGCCGAGGCATGGGGGCATGGGTTACAGCGCTATCTGCGCAGGCTTCGGATATGAGCGGTTGGTTGCTTATGGGTCTGCCCGGTGCGGTGTATCTTAGCGGCTTGTGCGAGAGCTGGATCGCGATAGGTTTATTTATCGGTACGTTTCTTAACTGGAAGTTTGTCGCCCCTAGGCTTAGAGTTTATACGGAAAAGACCGCTTCGATAACCCTTCCATGTTTTTTTGAGGCGAGGTTCAGGGACCCGACGGGCATGCTGCGTGTCGTTTCTGCGTTTGTTATCCTGGTGTTCTTTGCGATATACGCTTCGTCTGGGTTGGTCGCTGCCGGTAAACTGTTCGAGTCGGTTTTCGACATAAGCTATAATACAGCGGTCATCACCGGCGGTGGTATAATAATTCTGTATACGTTTCTCGGCGGGTTTCTTGCTGTCTGCTGGACGGACCTTATACAGGGCCTGCTCATGCTTCTTGCGATTGTTGTTGTTCCGATACTTGCGTATGGAGAGGTTGGCGGTCTAGCGGAGATCAAGAGTGATATGGTTTCAAAGGGAATATCGTTTAGCATGATGCCCAAAGGCGGTCCTATGGCAATAGTGTCAGTCATCTCTGCAATGGCATGGGGGCTTGGTTATTTCGGTCAGCCGCACATACTTGTCAGGTTTATGAGTGCAAAGAGTGTTGCTACGATAAAACAGTCGATGAAAATCGCTGTCGTATGGGTATTGTTGAGTTTGGTAGGCGCCGTCTTTGTCGGCCTTATCGGAGTAAGCATGTTCGACGGACTATCCGACGGCGAACAGGACAAGGTGTTTATCTATATGATCGATAAGCTGTTCAATCCGTGGGTTGCCGGTGTCATGCTCGCGGCGATACTATCGGCAATAATGTCTACTATCGATTCGCAACTGCTTGTTTGTTCGTCGGCATTGACGGAGGATTTTTATCAAAAGGCGATACGAAAGGACGCATCGGAAAAAGAAGTTGTTTTTGTCGGGCGTTTGTGCGTTATTCTTATTTCTGGTATTGCCCTTGTGCTGGCCTTAAATCCGAGCGATACGATCCTCGGGATAGTAGCTTATGCGTGGGGAGGTCTTGGAGCGGCGTTTGGGCCCGCGGTTTTGTTTGCGTTGTTCAGCAGGCGAACCAGTTGGGTATCGGTTCTTTGCGGAATGGTGGCAGGGACAGCGGTGCTGCTGGTGTGGAAGCATGCCGGCCTCGGAAGTACGATGTATGAGATTGTGCCGGGATTTATTAGTAACTGTGTTGTAATTTTAATTTTCAATAGTATCATAGGTCAAAAGAACAAGGATGTTCTAAGAGAGTTTGACGAAATTGGAGCGGAGTTTTGAGATTTAAGGGGAAGAAAAATGAAGCTATATCTTGTTCAGCATGGTAACTGCGTTTCTAAGGATGTCGATGCGGACCGACCGCTGTCGGAACAGGGGCATGGTGATATTGAAAGGGTTGCCCGTTTTATCAAGCCATTGAATATTTCCGCGAAGGTTTGGCATAGCGGCAAGACAAGGGCAATGCAGACCGCTGAGATGCTTTCGGCGGCGATGACGGTTGACGGACAAGTGGAAGCTGTCGAGGGCTTAAGTCCGAATGACGATGTGGCAGATGTAAAGTACAGAGTCGACAGTTCGGACAAAGACATTATGCTTGTAGGGCACCTGCCGTTTATGAGTAGGCTTGCGTCGCTGTTGCTGACGGGCGATGAAAATAAAGATGCGGTAAAGTTTGTTCAGGGCTCAGTTGTATGCCTTAGTAATGATGACGGCTGGAGCGTTGAGTGGATGGTTACACCGAGTATTGTTTAGAGATTATTATGACGAAGATAACGTTAATAGCAGGGAGTCGTCAGTTTGCCGCTGAGCTTAACGAAAGTGTTACGGGTAAGGCAATCGCAGCGGTACTTCCGATAGAGGGACAAGGGCAGCGATGGGGCGGTGAGATATATTTTACGATACCGGTTAGCTGTCAGCTCGAAGCCGATAGCAGGGATATCCTTGAAGCCGGAGAGCTTGGATACTGGCCGACGGGACGGGCGTTTTGTATATTTTTCGGGACTACGCCGGCATCCGAGGGCGATGAAATACGGGCGGCGTCGAATGTTAATGTTGTCGGAAGGGTCGTAAGCGAAATGGCGGGCTTGTGGGATGTTACCGACGGTCAGCGAATAACGATAGAACTTACGGAATAGAGAAACGATGATAACTACGATCGAAAACGATAAGCTTAGGGTTGCGATCAAGAGCATTGGCGCCGAGATAACAAGCATTAAAACCGTCGCTGACGGCAGGGAGTTTATGTGGGCCGGCGCCCCGGATGTATGGTCTCGTCAGTCGCCATTGCTGTTCCCTATTGTAGGACGATTAAATGGCGGCGTCTGCAGGATCGGCGATAAGCAATATCATATTGGCAAGCACGGGTTTGCGCGGGACAGCGAGTTTGAGCTTGTCACGAGTCAAAGCGATAAGCTTATTTACGAACTGAGGGAAAGCGAGGGAACACTTAAGGTATTTCCTTATAGATTTGTGTTGCGAGTTATCTATACTTTGATAGGTAACGCTCTTGAGGTCGCCTACGAGGTGGAAAATCTAAACGAAGGGAAGATGTATTTTTCGATAGGCGCCCATCCTGCGTTTGCGACGCCGTTGGGCGATGGGATCGTTGGCAGCGATTACTATCTTCAGTTCGAGCAGAAAGAGACAGCCGACAGATGGCATGTTGTCGATGGGGTAATCGGAGCTTGCACGGAAAAATATCTGGATGACGACGACAGGATAGTTCTTGACAACGATGTGTTTAATGACGATGCTTTGATCTTCAAGGGGCTAAAATCGCAGTCTGTCAGCTTGAAATGTACGAAGCATGGCAGGGTTGTTAAGGTCCGATATTCCGGATTTAAGTATCTGGGCCTCTGGGCGAAGCCTGGTGCCAGGTATGTGTGTATTGAGCCATGGTTCGGGTTTGATGATAATAAGGGGTTTGACGGGCAATTTAGCGAAAAAGAGGGCATCGAGCGACTTGACTCCGGAGATGTGTTCCGGTCGAAATATACAGTTTCTTGCAAATAGTGGTTGATTTCGCGGTCCTAAAGTCCGAAATAATGATATGGCTAAAAGACAAGATAAGACCTGCAATAACAGGGCACACATGAAGTTGAAAAGGGGTGTCCAGCTCGGCAAGTATCGTTTTGGAAAGCGGCTTGGCGAGGGCGGACATTGCGAAGTTTGGAAGGGATGGGATACCATAGAAAATATCTGGGTAGCCCTTAAGATCCCTCATATTCAGACAAACGGTCAGCGTGACAACCAGAGTGTTCTTAATGAAGTTCGGCTGGTCTCTCAACTTCGGCATCCGAATATCTTTCCAATAAAAAATGTCGAAATAATCGACGGCTATACGGTTCTTGCTTCAGAATTATCGACCGGCACTTTGGAGGATTGTTCGCGCCCGATGAGTGTGCGCCGGATACTGTCGATAATGATCGATGTTCTGGAGGGTCTTAAGTGTGCTCATAAAAATCGTATAGTTCATTGCGATGTTACGCCGGGCAATATTTTTCTTTTCCCGGACAATCATGTTGCGATAGGTGACTTTGGTATCGGGTTGAAGATCAAAGGTCGCATGCAGACAACGGATGATTTCGGTACGCCCGGTTATGTTGCTCCGGAGCAGGCCTACGGCCATCCAAGGTATTGCAGCGATTGCTTTTCGGTAGCTCTTATACTTTATCAATATCTGACCGGCTATTTGCCTAAGTGGCCTTTCAAGTGGCCCCCGCGCGGATACGATCGTTTGCGTCAGCGGACCAGTGCAGAGTTTGTTCGGTTTATGAAAAAGGCGCTGTCGGTCGATCCCGCAGATCGTTTTGCCAACGCCGGCCAGATGCTTTCGGAAATGCTCAAGGCGATACCGAAGCTGTCGGGAGTTAACATTCCTAATACGATCGACTTTACAAAGCTGGACTGGAAACAGATTAGGCGGCAGGCGTTTATTCGAAGGTACAAAAGGGTGTTCCAGCATTTTCATCAGTGCGTCGATTGCTCAGAGCCGATTACCGAAGGGATGGTAATTTGTCCGTGGTGCAGCAGTACGAAGAATCGCTTTACACGTCGAACAAAATTCGATTATGTTTGTCCGAGATGCCACAAGGGCATACTTCCGACGTGGCATTATTGCCCGTGGTGTTATGGGCCCGGGATAAAAGCGGATGCCGATGACGTTAAGATAAAAGTAAAGTACAACGGGCACTGTAAACATTGTTCGGGTAAGTTGATGCGGTTCATGCGTTACTGTCCGTGGTGCAATCGCAAGGTCAAAAAGCCGTGGCAGATCGATATATTTCCTGAAAAATGCACAAAATGCCGGTGGAGTGTCGATACTAGTTTCTGGAATAGCTGTCCGTGGTGCAGCCAAAAACTTGTTTAAGCTTAAAGGATGCTCATGGGTCCATCGCAGAGGGAACTCTTGAAGAAGGAATTCTGGTTTGTATGGGGAGCAGCCACCAATAAAGGAAGACAGCGCGAAGGTAACGAGGATGCATTCGCCACTGCCGCTGACACGGGATTGTTCCTGGTTTCCGATGGTATGGGCGGCCACCAGGGCGGCGAGATAGCCTCACAGATAGTCGCCGATGACTTACCCGTGATGATAGAAGCCGGCCTTGATAACCTAAGATCATACAGCGTAGATTCGATACGTTCTTACTTGAAAAAGGCAGTGGCCGCGCAAAGCGAACATCTTCGCATGGAGGCCGAAAACGGCGACGGCCACAAGGAGATGGGAGCAACGGTTGTCGTTTTATTGATCGCAGCCGATCGTGCTTACATCGCCAGCGCCGGTGACAGCAGGGCATACCTGCTCCGCGACGATAAATTTTCGCAGGAGACAAAAGATCAATCCACTGTCGAAGAACTAATAGACGCCGGCGAGATCCAACGTCACGAAGCTCAGGACCATCCGTCAGCCGGCGAGATAACCAACTATATGGGCATGGAAGAAGACGAGATAGAACCGTTCGTCAAAACCTTTGAAGTCGCCGAAGGCGACAGGTTCCTCCTTTGCAGCGACGGCCTGACCGATATGCTTGACGACGACGCGATAGCAGAGTTATTGCAAACCGAACACGATTCGCAGGATGCCTGCGTAAAGCTCATCCGAAAAGCCAACTACGCCGGCGGTCACGATAATATCACCGTCGTCGTCGTCGATATTATTGACGCATAAACTTGCTTAATATACCCAGCCAGATTATCAATTTACTCGATGCACCATAGCCCGGCTGTTGTTCGGATGTAAAGGCGTCCATCAACGGGGGCGGGAGTTGCGTAGATGCCACCGGGCAGCACATTTTGGGCCACCTGCTTGAACGTGCTGTCGCAGGCTATTACGGTCGTCAGGCCGCGTGTGTTAAAGAAATAGACATTCTCTCCCATCACAATTGGTGAGGCAAGAGATGCACCTTTTGCCAACTTCTCCTGCCAAAGCAATTTGCCGCTGCCGGCACTGAGGCAACTCGCATACGAATTGTCCGACACCATAAAGATCAGCCCCTTATGCAGAACCGGCGATGACGTCACCGGTCCCTTACCGCGCATGTTTGTCCGCCAGAGCTCCCGAGCCAACCCGCCGCTTGCCAGAGCAGAAATGTCTATGGCGGCAAAGTCGCCTTGACTCGGCAGGTAAAGTGTATTGTCTTTTTGTATTATGCTGGCTACTGCCTCTCCCTTAAAACCGCCCTCCGTCCGAAAGCGCCACAATTTTCGACCCGAACCTAACTCCATAGCTGTTAAGTTCTTCTTACACCAATTCAACAGCACGTTCCTGTCATGAAGATAGGCAATCAGCGGAGTGCGGTGCTCGCCGTGGATTCCCGACCACTTGGCGAGTTTCGCCGTCCACAGGCGGGTACCTGTTTCTGCGTGCAAGGCAGTTATGTATGGGGCTCTTGAATTGGTGCTTGTAACGATAATGTGATCGTTGTCCGCCACAAGAGAACTGCCCACACCGTGGATTCCCTCATAGGGAAGGTTGCTGTCGGACCACAGAAGATTTCCTCGCATATCAGTACACATCAGACCAGGTGCACCGAAATAGGCGTACACCTTTCCACGGTGGATTACCGGCGTTGGGGAAGCCGAGGAATTGTCCCTGTGCGTAGACGCCTTGGGGCCGGCCAGGCCTTCACGTCGCCACTTGATCGTCCCAGTGGTACGATCGATACAGAGGATCGCACGGACATAACTTTCTTCACGGCCCACATAATTGGCCACGAGCAGACAAAGCACAACTATGGTCAACACTCCCGGCGAGAACCAGCGATGGGGACGGGAAGGAGGCAGTCTCTTGCTGAAAACCTGCATCAAACACCACAACGCTATCCAGAGACTACAGCTAACTGCCACAAGTGTTTCCCTATTAATATACGGCCGCCAGAACCAGCCGGGAAACCGATGCAGTGCCACCCAGGGGCCAAGGAATCCGCAGGCAAATGCAAGTAGCAATGCTGCCAGTGGCAATAGAAATCGCGTTGAATCGTCAGCGTTCACCTGTTGATTAGAACCATTCTCAGAGTTGCGACATCTCAGAAACGCCCCGATAAGTGATGCAGAACCGATGCTTATCAGCATCGCGATGGTGAGATACGTAGCCGGCAGATGATAACTGATCTTCGCCCACATAACATAGTATTCAGGCTTAGGTCTCAGCAGAATCAGGGGCACAACCAGAACCATCACCAGGATACTAAGAACAATACGATACCGTGATCGATTCGGAAGGCCCATTATCGCGACAGCAATTCCGGTCCCAACTAGCATGAAGGATTGTAACCAGGCTGCATAGTTCGACCGATGATGCGTATTTGAGATCTCCAGACAAAGTAATGCAAGGACGTGTAGCAACAATCCGATAAGCAGGCAGAACATTAGCATTGACCTGAACTGACCCTTCTTATGACGGTCTTCACTGCGATAGTACAGGAGAATATAGGGAGCGCTCGACACCACCAACAGAAGTGCCAGGGCTATGAGAATGTACATCCCCATCTGTTTCTTCTGGCCGTGCACCACAGAATACGCCGCAGTGACGATAATATCGTCACCAACTACGACCGGCGATGAGTGACCCTGTCCCGGCAGGCTCGTCTTCCATGCCACGTTGCTATCATCGGACCATGTTGTAGGGCCGTTCGCTTCGCTTCGGCCTTGTTTGCTGAGGCCGCGCCAGCCTGGCCAATCCGTGTCCGATTGACCCAGACAGACGACAGCAGGTGCCATCAACAGTGCCAGTAGCACACACCACCGGCGATAGTAGCTTTTACGTGATATTTCCTTACTCATATGTCTGAGATTTCCCATTTACACGGTTAAAAGCATATTTTTCTCCGTACGATACCGATAATTCTACAACAATCTACCTGAACTACCAAGAGTTTTTTTTCTGAGGCGGTTTTCCTGCAAAGTCATACCGGAGACCAGATAGTTAGACCCGTACAGCTAAAAAATCCGAAAAGCCAACTACGCCGGCGGACACGATAACATCACCGTCGTCATCGTAGACATCATCCCCGCATAAAAAACGAAGGCCCGAAACCGGCTTGCAATTGAATTATTATCATGTCCCAGCTGAAATAGTTTAAAACCTTGAGTTTTTAGGACAAATTTGGTATTCTAAAAGAAAATGTCTATCTAATTATATGGGAGATTGATATGGGTTACGTTGCTATGTTCTTGATGATCGGGTTGTTGATTTTTGTTCATGAGTTTGGTCATTTCTGTGCTGCAAAGCGATTTGGCATCCCCGTCAAACAATTCTCCATCGGATTTGGCCCAAAGCTTTGGGGCTTCACTTATAATGGAACCGAATACCGCATTTCAGTTTTTCCGATTGGCGGTTATGTAATGCTCGAGGTCGAAGAGATTGACGGTTATTTTGACCTTTCACTGAAGGGCAGATTATTATTCGCCCTCGCCGGCCCGTTAACAAATATGATTTTCGCATGGTTAGGCCTCCTTCTGATATGCGTTATTGAAAGCGGCATTAGTTTACGCTCGTTTTTTGTTCTTCCCACCGTAGATTTGTGGAATATGACTTCCCTGTTCCTTCACGCTTTACCGATGGTCTTCAGCGATCCAAAACAGCTCAGCGGCATTGTCGGCCTCGTAGCTTTTGGCGGAAAACATATCGGAACAGATTTCATGCAATTGCTCTTACTATCTGTATTGCTTAATATCAATCTTGCTTTTTTAAATCTACTCCCAATATTGCCTTTAGATGGCGGAAAGATCGTTCTCGATATTCTCCACAAATTCCGACTGCCCGTAAAACGTATATATGTGCCGATGGCGATAACAGGGTGGCTGCTAATATTCACACTGATGATATGCGTAACTGTAAACGATGTATCAAACTTGATGGCATAGAATAAATTAAAAGGTCAGCAAACTACGCCGGCGGACACGACAACATCACCGTCGTAGTAGTAGATATAATCCCCGCTTAAAAAAAGTGCCCGCAACGCGGGCCTCAAAATCGTTTAACCCCGGTCTTTGGCCGGGGTTGCTTTTGACCGTAACAATTTATAATAACTTCCACGACTTGTCATCCCAGCGAAAGTCGTAGATGCCTTAGGTGCTGGGCGCAACTAAATAGACCGGGTCTCTTTGAGGCAAAATAGGCAATTTAAGAACTCGATTATCAGCTTCTAGCGGCATAACGAAACTAGACCCGGTCTAGTTTCGTTACAATAGGGCAATTCATGCCCCAGGTATTTACAAAACCTTTTCCTCACTATCTTCATGCTGGAGCGAAGCGACAGTCCAGCACCAATTAGGCTGCTGCCGTAAATTGGTGCTGGGCTTTTATTTTTTAAAAAATTAGTGAAAATCACTGCCATCAGTGGATAAATTCGTGTTTTCTTCGAGAGGCATGGTTTATTAACCTCTGGTTTGTGTGAAATTTGGCTTCACCTCTTTTCTCTTTTTAAACCAACCAATTAGAAATAAAATTCCAATTAAAAATACTGGGAAAGGAATAAATAATATTACACTCCAATGAGACAATCCTCTCATTACCATAAATAAAATATAAAGTAATCCTGCTAAAATAAAAACAATCCCTCCAACAATTTCATATTTCCATGATATTATTAAGACTGACAATAAGATGAACGA
>SDBV01000816.1_pt1 | contig 45154 bp, 36 predicted proteins | sample 2277081 | NCBI WGS metagenome assembly SDBV01 (sample SAMN10402039, study PRJNA504765) | marine sediment metagenome | isolation source: marine sediment core GS10_PC15, 223 cmbsf | place: Arctic Ocean: Southern Knipovich Ridge | collected 2010
GTTGCGTGCGATGGCGACCAAGGCGATACCACCAAAAGAACTTGCCGAATCGTCCGACTTTGTCTTTACCGGCGTTCGCAGCCGATCGCGTCAGATGCAGCATGTTTTTAATATCTTACGACGAGTTGCCCCTACCAACATCAGCGTACTTATCGAAGGGCTTTCAGGTACTGGCAAAGAGCTCATCGCCAGGGCAATTCACGACAACTCGCCCAGATGTGACAAGGCGTTTAGGCCGTTAAACTGTGCCGGTCTTTCCGAGACATTGCTCGAAAGCGAACTGTTCGGCCATGCCAAAGGCGCCTTTACCGGTGCAGACACCGAACGCAAGGGGCTTTTTCAGGTAGCTGATAAGGGTACGCTGTTTCTCGATGAGATCGGCGATATGCCGCTAAAAATGCAGGCAAAGCTTTTGCGTGTTCTCGAAGACGGCGTGATAATCCCCGTAGGTTCCAACAAACCTGTCGTCGTAGATGTTCGCGTCATAAGCGCAACGAACCATGACCTTGCAAAACTTGTCGAGGAAAAGAAATTCCGTCAGGATCTTTATTTTCGCGTTAAAGGTGTTTCGGTAACGATCCCTTCGTTATCACAACGTCCGAAAGATATCCCCGAGCTATTCGGATATTTTTTGAAGCAGGCATGCCAGGAGCTTGGACGTGATATAACTCGCATCACCGATTCGGCGCTTGCGATCCTTCTGGCTTACGATTGGCCGGGTAATATACGGCAGTTGAGGAATGCTGTTAAAACGATGGTTGTGATGTGCGATCGTGACACGCTGGATGTTCGAGACATACCGCCGGAGATACACCTCGTAAAGCGATTGGAATCCGGACAGGTCCGCCAAGGCCAACAGTTCATCTCCGACTTTACAGGCCGATCCCTGGAAGAAGTAGAGCGGCAGCACATCGCAGACACGCTTGCGATGACCGAAGGCAACCGCACAGAAGCTGCAAAGATATTAAAGATTGGCGAACGAACTCTCTATCGAAAGATAAAAGAGTACGACCTCTAGATATTTTTCGGAACCACGAATGGCTTACGATAGTTTCTTGTAAGCATTTTGTTTGCCCGTGATCCGGCAATGTTTTTTCCATCTTCGATATAGCGTTCTTTTTCAGGATCCATCCCCAGCCACGGGCCTATGCTAAGCGGGGTATGTTCCAGATCAACGTCATTTGCAGCGAGGTGCTTTTGTATGCTCTCGAATCGCTTCTGTGCAAAATCAAAACCTTCGATCTGTTCTTGAGCAAAATCAGTTGTGTTTTTAATGCCCAGCCGATATGAAGTGTTTGCCATGTGGCAAAGCGCCGAGCTTAGATGTCCCTTTGATATGTCTGCTCTTAGGTCAGAGTTCTTACGGCTGCGCATTGCGTCAATGAAGTTTTGCTGATGACCTCCACCGCCATCGCCGGGGAAGTCCTTGATCTTGTTGCCGTCGTTATCATATATTTTCCCGCCGCCTCGTCCGCCGGCGAAATATCCGTTTTCGCACTGTATCACAACACCGACGCGGACTCCTTTGTAATGATCCATCGCGTCCTTAACCCGGCTGTTCTGCGGTAAGCCACGGACCTCGAATATGATCGGTGTCTTATCGTAATCGAAAACTGTTAGCTGTGTGTTTGCGGTGGTTCCATCATCATCGTATCCGAATCTGCCGCCCATGCTGATAACGCGTTTGGGCATCTTATCGGCTTGCAGCGCCCACAGGCACAAGTCGACCTCGTGCACGCCTTGGTTTCCAAGATCACCGTTGCCCGTAGGCCACACCCAGTGCCAATCATAATGCAGCTTTTTTCTCATCAAAGGTTCAAGAGGTGCCGGTCCCGTCCACAGGTTGTAATCTACACCGGCAGGTATCTCTTGAGGCCCCGTCACTTTGCCGATGCTCTTGCGGCGCTTAAAGCAGTTACCGTAAACATATTGGATTTTTCCGAGTTTGCCCGAGTGGATATATTGGAAGGCTGGTATCAGCCCGCTATCCGAACGGTTCTGCGTTCCCGATTGTACGATGCGATCATATTTCGCAGCCGCTTCAACAAGCTTTCTGCCCTCGAAGATGTTATGCGAAACGGGCTTTTCAACGTAAACATCTTTACCTGCCTGGCATGCCCATATTCCGATAAGCGAGTGCCAGTGGTTCGGCGTTGCGATAACGACCGCGTCGATGCTGTCATCGTCAAGCATTTTGCGTACGTCGGTGTAAGTGTCAACCGTTTCGCCGGCGTCTGTGAATATCTTTTTTCGTTTGGCGATAATGTCCGTATCAACATCACAAATCGCAGAGACTTTGACCTTATCGAGTTTCCTAAAGTCAGCAATATGCGATTTGCCTTTTCCGCCAATGCCGACAATGCCGACACGAATGGTATCATTTGCACCGATCACCCGGCCTTGTTTTTGCCGAACGGCGCCTGTGCATCCTGTCATACCAACACCGGCTGTGGCTAATAGCGATGCTTTTACGAATTCTCTTCGACTTAATTTTTTCATTTTTTCCTTACAACTGATAACCGTTTCTATTTGTTCTGTAAGATATCCCATAATGATCGCCAATTCCTTGTCGAAATCCGTCCAGAAAGCACAGAGCGAACATGATACACTTTAGGTGTCTCAATGGCAACTGTTTTGGTAAAGAATTTCAGGGTTTTTGCTATGTTTCTATACTTGCAATGATACGAGTTTTTGTTATTATCACTCTTGTATTTTACTTTTTTAAGGCAGACAAATGGGATTTCAGGTTCGCGGAGACAGAAGAGATTTTTTAAAAGCGGCAGGAGCGTCTATGGCGGTTACGGGTTTGTCCGGATGCTCGAAAGGTTCGCAGAGTTTTGGGAGTAAAGGTACAAAGGTACGTGCAGATATGACGAAAGATATAGTTGAAAAGGTTAAAACGGCAATGCTTTGCATGCAACGCTATTCGTGGGAACATGGAACAGCAATGCAGGGCATGTTGGAAATTGGGGACACAACAAATCTGATCATTATGGCCAGAGAATCGGTTCAGCGGAAAAAACCGGACGGACGACTTTCAATGGTTGGTTCCGATATGAATATCGCCGATACCGGAGTAAATGGCCCGGGAGTTTTGGCAGCTTATAAAATTACCGGCCAGGAAAAATACAAAAAAGCAGCACAGGGACAATATGAATATTTAAAACGTCCGGAATCGAAAAATGCCGCCGGTGTGATCTATCACAATAATAAATCGAAAGTTATTTTCAGCGATAATATGTTTATGGTCGCCCCCTTTCTTGCTCAAATGGGCGACTACGATGAAGCCATGCATCAGATCGAAGGGATTCGTGATGTGCTTTGGAATGAAGATGAAAAACTATTTCACCATATTCGTATCCAGGAAACTATGGAATTTAAGAACCCGTCGTTTTGGGGAGGCGGCAACGGATGGTGCGCTGCAGCGATGGCGCAGGTTATCAATTTGTTACCTGATGAAAGAAAATCGGACAAACAAAAACTGACCAAATATTGCACAGACCTGCTTGACGGCTGTATTGCCCGTCAACTGCCCAGCGGGCTTTTATACGATAAAATAACAGAACCCAATTTTGAAGAAACAACCTTGCCGGCAATGCTGGCTTACACTATCTATACTGCAATAAGATCCGGTTGGCTGGATTCGTCTTATAAAATCCCAGCCGACAAAATGCGGCGTGCGGTTTATGCTAATGTCGATGATTTTGGACTGCTTCAAAACGCAAGTATAGCTCCTAAGTTTAATGCGCCGGGCACTTCACCTGAAGGCCAGGCATTTTTCCTGATGATGGAAGGGGCTTTCAGAAAACTGAATAAAAGATGATATGATCAGAGAACAATTTTTAAAAGGAATTTACGATGCAATACACATTTCTGGGTAAAACCGGCATGAAGGTCTCGCGTTTATGTCTTGGCACGATGAATTTCGCCCGCCAGACCAGCGAGAAGGACTGTTTCCGCATGATGGACGAAGCTCTTGATATGGGGATCAACTTTTTCGACACAGCCGATGCTTACGGTGCCGGAGAGGATGATCGCGGCGGTGCCGAAAAGATCATCGGACGCTGGCTCGCCCAAGGCGGCGGACGTCGCGACGCGGTCATTATCGCTGCCAAAGTCTTCGGTCACTGCGCCCCATTCTACGATCGTTATGAAGAAAACAGTGCTACCGACGGCCTGTCAAGATACAAAATCCTCAAGCACTGCGAAGGGTCTCTTAAACGCATGCAGACTGACCACCTCGAAATTTTCCAGATGCACCACATCGACCACAACTGTAGTCATCATGAAATGTGGGAAGCGATGGACATCCTGCAAAAACAGGGAAAGATCGTTTACGTCGGTTCCAGCAACTTTGCCGGATGGGATATTGCCGAATGCTGCATGACCGCTAAACTGCTCAACAAACAAGGTCTCTCCAGCGAACAAAGCCTCTACAACCTCAATAACCGTATGCTCGAACTGGAAGTGATCCCTGCCTGCCGCAAATTCGGCATGGGCCTGATCATCTACAGCCCGCTGGCTGGCGGTCTGCTCGGCGGCAGTCCAAAAGAACACAAGGCCGGGCGCCGCACATCCGAAATACAGCAGCAGGCACGAAGCAAAAATCTCGACAAGATCGAACGCTTTGAAAAACTCTGCGCCGACCTCGGCCAATCCCCTGCCAATATCGCATTGGCATGGCTGCTGCACAATCCCGTCGTCACAGCCCCGATCATCGGACCCCGGACAGTCGAGCAGCTAAAGGACAATAAACAAGTCCCCGAGATCATACTGTCACAAGAAACACTTAAACAGCTTGACGAGATATTCCCAGGCCCCGGCGGCGAGGCACCTAAAGCATACGCATGGTAGGCTCTGTGACGCACAAAAAACCATCAATTCGTCGCCAATATCCACTGAAACTGCCTCGAAAATGAAAATTTTTGACATTTCAACTTGACAGTTCAAGATAAATCTGGTAGTATAGTGTATTACACGGAGGAAAATATACTTTGTAATTGTCTCTCGGACCTTGGAAAATGTAACAAGGATGGAATCCCGCCAATTTAAAGGACGACGTTTATATGTGTATGTACAAAAGATATATGTGTTTAATTTCCGTTATCCTGCTGCTGGGCATGGTCGGTAACGTGTTGGCAATGGATATAGATTGGACCAATGGCGACAGCGACCGCCTCTGGCGTAATGCAGCAAACTGGAACTTTGGTGTTCCCGGTGACGGCGACAAGGCTGCTATCAGGCAGGGGGGACCCGGCCCAATTATCGATTCAAGCACAACAGCAATAGCTACCGACATAGCCCTTTCCGACTGGTCAAGCTTCGGTGATACTCTTGATATGACCGGCGGTTCTCTTACAACAAGCGGCTGGTTTATAATAGGCTACCAGGCCGTCAATGACGGGACATTTAATGTTAGCGGCGGTACCGCCAATATCGGCACTAACCTGTTTGTTGGATTCCAGGGTGCAGGTAATGTAAACATTACCGCCGGTACGATTACGGTCAGTAATACATTCGGGATCGCCCAATTGGCCGGCAGTTCAGGCAACGTATACCTGAATGGCGGCACTATTTCATGCGGTTCGTTAAGTATGTTAACCGGCGCCGCGATGGACATCGGCGGCGGCACACTGATAATAAACGGCAATATCACGTTAACCATCAATAGCTACATCAGCAGCGGCTGGCTTACCGCTTACGGCGGCGGCGGTACATTGGCTGTAGACTACAATGTTACAAATCCCGGCAAGACGACGGTAACAGCCAATTCGCCCGAAAAAGCATCCTATCCTTCCCCGGGCAACGGTACTACAGGTATAAGCATGAATGCCGACCTTAGCTGGACGGCTGGGATATATGCGACATCGCACGATGTCTATTTCGGCACCGACCCGACACCCGATGCCACTGAGTTTCAGGGAAACCAGCCTGGAACAACCTTTGCACTAGGTACACTGGATCTTGCTACGACCTACTACTGGCGGATCGATGAGGTCGATACGGGCGATCCTGCAAGCCCATGGATAGGCGATGTCTGGAGCTTTACAACTCGAAGCAACACGGCCACTTTTAAAAAAGGGCCTTATTTGCTTTATCCAGGCAATAATACCGAGATGCAGATTCACTGGCAGTTGGACTTTAGCGGAACCTGTTCACTCGCATGGGGTCTTGACACGAATTACTCGGACGGCAATGTTAGTGTCTCCCAGTATGGAACAGACAAGCAGTATAAACATACTATCACCAACCTTACACCAGGCGCTAAATATTACTATGAGATTACAGTTGGAACAGGAACTATTACTGGTAGTTTCACAGCGGCTCCGGTGAATTCTGCAACAGACTTAAAATTCATAATGTATGGTGATAGCAGAACGAATCCTGCCGACCATGCTATAACCGCCGCAGGAATAAATGCGATCATTGCCTCCGATCCGGATTATCAAACCATGTTGCTGTTTTCCGGAGATTGGTCTGCCCAGGACACGGAAGCCAGTTGGAACGATGAATTTTTCAATCGTATCTATCCCTCAGTGACGCAGACGCAGGCAAGTATACCCTACCAGGGTTGTATGGGTAATCATGAAGGCAACGGCAATGTTTACCGAAAGTACTGGCCATATCCTTATGTTGCACCACATTACTGGTCGTTCGATTACGGCCCGATTCATGTTACCGTAATTGACCAATATGAAGCCAGTTACCGCGTTGGTTCAGCTCAGTATGACTGGTTGGTCAATGATCTGGCGACCAGCAGCAAAGAATGGAAGATTATTGTTCTTCATCATCCGGGCTGGTCCGCCGCTGGTAGTCACCCCAATAAGAGGCTGGTACAGAACGTTATACAGCCGCTCTGTTTGAAGTACGGCGTACAGATAGTTCTTGGCGGTCACAATCATTATTATGCCCGCGCTCTTGTCAACGAAATTCATCACTTAACAAGCGGCGGCGGCGGAGCACCGCGTTACACGCCCAAAAGCGGACAGCCGTATATCGTATCGTATCTTGAGTCGCTGAATTTCCAGACGATTGAGATCAGCGGCGATACGCTTACGTGCACCTCTTACAGGCCTAATGGTACGGTGATTGATACATTCCAACTCAACAATGTGTTACCATCACTACCCGGTCCGGCAACCAATCCGAATCCGGCCAATAGTGCAACCGAGGTGGCTATAGAGTCCTATTTGAGCTGGAGCGCCGGCTCCGATGCGACATCACACGATGTGTATTTCGGCACGACAAGTCCGGGCACATTCCAGGGCAATCTGGGTTCGACCGCATTTGATCCCGGCACGCTTGCCTACGATACGACCTATTACTGGTCTATTGATGAAAAGAATGCTACCGGCACAGCAGCAGGTGCTGTTTGGAGCTTTACAACGGGTTTACCCGGACCTGCTAATTATACAGCGACCGGCGAGATTGCTGTTGAAGGTTCGGTATTCGGCACTTACCCCGATACCCAAAACAGCAACAACGTTTATGAATCGATTATGGAAAAAATGTCCCAAGGCAATCCCGGCGATCGCTACAGCTACCTGGAGCACAAGTGGACGATTAATGTAGCCAGCGGCAGTACAGTAACATTCTTCGTGGAGGCACACCACTCGTCCAATAGCGAAGGTGATGATTTTATATTTGCTTACTCGACGGATGATTCGACCTATATCAATATGCTGACGGTAACCAAGACCAGCGACGATAACACTTACCAGAGTTATGTGCTTCCGAACAGTATCAGTGGTACAGTTTACATTCGGGTTGTCGATACCGACCAAACTGCAGGCAGACAGGATCTGGATACGATTAATATTGACCATATGTATATCCGCTTTGAAATCACGTTCGAACCTCCGGGACAAGCAAGCAATCCAAGCCCGGCCGATAGCGCAACCGGCGTAAGTACGACTGCCGGTCTTGGCTGGACAGTGGGTGGCGGAGCTACATCGCACGACGTATATTTCGGTACTTCCAGTCCGGGCGCATTCCAGGGCAATCAGACCGGTACGATTTTTGATACTGGTGCGATGGCCAATAGTACGACCTACTACTGGCGTATCGATGAGAAGAATGGCTATGGTACGACTACCGGTGTGGTCTGGAGCTTTACAACTCACCCGATCTGCGGCGATGGAGCCTGCGATCTAACAAACCTTGCCACGCTGGGATCGTACTGGCTCGATACTGGTTGTGTCGATCCGACCTGGTGCGGCAACACCGACGTCGATAAGAGCGGTGATGTGGGCATTGACGATATTATCCTTTTGGCAGAAAGCTGGCTGAGAGATTTATCACTTTTTCATTGGAACCTGGATGAAACGGCCGGATCTGTTGCATATGATACCTCAATCAATGCCTATCACGGTACTTTGATGAATATGGACGACAGCGACTGGGTCCCCGGAAAAATGGGCAACGCCCTGGACTTTGACGGCATAAATGATTATGTTGCCGTCGGTAGTGTATTTACCGGGATGGCTGGGAAAGATTTAACAGTAAGCGCATGGATGAAAGCTCCTGCACTTAACTCCGCTATGCAGTTTTTGATCTCAATAAACACTTCAAGCGGTGGCAATAGATTGTTGTGCGGCACCCTGCCCAATACCGCCACGCTCAGTTTGGGTGACACCGTATGGCATGATACAACAGCAACGGTAATTGACAACACATGGCACCACATCGCCTATGTTCTTGAAGATAGTTCGGACACAATTACTATTTACGTCGATGGCAGTAATGTCTTGAGCTTTACATCAACGGTATCTCTTGCCGCTACTGATATACTTTCGTTTGGGCAGGAGTACGATGCAGGAATGGTAATCAGCGATTTTTATAGCGGACAGCTCGATGATATCAGGATTTATGATCGTCCGTTAAGTGATGCGGAAATTGCGGTGCTTGCTCAATAAACATAGTTGTTATTGAATAACCAGACTTCCGTAGGTGATGAGGATTGCTTTTTGCAGCAACCTCAGGTACGATGCGAAACTCCCGTGAGAATTTGGGACAGGCTTTGGTAAACTCGGATAAACTCCGTCTTTAACGTGTAGGATGGCTCGCCTCGACACTTCGACGAGTTCGGTATTTACAACAAGCCCTCTTCGATTTCACTCAGGTCTATTCCTGACAATTTTCAATAAAGCGGCTTCGGAAACGAAAATCCTTGACAATCCAAGCTGATTTTCATAAGATATTGATGTCGAGGGGACTGAATTATGTTTTTTTGGCGTGTCAATTGTGATGTTACTAGCTCGTTAGATATTAAGTCCCAGCCACTATCAACTTTTCACGAAGGAGAAAGGCGTGAATAGAAATTTTTTAAAAAGTGTCGGCGTTTTATTAATATGCATTAGCAGTCTGTTTTCAGCTAAGAGTGCATTCGCTCGGCTGGCTGGTGGAGCGACACAAAACAGTTCCAGACCCAATATCTTGTTTATCCTTGCCGATGACTTTGGCTATAGCAGCCTAAACTCGTACGGAGCGGACAAAGACCTGGTGCGTACGCCTCACATCGATCGGATCGCTGAAAAAGGTATGCGCTTTACTGACGCATCTACGCCTGCTTCTATATGTACGCCCACCCGGTATGGTTTTTTAACCGGGCGGTATCCATGGCGTTCATGGCTGAAATCCGGGGTGGTAAATCCTAACGATCCTTTGCTGCCGGATCCGGATAGGGTAACGGTTGCCGATTGGCTAAAAGAGCGAGGTTACAATACCGCAGCCATCGGAAAATGGCACCTTGGATACGGCCAAGGTGAACGTGCAAAACGAACCGATTATCTCAAGTGGTCGCCGGGCCCGCTGGATCTGGGATTTGACTATCACTTTGGAGTACCGAATAACCACGGCGATGGGTTTAACGTGTTTATTGAAAATGATCACATTTACGGTCTAAGAAGCAACAGGATCCAACCTTATTCCAAATCATTCTATGGCCGTCCGTATTCGGGCTTTGATGCGCCGCAGCGTGAAAACAAAAATACGATGGCGGACCTGACGAACAAGGCGGTTGATTGGCTTAAACAACAAAGTAATGACAAGCCTTTCTTCCTGTATTTTGCAGCGGTCGCGGTTCATCATCCGATCACGCCATCCGATCACATGAGAGGCATGAGCGATTGCGGGCCTTACGGAGATTTTATCCAGGACCTGGACATGAGCACCGGAAGGATACTTGAAACGCTGGAATATATGAATCTGACGGAAAACACCATCGTGATCTTTTCCAGTGACAATGGCGGGGATATCCCCGGGAAAGGTGCCAGCAGGCCGGAAAATCAGGCGATTAAGCTCGGCCTGAAGATTAACGGCGACCTTCGCGGCGACAAACACACTATCTTCGAAGGCGGGACCAGGGTTCCGTTTATTGTTTCATGGCCTGGAAAAGTGGAAGAAAACTCTGTTTCAAACGACATGATAAATTTGGTCGATATTTTTGCAACGATCTGTGAAATTACCGATGGTAAGGTCCCGGATTCAAAAAATGTCGCTGGCGATAGTTTTAGCTTCCTGCCTTCGCTTATACGATCGAAGAAAACGCATCAGCGAATTTCAATGGTTACTGCCGATGTCAAAGGAACCCACGCCATCCGCAGAGGTAATTGGAAATACATAGACAACACATTGCCTCAAGGCAAGAAAAAGGGTAAGCCCCAGCTTTACGATCTGGCTGCCGACCCGTCAGAAAGTGTAAACCTTTATGCTGAAAAACCTGAAGTAGCTAAAAAATTATTAGACGAACTTAACAGGATCAGAAAAGTTCGGTCAACCAGGTAATGATCGAAATTTTATTTTCTATTATGAAGAGGAGTGAATTATGTTTTTAGAATGTGACAAAGTAAAATGTCTTGACGCTGAAACGAGAAAAAAAGGTTTTACACTTATTGAGCTATTGGTGGTTATCGCTATTATCGCTTTGTTACTGTCGATCCTGATGCCTGCACTGACTAAAGTGAAAATGCAGGCCAGGGATGTTATTTGCAGATCGAATTTGCACCAGTGGGGACTGATCTGGAAAATGCATGTTGACGACAACGGCGGTAAATTCAGTGACGGGATAATTATGGGTACGGGCGGATGGATCAGAGGTGAATGGATCGAGGATCTTCGAGAATACTGGAGCGAAGGCGGTCGGGAAAAGTTGCTGACATGCCCCTCAGCGACAAGACGGCTTCCCGGAACCACCCATGGAGGACCTGAGAACACTTATCAAGTGGATGATACTAATGACGAAGATTCCAGTTACGGTCTGAATCTCTGGGCGATCAACAGGTACAGCCCTGCGGCCAAGAACCAAGGACCTGACGTACAGGGCCGAAGGAACGAATTGCACTGGGGAAAAATGGATGTCAAAGGCGCTGCCAGAATCCCTTTGTTTCTCGATAGCATGTGGCGAGGGGGCGGGCCTCATTATACAGGTGGCGCTAGCGCTGCAGGTATCGAACGGCCGGATTACAATGGCCAGTGGACCGGAGCGAGCTATGAAATGAAGCATTTCTGCATTGATCGACACAATAAAACGATCAACGGCGTGTTCTTTGACTTGGCAATCCAAAAGATCCCGCTGAAACACCTTTGGAAGCAAAAATGGCACAAAAAGTTTGATACAAGAGGATATCCGGCAAACGGCGGAACATGGCCCGGCTGGATGGATTCCTTTGAGGAATAGGAAATAGAAAAGCGACAAATAAACTGACTGACCGGTCCTGCAAAAATAAATGTAAGATCAGAAAGGGATATCGATGAAAAAGAATTTACAGAACAGAAGAGAGTTTTTGAAAGCGGCAGCAATGTCCATAGCGGTTACGGGTTTGTCCGGATGCTCGGAAAGTTCGCAGAGTTTTGCCGGTAAAGGTGGTAAGCCTAATCTGCTGTTTATAATGACCGATCAGCAGCGATCAGACGCATTAAGTATCGCCGGCAATACCGTTCTTGAAACCCCCAATCTTGACCGGTTAGCGAAACAAGGCGCTTACTTTAAGAATGCTTATACCCCTTATGCTGTTTGCGGTCCTGCACGATCATCTATCCTTACAGGTCATACCGCAGAAAATACCGGGATGAAAACCAATGCCCAGGCGTACTACGTAAAAGAAGAAGGATTGATGACCATGCCGACATTTGATGAAATATTGGCCGGTGTTGGGTATCATTGTGAATATTATGGTAAATGGCATACTCAGTCTTCTCATGCAAAAATTTATAAAAACCCTTTAAAGGCAGCCAATAACGGAAATCCAATTTTTGCACATGGCGGCCAAAAATTTGTGTGGCTCGATTATATCAAAGATAGAGAACCGATAAGGGCACTTAAAACCGGAGAGTTTTATGATAACATGTCGGAAAGGCCCTACAAGACGGATCCTATGGATAAATTCCACGGCAAGACTCTTGCCTACCTGAAAGCAAAAAATAAAAACCATGTCCAGCCAGATCAGCATGGCGAATTACTGATGGACAAAGAAAACACCTTAACTGCCTTCCAGGCAAAACAAACCATCGCAGCCATCGAGCGGCTGAAAGATAAACCCTTTAGCATTACATGTTCGTTTCATTTTCCGCACTCTCCGATCTTACCAACCGAGCCCTATTACAGCGTGTACCCACCCAAGGATATGCCTGTCCCAGCCAGTATCGATGACGACATGTCAAACAGTCCTTACAAAACAGCTAACGGCAGAGATCGTCTACCGGAATACCGGGACAAAGACAAGATCAAGTACATGATCTCGAATTATTACGGCCTTATTAAGGAGATCGATGACTGGATGGGTAAGATATTAAAGACATTGGACAAAAATGGGCTAACTGATAACACTCTGGTCATCTTCATGAGCGATCATGGCGAAATGCTGGGCTCTCACGGCATGCGCGAAAAGAATATATTTTACGAAGAGTCCGCCCATATCCCATTGTTGATTCGTCTTCCTCGCCAGATCAAAAGAAATACCACGGTAGACAGGTATGTTTCACTAGTCGATCTGTTTGCGACAATTATGGATTACCTGAAAATCAAAAAACACAAATCGGACGGAGAAAGTCTTCGCGATTTAATTGAGGGAACAGCCTCAGAGCATGGCAAGTACGTCGTCACCGAGTGGGACTATCGTGGCGATGTTTCGCCAAACTATATGATCGTCAAGGATGGATGGAAAATGATGATTCCTTATTCGAAAAAGTCAAAAGTCATCAACGCTTTGTATGATCTCAATAGTGATCCTTACGAAATGAACAACCTTATCGGCAAGAATCCCAATAGACGTCGCTATGCTAAGAAAACAGAAGAACTCAGGGCGAGCCTCTTAGAGTGGTTAAAAAAGAACGGTTCGAGTCACTATGAAGGAGTCAGAAAAAGAAAACTGGTTTAAAATGACGGCAACTTTTTATGACGCCAAAGGAATAAGTCATAATGAACAACGAACTCTGGGAAGGACACCCTAAATGCGAATATATGCGATCATTCTAAGTGCAGTACTCCTGGCCGGCTGTAATGATGCTAATCGTATGATAACGGATATTACATCAGCTAGCGATCTGTCTCTGCGGTACAATGAACCGGCAGACTTGGCAAAGTGGGAACAAGCTGTTCCGATCGGAAACGGCCGGCTGGGCGCAATGGTCTTTGGCGGTGTGGAAAAAGAACGTATACAGTTCAACTGCGATACACTGTTCACCGGTAAGCCGCACGACTATGCACATAAGGGCGCGGTCGAATATTTGTCACCCATTCGCAAACTATTGTACGAAGGCAAGCAAAAAGAGGCTCATGATCTGGCCAATCGAGAATTCATGAGTGTGCTCGATAACGGCAGTAACAGGCAGCGGGCGTATCAGCCGTTCGGTGACCTGATTCTGACGTTTCCGGAGTTCAATGACAAAACGCCCGCCAACTACCGGCGCCAGTTGGACATCGATAGTGCGGTTGCCTCGTTGGAATTTGATGTCGATGGTACAACATTCCGGCGTGAGGTGTTTGCATCTTATCCCGACAATGTGATCGTTACTCGGCTTGAAGCAAGCAAAGGCGGTGCTGTCAATTGCGTTGTATCGCTGACAAGTCCGCATGCCGACATAAAGTTCAGGACCGATCCTTCGGGCCTTCTGGTGATGACCGGCAAGGTAAAGGCCGGTGTTACACGGTTTGAAGCACGCTTGCAGGTTCGCGCCCGGGGCGGTAAGGTCGTCCCACGCGACGGGGCGATAGAGATCGCCGGCGCTAACGCCGTTACGCTTATACTGGCGGGCGATTCGAGCTTTGTTAACTATAAAGATGTCAGTGGCGATCCTGCCCAAAAAAATCTTGCAACGCTGAAAAAGGTCGAGCATAAATCGTATAAAAACATCAGGACCGATCATATGCAGGACCATCGGGCATTGTTCCGCAGGGTTTCGCTGGACGTCGGTACTTCTGACAAGGCGTCCCTGCCGACTTCGAGCCGGCTTAAGAGCTTCGACGAGGGGGATCCTCAGTTTGTCGAACTTTTCTTCCAATATGGGCGATACTTGATGATCGCGTGCAGTCGGCCGGGCAGTCAGCCGGCCAATCTGCAGGGCCTTTGGAACGAATTGATGAATCCGCCGTGGGGCAGTAAGTACACGTGTAACATCAATACCGAGATGAACTACTGGCCGGCTGAGATCACAAACCTTGCAGAATGTCATGAGCCGCTGTTCAGCGCGCTCGAGGATCTTTCGGTAACAGGCGCCAATGTGGCCAAAGAACACTACGGTGCTCGCGGCTGGGTGGTACATCACAACTTCGACCTGTGGCGAGGCGCAGCGCCCATCAATAACTCCAACCATGGCATCTGGCCGACCGGAGGTGCCTGGATGTGTCAGCATTTGTGGTGGCACTATGAGTTTGGCCGAGACAGGGACTATCTTAAGAATACGGCATACCCGATCATGAAAAGCGCAGCTCTATTCTTTGTAGATTTCCTGATAGAAGATACGAGAAACGACAAGGGCTGGCTGATCTCCGGTCCGTCCAATTCTCCTGAGAATGGGGGATTGGTGATGGGGCCGACCATGGATCACCAGATCATCAGGAACTTGTTTGGCAATGTGATCAAAGCTTCACTCGTTCTGAATGTGGACCAGGACTTGCGCAAGCAGTTGATTGACATGCGTAAGCGCATTGCACCCAACCAGATCGGCAAGCACGGCCAGTTGCAGGAATGGCTTCAGGACAAAGATAACCCCAGGAGCCATCACCGTCATGTATCGCATCTATGGGGGCTGCATCCAGGCAATGAGATACATCCACTGCAGACGCCGGAGTTAGCGGAGGCTTGCAAAGTCACGCTGGCCCACCGCGGCGACGGAGGTACAGGCTGGTCTAAGGCATGGAAGATCAATTTCTGGGCCAGGTTGTTGGACGGCGACCATTCGTTTAAGATGCTTGCCGAAGCATTAAAAGGCAATACATTTCCGAACCTGTTCGACGCCCACCCGCCATTCCAGATCGATGGCAATTTCGGGGCAACCTCAGGTGTAGCAGAGATGCTCCTCCAGAGCCACGCCGGCCAGATACATCTTCTGCCCGCACTGCCGTCGGCACTGCCCAATGGTACTGTAAAAGGTTTACGCACACGCGGCGGATTCGAAGTTGACATAAGCTGGAAAGACAGCGAGTTAGTTTCGGCAACCATACACAGCCGACCCGGAACAGAATACTTTGTCCGCTATAAAGAAAAAACAATGTATCTGAACATTAAAAAAGAAAAAAAAGTCAAGCTTACCGGAAAAGATTTCCTGTAACAGAAAAAGTGACATACAAGGTATGTGATATTTCAGATGGCAGAGGTGCTGTAACTAAGGAGATAGATATGAATAGAAGAGATTTTTTGAAAAATTGCGCGTTATCAGTAGGCTCCTTGAGTTTTGGAGGATGCTCACTTTCGCTGCCGACAAAGCAGGATACGCCAAATATCCTGTTCCTTTTTTCCGATGACCATTCATTGCAGACTTTGGGTGCTTACAAGTCAAGGATGCAGGAATTTATAAAAAAGCATAAGATCACGCCGAATATTGACAAGATAGCCGCCGAAGGGGTCCTTTTCGAAAACAGCTTCGTAGGAAATTCGATCTGCGGACCCAGCCGAGCTTCCATCCTAACAGGAAAGCACAGCCACATTAACGGCTTCATGACAAACATGGACAGGTTCGACAACAGTCAATGGACAGTAGCGAAGGAACTTCAAAAAGCTAACTATCAAACAGCCGTGATCGGTAAATGGCATCTGTCATCTCTTCCGACCGGATTCGATGATTATAACGTTTTACCTGGACAGGGAAAGTATTACAATCCCGATTTCATTTCTAGGGGATCATCAGGGTTAGTCAGAAAGCCAGGTTACTGCTCGGATGTTATTGGCGATATGTCTATCGAGTGGCTGGATAAGAAAAGAGATAAAACCAAGCCGTTTTTCCTTTGCAGTTGGCACAAGGCTCCTCATCGAACATGGATGCCTCACCCAAGGCATTTCAATTTACTCGACGGAATCGATGTACCGGAACCCGAAAATCTTTTTGACGATTACAAGGGACGAACATCATCTGCAAGTCAGCAGGAAATGACGATCCGCGATCATATCAACATAGCAACCGATGTGAAAGTTACCCCGCCGGCTGCGACGACATCCATAGAGGAGATAAAGAAAGCTGTACCCGAAACAAAATCCAGGGATCCAGCCACAATTGGCGAGTTCGAGCGGATGACCCACGAGCAAAAGAAAACATGGGACGAATATTACGTGCCACGCAACGAAAACTTCCGGGCAAAAAACTTAAAGGGCGACGACCTTACCCGATGGAAGTACCAGGCCTATCTCAAAGACTATATAAAGTGCATCAAAGCGATGGACGAAAATGTCGGCAGAGTTCTGGATTATCTGAAAAAGAACGATCTTGAAAAAAACACCATCGTTATCTACAGTTCGGACCAGGGCTTCTACAACGGCGAGCACGGCTGGTACGACAAACGATGGATGTATGAAGAGTCACTGCGAAATCCATTGATCGTTAAATGGCCAAAGGTTACAAGGCCAGGTACTCGCTGTAAGGAAATGGTTCAGAACATCGACTACGCTCCTACCATCCTCGAAGCGGCTGGTGTTAAAACGCCCGAGGAGGTACAGGGGAAATCGCTGGTGCCTCTACTAAAAGGCAAACGCCCAATGGATTGGCGAAAGAGCATCCTGTATACCTATTACGAAAAAGGCATACATGCAGTGACCTGCCACCGCGGTGTTCGAAGCGAGCGTTACAAACTGATCGAATTTTATACTAAGGGCGAATGGGAATTTTACGATCTACGTAAGGACCCGCTGGAAATGAACAGCGAATACAACAATCCCAGGTACGCAAAGATAATAAGCGATATGAAACAAGAGCTGAAAAAGTTAATGGCGGATTATAAGCTTGCATAACATTCTGCTAGTGTATGTCCTATGCTCTTGTTTCTCAACGTTGAACAGGGCAAAAAGGCAAGTTATTTGGACGTAATGTATTTGATCAACACGCCTTTTAGGCTGCTGGCGAATATTGGGGTGATGTAGGCCGGAAAAATGGCGATTTCCCAAATATAACGGAAGCCGTTTTTTTTTAAGATTTCTCTTGACTTTTGATACGTAGTCGGTTATAAGTGGTATACCTGCATTGCTTAGCGATCGCAGGCGAGTATGATCTCATTGGCTGTGAGGATTATTTCAGACGCATACGGACGGGTTTTGTACGCTGAAATGGAGTCTCACGGTCGTATCAGCGAATTAGATCACTTCCAATAATTACACTTTCATTTGCATTTGTCTGCCGGCCTGTTCCGAGCAGGCGATTTGCAGGCTTTTAATTAGTTTGCTTAAGTGTGTGTGTGTGTGAGCTGCAAATCGGTTGTAAGGAAGATGCTATTGGGCAAATAGTTACGTGTCTCCAACGTACAGTGAGAACATGGGGACATCGGGAAAGCGGACAGTGAACAACATTATGCAATGCTTTCCCTCGTATTGCAAATTGTGAGGGTTTTGCAATTATAAAAAAAAGCCGGCTGTCCTGGGGGACGCCGGCTTTTTTTGCATTTACGTACATTTCAATCTGCGTACCAATCCAAAATTCCTAAATAGGAGTTGCTCCTATTAAAAAAGGCCAGAAAACACTTGATTATCCTCAATCTTCCTGTATAATCAAGCTAGGCAATGATATCCGATTCATTTGCAGAAAACTGGCTTTGGCCAAACTAAATGATTTTAAAGTTAAGACGGCTTTTATGCGGTTCCCCTGACAAAACAGGTGAAATATTGCTTGACAACTAGCGTAATTACTCTACGCTCACTGTGTTGGGGGGATAGTGTCAGGAGGTTTGAAATGAGAAAAACAATTCTTATCACATGTGTGATTATGTTTGTCATGCCGGGGGTGAATCATGCCTTGGTAGAGATATCTCCTGAATATGTTACTACGTTCGATCATATATTCGTAATCGTATCGGGTTGGTGGGGTAGTTCGTGTACTCCTGATCGGTCTTTGGTAACAGTCGTTGGTAATGATATTTACTTTGAGGTTGGTCATTATGTTCCGCCTGGAATATGCCTGACGGTTATGACGCCGTGGTCATTGTGGAATATCGTAGACCCGTTGCCTGCCGGGACGTATACGATCTATTCTCATTATATGGATGATCCGGGCAATCCTGTTTCCGATCCTTATACGTTCGAGGTGTCAGATAACCGTTTTGTGTTAAGCACGGCGAGCCTTGGTGTCGATGAAGGCGGAACGTCACAATTTACAGTTAGACTTCTCAACGCGCCTACATCTCCGGTTCAAGCGGTGGTGTCTCGCGTATCAGGCGACAGCGATATAATGGTTCAATCCGGAACGCCTTTAACATTCGATTCGGGTAATTATTCGACAGCTCAGCCGGTAACTCTTTATGCCGGTGAGGACGCGGATTATTTTCATGGTAGTGCGCAGTTCGAGATTAGCGGCGACGGTTATGTCAGCTCTTATGTTAGTGCTACGGAAGTTGATAACGATGTTCCGAGTATCCTGTATGTAGATATAACTGCGCCGGGTGCAAACGATGGGACCAGTTGGGAAGATGCATTTACGAATTTGCAACAGGGGCTTTCGGTCGGCGCAGGTATCAGCAATGTTGAAATGCGAGTGGCAGGTGGGTTATATACCCCTAAGATCACTTCAAGTAGAGGGGAATATTTCACACTGAAAAACGGCATGGTGGTAAAAGGCGCTTATGCCGGGTATGGCGACTCGGATCCTGACAAGCGGAATGTATATGAGTTTGAGACGATCCTTAGCGGAGATCGTTTTGGTGACGATGACGGTGACTTTACTAACAGGGATGACAACTGTTGGCAGATCATTGAAGCCGCTGGTGCCGGTCCGACGACCTTGCTCGATGGCTTTAGCATTACAGGTGCAGAACAAAATAGCATCCACGACGGCAGCCTGGTTGTCAGTAACTGTATCATATACAATAATCGAGGTCCTTATGGTGCGGGTATGCGGGTATATCCAGGCAATCATCCGATCTTTAAGAATTGCCTTTTTATAGGTAACGACGTTACGGACAATAGCATCAGCGATGGCGGTGCACTTTTTGCTTATCACAACACAAGTCTTACTTTAGAGAACTGTACTTTCGTAGAGAATTCTGCCAGCGAAACAGGAGGCGCGTTGTATATTACGGATACGACTCCACGGGCCGTTGTTAATATTAAAGATTGCATTTTCTGGGGTAACACTGCTGATAGCGGTGCTGACGAAACAGATCAGATATATGGAAATGTCACTGTTATAAACTCCAGTTGTGTTCAGGGGTGGACGGGAAGTTTGGCTGGGACGGGTTTTGGAGACGATCCTATATTTGTTACAGGGCCGGCGGGTGATCATTATCTTAGCCAGACAGCAGCAGGGCAGGGAGCGGACAGCCCATGTGTCGATAGCGGCAGCGATACAGCTGTGAACCTTGGTATGGATGTTCATACGACCAGAACCGATCAAGGGCTTGATGCAGGGGTAGTTGATGTTGGTTTCCATTACCAGTTGGATGTCGGCATTGCAGACTTTGATAACAGCGGTGATGTGGACTATCTTGACTTTGGCCTGTTTGGCTTAGACTGGTTTGCCGATACCCGTTACATCTGCGAACCTAACGAAGTGGCATGGTGGGCCTTTGACGAAGGAATCGACACAACTGTGTACGATAGTTCGGTTTATGGCAATGACGGTAACCTCGTTAACGATCCGAATTGGGTAACAGGTTACGATAGTTCAGGAAGTGCCCTTAGTTTTAACGGGATTGACGAATATATTGAAGTAACCGGATACAAGGGTATAAGCGGGACACAGTCGCGAACATGTGTAGCATGGATAAAGACCAGCTTAACTATTGGGAATAATGCCATTGTGTCCTGGGGTGATTATACAGCTAGTGGCGGTGGATGGCTATTCAAGATTGACACGGCAACCGGCGCATTGAGGGTGTCATTATCCAGTGGTGGTTATATTTTAGGCACGAAAGATCTTATTGACGATCAATGGCATCATGTTGCAGCGGTACTTGAAAACGATGGTACTCCGACAATAAGTGATATAAAACTCTATGTCGATGGGGTTGAAGAAGCTGTTACTGTTGCCGATAAAACCATATTGACAGTAAGTTTTGATAATGTCAAGATAGGTTCCATTTCTGTCTCTAGCACAACAGTTTACTTTAAAGGCTCTATCGACGATGTTCGTATATACGACTTTGCCCTTACCGATGAAATGATCGATCAGATTTATAACCAACTGCCTCCCAGCGGACTGGTTTGTATAGAATCTCCGGCAGCAGATTTCAACTATGATTGCGTAGTAGACATAAACGACCTGCGCATCTTTGCCGAAAGCTGGCTTTGGCCATAACGGTTAGCATTAATTCAGCGCATAAAAAAAGCCGGCTGTCCAGGGGGACGCCGGCTTTTTTTGCGTTTATGTTTTAATCAAACTATTTTTACTTAGAACCACAGCCTTTTTTAGCTGGAGCTTTATCGCAAGTCTTTGCTGGTGCCTTATCGGCGGCCTTTGAATAAGCGGGCTTTGCATCTTTATTAGCTAGTGCCTTTGTGTCTTTCGGACAGCAGGCGCTTTTTTCAGCGGTCTTGGGGCAATCTTTTGTTCCTGCCTTGTCGCACTTCTTTTCAGTTGCCTTATCGCATGTCTTATCGGCGGCTTTCGAACATGCGGGCTTTGCATCTTTATTCGCTAGTGCCTTTGTATCCTTCGGACTGTAGGCGCTTTTTGCAGCGGCCTTTGGGCAGGCTTTTGTCCCGGCCTTGTCGCACTTCTTTTCAGTTGCCTTATCGCATGTCTTATCGGCGGCTTTCGAGCATGCCGGCTTAGCATCTTTATTAGCCAGTGCCTGTGTATCCTCCGGACTGCAGGCGCTTTTTTCAGCGGCCTTTGAATATGCAGGCTTTGCGTCTTTGTTGGCAACCGCTTTATCGCATGATTTCTTAGCTGCGATATCACAAGGTTTGTTAGACTGCTTTGCACTTAGTGTCAGACCGTTAAAAATAACAAAAGCAACCATAGCAAAAATTGCAAATTTTACGTGTGTCTTCATCTTAAAACCTTTCATAAAAAAATGGTAATCATAAGTTTACACCCAACACTACTATAGCAAAAACAACTCTAAAAGTCAATAGATTTATTCGTAAACCCTGAATTAAACGGTGTAAAGGGGATAAATAGTATTAAATAAGTTGCATTATACAGCCATTGGGCGTAAGATTTTGGTATGGGTGCAGAACAGATATACCAGCAGGTTCGTGACGAAAAGGTAATCGTCATCGTCCGCGGCGCGGGTAAAGAAGCGATTGTAAACATCGCCCAGGCAGTCCGCGCAGCCGGGTGCAATTTCCTTGAAGTAACCTGCAACACCGCTGGTGCCCCAGAGATGATAGCCATCCTGTCCAGCCGAATGCCGGATATGTGCATAGGTGCAGGAACCGTAATATCCAAACAACTTGCTGAGGAGGTAGTTGAGGCAGGTGCGAAGTACATAATCGCTCCGGATACCAACCCGGAAGTGATTAAGTACTGCGTTGCAAAGGACATAGCGGTCATGCCCGGGGCAGCAACGGCAACCGAGGTATTATCAGCCGTCAGGTACGGGGCGAAGATGATAAAGATATTCCCCGCTGCGTGTATAGGTATAGATTACATAAAACAACTAAAGGGCCCGATCGATAATGTCGATTTCTTAGCTGTAGGCGGTGTGCGGGTAAACAACATAAAAGACTTCGTCGCAGCCGGGTGCGTAGGGATCGGAATCGGCGGATCGGTCATTAAAAAAGAGGCTGTAGAAAACGCCGACTGGCAGTCGATAACAAATGAAATAGCAAAATACGTTAACATAATACGTAATTGAAAGGGGTTTAAAATGAGAACATTTCTATTAGTAGCGATCACAGCAGTTCTGCTGGTACCGGGAATGGTATTTGCCGAAGGTCAAACTATCATCGTGGAGAGTGTAGATCAGATGCGCGAAAAGATGGAACTGCGCGAAATGGAGCTTGAACTTGAAGCACGGGATATGGAACTTGATTTTGAAAGGCAGCGCAGAGAGCTTGAACTTGAAGCGCGGGATATGGAACTTGATTTTGAAAGACAGCGCAGAGAGCTGGAACTTGCTAAGATGCGCGGGCAGATAGAAGCCCATAACAAGGCCCAGCAAATGGATTGGCATAAAAAGGCGCAGATGAAAGAGAAGTTCGCACAGGGTATGGACAAGCATCATGGTGGAAAGAAGGGGTGCGGCGTCTTTATTCTTATCGCTATTGTGGTTAATGTTCTGCTGGCAGTGTGGACGTATAAGGACATCCGCGAAAAGACAAACTCCTCCGGAATCTGGATCGTTGTTGTACTGCTGACGGGTTTGTTCGGAGCGATAGTCTACGCGATAGTACGTCTAGGCGACCTCAAACAACCACAAAACACATAACAGAAAATTGACATCTATATAAAGGCTCGGTTTTAAACCCGGGCCTTTTTTGTGCGCATAATTGGGTTTGTTTTTTTTGGCGATTTTCGGTTATCTTCTTAATTCATTGTTATTGTTTGGCTTACGGCGATTTAGCGATTATTAAATTGGGTTTGTTTTGCATAATTAACCTTTTGGCTTCGAGCTCCAATACTTACGATTTACTCAATTTTTACCGCATAGAACGCTGCCGCCGTCGCCAAGGCTATGGCGGGCCAAGGAGGCTGTAGAGGGGTATTAAGAGTCTGGCTATTTAGTTTTCAAAGATCATATTCAGTTTTCAGGAATGTGCATTGATATGTATACGTCCGTCCTCTATTATATTATACACTATATAAGTAACAAGTCAAGTGAGTTTTGTAAAAATATAACAAAAAAGATAAAAAAGTTATGGTTGGAAGTTCGAGAGGGAACCGCAGATATTACCGCCCTAAGGGCGTATATCAGGGCTAGATCCCCCATTGTAACGAAACTGCACCTGGTGCAGTTTCGTTACAATGGGGGATTTGTGGGTTGTAAGTGCTTTATACAGTTACTTTATGCTTGAAGCGTAACAAAATTCACCCCAATTCTATGCAACTGAAAGAGCTAATGAAAGACGTCCGTATGTAGTGGCGGAGTTTTCTCCGATTCACCGCGACCAAGATGAAAATGATGGTTGTGATATTTTAGCGCGAAGGCGCAAAGGGCAGATGCTTTGCATCTGAGATAGTAGGTTTTAGATATTAGATATTAGCTGTGGAGCCGCTTCGCGGGACTATTTTTAAAGAGAGAAAAGATAAAAGCAGCTTTTTAGACAGGATAACAGGATGAAAATCGGGGGTTAAAAAAGAATAGAAGATAAAAGCTTTTTAAATAGGATCAACAGGAAAAAGGCTGGATTAACAAGGATGGTTTGCCCGCTGGGGCGCTGGGAAAAGAAAAAAGCAATATTCACCACGAAGTCCGCGAAGATCACGAAGAAAACATAAAATTAATCGCGCGAAGGCGCAAAGAAAAGAAAGGAAAAAGGGGGAAAGAAAAGAAACCGCCATTCGACTGCGCTCATGGCAGGCGGATACCTAGGGCATAAATGACGCGGATTACGCGGATTTTTTAAAAAGATAAAAGTGCTTGCTAAAGTTGTGTATCTGGAATAGTGTTAGTACTGATTAGAAAGTGGAGATGGGAGTCAAAAAAGGGGTCTGACCTGCTCTGTAGAAAAGCTATAAATACCTGGGGCATGAATTGCCCTATTGTAACGAAACGACTCCCGGTACCTTTAATTGCGCCCTTTTAAAATCTACTCTAACCACTCACTACAAAACTCTACTAAGTCATACATATCTACATACCCATCAGGTATTCCAAACTCTCCTGTTATATCTCCTACATACTGACCCTGAGCAGGATTTTGCCAGTCCAAGGCAAGTAGTGCAAAGTCTTCTAAATTGATATCTCCATTGTCAGATAGGTCAGCAAGAAGACGAGTGCCTATTGTGAGGATGCCTTCTCCGTAGGGAGTATTAACATTGTAACTGCCTGCTGGTAAATTTATCAAAGAAACGACTCCACTATTTTGAGCAATTGCTTTTCTTACATCAACTACTTGACCATAGGGAAGTAGGGAAGATTGGAATAGGATTGGTTTGTTTTCAAAAAGATAACTTGGATAATTTGGAAAACTGAATTGAAGTTGATTAGGGGTGTCTGAACTTAAAGTCCCATTATAGACTAATTTAACCAAAAAATCAGAAGTACTAGTAGGTAAACGATAATCACTTGAAAGTTGATGTGTTCCAATATCTGAATATAAACTTGGCTCTCCACTCATGGGATTTAGCCATGAAGCATCCCATATATCATATCCATCAGAAATAGCAGAATTATCATAGTGAGTAATTGAAATTAATGGGTGGCTAGAACCTATGTTATTTTCTATCGATAACTGCCCCTCATTACTTACTGGGTCAGCTTCAGCAACTCCCCCAACCACTCCAACTAACACTATTATTAAAACTACTTTTCTCATATCTCCCTTTCTCCCTACTCTAACCACTTCCTTACAAACTCTACCAAATCCCACATATCTACTGTCCCATCAGGAATACCATTCTCCCCTGTTATATCTCCTACATACTGTCCCTGTGGTTTTTGCCAGTCCTGAGCAAGTAGTGAGAAATCTAATAAGTCAATTTCTCCATTGTCAGATAGGTCTGCAAGGAGACAAGTTCCTATTTCAAGAACTCCTGTTCCATATATTCCAGATGAGCCAGCAGGAACATCAATTAAAGGTAAATCTCCAGAGTTTTGAGCAATCACTTTTCTTATATCTACGACTTGTCCATAGGGTAATCTGTCTGATTCAAAAGTTATTGGTTGGTTACCGAACATATAGTCTGGACCAAATTGAAAACTAAAATGTAGTCTGCTTGTTTTAGTTTCAGTAGTAGGGTCATTCTGAAGTAACCTAATTAAAAAGGATTCATTATTATCTTTAGGTCTTTGATCATACTGATTATCTGTTCCACCAAAATAAGATGAAATAGTGTGTTCTTGACCAGAAGGAGGAAAAATACTGGACAATATTTTATTATAAACATCAGAAAAACGAACAACCCTTATTGGATTATCTACAGCTCCTTGTGCATTTAAAAAACTCTGAATATCTATTGCTCCTTCATTAGGATCAGAAGCATTAGCAATTCCCCCAACCACTCCAACTAACACTATTATTAAAACTATTTTTCTCATTCCCCTTCTCCCTACTCTAACCACTGACTACAAAACTCTACTAAATCATATATATCTACTACTCCATCAGGTATGCCATATTCTCCTGTTATATCTCCTACATACTGTCCTTGTGGTTTCTGCCAGTCCTGAGCAAGTAGTGAAAAATCTAATAAGTCTATTTCTCCATTGTCAGATAGATCTGCAAGGAGACGAGTTCCTATAGTTAAGATGCCTGTTCCATATTCTCCTGATGTTCCAGCAGGAGCATCGACTAAAGATAATACTCCCCCATTCTGATCGATTACTTTTCTGATATCTACAACAGAGCCGTAAGGAAGTCTTGCTGATGAAAAGGTTATTTCTTTGTCTCCGAACATATAATCTGGGTCATACGGAAAACTAAATTGCAATCTACTTGTTTTATTTTCAGTAATTGTTCCATTATAAATTAATCTAATATCAAAAGGTTCTTTATTGTCAGCAGGTCTCTGGTCATATTGATTATCTTGTCCTGAAAAAAAGGAGGTGACATTATGCATTCCAGAGAGAATTGGGCTTGAAGGTATGGTGTTGTAAAAATCAGAATAACGAGCACCCCTTGCTGTATTTTCACTTGCTTGTGCATTTAAAAAACTTTGAATATCTAATGCTCCTTCATTAGGATCAGAAGCATTAGCAATTCCCCCAACCACTCCAACTAACACTATACAGAGTTTTGATATTATATAGATATGACGACTATGCAGAACTCTCCTCTTCATTTCCTTCTCCCGTTTTGTTATGAAGATTATTGAATGGTTTCTCTCTCCTATGCTCAAGTTTGAGCAAACCATTGACTATTATTCTACACACATATTACCCATTTTGTCAATCCTAATCTTGAGAGAAATTCCCTATTTCTGCCTTATAAACAAATAACTAATATTCTTGGGGGAAAGAATAAACTAAAAGAAGTAAAAACTAAATACTGTCATGCTGCTTACTATGCTTGCTGGGTGGAACAACAGAGAACAGCAGCACATGATCGAGTATCTTAAAGAAGAAAACAGCATCTTTCTAAACTGTCATAGAGCCATTCGGCACTTCGACAAGCTCAGGGTGACAAGGTGGGGAGCAAGTTTAATTGTGGGAATGTAGATTCCCGCCTTCGCGGGAATGACAAAGTGGGACACCTATAACCGCATGGGCAAAAATTTGCCCATCCTACCTAATGGCAAATTCTTCGTGCGGTTATGGCGGCGATCAGATAAAGTAATAGTGCAGTTGCGGTGACGGCATTGAAACCGAAGAGAATCGCAGCGGTGGTGCCGAGGACGGCGGCAGCGACCGATGCAAAGCCGTTAATGGCCCAGGCCCAAGGAACCAGCGGGCTGTTACGCTCATTGACCTGGGATAGACCGGTTGGGAAGGGGAAGCCCATAAAAAATGCCAGCGGCCCACAGATACAAACACCTGCAACGATCCTTAACATTAATGACAAGCCCAGGAAAAAATCAAAGCAGTAGTGGAACAGAAGCATGTCTGCAACGCCTATTACGAGAACCATCGCTATCGAGCCTGAGATGCGTTTGTAAGGTGAATGGAAAATACGAACCGAGCTTAACGAGCCCAGCCCGGAAAAGACCAAAAAGACTAACAGTGTGATCGCAATGCCATAAACAGGGACGCCGATGAGGAGGGTCATTTTTTGAATGTACCCCATCTCCAGAAACATGTATGACAGCCCCAATAAAAGGAAGTATGCAAACGTCGGCACACGATTTTTAGATGCAGTTTTTAGCGGTTTGGATATAGCAAGCGGCAAAACGATAAGCAATGTGCTTATGACCACAGCCTGGATACCGGTTGCGGCTAAAATGAAAAATCCCCATTCGGAATACGGCAGCCATCTGTCGGGCATCGATCTTATTAGCGTTTTTATGGTTTTTAGTTTTAGAAAATCAAAAAAGTACGGGCGGTTGTCGGTGGCCGGGCGGATGTTGTAAGGATAGTCGTTGTAAAAGTCTTCGGCGCTATCGCTTAGGATTTCCTTTGCGGCGTTGTGATAAAAGGGTTGGCTGAGCTTGTGGCGGGTGTTTACTTCGTTTTCTGTAAGCCCGGTCAGGTGGACAATATCGAATCGGCGATCTTTGCAGAATTGGCGCGTGGCAGTTACCTGGTCGGCGCTAAAAGGTGTCGGCCCTGCAACGATCGTGGCTGTTGCCCAACTGCGTATAACGATAATATTGTTTTCCGGCTTAGCTACACCCAGAGCGAGAAGAGCCTCGTTTACCGTTGCGATCATTTTCAAGTTGTCTCGCGGGGGCATCTTCAGGCCGCGGGTGATGCAGAGCAGGCCGTGGTCGGTGAGTTTGTCGAGAGCTTTGGTTATTGCTTCTATTGTGTAGAGATGTGTTTCGTTCAATGCATACAAACCGACCGGCCCGGAGCCGAAGGAACCGCCGGCGGGAAACTGAATGATATCGAACCTGGCGGTTGTGTTTTGCAGAAAGGTTCGCGGCTGTATGCTCGCTGTTTGCACCCTGGGATGGTTATATATGTCGGAGACAAAACGGCTGTGCTCGCCTTTTAGCAGGTCAAGGAGTTTGCGATCGGGTTCGACGGCGGTGATGGCGGCGGCTTGTTCGAAGAGTGCCTGTGCGATGTCGCTGCCACCGGCTGAGCCTATGATGCAGACGCTGGGTTGGTGCAAGAGGTGATAGGGCAATGCGGAAGTGATGTAGTCATAGCATTGCAGGTCGGCGAGCGAATTAAAACGGTTAAGTATCGATGAACTGTCAGCGTCGATCAGTAAAAGGTTTTGTTCGGGTATCGGCCCGGTGTAACCGATGCTAAGGCCGGGGACGAAACGTATGGCCGAGGCCTGGATGATGTCCAGACGGCTGACAGGGCTGTAAGTTGTCGTTATGGTTTGAGAATCGGGTAAGCTGGTATAAAAGACCAGCGACTTGTTTTCGGATACCCTGATAGAAAGCTTTAGAAGCCTTTCATTTGTGAAAACAGCAAACACGATCAGCCCCAAAAGACAGGTCAAGACGATAGTTTTTACGGACATTCTGCAGGCGCAGATGACTGCTGCAGCTAAGGCTAAACCGCTAATTACCAGAAGAAGCTTTTCGGGACTGATACCGTACATCAAGAGCACCAGCCCGATCGAGCCTAATCCGGAGCCTGCCATGTTAAAAAAGTAAAGCTTGTGCGATATTTTAGTGTGTGCGGTGAACAACAGGCATACGCATGCACCACCAAAAAAAAACGGTATAAAGAAAAGCAGGTAGTATCCCAGCAGATAGAATAATTGCCTGATGTCCCATACGAGTTGTAACTGGTTGAAGGGGATCATTTGGGCCAGCCAAAATGACAGCGGGGCGGTAAGCATAAGACAGAGACAGCAGAGCCATGCTGATATTTGCCAGTGTTTACGCAAAGTGTTCTGGGTGAGAGTGACGACAGTTCCGCTGCATCCGAATCCGAGCAGTGCTGTGCTTATTATCAGGTATGCGAAATGATGCCAATGTCCGATAGCAAGGGTCCGCATCAGGACCAGTTCGAGGCCCAGTACCGCAGCGGAGATCAGGGTTATGACAATGGATATTGAGATCATCGTTTTCGATATCCTGTTATTTGGTTTCCATTACTCTGCCTGTCATGGGTACGAATCTGACACCGAAGAGCTGCTTGCTAAATATCTCGCCTTTTTTATTTTTATTTATTAAGACAAGGCTTTGAAATCCATAAGGGCTTCCTAATGGCAGGATCATGATCCCGCCCGGTTTTAGCTGTTCGATCAATGGCGGGGGAACAAGGCCAGCGGCGGCTGTTATGATTATCGCATCGAATGGAGCTTCTTGCGGCCAGCCATAATATCCGTCGCCGGCCTGTGCAAAAACATTGTTAAACCCAAGTTCCTTAAGGCGTTGTTTTGCAGCCTGTGCCAGCGGCTGGACGATCTCGATGGTGTAAACTTCTTTTGCGATCTCGGCGCAGACAGCAGCCTGATAGCCCGAGCCGGTTCCTATCTCGAGAACTTTGAAGTTCTCTTCCAGTTCCAATGCCTCGGTCATGTAGCCGACGATATACGGCTGGCTGATGGTTTGCGAATATCCGATCGGTAACGGATGGTCGCGGTATGCCTGACGCTGATCGCGCTTGCGAACGAATGCATGGCGCGGAACAGTTCTAAGTGCGGTTAATACATTCGGATCGGTAACTCCTCGCTGGTATATCTGTTTTTGCACCATTTCGTGCCTTTGCTCGCCTCTTTCTGTAAAGGCAACATGGTCGTGTTGCGGCGGTGAGGTTTTTGGCGAGCTGTCAATATTCGAGTTTGCCATGACGGTGCTACCGATCGCAGCTAATTTAAGGCTGTTCCGGTCGGTAAAAACAAACTTGTAAAGGATCAGGAAAATGATCAACAGATATATGAACGTAAGGATTATTTTAAGGTATATATCAGAGTGATGCCGGTCAAAGGAGTTCAAACGTTTTAGGTGCATTTGCAAACCCTTTCAATTTCTGCTCCGAATCGCGATCTGCTAATGCCGTTAGAATAGCAAAAGTCAGGCCGTACTGCTAGTATATTCGGAATAATATAGCAGTCAACTTGAAAGGAAAATCGGAGTGTGTTTCCACGTATTTAGCAGAGTGTGCAGACGGTTATTTCGGGAGGGGCGTTTAGACGTGCTCTTCCCATTCTTCCGAGACCGCGGTTTACGTATAGCTTTTTGCCCTTAACATGGTAGAGCCCCGCGTGGTAGTCTCTTTGTTTGGTCATTCCTGTCCATCGTTTGTGTTCCTTGTGCACGCCGTGTGTGTGTCCGCTCATTACGGCATCGGTCTGGTACTCATGCAAATAATCCAGCCCTTCGGGGTTGTGCAACAGCGTTATCACAGGCATACCTGCGGGAACGTTCTTATAGGCTTTATGAGGCTTGAAGTCCTTTGCCCACAAGTCGCCTAAGCCAACCATCCACAGGTCCGCACCGTCGATGTGCAGGGGCATCGCGTCGTTCCTTAGAACATTAATGCCGTGGTGCTCCATTTTCTCGATCATCTTGTGCATGCGATGCTTGTGGGTTTTTTTGAAGGGTCCGCCCAGGCCGTAGTCGTGGTTTCCGAGGCATGCATAGGCGCCGTGCTTGTGCTCTAGCTTGCTGATGATATCGACCGCTTTTTTGCGATATTTACCCTTTAAGTCGTGGGTTATATAATCTCCGGTCAGTAATATAATATCAGGGTCCAGCGAGTTTACACGTTTGATGCAGTTTTGCAGGTATTTTTGGGTAACTGTCCTAGAGCAATGCAGGTCGCTAAGATGGACGATCCTTTTGCCCTTGAACTGTTCGGGGAGATCCTTGATCTTCAGGTCGATCTCATTGACTTCGATCCATTCGGGATGGTGATCCTTCTTACCGACGGCCCACGATGTACAAAAACCCATCGAGCCTAAGGCCTTGCCGCCTAGATGTCGCGATCTGTGGTACACGGGACGTTTCCTTAATCTCTTCATATTACACTCATGGTTTACGGTTCAAAACACTGAAGTCCGTCCCAGACTATTTCAAGGTCACACGCCTTCTACTTAAAGTGTAATATATAATTACGCCGAAGAGTCTTTTTTAAAGCCCAAAATCCTTACTTTAACTGTACGGTTCATACAACGGCTGGTTCGCCTAAACCGGTATTTATTCGTCGGTTAGTCAGAAAGCTCTAGTGTTTCATCGGTCCTTCGTGTAGAATAGCGTTAGAATCAGGGCATTTTTAAGGGGCAAAAAAAAATGGTACTAACCTGGGCAAATCAGATCACAATACTTCGCATTCTGCTTATCGCACCTTTCGTCATCTGCATGCTTAAAAGCAATGAGTCCGATGTCGGTTTTGCGTATCGATATGCCGCGCTTGGCATATTCCTGATTATGTGCATTTCCGATGCGTTGGACGGGTATATGGCGCGTGTTAAAAAGCAGGTGACCAAGCTTGGATCGTTTCTCGATCCGCTGGCAGATAAGCTGCTGATGACGTGTGCGTGCATCCTGCTTGCGACGACGAAAACGGCGGTAAAGGGTTTTGAGCTGCCGTCGCCTGTTGTTGTGCTGATAATCGGCAAGGACCTGTTCCTGATGACGGGTTTTATTACGCTTTTTCTGTTTACTTCTGACGTCAGGATCGTACCTGTGGTGATGGGGAAGACGTCGACATTTTTGCAACTGGCGATGGTCCTTAGCACGCTTATCGCTCCTGAAGTATCTAATTATCTCGGCTGGTGGATATATTTGGTGAAAATATTGTGGGTTTTGACAGCCACAGCGGCGATTTTGTCAACTCTTATTTACATTCGGCATGGAAAACGGTATATTGAGTCGTTTGACAGCAACAGTGAAACAGAAAGCTGACGGAGCGGCAAAAAGGAAATTACAAGCAATATGGTAGAATTTAGCGAAATACCGGAGATACTGGAAGAGCTCAAGCAGGGCAGGCTGATCGTTCTTGTCGACGACGAGGACCGTGAGAACGAGGGGGACCTTGTTTGCGCCGCTGAATATGCAACCCCCGAACTGATCAACTTTATGGCAACGCACGGCAGGGGTCTTATCTGCGTTCCGCTGACCGAGGAAAGGTGCGATTCACTTGGTCTGCACGCGCAGTCACCTGCCAACACCGCTCAGCTTGGTACTGCGTTTACGGTTAGCGTTGACGCACGCAAGGGGACGACAACCGGCATAAGTGCCGCCGACAGATCGCATACTATCAAGTTGGTGGCCCGGGACGATACGATCGCAGCCGATCTTGCTCGTCCCGGACATATCTTTCCGCTTCGCGCTCGCAACGGCGGCGTGCTCGTACGGGCAGGACAAACCGAAGGCGCTGTCGATCTTATGCGGCTGGCTGGGCTAAAGACTGCGGGCGTTATCTGCGAGATCATTAACGATGACGGTACGATGTCACGCGTTCCTGAACTCTTGAAGTATTGCAAAAAATACGACCTTAAAATAGCCTCTATCGCGAAGCTGATCGAGTATCGCCTTCAGAATGAAAGCCACATCAAACGCATCCAGTCGATAAATCTGCCGACGGACTATGGCGAGTTTAAGCTGATCGGTTATGAGAACACCGGACATGCCGAACCGCATCTCGCTCTGTGCAAAGGGGGGGTTGGTGAGCTTGACGAAAACGGAAATGTGATCGAACACGATGACGCGGTCCTGATACGCGTTCACTCCGAGTGCCTGACCGGTGACCTGTTCCATTCTCAGCGTTGCGAGTGCGGCTTCCAGATGATCACCGCGATGCAGCTGATCGAGGAAGTGGGCAAAGGCGCCCTTATCTACCTCCGGCAGGAAGGTCGCGGTATCGGGCTTGCGAATAAACTGCATGCGTATAAACTTCAGGAACAGGGGCTTGATACGGTCGATGCGAATCTTGAGCTTGGTTTTTCTGTGGATAAACGGGACTATGGGATAGGTGCCCAGATATGCCGTGACCTTGGGCTCAAAAATGTGCGGATACTGACTAATAATCCTAAGAAGATCAGCCGGCTTGAGGTCTACGGGATAAAGATATCCGAGCAGATACCGCTACGAGCGGATCCGTCAGAACACAATATTGACTATCTTCGGACGAAAAAACGCCGCCTTGGGCATATGCTTGACGAGGACCTTTAAACGTGATTCGTGATTCGTGACTCGTGATTCGTGGTTCGTGGTTCGTGATTCGTGATTCGAAAATTAATTAAAGGAACCGGGATTCTTTATGGTAAAATGGGGGTCTTGGTAGTTCATGTATATATTCTCGGCCTTCCTTTTTTTCTTATTGTTGCCTCTAGATTTAATTCATTTGCAGTTTTTATTGTCCATTCCTGGTCTCCGTAAGGGGACCCTCTTTTTATACAATTTGCCAGTTGGGCATCGTCTTTTTCCGGTAGTGCAGCGTTAACTATTGTCGGCCAGCCTTGCGGTATTGGAAGTGGTCCGTGGTTCAGGTCGAAGGGCCTTGTGGCGTTTAGTCTTTGGGCGAAGCTGGACCATTGCCAGTCGTCTGCAGTCTTGGCGATGCCAGCTCGAACCGGATTGGCCTCGATATACCGCATGGTTTTGAGGTAATGATGGTTGTGCTGGATCGGGAAGCTTTTGTATCGGCCTTGGTATATGTGGCCTATGCCTGTGGTTCCGTGGGCTGCGTGCCACCGCCTGGCATGATCCAGTGCATGAAATCAGAGAGAGTGTTGTCAGCGGCTGGCCAAAGGAGCATGTGCCAGTGGTTTGACATAATGCAATATCCGCACAGACGCATGGAAAACCGCTCAATGCCCTCGGCGAGGATGTTTTCAAAAGCGATGAAGTCGAGGTCCTTTTTGAATATTCTGAGTTTGCCGTTGGCACGGTTGAGAACGTGGTACGCGATGCCTCCTTTGGTTATGCGTTTTTTCTTCGCCATTAAAGCATGATAAAGCTCGTCTTATACGAAGTCAAAACAATAATTACAAAGACCCTGACTGCAAATCGCCCATTTTACCATAAAGAATCCCGGTTCCTTTTAATTCCTCGGTTCCTTTTAATTCCTGACCGGTTCCTTTTAATTCCTGACCGCAAATCGCCCATTTTACCATAAAGAATCCCGGTTCCTTTTAATTGTGTGTGTATCGTATTCTTTGAACACTTATCCTTTCTTTTGCCGATAAATAAGATATGAGACGTTTTTCGATGTACATTTTGGTTTCTTTGGCGGTATGTTCTGTCGGGTGTGAGCCCGAGACGGTTCGGCCGGTGACAAGTTCAATTTCCAGACTATACACTGGGTATTCGGCATCGCAAATCAGCATCATGGGGCTGACCGAGATCGTCTGGGGCGGCGACGAAATGATACCGGCAGAGCTTACGGTCTATCTCGATCTTCTGGACAGCTCCGGATCGAGAATCAAGTCGCCCGGAGTATTTCGGATGGAACTCTATACGTATGTCCCGCGATCGTCACTGCCTATGGGCAAGCGTATCACCGCCTGGGACGATCAAAACCTGCATCTGTTCGTCGATAACAACGAGCCTTGGCAGGACCATTTGCGGGCGTATAAGTTCGATCTGCAACTGAACTTTTTTCCGCAAAAGGGCCAAACCTATATCCTTCAGGCAACATGCATAACCCCGTCAGGCAGGCACCTGATCGACACAAGCCGGATAACTTATATGAAGTAAACAGCCCGGATTTGGCTGAATATTGTTGATTTTCTGACTTTTTTCTGCGATTATGTTACGCTTATTGGAACTTTTCGGCTTATTGGCGATCAAATAAAGGGTGTAATATTGCAGGAACAGACGAATATAAAGATAGATGACCAGTTTCTGGTAGCTCAGGCCCAGGAGGGTGATTCCGCTGCGCTTGCCAAGCTGATATTGCGGTACCAGGACAGGATATTCAATACTATCCTGAAAATATGTGGAAATTATCAAGATGCAGCGGAACTAACCCAGGAAACATTTGTCAAATTAATAGAGAAGGTTGGAACCTTTAAGGGTCAAAGCTCTTTTTATACGTGGCTGTTTCGTATTGCGGTTAACCTGACGTTGAACTATTGTAAGCGGCGGGGTAAGGTCAAATATATATCGCTCGATAAGTTAGTTGGGTCCGAGGGGAAGTCCGGAAAGAAAGAGCTTGTCAGTTTTCTACAGGACAAAAGTATGTGCGATCCTGCCGAACTGACCGAGAAAAAAGAAATTGAAGAGATACTTCTTGGCGCCCTTGCGAGGCTCGACGATAAGTACCGAACGATAATCGTCCTGCGTGACATCGAAGATATGAGCTATGAACAAATAGCCGAAGCACTTGACATTGAAGTGGGTACGGTCAAGAGCAGGCTGAGCCGTTCACGTATGAGATTGCGAAGGATCATGGAAAAGATATTGAAATAAGTATTTTGCTTATTGTAAATATATATGAGGTTTTATTATGGCACATATGAATAAATTCGATATTGAAGGGCTTATCAGCGGGTATCTTGACGACAGGCTTTCAAAACGCCAGCATACAGAGGTTGAAAGGCTCCTCCAGCACGACACAATATTTGCTCAGAAGCTTGCACGGATCGAAAAGCAAAGAGAACTGCTGAGATCTATGCCAAAGGTCGCGGCGCCTGACGATATGTTCGACGACATCAAGCATTTTCTCGATCGAAAGCATTACACCGAACAGATCAGAGAAAACGCCAATGCAGGTTCGCGTCATCTTTTTTGGCGAAAGGTTTTGACATCTGCTGCGATGTTCGCCCTTGTCGGTCTGCTGGGTGTGATAGTCTACAATATCTTAGTGCCGGTATCTCCGAGCAAGACAGAAAAAGTTGCAAATGTACCATCCTATATCCGCCCGACACCGGTTGCGGCAAGCGCCGCAGAAACCACAGAACTTGCGGCTGGGGAATTGCCCGGAGCATACCCTATAAACGCTTCGCTTAGACTTAGAACCAACGACATTACCGCAATTAACAGCTTTATTGAAAAAGCGATCTACAACAATGGTTTGCTTGACTATACGATCCCGCACAGGCAAACAGAACGAAGCACATATCAGTTAACATGCTCTGCCGAGAGTGTTGTTGCGTTTTTGTCAGACATCGATGTCGCTTTTAGTCGATGCGATGATGCAGAGCTTACGGTTTTCGGAAAGGATATAACTTCTAACGTTGTTATCAAAGACGTAAGTGCCGGTGAGATCGCTGCGTTTTACCGTAACGATCCAAGCAGCGATCACTTGCAGTTCGCAAAGAGGATCGCAGGTTTTAAAGAGATCGTAAAGCACATGCCGGCAGGCGGGGTAACGGCCTCGGTTCTGCTTGATAGTGAGGGCATGTTTGGCGATATTGCAGTGGTAAAACCGGTTCTGACATCCGACAGCGGACAGGATATAATGCGGCAACTTTACCAGGAAGATCATAGCAGTGACGTAAACCTTATGGTTATCGTTACGAGGCCTTGACGCCAATGAAAGGGATTTTAGATGCTCGAAGCTAAGGACTGCTGCCTGGTCATTGTCGACATACAGGGAAAACTTGCCGAGTTGATGGTCGATAAGGATACGCTTTTTAAAAATACCGAAGTTCTGATACAAACAGCCAAGGCCCTGGAGATCCCGATCCTCTGGTGTCAGCAGGTTCCAAAAGCTCTCGGTGAAACAGTCGATAGCTTACGCTCGCTTTTATGCGACGATGACCCGATAGACAAGCATACCTTTAGCTGCTGCGACGATGAGCAATTTGACAACAAACTAAACGCGATCAAACCGAAACAAGCGATCCTTTGCGGTATCGAATCGCACATTTGTGTTTATCAAACAGCTATCGATCTGCTCGAAAAAGGTATAGAGGTAAACGTGATCGCCGATGCGATATCGTCTCGCACAAAGGCTAACAAAAAGGTTGCCCTTAAAAGAATGACAGCCGAAGGAGCAAAGCTTTCCAGCACAGAAATGTGCGTTTTTGAACTGCTAAAAAACGCAAAACACCCAAAGTTCAAAGAACTTGCAAAACTTATAAAGTAACAAAAACACAGCAGGGTTGATAAAACCGATCTGCGCTATTTAATATATCCAAGAGAACGAAGTTTTTCGAGTTGTTTCTGGTCCGTCTCAAAAGTAGATCGCGAAAATTTCCGTTTCAGCTGATCGGTCCATTCGCTAAGATCGTTTCTAAGTTTTTGAGCGATCTCAGGGTAAATCTTGTAAAGATCATTTTTCTCAGCAGGATCCTTTATAACATCAAAGAGTTCATATTTAGCGACTTTTTCTTTAGACATTATCATGTGCCATTTGTCAACGATGATCGAGAATCTGTGTGGAGAATCATAGTTAGGTGCTTCCGCCTGGCCAAAGACCGGCCTTTGAGTTATATGTGAACCTAACAGCCCGCCCAGCAGTGAATGTCCTTCGTTAAATGACGGCTTTTCGATCCCAAGCAATTCCAGGATCGTCGGCATCAGATCGATCGTACTGACGGGGACGTCATGAACTGTTGCACCTTCAGCGCCGGCTGCTTTTGGCAGGCGGATTATCAATGGGATATTGATCTGGTGATTATACAGAAACTCACTATGGTCAAAAAAGTAATCAAGTTCGGCAAGATCGTCCAATGATTCGCCGTGATCCGAAACCAAAAATATCATAGTATCATCTTCGAGTCCTGACCTTTTAAGCTCAGCGATCAAATGTCCTACCGCCCAGTCTGCAGATGCGATCTCAGCATCGTAAGCATTAATATCCTCCTGGATCGCCTTTGGGGTAAGAATGCCTTTCTTTTTCACAAATCCACGTCCAACAGGGTGCCTTCGGTCCGTGACGGCGAACTTCTTCTTAAAGTGAGCGATAGGATCGTACATGGTATGAGGATCGAAAAAATGAGCGAACATGAAAAAAGGTTTTTCTGATTTGTATTCTCGCAACCATCTCAACGCAAACGGGAGTGGTTGGTCTGCATGACCTTCTCGTGTTACTACAGTATCAAAACCCTGTGTAAAACCGTATCGCCGACCAAGAACGAAGTAATTGACAAAAGCGGCGGTGGAGTAACCGTGTTCCTTAAGTATCTCCGGCAAAGTCGTCCTGTCGTGACCGACATAGTGCCCATTTCGTGTAACCGCCAGTTGCGTAGGATACATAGAAGTGAACATCGAAAGGTGTGACGGCAGCGTCGTTGGGATCGTGGTGTATGCTCTTTTAAAAAGATGAGCACCGCTAGCCAGCAAATCAATGTGTGGCGAGGTAGGTTTCGTATATCCGTAACAGGAAAGATGATCCGCACGTAAGGTGTCGATGGATATAAAAAGGATGTTAGGTCTCATCGTAGGGAGTTTTTTCCGGCATCCGTTTATCCACACGGCACTTGATAGACCTGTCGCCAAAGTACCGTACAAACCGGCCTTGAGGATGTCTCTTCGTGATAGTTTTGTTGATTTTTTAGCTTCTGACATATTACTAACCGGTTTTGGACGGTTCCATTGAGAAGATCACGAATTAGCAAACACCAAGTGTAGCTTATATTCTACAAAAAGTCAAGAGGATAACGATTGCCGGGCCTTTCTGCCCCAAATATCGGGATTTTAGTAAATTCGCAGTAAATCTTAGAATGTGCTTGCAATATCAATGCGAATTATGTATTGTATCGACAAGCAAAAAAATTTTGCGCTGATATAGACGAAAAATGTAATAAATGGGATTGTTATAACGGATTATGACATGACGATGATAAAACGGTTCAGCAGGAGAAAATCTGTTGGGGCGTTTTTTTTTATAATTTTTGAGCAAGTGACACAATAAGGACCATTTGATGCCAAAACGAACAGACATCGAGACAATTCTGATAATCGGATCCGGACCCATCGTCATCGGTCAGGGCTGTGAGTTTGACTATTCCGGGGCCCAGGCTTGCAAGGCGCTTATGAAAGAGGGTTTCAAGGTTGTTCTGATCAATAGCAACCCGGCGACGATCATGACCGACCCGGAACTTGCAGACAAGACCTATATTGAGCCGATCACCCCGGAAATGGTCGAAAAGATCATCCTCAAAGAAAAGCCGGACTCGCTGCTGCCTACTCTTGGCGGGCAGACCGGGCTAAACACCGCAGTAGCGCTTGCCGAAAGCGGCTTTCTCGATAAGCATAATGTAAAGCTGCTCGGAGCGGACCTGGTGTCGATCAAAAAAGCCGAAGAGCGTGACCTCTTTAAGCAGACGATCGAAGAGATCGGTCTTGATGTTCCGAAAAGCGGATACGCCCACACGTGGGAAGAGGCACTGGAAACGGTAAAAGAAATTGGTTTCCCTGTGATCATCCGTCCGTCCTACACGTTAGGCGGAATGGGCGGAAACGTCGCATACAACATGCAGGAGTTCGACGAGTTCATCCACTGGGGCCTGAGCCTTAGCCCGACTACACAGGTCCTCGTCGAAGAGTCCGTTGTCGGGTGGAAGGAATATGAGCTTGAGGTAATGCGGGACAGCGCCGACAACGTCGTGATCGTTTGCTCGATCGAAAACCTTGACCCGATGGGCGTACACACCGGCGACAGCATAACGGTAGCACCGGCCCAGACGCTGAGCGACAAAGAATATCAGATCATGCGCGACGCATCGCTAAAGATCATCCGAGCCATCGGCGTAGAGACCGGCGGATCGAACATCCAGTTTTCCGTCAATCCCGTCAACGGTAAGCTCTATGTAATCGAGATGAACCCGCGTGTTTCCAGAAGCTCGGCACTTGCATCAAAGGCGACAGGTTTCCCCATTGCAAAGATCGCTTCGCTTTTGGCAGTCGGTTACACACTCGACGAAATAACCAACGACATCACACAAAAAACCACTGCCTGCTTTGAGCCGACGATCGACTATTGCGTTACAAAGTGGCCCCGGTTCACATTTGAAAAATTCCCTAAGACAAACCCAGAGCTTAGCGTCCAGATGAAAAGCGTCGGCGAAGCGATGGCGATAGGGCGCACGTTCAAAGAGTCCTTCCAGAAAGCGATACGCTCGCTGGAGATCGGACGATATTCGCTAAGCGAAAAATACATCGACGATGTTGACGATGAGCAGCTAAAAGAAAAACTGAGCCGTTTCGGCTGGGACAAGCTCTGGTATGTCGCAGAGGCAATGCGGCGGAAGTGGAGCATCGAGCAGATATTCGAGCTTACGATGATAGACCGCTGGTTCCTGAACAACATCAAGGATATAATAACCTTAGAAGCTGAGATAAAGACAACATCCCTCGGTAAGATCGATGCCGATATGATGCGAAAGATCAAGTCATACGGCTTTAGCGATAATTACCTTGCCGAAATATTCGGAACCGATCAGATGACGATCCGCGCCAAACGCAAGGAGCTTGAGGTTACCGCTGTTTACAAACGCGTTGATACCTGCGGTGCAGAGTTCGAGGCGATGACCCCGTACATGTATTCTACATTCGAAGAAGAATGCGAGTCGAAACCAACCGACAAAAAGAAGGTCATGATCTTAGGCGGCGGACCAAACCGCATCGGCCAGGGTATCGAGTTCGATTACTGCTGTGTTCACGCAGCCTTTGCCCTCGACGAGATCGGCATCGAGTCGATAATGGTAAACTGCAACCCCGAAACCGTAAGCACCGACTATGACACATCGGACAGGCTGTACTTCGAGCCGCTTACCTTCGAGGACGTAATGAGCATCGTCGATACCGAAAAACCGGACGGCGTTATCGTCCAGTTCGGCGGCCAAACACCGCTTAAGCTGGCGGTTGCCCTGGAAAATGCCGGCGTTCCGATCATCGGCACTTCGCCGGACAGCATTGATCACGCAGAGGACAGGCGTCGCTTCAACGCTCTTGTCGAAAAGCTAAAGCTGCGTCAGCCGTTTAGCGGAACAGCAACAAGCTATGACGAGACTTTAGAGATCGCTAACGAACTTGGTTATCCGCTGCTTATCCGTCCGTCGTTCGTGCTAGGCGGAAGGGCGATGGAGATCGTTTATGACGAGGCATCATTGAAGGCTTGCGTCGTGAACGCGATAGAAGCATCCGGTAAGCATCCTATACTGGTAGATAAGTTCCTAAACGATGCTATCGAGCTTGACGTCGACGCGATATGCGACGGCAACCAGGTCGTCATTGGCGGTATTATGGAGCACATCGAGGAGGCCGGCGTTCACTCAGGAGACAGCGCATGCAGCCTGCCGCCAATATCGATCAGCGAACCGGTTATCGAAGAGATCAAAAGACAAACCAAGCTTCTCGCACTGGAGCTTAAGGTGCTCGGGCTCTTGAATATTCAGTTCGCCGTCAAAGACGAAGACGTTTACATCATCGAGGTAAACCCGCGTGCATCGCGTACGGTTCCATTCGTTAGCAAGAGCATCGGCATCCCGCTGGCCAAGATCGCTGCAAAGGTAATGGCGGGCAAGACCCTCGACGAGCTTGGATTTACCGAACAAGTTGTAAAGGACCATTACTCGGTCAAGGAAGCGGTCTTCCCGTTCCTGAAGTTTCCCGGGATCGACACACTGCTTGGCCCTGAGATGCTAAGCACCGGCGAGGTGATGGGTATATCGGACGATTTCGGAATGGCGTTCGCAAAGTCGCAGATGGCAGCCGGCAACGCGTTGCCTACAAAGGGTACTGTCTTTATGAGCGTAAAGGATGCCGACAAGGACAAAGCCGTAGACATCGCCCGGCAACTCGATGCACTTGGCTTTAACATACTCGCGACCGGCGGAACATGCTCTGCTATCGAAAAAGCAGGTATACCTGCCCAGCGGGTGCTCAAAATAACAGAAGGAAGACCGAACGTCGTTGACACAATAGTAAACGGTGAGATCGATCTTATTATCAACACAACTATCGGAAAGCAGTCGATCACGGATTCATTCTCGATACGAAGAAGCGCCCTCGACAAGCAGTTGCCGTATGTAACGACGATGCGAGGCGCATGGGCCGTCGCAAAGGCTATCGAGGCTTTGAAGAAAACAGAAATAGGCGTAAAGCCGATTCAACAATATTACAAATAAAGGGTAACTAAGTGAAAGCGATTCTTTTACTTGAAGACGGAACGGTTTTTACAGGCAACAGCTTTGGTGCAACAGGCCACAAGTGCGGTGAGGTTGTGTTCAATACCTCGATGAGCGGGTACCAGGAGATACTGACCGATCCTTCATATAATGAGCAGATCATCACCATGACGTATCCCCTCATCGGCAACTACGGAACAAACGCTAAGGACTGGGAGTCGAAAAAACTGTTCGTAAGCGGATTTATCGTCAAAGAAAACTGCGATTACCCCAGCAACTGGCGCAACCACCAGTCGCTTAGCGAATATTTAAAGGAAAATAATGTCGTTGGCTTAGAAGGCATCGACACGCGCAAGCTCGTCAGGTGCATCCGCGAAAAAGGTGCAATGAAGGGCATCATCTCTTCCGACGAGTTTGACATTGACGCACTAAAGAAAAAACTTGATCAATACCCCGGCCTTGTTGACAGGGACATTGTAAAAGATGTCACCACCGACGAAATATACAAATGGGACAAGCCCGTCGTCGATGTTGTTAATCCTTCAGATGAAAAAATAAAAGCGAAATACAAAGTTGTAGCAATGGACTTCGGCATCAAACGTAACATCCTGCGCATGCTGGTTTCGCACGGCTGTGAAGTCACGGTTGTCCCGGCAAGCACCTCGGCAAAAGATATTCTCGCCAAAAAACCGGATGGCGTTTTCCTAAGCAACGGCCCCGGCGATCCGTCACCGGTAACTTATGCGATCGAAACAATAAAAGGGCTGCTCGGAAAGGTTCCCATCTTCGGAATATGCCTCGGCCATCAGTTGCTGTCATTGGCTCTTGGCGGCAAAACGTACAAGCTAAAGTTCGGACATCGCGGCGCCAACCATCCGGTAAAGAATCTTGACACCGACGTTATAGAGATCACCAGCCAGAATCATGGATTCTGCGTCGAGCTTGACAGCCTAAAAGACATAGACGTCGAGCTTACGCATATCAACCTAAACGACCAAACCCTCGAAGGTCTGCGCAGCAAAAAGCTAAAAGCCTTTTCCGTGCAGCACCATCCGGAAGCATCACCGGGCCCGCACGACGCAGGGTATCTCTTCGATAATTTCATCAAAATGATGACATGAAAAAAGCGGTCCTGATCTCTCAGAACCGCGTTTTTAAATACTCGGGGTGACAGGATTCGAACCTACGACTTCCTGGTCCCAAACCAGGCGCTCTGACCAAGCTGAGCTACACCCCGTAAACGCAGGATTCTACACTTAAACCAGCTCCAATGCAAGCAAATGATATTTTTTTTGGATAAAACCCGGCCCATATAATTTCAAATAAATCCATTGTTTTAAAGGAGTTATGCGGGTAAAATAATGTAATAATATAAAGGTGCGAAAATGGAAACAACTATTAAAAACTCCCGATTAGAGCTCAAAACCGGCGATATAACCGAGCAAACAACCGATGCGATCGTAAATGCAGCTAACCGGCAGCTCGTTTTAGGCGGCGGCGTGGCAGGTGCGATTCGCATGAAGGGCGGCGACAGCATCCAGGAAGAATGTACCCGAAAGGGCCCGATCGATGTAGGTCAGGCAGTCATAACCGCTGCGGGCAGTTTAAAAGCCAAACACGTTATACACGCCGTCGGCCCACGCGCAGGAGAGGGCGACGAGGACAGCAAGCTGAGATCGGCAACACTAAACGCTCTGGCCATCGCAGACGAGAACAAACTGAAAAGCATTACGTTCCCGGCCATAAGCACCGGCATCTTCGGATTCCCGATGGATAAATGTGCCGGGATAATGCTCGCCGCTGTTATCGAATATCTAAACGCGCAAACAGAACTTGAAAACGTGGTATTCTGCCTTTATGATAGTGACAGTTTCGAGGTGTTCATGGACCAATTGGAACAGCTTATATAATGTGAACAAATTTCTCCGAAGCAATTCGACGATTAACATGAAAACACAACTTGTAACTATAACCGATACAGACACGCAGACCGCTGAGATAAAGATCGCCGCGGAGCTGCTGGATAACGGCGGACTCGTGGCCTTTCCGACAGAAACGGTATACGGAATCGGGTGCACTGCCGATAGTGCCGCGATTGAAAAGCTAAACGAAGTTAAAGGCAGAACCCTCGGCAAGCGATACACGCTTCATGTAGGAAGTGTAACCAGGGCGATGCAGTTGGTGCCCAGACTCAGCGTCCGAGCGAAGAACCTTATAAAAAACGCATGGCCGGGCCCTGTAACGATAGTTTTTGAGACAAGCGACGAGTTTTTAGAGCAAATCAAATCCGACATCGGCGACCAGGCGGCACAGATATTATATTATCAGAACACCATCGGCGTTCGCTGCCCGGATAACCCAGTCGCACAAGCGCTGCTTGAAAAAGCGAAAAAACCGATTGTTGCGCCAAGCGCCAATCTAAGCGGAAAGGAACCGGCCGTCAGCGCACAACAAGTGCTGGAAAGATTCGATGGCAAAATAGAGATGATATTGGACGGTGGCGAGAAAAGCTGCAAATACCAAAATTCAAGCACAGTTGTAAAAGTCACAGATGAACTGTTAACTGTTTTACGTCAAGGAGTTTATGGAGAAGCAGAAGTGAAAAGAATGTCGGAAGTTAAAATTTTGTTCGTTTGTACGGGAAACACGTGCAGAAGCCCAATGGCGGAGTATTTTTGTCGAAAAATATTATCCGAAAAACTCGCTTGTGATATTGACGGATTGGAAAAAATCGGGTATAAGGTAGCATCTGCGGGCACTATGGGTCTGGAGTATTGCCCGGCAAGCGACGAGGTGGTAAGCATCTGCCGCGAAAAAGGCATAGATGCCGCCGGACACAAAAGCAGCGGATTGACGTATGATAGAATAGATGACAGCGATTT
>SDBV01000817.1_pt1 | contig 45125 bp, 27 predicted proteins | sample 2277081 | NCBI WGS metagenome assembly SDBV01 (sample SAMN10402039, study PRJNA504765) | marine sediment metagenome | isolation source: marine sediment core GS10_PC15, 223 cmbsf | place: Arctic Ocean: Southern Knipovich Ridge | collected 2010
GTTCAAAGTCGAACTGCCGCCCGAGCAGGCTGCCCCCGAAGGAGCCGGTGACCACGATCTGATCGCCCGGCCGGGCGCCGTCGCGCCGCAACGGTCCGTCGGCGGTGACCTGTCCCAACAAGGTAATACTCACGGCCAACGGCCCGTCCCAACTGTTGGTGTCGCCGCCGGCGATCGCCACGTCGAACCGCTCGGCCAGCGGCAGCAGCCCTTCGTAGAGTTCGACGGCCAGGTCGAAACCTCCCCGGCGCGGCAAGGCCAACGCGATTACGGCCGCCAGGGGTCGGGCCGCCATGGCCGCCACGTCGCTGAGGTTGACCGCCAGGCACTTGCGTCCCACTCGACGCGGATCGACTTCACCGAGTTCGAAATCGACGTGGTCGGTCAGCAGATCGACGGTGACGATGCACTCGTCCGTCTCCGCCATCCGCAGCACGGCCGCATCATCCCCCGGCCCCAGCCGCAACCGCGGATGAGACGGCAACCGCTCGCGCAGATAGGCGATCAGTTTGGATTCCATGGGGCCGTATCGCTTGATGCTCAGCTTGTGGGAGGCGACTCCGTCGGCGATCGACTGGGCAAGCCGAATCCCATCGCCGACGGAGTCGCCTCCCACATCGCCGACGGAGTCGCCTCCCACATAATTGTAGAATACCCGACGGAACTTCGGCCATCCACCTGACCGACTCGCCCACTTGGGCTCATGGCCGCCGGGCGGTCTTGGTCGCGATCGGCAGATAGCCGTAGAGGGTCTCTTCACCTCGGAGGATGTAGAACTTCAGCGGATTGAGGCGGTGGAAGTCGGGCCGCTTGATGATGTAGGACACGTTCTGCAGCGAAACGGTCTCCCAGACGTGCATGCCCACCAGCACATCGCCGCGACGGATACCCGTGTTGGCGGCCGGGCTGTCCGGGCGGACGGCCATCACGGTCAACCCGCCGCGATATCGCGTGCGGTAGTTCTGACGGAACTGTTTGGCCGGGATCGGTTTCAACTGCAACCCCAACGATTCCCAAGCCGGATGGGAGGGCGTATTCTGCAGTTGCGGCGGGTCGGCCAAAGTCAGCTCGATGGTGAGTGGGTCGCCGCCGCGGCGGACGGCCAGCCGGACCTTCTCGCCGGGCCTTCGTTCCAGCATCGCCCGATGGAAATCGAGCCCCCGCGCGGTCGGAAGATCGTCCACCGCGGTGATCGCGTCGCCGGCTTTCAGCCCGCTGCCGGCGGCGGGACTGTTCGGTTCGACCGACGCGACAACCAGTTCCCGGTTGGGTCCGACGGCGTCGGCAACCAACACCACGCCGTGCCACGCGCGTCGGGCCTCGTCGGATGCCAGCAGATTGGCGGCCACGGCCATGGCCTTGTTCACGGGGATGGCGAAACCGATTCCCTGGGCCCCCGCCCGAACCGCCACGTTGATCCCGATCATCTCGCCGTCGATGTTCAGCAGCGGCCCCCCCGAGTTGCCCGGGTTGATGCTGGCGTCGGTCTGGATCAGATCGTCGTAGAACTGGGCGTCGCTGACTTGAACCGCCCGGTGCAAGGCGCTGATGATTCCCAGGGTGACCGTGTGCTCGTATCCGTAGGCGTTGCCCACGGCTACGACCGTCTCGGCCGGCATCAGGTCGGCCGAGTTGCCGATCGTGATCACCGGCACCTCGATCGGCACGTCGATTTTGATCACCGCCAGGTCGGTTTCCAGATCGCGGGCGACCAGTCGTCCCCTGAGTTGGCGACCGGAGTCCATGATCACCTGGATCTGCTGAACCCCGTCGACCACGTGGAAGTTGGTCAGGATGTATCCCCGCGGATCGATCACCACGCCGGTTCCCATCCCGTTGACCCGCCGCCCCACCTCCGCAAGACCCGGCGAGGCGTCGGCCGGACCGACCGTTTTCTCTCCCCGGATGTTGACCACCGACGGCCGCGCACGCTGGACCGCCTTGACGATCGCACTCTGTCGCAACTCCGAACTGTGGCCGGAGGTGCACCAGCAGAAAGAAACGGCCAAGCAAACCAGGCTGACGCAGCCAGTCCAGCCACGCAGTGAAATCGGGCGCGCAGTTCGGTCGGGCATGGGGGTCTGTCGCAGGTGGTTGGCGGAGAACTCGTAGGGGTCACTCTCGTCACGACCGCGCCGCAGGATCCCCCTGTCGACGCAGATGGATGATCACCCAGATGATCACCCAAATTAGATCGGTTCGCTGCGAGTGACGCCTTGACCGCGGCAACTACGACCCGAATAGACTACCCAGACTCTCGGACGACCGTGAATCTAGGTAACACAGAAAGGGCGGGGCCTACATGGCAAGCCCGTAGAAGCTTGTTTTCTCGGCGAAGTTCTGCCGGGCGCTGGGGGGTCAGCGTTCAGGGTTCAGCTTCCGCGGCATGGTCGGACTGTAGATCCAACCCGGCGAGCGCGAGGCCATGTCCAGTCGCCTGGGGGCCTGGCCAACGCGGCCCGACTCTGGGAGGCGACTCGCTCGGTGATCCGACTCTGGGAGGCGACTCGCTCGGCGATCGGGGGTTGCTGCCGACCTCAGCGTCGTCGTCGGCGTGTCGATCTGCTCGGGCAGGGACGCCGGAGGCGACTTCCGAACCGGCGCGGGGGCATTACCCGGCGGAATCGGGGCGGAATCGTCCGTCGAAACAGAGTTCGGGACGATCGGCGGCGGCTCGCCGTATCGCGGCGAGAAGACCGGCCGCGTGGGCAACGGATGGAATCGGCTGGCAGCCCGATAGCGGACATCCACGTCCACCACCTCCACCATGGCACGTAGCTGCTGCCGCAACAACAGGCAACCGCGGCATGGCGGACCCTGGCACCCGGTCGTCCGGACGCATTGGGCAACGCAGACCGATCGGAAGCAGGGGCCATCAATCAGACAGGTCCAGCCCAGCAGACCCCCGACCACGATCCACCCGATCCATCTCCCATGACCCCACCTCACGTCACATTCTCCCAAAGGCATTTGAAACGCCGCTCTACGATCTAGCATCGACGCCCGGCAGCCGGAATTCTAGGAATAATCGACAAGCCTTACCGGGTCGGAAGAATGGGACGGGCCAATCCCTCTACGGTACTGGAAAGCGGCCCTCCCATCGTCCATACTGGAGGAAATCGGCACCGTGTCCTGACGCCTTTTCCCTTCCGGCGGGTATCTTTTCCATGGTCCAGGCGGCCGGCGGTGGGGGCTGAGTTCTTCAGACTTCGCCAAGGTGGCCCACTATCCAATACCCCACCCATCGGGTATACTGGTGCCGTCGGGTGTCCGTAACGGTCGCTCCGTGACGGACTTCCAATCGAGTCGTGGGACGTTTGCGTCGGGAAGAAAGCACCTACCTACCGCAACGCCCCCCGACTCGGCCCGATCGTAGGTAGGTGCAAAATATGTCCCCTGATTTGTCAAATCCGCCGCTCAACGAGGCGGACACTCGCTCGAAACTGATCGACCCGGCTATCTATGCGCGCGGATGGACTGAAGAGAACATTCGGCGCGAGGAAACCGCGGGGACCGTCGAAATCATCAACGGCAAGCCGCGACGACGAAGCAAGGGTCGCACGGACTACACGCTGCGGGTCAAGGTCAGCACGGGCGAGCAGCCCGTCGCGCTGGCCGTCATCGAAGCCAAGGCCGAAAACCTGCCCCCCGGTCATGGACTGGAGCAGGCGAAGTCTTATGCCCGCTGCAAGCGGCTGAACGTGCCGTTCGTTTTTTCCAGCAACGGCCACCAGTACGTCGAGTACGACAGGTTCACCGGCCTGACCAGTCAGCCGCGGCCGATGTCCGACTTTCCGACGTGCGACGAGCTGCAAGCGCGTTACGAGATCGGCATGGGCTTCAGGCTCGCGGAAGAAGTGGCCAAGCCGCTGGTTACGCCCTACGCCGGCGGTGAAGCGAAACGGCGATACTATCAAGATGCGGCGATTCGCGCCGTCTTCGAGAAAGTCGCCAAGGCCGAGAAGGATCAGCAGCCGAAACGGGCGCTGCTGGCTTTGGCAACAGGGACGGGCAAAACGTATATCGCCGTGCAATTGCTTCGCCGCACCGCTGACGCCGACCAGATGGGCCGCGCCCTGTTCGTTTGCGACCGCGACGAACTGCGAAACCAAGCGATCGGCGCTCTACAGAATGAATTCGGCAATGACGTGGCAGCGGTCAGCACCCGCGACCCGCAAAAGAACGCCCGGGTTATCGTGGCCACCTATCAAACGCTCGGCGTGGACTCGGACGAAGCTGACGCCAGTTTCCTGCTGACGAATTACCCAGAGAACTACTTCACGCATATCATCATCGACGAGTGCCATCGGTCGGCGTGGGGCAAGTGGTCGCAAGTGCTGACCCGCAACCCGGACGCCGTGCAAGTCGGGCTGACGGCCACCCCGCGCGAAATCAAAATCCCCAAGAAAGCCCGAGCCCACGCCGAGGCCAAGGCCGACGCGAAAATCACGGCCGACAATCTCAAATACTTCGGCGAGCCGGTTTACGAATACTCGTTGGGACAGGGGATCGACGACGGCTACCTGGCGGCCTGCGAAATCAAGGAAGGCCGGGTCAACCTGGACGATACCGGTATCACGATCGACGACATCATGGCCCGCAATCCGATCGACGCGATTACCGGCCAGCCTGTCACCCGCGACCAGTTGAAGGCCCAGTACGAAGCCGCCAGCTACGAGACCCAGGTGATGCTTCCCGACCGCGTGGAAGCGATGTGCCGCGACCTGATGAAGTACCTGATCGACACCGGCGGCCCTGAGCAGAAGACCGTCATCTTCTGCGCCCGCGACCGTCACGCCGACGACGTGGCCGGGATGATGAACAATCTGTACGTCGAGTGGTGCAACAGTCAAGGCAAGCAGCCGCTCGATTCGTTCGCATTCAAATGCACGTCAGAGCACGGCAAGGAGTACCTGCCCGAACTCCGGGGAGCGACGCGCAGCCATTTCGTTGCCTGCACGGTGGACCTGCTGACCACGGGCGTGGACGTGCCGGCGCTGCGGAACGTCGTGTTCTTCAAGTACGTGCATTCGCCGATCAGCTTCTACCAGATGGTCGGCCGCGGCACGCGGATCGACGTGCCGACCGGCAAGCTGATGTTTCGCGTCTACGACTACACCGGCGCAACCGACCTGTTCGGCCAGAAGTTCATCAGCCCCCCGCCACCCGAACCACCAGATGGTCCCAAACCTCCGCCCCCTCCTCTGCCGCCGCAACCGCTAATCTTCGTCCAGGGTTTCGACGTCGAAGTGACCGAGGCCGGCCATTCGATTCCCGTTGAAGTGGACGGCGTGATGACCAAGATCAGCGTCGAGGAGTACAAGGAACGGCTGGCCCGGCGACTGGTCCAGGAAGTGGCGACGGTCCGCGACTTCCGCGGCTTGTGGATTGTGCCGCCGAAGCGTCAGGAGTTACTCGGACGGCTACCCGATGCAGGTCGGTCCCCGCTGTTGGTGCGGGCCTTGGAACAGATGGCCGATTATGACCTGTATGACGTGCTGGCCGACCTGGGCTACGGGCTGGACCCCAAGACGCGGATCGCACGGGCCGACGCCTTCTTCTACAAGCACGCGGCGTGGCTGTCCGGTCTGCCGACGGCCGCCGCCAACACGCTGGAAGCGATCGTTGCCCAGTTCGGCAAAGCGGGGACCGACGGACTGGAAAGCCCGGACATTTTCCGTACGCCCGAAGTCCGCAAGGCCGGCGGGAAAGATGGCCCGATCAAAGCGCTACGCGAACTCGGCAAACCGGCCGACGTGTTGCTCGACACGAAGGCGAGGTTGTTTGCGGCATGAGTTCGCAGCAGCAGATACCATTCACCGACGAACGCTGGCCCAGTGTTGCACTCGGAGATTGTGCACGCCTTTTCAATGGCCGCGCGTACAGGGCCGCCGAACTGCTCGAAAAGGGGAAGGTTCCCGTATTGCGAGTTGGCAATCTGTTCACAAGCAATCATTGGTACTACTCGGACATGGACCTTGAACCGCAGAAGTATTGTGAAGCAGGTGACTTGCTTTATGCGTGGTCGGCGTCGTTCGGTCCCTACATTTGGACAGGTCCTAAAGCGATCTATCACTACCACATCTGGAGAATCATCCCCGGTCCTGAACTCGACAAACAGTATTGCTATCACCTGCTGCAATGGATCACCGAAGCGGTCAGGGCTACTGGCCACGGCATCGCGATGATGCACGTAACCAAGGCCGGGATGGAGAAGTGGCGAATCCCCCTTCCTCCGCTGGCCGAGCAGAAGCGGATTGCGGGGATTCTAAAGGAACAGTTGGCGGCGGTCCAGCGTGCGCGGGCCGCGGCCGAAGCCCAACTCGAAGCGGCCAAAGCCCTCCCGGCCGCGTACCTGCGCGATGTATTCAGCGACAATGGTTGGCCGTTACGACCGTTCGGCGAAGTCGTTGAAAACCATGATGGCAGGCGAATCCCGCTGAAACTCGAAGACCGAAACGAGCGCAAGGGCAAGTTCCCGTATTACGGCGCGTCCGGCATCATCGACTATATCGACGATTACCTTTACGACGGCGAGTTCTTGCTGATCGCTGAGGACGGTGCGAACCTGGTAGCACGTTCAACGCCTATTGCGTTCAAGGCTGCGGGCAAGTTTTGGGTCAACAATCACGCTCACGTCGTTCAGCCGAAGGACGGCATTTTGCTCGATTACCTAATTCATTGGTTCGCTCAGGTGGACATTTCACGATACGTCACTGGCGCAGCTCAGCCCAAGTTTTCACAGGCCAAGTTGAATGAACTTCCTGTGCCAGTTCCCACGACCGAAGAACAAACCGCCATCGTTTCATCCTTGAACGCCCGCTGCGAATCCGTTGATGCTCTGCGATCGGCGATACAAGGCCAAATGAAAGAAATCGACGCGATGCCCGCCACCCTACTTCGCGCAGCATTCCAAGGACGCCTTTGAACGGACCACAATGGCAAAGAAGAACACACCCAAGGCACTGGTTCCGACCGAGCGGATTGAACGGGCCATCCTGCTGATTCGCGGCCAGAAAGTTCTGCTCGACAGCGACTTGGCTGAACTCTACGGCGTGGAGACGAAGGTGCTCAATCAGGCGGTCAAGCGAAATCTGGCTCGGTTTCCCGCCGATTTCATGTTCCAGTTGCCCAAGGGCGAGTTCGACAACTTGAAGTCACAATCTGTGACCTCAAGTTGGGGCGGCCGCCGCACGCCGCCCTATGCCTTTACCGAACAGGGCGTTGCCATGCTCTCCAGCGTCCTGCACAGCGATCGCGCGGTTGCGGTGAACATCGAGATCATGCGGGCTTTCGTCCGGCTGCGGGAGATGCTTTCCAGCCATACCGATCTGGCCCGGCGGCTCGATGAACTGGAGAAAAAATACGACGCCCAGTTCCGGGCCGTCTTCGACGCCATCCGGCAACTGATGATCCCGCCGGAGACGCCAAAGAAGGGACGCATCGGGTTTCATGCGATAAAGGACAAGGACTGACCGTGGGCAAAACAACGACGAAAACCAACGACAACGGCAAGAAGCTCAACTCGCAGCAGTCAGTCAACGGGGCCGTGAAGTCGATCTGCGATATCATGCGGCGCTCGAATTGCGCCGGCGCGATGCAGTACGTCCCCGAACTGACGTGGATTCTGTTCCTGCGGATTCTGGACGAACGCGAAACGCACGAAGCCGAAGCCGCCGAAGCGGTCGGGGCCGACTTTAGCCCGTCACTCGAAGCGCCCTACCGCTGGCAGGACTGGGCCGCGCCCGACAGCAAGCGGCGAGAGACAATGCTCACCAAGGGCAAGGTGCTGGAGTTCGTCAACGGCAAGCTGCTACCCTACCTGAAGGGCCTCAAAGACCGGCCCAACTCGACGCCCCGACAGAAAGTCATCAGCGAGATTCTCTCGGGCGTCGAGCGGGTGCGGATCGACACGCAGAAGAACCTCTGCGACGTGTGCGACAAGGTGCAGGATTTGTCGGCCGATACGATCGACGATACGCACGTCTTCACACTGTCGCAGGTTTACGAAGGCTTGCTGCTGAAGATGGGCGAGAAGGGCAACGACGGCGGCCAGTTCTTCACGCCCCGCGAAATCATCCGCGCCGTGGTCCGCGCCGTCGCTCCCCAGATCGGCGAAACCGTGTACGACCCCGGCAGCGGCACCGGCGGCTTTCTGGCCGAGTCGTTCGGGTTCATGGCCGGCAAGAACAACGAAAACATCCAGAGGCCCGACGAGCTGGACCTGTTGAGGCACGACACGTTCTACGGGCGGGAAAAAGAGAACCTGATTTACCCGATCGCGCTGGCGAACCTGGTGCTGCACGGCATCGACCAGCCGAATATCTGGCACGGCAACACGCTGACCGGCGGCGTCGCCTACGACGGGTTATACGCCAACGCCCCCGAGCAATTCGACGTGGTGATGACCAACCCGCCGTTCGGCGGCAAGGAAGGCAAGGAGGCCCAAACGCGGTTCGCCTTCAAGACCGGCGCGACGCAGGTGCTGTTCCTGCAACACGTCATCGACAGCCTGAAACCGACCGGCCGCTGCGGCATGGTGGTGGACGAAGGCGTTCTGTTCCGCACCAACGAAACGGCGTTTGTGCAGACCAAGCGGAAGCTGCTGGACGAGTGCAATCTGTACTGCATCGTCAGCCTGCCCGGCGGCGTGTTCACTGCGGCCGGCGCGGGCGTGAAAACGAACCTACTGTTCTTCAACAAAGGTGAGCCGACCGAGAAGATTTGGTACTACGACCTGTCGGACATCAAAGTCGGCAAGCGGAAGCCGTTCACGATCGACAAGTTCGACGAGTTCTTCCGGTTGCTGCCCAAGCGATCCAAAAGCGACCGGAGTTGGACCGTCGATTTTGCCAAGCGGAAGCGGCAAGCAGCCAAGGAAGCCAAGCCGTTCAGGAAACAGTCGCAAGCCAAACAGCAAGAAGCCAACCGCTGGAAGGAAGAACTGGCGAAACTGAAGAAGGCGAAGACTAAAGACCCCGACAAGGCGAAGATCGAAGCAACCGACCAGCGGATCAAGGAATTGACCAAGGAAGCCCGCGAACTGGCCGGCCGCGCCCAGGACATCGAAAACGCGGTTTACGACTTGAAAGCCGTCAACCCGAACAAGCAAGCCGAGGAAGACACCCGCACGCCGGTCGAATTGCTCGACATCATCGAGCAAAAGGGCCGCGACGTGGCGGAAGCCCTCGCAACACTTCGTTCGCTGTAGGGGATGCTCATGCCATTGATCACAAAAAGGGGTCTTTCCCGGGATTCGCGTACGCGGCCTGACAGCAGAAGTACGGGCTGCTCTCCTCTGCTCCGACATGTCCACCAAGGCCCGAGGTTTCCGGTGATCCAGCCGGCCGGAAACCGCAGAAGAGCAACCCGTATTTTCCGGAATCAGGCCCCAGGTACGCTTCCGCCGGATGAACCTTCTTTCGCCGGGTCGCGTTGGAAGGTCGTGTGCTGCTTCCAGTGCTCGTCGTCGGTTTCGGGGAAATCGGTCCGCACGTGGGCTCCCCGGGTCTCCTGACGCAGTGTGGCCGCCCGGATCATCAGCCGCGAGACGCAGAGCATGTTCTGCAATTCCCAGCCGATGGGGTCGGGGAATTGTCGGCTCAGCACGTAGCGGCACCATCGTTCGAGGCTCTCGGCGGCGTCCTCCAAGCCTTCCGCGCTGCGACGCACCGCCACGTTGCGCCACATCAGGCTCTTCAGCGAGTTGCGAATGTCGGCCAGGTTCAGCGGCTCGCCGACCGATTCCACCGGCCGGTTGTGGACCATCAAGGCGGTAAAGCTGTCGTCCAGCCCGGCCGCCGCCGCCGAGGCCCCTTCGCCGGCATGGGCCCCGTAGACCACCGCTTCCAATAGGCTGTTGGAGGCCAGCCGGTTCGCCCCGTGCAGACCGCTGTCGGTGACCTCGCCGGCCGCCCACAAGCCGGGCAGCGTGGTGCGGCCTTCGGCGTCGACCGTCAATCCGCCCATCATGTAATGCGCCCCGGGGCGGACCGGGATCCGATCCCGCGTGATGTCCAGATCAAACTCCGCACAGGTGGCCAGAATGCCGGGGAATCGGGCCCGAACCATCTGCGGATCGAGGTGCGTCAGGTCGAGGTACACGTTGGGATGCCGGGTCTGCTCCATCTGGGCCACGATGGCGTTGCTGACCACGTCGCGGGACGCCAGTTCGCCGCGGGAGTCGTAGTCGAACATGAACCGGCGGCCGTAGCGGTCGACGAGTTGGGCCCCCTCGCCGCGGGCGGCCTCGCTGATCAGGCTGCGACTGCCGCCGGCGATGTAGAGCACGGTGGGATGGAACTGCATGAACTCCAGATCGCGCAACTGGGCCCCCGCCCGATAGCCGATCGCCATGCCGTCGCCGGTGGCCACGTCGGGATTGGTCGTCTCGCGAAAGAGTTGTCCCGACCCGCCGGTTGCCAGAATCGTCTGCTTGGCCCAGACCATCGTCTTGCCGTGCCGGCCGTTGCGAACCAGCGCGCCGCGGCAAGCGCGCTGGAACGTCAGCAGGTCGATCGTAAAGGTATTCTCCCAGACGTCGATATGCGACGCTTTTCTGAGCCGGTCGAAAACCGCTCGCATGATTTCCTTGCCGGTGGCGTCTCCCATGGCATGGGCAATGCGGTCCCTTCCGTGTCCGCCCTCGCGTCCCAAGGCCAGGCGATCGCCGATGCGGTCGAAGCGGGTCCCCCAGGCAATCAACTCCTCGATCCGTTGGGGCCCTTCGCGGACCACTCGCTCGACCACCCGTCGATCGCACAAGTTTCCCCCGACGCGGATGGTGTCGGCCACGTGATCCTCGAAACGGTCGTCCGGCGCCAACACACCGGCAATGCCGCCCTGGGCATAAACGCTGCTGGACTCTTGCAGGATGTCTTTGGTGACGACCAGGACCGACAAGCTCGCATCGACTCCCAAGGCCGCCCGAAGCCCCGCCAAACCGCCGCCGATGACCAACACGTCGGTGAAAAAATGGGGAACTCGCTTCGGATGGAAAGCAACCAGATAACGCGGTGTGACAACGGGCATGGATCGGCTTGGGATCGGGGGCTTGCCGCGGCGGATCGGGAATTGCCGATTCGGGAGAGTTCGGGTGCGGTGGAAGCGCCTATTCTAGCATCCGTCTGCCGGGGACACCAGTGTACGACGACGCCTACCGGCCGCCGCCGGCGACGCCGCGGGTGTATTCCTTTAGCAACTCGTCCCAGTCGCCCGGGGCGGCGAAGCGGCGAGATTCCCGCACGCCGCGGAGCTGGTCGGATTTCGTGCCGTGGCCGCGAAGCTGCGTGCCGCGGGGACGCAGCCCGAGGCTCTTGAGCGCCTCGTCGAGCGATTTCCGCGCGGCGGAACCGTGGGCGTCGTCGCCCGCGGCCGCCTGCTTCATCTGCTGCCAACGGCGAAAGAACTCCTCGGCCCCGTCCCGACTCCAGCCGAGCCGGTCCAACAGGTCGGAATCGTTCTTGTCCATTTGGTCCTTCAGGTGTTCCAGGGCCAGGTCGGTGGCCTTGTCGGCGTACTGGCGATTGGGATCGTCGCCGCCCGGCTCACGCGGCTGGGGATCGGACTGAGGCGTGCCGTCGCCACGCTGGTCCGGCCCGCCGCCGACGGTCGGATTGCCGTCACCATGGGCGCCCGGCCCGTCGGAGGTCTGCTGGCCGGGCTGGCCGCCGTCGGGAGGATTCTCTTGCGGCGTGCCCTTGGAGGAATCGTCCTGCTGGTTGGCGGTTTTGCCTGCGGCCTGATCGCCGGGCTGCGGATGGCGGGCGTCGGAGTCCCGGCCGCCCTCACGCTGGGCCGATTGGCCCGTCGGCTGGTCGGTCTCGACCTGGTCTCCGGCACCGGTGCCGGTTTCGCCTTCGCCCGGCTGGTCCGACTGCGATGCGCCTTGCTCGGCATCGGTGCTCGATCCGGGCGATCCCCGACCGGGCTGCTTGGCCGGCTGTCCGCCGCCTTTGTCGCCGCCGCCGGAACGGTCGCCCGGCGTATCGCTCTTGGAATCGGACTGCTTGGGGTCGACGCTGGGCGAATCGGGCGAATCCTGCTTTTGGTCCGGCTGGCCCTGGTCCCCTTCGCCGGGCTTCTTTTCACGGTCCTGATTGTCTCCCTGCGGTGCGGGCGAGCCCGTGTCGTCAGCGGACGGCTTGCCGGCGCCGGGCGAACTTTGCCGTTGCCCCTCTCCACCTTGCTCTCCGCCTTGCTCGCCACCTTGCTCGCCACCTTGCTCTTCACCTTGCTCTTCACCTTGCTCTTCACCTTGCTCTTCACCTTGCTCGCCACCTTGCTCTCCACCTTGCTCTCCGCCTTGCTCTCCACCTTGCTCTCCGCCTTGCTCTCCGCCTTGCTCTCCACCTTGCTCTCCACCTTGCTCTCCGCCTTGCTCGCCACCTTGCTCTCCGCCTTGCTCTCCACCTTGCTCTCCACCTTGCTCTCCACCTTGCTCTCCGCCTTGCTCGCCGCCTTGCTCGCCACCTTGCTCCTGGGTAGGTTCTTGTTGCTCCTGCTGTTGCTCCTCACGGTGCTTGAGGATTTCATCGAAGGCATCACCGGGTTGAGTTTCGCTATCGAGCGGCTCGCGAGGCTCGTCGGCCTGTCCGTCCGGCGGTCCGTCGGAGGGCTGATCCTGGCTCTCTCCCGCGTTGCCCGACTTGGACTGTCCTTCGCCGTCGGGCGACTCGGGCGATTCGCCCGGTTGCTCCGGCTGCTGCGGGTCCGACGCGTCCTGATCTTGCTCTTGGCCGTCCGGTTCCGATTGCGGCTCTTCGCCCGGTTGGGGTTCCTTGGGTTGGGCTTGCGGCGGATTCTCCGGCGTTTCCTGTGCGGGGTCTTGGGCCTGATCCGGTTTCGCTTCTTGCGGTTGCTGCGGCTGTTGTTTCGGCTGTTGCTGTGGCTCCTGCGAGGCGCGATCGGACCCCACGACGGTAATCCACTGGTGGACGGTCTCGGCGCGTCCCGGCTCGGGCCGTTTGTTGTCTTCGGCCTCCGCCCAATAGAGCACACGGTCGCCGGCTTTCAGTCCCAGCCGGGCCGGCTCGAAGCGGTAGGCCCCCTGGAACCGCCCTGGATGCGGTTGGTCCAGCAGGGGGGCAATGCCCAAATCCTTTCCGTTGCAATCGGTTCTCAACACCACCCGGCCCAGGGCGAAGTCGGGGTCCTCGGCCAGCAGGCGAATCTCCAAGGACCCGTCTTCGTCCACTTCGACGTCTTTGCGCGGGTAGTCCAACTGAATCACCGGCGGCAGGTCGGGGATGACTTCGATGCGGTGGCGGCTGGGGCGGGGGTTCGTGCGCCCCTTGGTATCGGTGAAACGCAATTGATAGCTGTCGTGCTGCGGCCGGGTCGGATCGTCCCGGTGCAATCGCAGCTTGAATCGGCCGGTGGCCTCGTTCTTCGCGAACTGAATCGCCTGTCCGTGCAGGCCGTCGCAGTCGAAATCGATCTCGGCATGGGCGATGTCCCGATTGGCGGTCGCCCGGATGGTAACCTCCGTGCCCTCGATCTCTCGAATGTCGCCTTGGCGATCGGTGCTGCGGTCGGCGATGCCGGTATAGTCGGGATAGTCGTAGTCGATCCGCTCGACGTAGATCAGCGGGGTGGGCAGCACTTCGATCGTAAACGGCGGCGTGCGGTAATCGCCGGCGGTCACGTAACATTGCAGATCCTGCTCCAAACCGGCGTCTCCCGGCGGCAGTTCGCACCGGTAGCGATAGGCGTCTTTCGGCAGCGTCATGGGAATCGCCTGGTCGACGCTGCGACGGTCGCTCGTGGAGTAGCGGAGGAAAACCTGCTCCTTGTCCCTCAGGCCGTGCACCTCGGCCAGCACCTTGACAAATTCGCCGTGGAACGCCTCCACCGTCCGGGGACCACCGTCATCGGCGACCTCCACCTCGCGTCCGGCCACGTCGACGACGAGATGGTCGATCGTCACTCGCGTAGGGACCTTGGTGGCCGCCCAAGGCCAGAGCACGCGGGCGGCCGAGCCCAACGGGTTCTTCGGCGAGAGGACCAGGTACAGACAGCAAACGGTCAGCACGCCGGCCAGCACGTAGAGCAATCGGATCACGGGCGTGCGATCGACGGCCACCTCGATCTCGACCTGGGAAAGATCGGCCGCCGCACGATCCTGCATCGCCCGGTAAACGGCCGGCGAGACTTCGCGCCGATGGCTGCGCAGCAAGAGGAAGTTGATCAGGCTGTTTTTCAGCGTGGGCCGGCTCTGTTCGATGGTATGGGCCGCAAAGATCGGGTTGATGCGGTGCATCAGCGGCGGCAAGATGCAGCGTGCGAAGAAGCAGCCAATCCCGCCGAGCAGCCCGGCAAACAACAGCAACCGCCCCCAGAAGCCCAGCCCGCCGGCCACCAGCCAATGGTCGACCACGGCCGCCGCCAGCAGGTAGGTCAGCACGCCAGTGGCCAGTATCAGCAGGCCGCCGGCCAGATCGACGCCCTTGACCTGGCGCCGGGTCTGTCGGAGTCGTTGCTCAATGAATTCGTTTTGATCAAGACCCCAGTCCGCACGCGGCTGCGGCTCGGCCGGCGTCGGCATGGGGGTTACTGTTCCACTAGACATGGGGGTCTCCCCGCGGTTTACCCTTCATCTATATTATAGACGCAGTCGACCGCTTTGGGATTCCCTCTTCTGACTAAAAACGTCTGTTGTCCGCGACAAGGGGGAGAGCCGTTTTCCCCATCCCAGGGCCGGGCTGCTGCTCCAGACACGGCAGGGCCGTCAGGCAGGTTGCCTTGTTTGCGTGCCTGCGGTAGCATGAATCTCGCCTGATAAGCGCCGGCAATTCTGCCGAGCGTCTTCCGCTGACGGAAGGAACCACGGATGCACAAGAGCGCTTCCAAGGAACCGTCGGAAGAGAACACCGGGCAAGCCGGCCGACTGGCGGGCCGCCTCCGCCGGTTCTTTCGCTCAGCAGCAGTTCAGCTAATCGGCCTGAGCCTGATCGTCGCCATGCCCTTGACTCTGGTCGGCTGCCGCCTGTTGCTGTTCGATGGTCCCGCGACTCTCCCGTGCGGCGACGAAGCCTTGCTGGAACTTTTTGCCTGGCACGCTTTGCACGGCGTGCAATGGGAAGGACATTGTTCGAAAGGTTTGTTCCGCAATCTTGGCCCGCTGCAGTTCTACGCCATGGCGCCGCTGTACTGGCTGACGGGCTACCGGTACCAGGGCATCTGCCTGACGGCCGTGACGATCAACGTGGCTGCGATCGTGGGAGTGCTGGTGGTGATTTGGCGGTGTACGGGGCGCGCGGCAGCGGTCTGGTCGGCTTTGCTGTTGATGCTCTACACGGGTTGCATTCAGACGGGAATACTCGAAGAATCGTGGCCCGCCGTGGTGACGATTTGGCCGTTCGTTCTGTCGGTCGTCTTGTTCGCCGCGGTGGCGGCCGGGCGACTCGCCTACCTGCCGGCCGCCCTTCTCGTGTCCAGCTACGTGGTGCAAACGTACGTGGGCTACGTTCCGGCCCTGACGACCGTCGCCCTGGTTTCGCTGCTGCTGGTGTCCGCCTCGAAGTTGAGAAGATGGTCGGGAATTCACCGCGCCGTGTCGGGTAACAAGCGGAAGGTCCTGCTGACGTGCCTGGCCGTGACCGCAGCGGCTTGGGCCCTGCCGGTGATCCGTGAGATCGCGTCGCCCTCGAGCGACTTTGCAACCTTGGCGGGCTTCTTTGCCGGCCGGGGTGCCTCGCACACCTGGCAAGAGACGCTGAAGGTCTGGACGTGGGTACTTACCTGTTTTCCCGTCGGCTCGATCACGGGTCGGATGGAACTCGAGCAGATCGGAGAGGTTGGGGTGATCCACGGCGTAGCGGCCTGCGCACAATTGGTCCTGCTGCCGCTTGCCTATCGACTGGCAAGGCGCGCCGGCCGGGATTTCGAGGTGGGGCTCTGCCTGCTGTGCCTCGCCTTGCTTGCCGCCATGACAGTTTCTATCCGGTCGATCGTAGGGCCGATCCTTCCCCACACGGTCTTCTGGATGTCCGGCCTGAGTTTGCTGATTTGGATGGTTGTCGGCGGCGCGTTCTTGCACCACCTGGCAGGGACGTTGCGAATCGCTCAAGGCGGTTTCGGACGACGCGCCGTGGAAACCGTGGCATGGACGGCGGTCGCGATAGGGAGTGTGCTCGGGGCAAGAAAAGCACTCACGGAAATCTCCGAAATCCGGGGCGATACGTCGATCCTGGCGTTGGTGACTCCTGCTCAGAAGCTGCTTTCAAGGGAGAAACCGAGTCGTTGCCTGGTTCGCATCGTCGATCCGGAGGCTTGGCCCGCTGCCGCCGGACTCGTCCTTCAACTGACCAAAGCAGGGCGCTTTCCGGTAGTGGACGCGTCCTGGGTGATGATGTTTGGATCCCGACACGCTCAGCCTCCACAACCAGACGGGATGTTGTTGGTCTGCACTTCGCACTCCGGCAAGCATTTGCGGAAAATGGATGGCCTGCAACTTCTTGCCGAAACGCCCTACACGCTGCTCTTCTGGCAAGAATCCCCCTCGAAAGCAGAAGGACGATATTCGGCTGCTGAGCTACAGCTGTTGGCTTGGTGCTGGGAGGGCTTCTGGCCCGTCGAGGGCTCCGGCGCCGACAGCTTCTGCTGGTCAAAAGGAACCGAGTCGAAGTGCTTGATCGGTTTGCAGAAGGGGCGGCCCTATCGGCTGACGATCTCTGCCGCTCCGTTGAGGGTACCCGGCCGAACGCAACGCTTGACCGTAGGGCTCAACGGCCAACCGGTAGGCGAAGCGGCGCTGCCTCGATCGGGCTGGCAGGACCTGGAGTTTCTGCTGCCTGCCACGCACGTCCAAGGAACCAATGAACTCGTCTTTCGCTACGCTTACGCCCGGTCTCCGCGGTCCTCGCCATTCCAAACGGACACGCGAGTCCTGGCGGTGCGCTTTAAGAACATGGATTTTGAACGTTTGGAATGAGCAGACGCCTCCCACAACATACAATCGCTCGAAATCCTCAGTTCTTCACGCCCTGTCCGCCGCCGTCCACGCGCGCCTTGTTCGTCTTCTCCTTGAGGGCCTGCTTCTGTTCGGGCGTGAGCAAGGCCAGCAGCTTCTGGCGGAACTCCTGGTTGGGTCCGGCCATGTCCTTCCTCAGCCGGGCCTGTTCGGCTTTCTGCTGGACGGTCAGATTGACGGCCGCTTGGGCGGTCTGCCAGAGTTCTCGGCCGGTCTTGCCCGCCGCTCGGCCCTCTTGGAGTGCCTTGTTACGGGCCGCCTTCTGCTCTTTCGTGAGGATGGCCTGCAACTTCTCTCGTGTCTCTGCGGTTTTCGAAGCGAGCGCCTTCTGGAGTTCCTTAAGCTGGGCTTTCTGCTGGTCCGTCAGGGCGATTCCCGCCAGCCATTGCATCATCGGCGTGGCCTGTCGCGCGGCGGCCGAGCGGCGGGGCTTCTGCTGGCGCACGGCGGGCGCCGGCTCTCTTGCCGGCGGATTCTGCGGCTTGGCATCCGGCTTGGGATTCGGCTTGGGCTGCGGCTTGGCATCCGGCTTGGGTTGTGGCTTGGGATTCGGCTTCGGCTTGGCGTCCGGCTTCGACGGTGGCTTGTTCGTCGCAGCGCTCGTCGCCGGCTGCTTGGCCACCGTGGGCGCCTTGGCCCCGGGCCCCAGCGCCAGGATGGCGGGTGCGATGGTGGTGAGGGTCTCCTTGCCGACTCTCATCGTCCCGCTGAGGATCAGGTTGTAGCGGACCGTATTGGGCGTCTTGTTCGGGTATCGAATCTCGCACTTGACTTCATCCTTGCCCGGCGGAATAACCGCGTTGGGCATCCTCACGCCCTGGGGAGGGTTGCTCAGCGTCAACCTGATCGCGCCCTTTGCCTCCGGCTTGCGTTCGGCTTTGACGACGAGAAAAGCCGTCCTGCCGGCGCCGAATCGGATGAATCCTTCCGGCATCTGCGGGATCAGCTTGAACGGCCCCGGTTCGACCACCGTCAGCAGGAACTCGTCGGTGGGCAGGAGGTGATGGTAGATGAAGGCCTGCATGACGTCTTCGGCGGGCAAGGCCCGGCGGGTCACGGTCCGGTCGCCGATGGTGGCCGTGCCCGTGATCGTCGGCATGTGAATCCCCAGCGGGGCATCGGAAGGCGCCGTAAGCGTCAAGATCACTTCGTTGACGTCCTCGGGAATCACGGTGCCGCTGGCGGTGAATCCCTGGGGCAGACCCTCCACGGACAGATCGATTTGGCCGTTGAAGTCGTCCCGGCGTAACGCGTGGACCGTCAGCACGGTGGTTGCCCCTTGACCCATGCGCGGGTTGTCCGGCGTGAGGCGCAACTGGAAGTCGGGCTGCGGCGGCGAGATCATCAGCCGGTAGGCGAACTCCTGTCCGCCCTTGCCCTGGACGTCTGCGATCCTGACGACGTATTTTCCCGTCCTGCGGAAAGTGTAAACCAGGCGCGAGTCCGCATGGTGCGTGATCAGCGGCTGGCAGTTGTCTTCCGCATCGTCGTTCTGCGCCACCGACAGCCCGTTGGCGTCGAGCACGGTGAGGATCGAATCGAGCGGCGAGTCGAGACGCCTGGCCTGCACGTCCATCAGGAGTTGCTGCTGGGCCTGTGCCGTGAAAGTGAAGCAGTCGACGTCCCCGGGCTGACCGATGCGGCCGTTGATCGTCACAGGCATTTCGATCGGATTGGCTTGCTGCGGGGAACCGTTGGGTTCGGTCTCTTCCGTCTCGGGGGTCTCACCAACGGCAAATGGCAGCGAGTTGCAAAAGATCCCGCCGCGGCTGGACTCCACGCGCCGCAGCGACGGGCAGTCGGACGTGAGTTCGAGGTCCATCTCGGCGTCGGGCAGGTTGGCCCCGAACAGATTCACCTTGGCCGTGGTCTGCCGCGGGGCCCCCAGCGGATAGACGTGGGTCACGTAGGGCAGGGCCCCGACGCTCAGCCGGTAGACGAAATCCTCTCGGCCGCGGAAGATCGAGTCGCGGATCTCGACCACGTACTCCCCGTCCCGCTCGATCTCGTGGATCAACACCGGGTCGGGGTGGAAGCGGAAGTCGTCGACGTACGCCAGGCGGTTTCCATCCGCGTCGCAGAGCGTCAGTACGGCCTGAAACCAGCCGGGTACGGCGTCGGCCATGAACGGCAGCAGTTGCTGGGCCCGGACCCGGCAGACGATCGTCTGGCCCGCATTGGCCGAGAAGCGGAAGGAGTCCTTGTCGGCCCCGAAGATCTGCCCGTTGACCACCACGGGCACCGCCGGCAGGGGTTGGGCGGCATCCCGCTGGGAGTTGGGTTCCGTCTCCATGACCTCGGGCAGTTGGCCGACGATGAAACGGGATCGATTCGTCACGCCACCGGCGGTCACCAGGCGGAGATCTCGCTGGCCGCACTTGGCGTCCGCGGCGATGGTGACCGAGATCGTGGCCGTGGCTGCCTTATCCACCTTGATCACCTTTCCCGTGACGCCGTCGCCGGTGACCCGAACCTCTTTGGCGTCGCCGAGGTCGCTTCCGCCGACGGTCACCTGCACGGTCGTTCCCTGTTGTCCGCCGGCCGGAAAGATATGAGCGACGTGGCCCTGGGGCGCCTGGGCGTTGGCCGACCGCGGCGCCAGCCACGGGATCGTCAGGATCGCCGCCATGGTTAGCCATCGAAGCACTCGGCCGGGTTGAAACTGGTTCTTCATGGTTCGTCTACCTCCTAATCCGGACGAGCCGGACCCATACAGGGTCGCGCAGTAGCCGCTGGCGGCTTCGCACGGCATTGCGAAGCCGCAAGCGGCTGTCCCACAAGCTCGGTCCTCGAAAGTTCTTGCCATTTTACGCAGGATCTGATTGGTAAGAGCCTAACGCCCGGGCCGCCGCGACGGCGCTGTCACCCTTCGCCGGAAAGCGGAAGGGGCGGTCGTGCTTGCGGCCAGGGCCTTGCAAACCTGGTCCGGGTCGTGATAGCGGCTGGTGAGTTCCGCCGGTTCAGTGGACGAGCCGCCGGTCTTCCACTCGATCCCTTCGGTGGACGACGCGGCGAAGTAGCCCTGCCGCGTGATGATCATCCAATCATCGCTGCCGGGTGAAAGCTGAATCAAAGTGGCCAGCGGCTTGCCGCCCGCTCCGTCCCAGAGCTTGACGGTGCCGTCGGCACTGCCGGAGGCCAGCTTGGAGCCCTCCGCGTTGGACGCCACGCAGTACACCCAATCGGTATGTCCGCTGTACGTCGTCAACAGTCGCCCGCTGCTGCCTTGGTACGCCCGGACCGTGTGGTCGTGGCAGGCGGCGAAGACGTTGGTTGCCTTGGCGGGCCAGACGATATCCAAGGGCATCCCGCTGCCGGTGGACATGGCCCGGGCCGTGGGTCGGCGTCGCGCGACTTGCTTGAGGTCGGTGCTGATGCGCCCGATGCGCAGCGCCCATTCTTCCGCGCCGCCAACGGCCCCGACAACGGTGTTGCCGTCCGGGCTCAGCGCCACGCTGTGCGCCGTGGCGGGCACCGTGTACCGAAGCGTCTGCTCCCAGGTGCCCACGTCCCAGAGCTGGATCGAACGGTCGGCGCCGGCGGTGGCCAGGCGTTTGCCGTCGCCGCTGAAGGCGGCGCCGAGCACCCAGCCGTTGTGCGTTTCAATGGTCTTGGCGAGTTTCTCGGTGGTCAGGTTCCACACGTGGACGCGCGAATCGGCGTCGCCGGCGACCAGGAACTCTCCGTCCGGACTGGCCGCCAGACAGCAAACGACTCGCCGGGGCTCATCGAAGGCGGCGATCGGCTCACCCGTCTCGACGTTGAAGATCCTCACGGCGCCCGACTCGTGAGGCACTCCATCGCCGACGGCCAGCGCTTCCCCGCCGCGGATGAACGCCACCGCGTGAACCAACCCGGCGAGTTGCCCGACGCCAATCCGCTTGGCAAGCTTCGCGCCTTGAAGATCCCACAGCAGAACCTCCCGGTAGCCTCCCACGGCGAGCGTTTTGTCGTCCGGACTCAACGCGATTGCCGAGATGGGCAACGGCGGACCGAAGTTCACCACGCACTCGACGGAAGATTCCTCGCCGCCGGTGGGCTCGACGGTGACTTCAAACGCCAGAGCCCGTTTGGCGGCGGTGGCCTTGGCGGCAGCGGCGTCAGCTGCCGGCCAGCAGGTGACCCACACGCAGCACAGGGCCAACGTGGCAATGATTTGGCGGATGCTCATTTTAGGCAATCCCCTTTCTTCTTTCCCGTTTAGCTGCCGCCGCACGGCGGCTTCGTCCCCCGCCGAACGCAGTCGGCGGGCGTTTTGCCGTCGGCGGGCGTTTCGGTGTGGCTCACATGATTTCCGTCAACAGCCCTCCGCTCTGGACGTCCCCCGAGGCGATGGGCGTGACGTGCGCCACGCATCCGTGTGGGTGGGGGAGCTGGCCGGTGGGGTCGATGCCCAGCAACTTGTAGATGCTCCCCGACAGATCCCACGGGTAGACCGGCCGGTCCGTGACTTTCTCACCCCTTTGGTCCGTGGTGCCGACGACCGCACCGCCGGTGAACCCGCCGCCGGCCACGACGGCCGAGAACGCGCGAGCGAAGTGACCACGTCCGCCGTTCCAGGGAGGCGTCCATTGGACCTTCGGCGTGCGGCCGAACTCGCCGGACCAGATAACGATCGTGGTCTGAAGCAGGCCGCGCTGGTCGAGGTCCTCCAGCAGAGCGGAGAAACCCTGGTCCAGGTCGGGCAGCATCTTGTCCATTTTCTCGAAGTGCTGCTTGTGCGTGTCCCACCCGCCCGAGTTGACGGTGATAAACGGCACCTCCTTCTCGACCAGTCGGCGGGCCAGCAGGCACGATTGGCCGAAGGTGGTGCGGCCATAGCGATCGCGGACCTTGTCGTCCTCCTGCGAGAGGTCGAAAGCCTCCTTGGCCTCGCCGAGGATCAGGTTGTAGGCCTTCTGCTGGTGCGTGTCCATCTCCTTCACCTGCAGATCGTTCTCGAGTCGTCGGGCGAAGCCGTCGAACGCCTCGAGCAGCTCGCGGCGATCCTGCGTTCGGGTGGACTTCCCGCCGGCGGCGCCCAATCCGCCGATGCTGAACCCTTGGCTGTTGGGGTTTCCGCCGGTGGCGAACGCCTTGTATCGCGAGCCGAGGAATCCGGCCTCGGAAAAGCGCCCCAGCGGCCGGGTGACGGCAATAAACGGCGGCAAGGCGCCCTGGTACTCGCCGGACTCGCTCTTCTTCAACGCCACCACCGCCCCCATCGACGGGTAGACGAGATCGGCCGACGGCAGCGTGCCGGTCTGCATGATGTACGAGCCGGTCTCGTGGGCGTTGGACGGGTGGGTCATGCCGCGGAGGATGGCGTACTTGTCCATCTGCTTGGCCATCATCGGCATCCGCTGGGCGATCTGGATGCCGTCGACGTTGGTGGCGATCGGTTTCTTGTACGGACCGGTGTAGTCCTGGCCGGCCTGGGGCTTCGGATCCCAGGTATCAATGTGACACGGACCGCCGGCCATCCAGAGTTGGATCACCGACTTCGCCTTGCCCTCGGTTGCCCTGCCCTCGGTGGTCTTGCCGTGTGCCTTCAGCTTCAGCCAGTTGGCCAGTGTCAGGCCCGACGCGCCCAATGCGCCGACCTTGACGAAATCACGCCGGCTGATCCGGCCCGACGCGCAGCCCAGTTGTCGACTTGAAATATCCAACATGACTCAGCCCTCCGTTAGGGGTTGTTAGGGGCGGCCGAAGAATAACTTCCCCCGTTTAGCTGCCGCCGGCACGGCGGCTTGGCGCATAACACGCTTCTGCCAACGAAGCCGCCGTGCCGGCGGCAGCTAAACGGTTACATTACTTAATGGTTCAACAGAAACTCCTTGGTATTCAACGGGGCCCACATCAGGTCCTGAAGCGCCTGCATGCGGGCCGCCGAGTTCTTGGTCACGTGCTCGATGGCCTTCTGTTTTTCCTCCGGCGTCGGCAATCGCGACACGGTAAGCAGGAAGATCTCCTCGATGATCTGAGCATCGGTCTTGGCGTCCTTGATCCACTGCCTGACTCGCGGGCTGCGGGCGATCTTCGCTTCGAGCTCCGAGGAACTGATCAAAAACAGCGCCTGCCGCATCGACGTCCGGCAATCGCGGTCGCCTTCGTACGCGGTGTCCCGCGGCGGCCGTCCGAACAGCTCCAAGAACGGCGTGCCCACGCTGCCGTCGGACATCTGCGTGGCCCGGAATCCGCTGGGCCATTGCGAGTAGGGCTCCGGGATCCGGCTGGTGAAGCCGTCCCAGACCAAGGTGACCTGGCCGATCGCGTCGGAGAGCTGCTCGGCGTTGAGTCGCTTGATCGGGTAGCGGGAGAAGAACACGTTGTCGCCGGCGTTGAAGCGGTTGGGCGTCGACGAACGCTGGTAGGTCGCCGAATTGAGAATCAGCCGGTAAACGTGCCGCAGGTCGAACTCGTGGTCGATCAGCTCCTGCTCGAGATAAGCCAGCAACCGGGCATTGGACGGCGGGTTGGTGGGCCGCACGTCGTCCGGCTCGTGTACGATGCCCCGGCCGAGCAGCCAGAACCAGATTCGGTTGACGATGTTCTTCGCAAACCACGGGTTGTCCGCCGAGGTGAGCCACTGGGCCAGCTTGATGCGAGGGTCCTCACCCGGCTCGACGTGCACCACCTCGCCGTCGAGCAGCTTCGGCTCGACCACCGCCCGGGTCTTGGGGTGGCGCATGGTCTGCGTCGGATCGAGAAACACGATCTCCTCTTTCCACTCCCCCGTGTTCTTGAACTTGACCTGGGGGAAGAACGCGGCCATGCCCAGGTTGTCTTCGAGCGTCCACGATTCGGTCGGGTGGCCGTGGCAGCTTGCGCAGCCGATCCGAGCGCCCATGAACACCAGGGCCGTGGCTTCGGCAAACCCCTGCGGGTCGCGTTTCTTCAGCGCCCGATAGAAGTTGGCCGGCGGGTCGCGGAAGTTGCTTCCGCTGGAGATCAGCAGTTCCCGCACGAACTGGTCGTACGGCTTGTTCGTGGCAATGCTGTCCCGCACCCAGTAGTGATATGCCTGCACGGCGTTGGGCCACAAGTTCGACGGGTATTCGGCCTTGATCCGCAGCAGGTCACCCCACTTCAGCGTCCAGTAGTCGGCAAACTCGTCGCCAAGCAACAGCCCGTCGATCAGCTTGCCCCGCTTCTGGGGATCCTCGTCGGCGAGAAACTCGCGGACCTGCTGCGGCGTCGGCAGCGTGCCGATCACGTCCAGGTAGACCCGGCGAAGGAACTCCTGATCGGTCGAGGGCTCCGACGGCGGAATGCCCAACTCCTTCAGCTTGGCCAGAACCAGTTCATCGATCTGGTTGTTGACCTGGGCCTCCGACAGCGATGATGGCAGCGGCGACGGCAGCGGTTGCGGCACGGCGATGCGGGCCACGGCCGAGCGACGGTGGTAGGTGACGATGACGTGGGCCTGGCCGAATCCGCCGGCCCGGACCCGGCCCTCTTTCTCCGCGTTGACGACTGCTTCGTCCGATGATTTGTAGAGGGCGCTGCGAGTGACGTCCTTGCGCGTTCCGTCGGAGAACACGGCCGTGGCCGAGAGCTGGTGCGTCTGGCCCTTGGCCAGGGTCGTCTCCTCGGGAGAGACAGCGATCGAAACGATCGTGGGCGCGTCGGCGGCGTCGCGGGGCGCCCCGCCGGCGAGCCACGAGAGGAGCACCTCGTACGGCGGGCTGCCCGGCTCGATCCGCTGCTTGCCGCCGTGGTCGATGGCCGCGGTCGCCTTCAGCAGCAACAGGCTCTTCTCCGGTTCGACCCAGTTGATTCGCCTCCCTTCGGCCGAACGGGTCAAGGCCGTGTAGTCGTGCTCGGCGTCGGCCCCGAACATCGAAAGCCTCAGTCCGCCTTTGCCCGTGGGCGAACCGTGGCACTGGGTCGCATTGCATCCCAGGCTGCCCAGCAGGGGCATCACGTCGCCCGTGAACGAGACGGTGGGCTCAGGTGTGGGCCGAGGCTCGCTTTGGCCATCTGATGCGGCCGAGGCTCCAAACGCGAACCCAAGCACGGACAGCAACAGCGTCGTTGTTTTCATCGCAGATCACCTCAACCGTGGGGCGAAGCCAGAGGCAGCTCTCAGCGTGCAGTAACGTGGCGGGAACGATATTGGCATGTCGGGGCCTTGCCGCAAGGGCTTTCAAGGAAACCTGGCGATGGGGGCAAGGCCCACCTGTCGGGTGGTATGGCAGGCAGGAAACCACCCCATTAGACCCAAACTAAACGGTTCCCGCGACGTTGTCAATAAGCAAAATAGCCCAGCGGCCGGATAGTAGCCATCTCGCCGGAGCGAGATGTAGCCCGAAACAGTCTGGGGTTTCGATGGCCACATCTCGCTCCAGCGAGATGGCTACTGTACGCGCCGAATTCAGGAAATGATTCCCATACGAGTCCTTAGGATCGTTCGAGAGATTAGTGTCGCATGAAACGATTGGGTGGCTGGGGTCGAGCGTAGCGAGCCCCCAGTTCTTTCGCCAGACAACTGGGGGCTCGCTACGCTCGACCCCAGCCACCCCGACAGTTATTTCTTGCACAATCCTTAGCGGTCGTCGGCGCGACGGCCTTGCCCCTCGATCACCAGCAGCAACGCCAGCAGACCCAAGCAGCGGGCGATCCAACCGAGCAAGAAGATGCACTGAAAGTAGTCCAGCACAACGTCGCCGAAGAAAGCAAAACCTCGGTCGCGATACCTATCATACAGCATGCCCCCGACGACCGTGTTGGCCGCGTAGCACAAACCGGTGGCGGCGTAATACGTGGCGATATACGTCGTGTTGCGGTCGTGGGGCGAGAGCTTCAGCATCAGATTCGGCAGACAGACGTTGATACCCGCGTAGGCAATCCACACCACCCACGCACCGGCGAACCACCACCACTGCTGCGGCGTTGGAAAAGAAATAAAACAGCGGGCCCTGAGCGACCAGCAGCAGACAGCCGATCATCACCGGACGGTTACCCAACCGGTCGGCGAGTCTTCCAAACCATGGGCTGATGGTCCACTGCCCAAGGCGCATGCCGGTCTTCAGCGCCAGCAGAAAAAACAGGCTTGCCGCCGCCATCTCCTTGGAGAACAATACTTCCTTGGGAAAGGTAAACTGGGCCGACTGGGTCAGCCCGTTGGAAAACGAAAACCAACAGCCGAACAACACCAGACGCAAGAAGCGGCTGTCGGCGAACGGAGCCAACATCGAGCGGAAGGTGGCCCCCCGACGCGCGATGCGACTCGTTTCCACCGGTGGCATTCGCATCAGCGGCACCAGCGCCGCGATCATCAAGCTTGCTCCCAGCACGGCGGGGATCACGTAGGCGATCCAGACGGGCTGCGTGGGGTGCATTTCCCGCCATCCCCAAACGAACAGGCCGCCGGCGAGCATCGCCGCCGCTTCACCGCCCACCGTCCAGCGATTGCGCCGTCCGATGAAACGGCCGCGAATCCGTTGCGGCACCAAGTCGGCCAGCCACGACCAAAGGGCGATCATACCCAGGTATTGCAACAGGTGGTACGCGCACCACAGCACCACCAGCGCCGCCAGCGAAGCACCGGGCGAGGGCAGGTTTCCCGGTGCGGCAATCCAGGGCAACGACAGCAAGAGCATGGTACCCAGCAGGAACGACGCCAGGCAGAACCGTTTCCGATCGACCAGCCGCCCAATCATCGCCGGGGCGCCCAGCCGCAACAGTCCCACCACGTGTCGCGCGGCCAGGATCAGGGCGATTCCCAATCCGATTCTTCCGGCACCCAAGTCCAGTGCCAGATAGATGACCAGGGTCGTGCTGGCCAGTCCGTTGCCGATGCCCCAGACGGCCCCGTTCCAGTAGGCCAACCGCCTGGCCCGGCGGCGAAGGAAAACGGCAAGCGGCTTGTCGGGTGCGGTAGCCATTGCACGATAGCGTAAGGCAACGCCGACCAAGCGGCAATGTCACTCGGCGCCCAGGCACCGCACGGTGCCGTCTTTCAGGGAAAGGGCCTGTAAGAGATATTGTGTCAGCTAGCGATGCCAGCTAGATTTGGTTTACCCCTTTATCTCGACCTTTATCTTCCGACCCCTTTATCCTATCCCCGCGACCCCTTTATCCCCGCCTTTATCCCATGGGGGTTCCAGGACGGGAACCATGGCCGGGAAGGTGGATCGGCCAGGGTGGGCTTTGCAGTTTTCCATCCGATAACATACCATACCGGCGTCTGTGGTGCCAAGATGTGGGCCAACGTCCTGTAGCGGCACGTTCCGCGACAGAAACAAATAAGGTATCCTACGGGCAGCAGGAACGTCCTCCTTTCACCCCTCTGCGAGAGGGGCCGGCGATGGAGACCTTTGCGTGAAACTGTTGATCGCCATCATCCAGCCGACCAAGTTGAATGCGGTCCGCGAGGCGCTGGAGAAGATCGAGGTCGGCCGGCTGACCGTTTGCGACGCCCAAGGCTTCGGACGCCAACGTGGCCGGACGGAGATGTACCGGGGCCACGAGTACGCCACGCGACTGCTGCGCAAAGTGGCCTTGGAAGTGGTCGTCAACGACGATTTCCTAAAGCGCACCATCGACACCATCGTCAGCGTGGCCCGAACCGGTCCGGAAGGAACCGTCGGCGACGGCAAGATCTTCGTGATGCCGGTCGAAGAGGCGATCCAACTCAACGACGCCGCCCGGGGGCCGGGCTCGGTCTGAGAGCAAGAATAGTAGCCGTCTCGCTCCGCGAGACGAGGCTTCATCTCGCGGAGCGAGATGGCTACTATGGGGATTAAAGCGGGACAGGCTGCTCTACTGGACGGTCAAATGGTGTTACGATGCGACCATGGCCAGAAGAGCGAGAGCATCGATCGGTGGATCGTGTTACCACGTATTGAATCGTGGCAGGAAGATTCAAACAAAGTAGCCTGTCCCCCTTTATTCGCTTTATTCCCCTCAGGAATGTAGCCCCTGGTAGATCGGAACCGACCGTTGCTTGGGGGTAATGGAAAGGCCGTCATTCCGCTAGGTGGAGATGAAGAATGAATACAAGGCTCAGGCTTGGGTTGCGCCGCCTTCTCGTGGGCGGCGCAATCCTCTCTATTTCGCTGATTGGTTATCACTGTATACGGTTTCACCCAAGAACAGCAGCCGAGCTTTACGGAACGTATGCCCTCGATTGCAGGTTGGTACACGGGGACTTGATCCTGCACGCCGATGGGACCTTTACGCAGACGGTTACGATCAAGGCGACAGGTGATGTCGCTTCCTCCAAAGGAAAGTGGACTTATGATCCAACGCACCACTACCTAAGATTTAGAGGTTGTTTTCTGAAGCTATTCGAGTGGTCCGACGAGCTATACGCCGATTATGCGAACCCGCCACCAGGATGGACCGTGATACCCGTCGAACGCTGGTTCGGCCGTGTTGTGCTTGGGGACAAGTTCGGGGCACGGCCAGCATGGGAGAAGGTGAAATGAATGGGAGTCGAGGGTAAACGTAAGGAGGGGAATAAAGGGGGACAGGCTACTTTGTTTGATTCTTCCTGCCACGATTCAATACGTGGTAACGCAATCCACCGATCGATGCTCTCGCTCTTCTAGCCGTGGTCGCATCATAACACCTGTCCCCATTTGATCCTTTCGATCCTTTCGAGGGGCGAGCTCGGTCTGAGAGCGGTGCTGGTCAAGAATAGTAGCCGTCTCGCTGGAGCGAGACGAGGCTTCATCTCGCGGAGAGGTTGTGAGTTTTTTGGAGTGCGGTGACTTGTCACCGCTTTCTTTCTCCCGACGATTCGCAGTAGCGAGGGCCATTCATCGGGGAAAACGGTCGGAAAAGGAAAGCGGTGACAAGTCACCGCACTCCAAATTCATTCTTCCACAAGCTCGGAGCGAGATGGCTACTATGTCACCCTGTTTGGCGCTGCCCGACGGTCGGTTGGGTGGATGTGCTGCTCGAAGCGCGGGGTTGCAGGTGCGGGGCGGGCAACACGTCCGCGACAGGCTGCGGCGAGCTCGCGCCGCCGCGGAGGTAGATCCGGTAGATGGTCGCCAACTCGAAAACGGCCTTGACGAAATCCCGCGGCCTCACCTTGGAGCCGGCCACCTCGCACCACTGCTCCAGAGGAACCTCGTAGATGGCGTTTTCCATGGCCGGCTGCCCCGCTGCCTTGCGGCCGCGGATGAACCGGGCCAGCAGTTCCACGTCGAACACCCAGTTGGTGTGGAAGGGCTCCTCGAAATGGCGGCGAACTTCCGGCGCGGCGCGGAACATCTTGGCCCCGCACTGCGTGTCGTAGATCGGCAACTTCAAGATCAAAGAGGCCGCCGTGGCAAACATCCGCCCCAAGTAATGCCGCAGCGGACGACGTTCGATCTGCCTGCCCAGGAGTCGAACCCGGGCGCCGATGGCCATCTGCAATTCCGTGTTGCTCTGAAGCACGCCGCAGAACTCGTCGATGGCCTCCAGCGGCGTGGCCAGATCGGCGTCCCAGAAGCCGACGAATTCGGGGTCGCAAGCCAGCGCCTGCAACACGCCCCGACGAACCGCTTCCGCCTTGCCCACGTTCTGAGGCAGGTCGTAGACCTCGAATTGGTCCGGGTCGGCTTCGTGCAGGATGCGGAGCACTCCCGGCGTCTCGTCGGTGCTGCCGTCGTTGACGAAGAGGAACTTCAGCCATCGCCTTGGGCGGGCAAAACTGCGAAACTTGTGGATCTCCAGCCGCCCGGCTTCGTTGTAGCAAGGGATCACGATGATCGTCGGCGACATAATCCGTGTTCCTTCGGCGTTGAGCGTCACCCGGTTGACAACCCGTGTGTTCTTTTCGTCCTTGTGCCCGGATCAACTTGTGCCCGAATCAACTTGTGCCCGAACTAACTTGTACCCGAATCAAGCAGCCTCTTTGGACCGGCCGCCGCTGGGGTCTTGCCCGATGGTAGGATCGTAATGATCCGCGGCGACCTCGGCCGGTTTCCGGCGAACAGCGATCGGACCCGTTTCCCGACGCAACACGGCCACCAGGCTCACGCCGGAAGAAAAACCGCTTCGACGCCTTCCGTGCAACAGATCCTTGAGCATTCTGCTCTCGCCCTGAAAGACGAGTTCCAACACGCGGTTGACCGGCCGGGAAGGCATCTTGACGTCGGTTTCCGCTTCGCCGCACGCTTCGCCACGCCAGCGGTTCAGCGCCCGGATCCGTTTGATGACGGGAAACAGCCGCGAGTTGAAGTAGGTCGACAATCGTACGGTCACGGGCAATCCTTGCCAGAGGCGCTGCAACCGCATCAGATCGTAGCGGCGGTAGTGTCCATGGCTTTCATCGTGGGGGCTCCACAGCGACGGGTCCGCCGGAACGGTCACCAGGAAATGCGTCCCGGGGCCGGCGGCGGCCAACAGGCGGGAGAGCAGCGCAAAGTCGTCAGCGACGTGCTCCAGCACGTCGTTGAGCATGAACAGCCTGGTCTGCCCGGCCAGTTGACCCAGGTCGTCCGGGGCCCGGCCACAGATGAATCGAACGTGGGGGAAGCGTTGGCGTGCCAGGCCGATCGCTTCGGCGGAAGGGTCGATGCCCACGCAGGTATAGTCGCCGGCCAAGGAGGCGATGTTGCCGCCCGCGCCGCAACCCACGTCGACGATGGTGGCCTGTTTCGAGGGCGCGAGGATTTCTGCAACCAGATCGCGGAGGATCCGCCGCCGGGCCGTGAACCACCAGTGCGCCAGTTCCACCTCGAAATTCAATCGAAACTGTTTCGACTGCATGGGTTGTGCCCCCTTGGTCTACGCCGCCTTGGCTGCGGCCACGGCCGCGTCCCAGACCTTAATCGCCTCGACCTGGTACGAAGCGATCACCTCCTTGGCCGGACCGGTCTGACGGATTCGGCCGTGGTGCATCCAAATGGCCTTCTCGCAGAGTTCCTGCAAGACGTCGAGGTCGTGGCTGACCGCCACCACAATCCGTGCGTTGGACACCACGCCGCGGATGCGCTGCTTGGCCTTCTCTCGAAACGAGAGGTCCCCGGCCTGAAACGCCTCGTCGATCAGCAGGATGTCGGGGTCGATGGCGGTGGAAATCGCGAATCCCAGCCGCAGTCGCATTCCGGTCGAGTAGTAGCGAACGGGCATGTCGAGGTATCGGCCGAGTTCGCTGAACTCGGCGACGGATTTCATTTTCTCGCGAACGCTCCGTTTCGATTGTCCCTGTAAATAGCCGCGATAGGCGATGTTTTCCCACCCGGTGGCGTCGGCTTCAAAGCCGAGATTCACGTCGAACAAGGAACTGATCAGGCCGTCAACCCGGCGGGTCCCTTGCTGGGGAGGATAGATTCCGGCCAGCACTTGCAGCAGCGTGCTCTTTCCGGCCCCGTTGAGCCCGACAATTCCCACGCGATCGCCGTCGCTCAGCGCCAGATTGATGTCTTGCAGGGCCGGCACCTCGATCACGGGGGTAGACGTTCGCAGGAACAGCTTCTGCATCAGTTGATCGCGAAAGCGAACCGGTCCGAACCGGGTCACCCGAAAAGTCAAACCGACGTGCTTCAATTCGATTCTTCCCACGATGCATCCTCTTGCCCGACGATCAGAGTTGAAAGATCACGCGCCGCTCGAGCGTGGCCAGGGTCAACACGGCCAGCAGAAAGACAACCACCACGATGCCGGCGACGAAGACAAACGCGGCCGACGATGGGGGGACGCCCTGAAGCACCGGTGTGCGGACCAGTTCGATGAACGCGGCCAGCGGATTGTAGTCGACGAGCCAACCCAGCCCCCGGCCGTGCAACATCTCGGGCCGATAGATGATCGGCGTGCCATAGAAGAGAATCTGCAGCGAGACGTCGCAGAGTTGTTGCGTATCGGGAAAATAAACGTTCACAAGACCGCAAATCGTCACCACCGACCATCCGAATACCAGCAACAGCGCGAAGGTCAGCGGCAGAGAAAGCAGGGCCGTCAGGCTGCCGACGCCGGTCAGCATCCAAACCAGCACGAGCACCGGGACGATGGCCACCAGAAAATGAAACGCCGCGGGCAACACGATCCGCAGGGGATAAATGGCCATCGGCGCGCGGTGTTGGCGGATGTAGGTCTCGCTCCAATAGATGCAGCCACAGCCCTGGTTGACGGCCGTGGTGAAGAAATTCCAGAAGCAGAGCCCGGAGAGGACGAAGGGGAAGTGCTCGCGAAAGCCGACCTTAAAGGCCCCGCTGAAGATCACGCACAGAACGCAGGCCGTCAGCACCGGCTGCACCAGCGCCCAACCCAGCCCCAGGGCGGATCGACGGTAGCGTTTCCGCAGATCCAGCTTGGCCAGCGACAACCAGAACAGGCGGCAATTCCAAACGGCGGCCAGATATCCGATCATGAATTTCCTTGTCGATTGCGTAACACGGCTCGACTAAAGCACCAAATTTCGCGATGATCCGGGCCGAACCGGCCCGAGACGGGGCAGCGTACTTGGGATCGGCGCGAAACTGCGGTGACTTTAACGATTTTCCCGGTCCGGCAAGAACGGCCGGTTGATCGGGCAGCCGCGCGAGCACGGCTAACAAAAAAGGTGGGGTTATTATCCCCTAAACGGACTTGCATGGCAGGTTTGCCGTCGGTCGAGTTTAGCCGCCGCGGCCACGCGGTGCTCGTTATCGGTGCGTTTTCCGTGGTTCTCGCCGCCTGGCCGCGGCACGTGTTATCATAAACGGCCTGTGAACAACTCCTTTTCGACCACCAAACAACCGGAGTAGCCCGTGCGTCCCTGGAAACTTGCCGAAACCAACTACGGCACCGTCAAACAGCACCAGTACGAAGTGGCCGTGCTGCCGCTGGGTGCCACCGAACCGCACAACCTGCACCTGCCCTACGGCATGGATACGCTGGAAGGGGACCTGGTGGGTGAGCAGATCTGCGAGGCGGCCTGGCAACGCGGGGCCAAGGTGGTCCTGCTTCCGACCGTCCCCTACGGCACTCACACCAATCAGATGCAGTTCCCCTTCGCGATGAACCTCAACCCCTCGACGCTCACCGGCGTGATTACCGACCTGGTCGATTCACTGGTCGAGCACGGAATCCTCAAGATCGTGCTGCTCAACGGCCACGGCGGCAACGACCTCAAGCCGGTGTTGAGGGAACTGTACGGGCGGACGCCGGCCAGCCTGTTCCTGTGCAACTGGTACGCGATGATCGGCGACGTCTACGACGAGATTTTCCAACGGCGCGACGATCACGCCGGCGAGATGGAAACTTCCCTGGCCTTGGCCTATTGTCCCGAGCTGGTCGGCCGCCACCCGGACGGGACCCTGACGGCCGACGAGGGCCGGAAGGCCGCCACCCGATTCGAGGCGATCAATCGCGGCTGGGTATCGATCACCCGGCCATGGCACCTGTTGACGACCAACGCCGGGGCCGGCAACCCCCACGCCGCCACCGCCGAGAAGGGTCGCCGGCTGATGGATGTCCTGGTCCAGCGTCTAGCCGCGTTTCTGGTGGAGCTTTCCGAGGCCGAGCGGGACGAACGATTCCCATACTAACGGGGAGGTTAAGTTGCCCCATTGATCCTTTTGGGTCGATCAGCTATATTACAAGGGACGGTGGAATCGAAGGATTTCGGCGTCCAGTTGACGGTGGGTGTAGCTCAGTTGGTTAGAGCGCTGGATTGTGGTTCCAGAGGCCGCGGGTTCGAGTCCCGTTACCCACCCTTTTTCTAAGTCCTGCCGAATCAAGCCCTTATGATACCTGCCGGCGGTTTGGCTTGGAGGCCGCGCAGGTAACCTTGGGCCACGCCACGGCCGACGGAGTCGCCTCCCTCAGTTCCGAATTCCCGGACACGCCCGGCTACCGCTCCAGCTCGTATTCCTTGAGCTTCTTGTGCAGCGTGTTGCGGTTGATGCCCAGCCGGGCGGCGGCCTTGGTCTGGACGTTGTCGCAGGCGGCCATTACCTGGGCGATCAGCTCGCGCTCTACGCGATTGACGATCGTGGCGTGCAGGTTGTCGGCCTGGGAGCCGGCCGAGGTGATGCCCTGTTCGATCAGCTCCGCGGCCAAGGTCTCCAGGTCGACCCCGCGATGGCGGCCGATGCGACGCGGCTTCTGGCCCAACACCGTCTCCGGCAACAGCTCGCAGGTCAACTCGTCGCCGGGAGCCAGCACCACCGCACGCTCGACGTAGTTCTGCAACTCCCGCACGTTGCCCGGCCAGTCGTAGGATTGCAGCGCCTCGCTGGCCTTCGGCTGAAGATGCACCACGTGCCGGTCGTTCTCTTGACTGTAAATCTTCAAGAAGTGGTGTACCAACTCGGCAATGTCCTCGCGGCGCTCGCGCAGCGGCGGCAGGCAGACGTTGATCACGTTGAGCCGATAGTAAAGGTCCTCGCGGAACCGGCCCGCCTCGACCTCCTCCAGCAGGTCGCGATTGCTGGCGGCGATCACCCGGGTATCGACCCGAATCGTGTGCGTGTCGCCCACCCGCTCGAACTCGTGCTCCTGCAACACCCGCAGCAGCTTGACCTGGAGCTTGGCGGTGGTAGAGTTGATCTCGTCGAGGAAGACGGTTCCGGTGTGGGCGGCCTCGAAGCGGCCGGTGCGGTTGTCGATCGCCCCGGTGAACGAGCCGCGAACGTGTCCGAACAGCTCGCTCTCCAGCAGGTTCTCGGCCAGCGCGCCGCAATTGACCCTCACGAACGGGCCGCTGCCGCGGGGGCTGAGCCGGTGGATCGCCTTGGCAATCAGTTCCTTGCCGGTGCCCGTCTCGCCCAACAGCAGCACCGACGCGTTGGATCGGGCCACTTGTCGCGTCAGTCGATAGACGTCCTCCATCGCCGGCCCCGAGCCGATCAATCCCGGGATCGGCGGCCCGGTTTCAAGGCGTTCGGCGTTGGACGGAGATCGGGTCATCGGGGTCAGGGGTCAGCGTTTTCAATTTCGCGTGAAACGCCCGCGGACTGCGTTCCGCGGGGGTCAGGGGTCAGCGTTTTCAATTTCGCGTGAAACGCCCGCGGACTGCGTTCCGCGGGGGTCAGGGGTCAGGGGTCAGCACTTGTCTGCCAGACGCAAACCGACCAAGCCGCCTGGGCAATAGTCAACCGTCACCTACCACCTACTGCCTACCATCTACCGCCAACTGCCTTCAGGCTCGTATTTGGGTGGCAATGAATTGCCACCCCCACCCAAATCTACCGCCTACCACCTACCACCTACCACCTACCACCTACCACCTACCACCTACTGCCTACTGCCTACTGCCTACTGCCTACTGCCTACTGCCTACTGCCTACTGCCTACTGCCTACTCTCCTCCGCGTCTTCCGTGAATCTCACCGGCTCGGTGGGGGCTTCGATGCAGTCGAGGATCAGTCCCAGCACCTGCTGCGTATTTACGTCGAGGTCCTCGCTGGCGTTGTAGCGATCGTATTGGCGGCCGATCTCGGTGGCGGTCAAGAGGATTCCGTACTGCTGCGTGTTCCGACGAAACGCCTTGACGGCCGCGGCGCGCGATGTCAGCGGCTGGGTCCAGCGGCTGGCCATCTCGACCAAGGCCGGTTGGCTTTTCACGGTGTTGAGGTTTGCCAATACGGCGGCCGCCTTGGTGCTCAACTGCGGAGCGTAGAGCGCCACCAACACCGCCGCCTCGACGCGCAGCAGTTCGTACGGGTGGCCGCTGGAGCCGCTCAGTTCGGCCAGCCGGTCCAGGGCCTCGGCGGCTTGGTTCAGCCGCTGAGCTTGGGCGACAAACGTCCGCGGCGCCAAGGTGGCCAGCCGCTCGACCTGCCACTGTATCGCGTCCTCGGTGTGCGGCCGCGAGAAGGCCATCGCCATCGGGTCCCGCTCGGCAATCCGTTGGGCCCGGCGAAGCTGTCCGCCGCGGGCGATCAACCCCACGCGGAGCGTCGCCGTGCGGCCATCGTGACGGAGCTGTTGCAACAGGAAATCCGCCGTGGGTGTTTCGATGCCCGCGTCGATCAGTACCAGTTCATAGTCGGGCGAGGAGGCGGCCAGACGAAGCAGCTCCCGTCCGGTGCCGGCCGTATCGACGTCGAAACCCAACTCCGCGAGCTTGCCGGCAAGTTGGCGCGACGCCTGGGTGCTCGGGCCGGCCACCAACGCGCGGCGAACACCGCTGCAACCGGCAAAAAACGCCAGCGACTGAGGGACGTAGCTGGCCCCGGGAAACGGACCCGCCGCCTGCAGCCGGATGACTGCGTCGGTGGCCGCCAACCGCAATCGCCGGTCGGGATGCCGCACGGCGCGGACCAACGGGGTCGGACGATCGCCTTGGCGGAGAAGCTTCTCGGCCGTGCCGATGCGACCGAGAATCCGTGCCGCCGCCGTTGCCGCCGCCACGTGCCCGCCCGCGACGGACCGCTCGAGCAGGTCCTCGATCACCGCGGTGCCGAACCGGGCGGCCTCCGACGCGGCCGTCCCGTCGCCGTGGGGCAAGGCTTTGTCCAGGCCGTTTTTATAAGCGGCGGCCTCCAGCATGGTCATCAGGTAGAGCCGCCGCACTTGCGGATCGTTCGGGGCCAGCGCGTAGGCGTCGCGGGCCAGTCGGGCGGCGATCACCAGCGCCGCATCCTCCGGCGAGTAGCTCTCGGCGACGCACCGCTTTGCGGCGGCGTCCCAGCGGAAGATTTCCACCCGATCGTCGATGATCCCTCGCACCGGCTGCCCGCGATCGAAGTAGCCTTCGGCCCGCTCTCTCAGCAGCCGCACCGCCGTTTCCTTATCGGGCACTCGTCCGGCCAGCCGGCCAAAGGCGGCCCCGGCGACGGCGCGGACGTTCGCCTCGGTGTCTTCCGCCAAATGTGGTCGCAGCAAGTGGATCGCCGCCCGTTTGGCGTCCATCATGGCCAGCACCCGAATCGCTTCGACCGCCAGTGGAGGATCCGCCCCCTCTAGGATTGCCAGCAGCGGGCCTGCGGCCAGCGAGCCCATCTGGGCCATCGCGACGCGGACCGGGGCATGTTCGGCGGCCCGGTTCGAATCGGCCAGCACCTCGAGCAAGGCCCCCACCGCCGCGGCGTGCGCTTCCTGTAGACCGGCCATGGCCGCCTGGCGCTGCGAAGGGTCCTTCAGTTGCCGGATCAACCCGGCCAGCCGCTGCGGGTCCTGCAGCGATCGGTTGGCCGCCTGCAGCACCAAGCCGGCCAGTTGTTTCGCCTCGGGCCAGAGTTCCTTGCGGGCGGCCAGGCCGGTGAACATCGACGAGCCAAACTTCTCGATCAGGGCGGTCAACTGCTGCTGGCTGAGCCGGGCGCCGATGACCTGCCGCAAGTACTCCTTGGCCTTGTCCGGCCGGCCCAGGTCCGCAAGGATCTTGGCCGCCCGGACCAAGTCCGCCGAGGTGGTAGGGTTGCTGTCCAGGACCGCCGCCACCGCCGGATCGGACGGCTCCCGCCGCGGGGGCAGTTTCAATTCGGGCGGTTGCTCGGGCGGCTGGGCCCAAATCGATGGCGTACCAGCTAGCGCGATCAACGCGGACAGTAATAGGATCATCGTTCGGTAGCAATTAGCCATGGTGGGTCTCGTCTCGGGTGTCACCGTGGTCGCCGTGCCGGCGACTGCTAGGCTTTGTCTCAAAACGCCAATGTAGCCATCTCGCTCCGCGAGATGAAGCTTCGTCTCGCGGAGCGAGACGGCTACTATGCGCCCGCGGCGCGTTTTGAGACAAAGCCTAAACTTGTGGGATGTCAATCCAACTCCTGCTGCAAACGCGCTTTCCAAGCTTCGATCTGTTTCTTCACTTGCTCCGGACCGGTCGACCCGTCGCTGGTCATCGCGGCGACCGCCTTCTCGACGCCCAGGATATCGTAGACGCTTTCGTCCAACTCGGGCTGCGCTTCCTGAAAATCCTCCAGCGAAAGGTCCGCCAGTCGCACGCCGCGATCCAGCGCCTTGCGGACCAACCGGCCGACTACTCCGTGGGCGGTGCGCTGGGGGACGTCGCGACGGATCAGGTATTCCATCAGCGTGGTGGCGTCGAGATGCCCGTGATCGAGCCGCTCGGCGATCGCCGGGCGGTTTAGTTCGGCTGAGGCCACCAGCGGCGCGGCCAGTTCCAGGCAGGCGTTGACCGTATCGAACGAATCGAACACCGGCGGCTTGTCTTCCTGCAAGTCGCGGTTGTAGGCCAGCGGCAGGCCCTTGACCAGCACCAGCAGCGTCTGCAAGTTGCCGACCACTCGGGCGGTCTTGCCGCGGATCAACTCGAGCACGTCCGGGTTGACCTTTTGCGGCATGATCGAGGAGCCGGTGCAGAAGGCCTGGGGGAGTTTCAGGAAGTTGAATTCGGCGGTCGACCAGAGGACCCACTCTTCGGCCCAGGTGCTGAGGTGTTCGGCGATCACCGCGAGCACGAAGGCGAACTCCAGCAGGAAGTCGCGGTCGCTGGAGACATCGAGGCTATTGGCGGCCAGACCGTCAAACCCCAGCCGGCCGGCCACGTCGTCCCGATCGATGGGCAGACTGGTTCCCGCCAGGGCCGCGGCCCCGAGTCCCAGCACGTTGACCCGCCGCCGGCAATCGGCCAATCGCTGCCGGTCGCGTTGGAACTTCTCGCAATAGGCCAGCCAATAATGCGGGGCCAGGACCGGCTGGGCCCGTTGCATATGGGTATAGCCGGGCAGGATCACGTCGGCATCGGCGTCGCAGCGGCCGACCAGCGAACGCTGAAGTTCGACCAGCCGGCGGTCGATCCGGTCGATCGCCTCGCGGACCCAGAGCCGCATATCGGTGGCGACCTGGTCGTTTCGGCTTCGGGCGGTATGGAGCTTCCGCCCGGTATCGCCGATCCGATCGATCAAGGCCTTTTCGATATGCATATGGATATCTTCCAGCTCGACGCGGAACTGGAACCTTCCCTGCTCGATTTCTCGGCGGATATCTTGAAGCGCCTGCACAATTTGTTGGCACTCTGCCTCGGAAATGAGCCCGACTTTTGCGAGCATCTGGGCGTGGGCGATCGATCCGTCAATATCGTGCGCATAAAGCCGGCGATCGAAGCTCACACTTTCCGTGAACTCCTCCACCCGGCGATCCGTCGCCTCGTCGAATACGCCTCCCCATGCCTTCTCCGCCACGCCTATTCCTTTAGCAATGTCTCCGAGAATAGATCAATCCCACGATATTCACTGTAAACGGCCCCCGTAGAGCTGTCAACGAGGCGTTGCGGGGTGATACGGCCCTTATTTACTGGTCGATGGTAGCCCACAAGAGTCTGTATGGCCTAGTCTGTGGGCAGGTTTTCCCTTGACGTTCTGACGGACCGAAACGCCGGTCATGGGGCCTTGAAGAGTCTATGGAGTCATAACGCAGAAAACGAGTACTCGCGAGCGTTGCTGCGGCGCTCGGGGGATTGCCGACTTTGCGGGCGTGACAGATAATGAATAGCCGATATGGGTCTAGTGTCATAGTTTTCTCGTGGCATTGTCTCCGGGCGTCCCGTGGTAAGAATCCTTTCAGATGAACGCATCGTTGAACTGCTTGCCGAACCGAAGAAACTACCGAAAGACTGGCAAGCACGACTTAAGCCACGGTTGAGGGAAGGACAAGCACACGGGCATCGGTCGTATGATGTCGAAGGTGCGGGCGGCAGTAAGTTCCGGGTACACGTTCGCCACAATGCGATCTCGCGGCTCGATTTCTCGATCATCCTCACGCTTGTCGATGCCGATGGCAAGGAATACCCGCTGGTTCGGTTCAATGGCAAACACCCGTCGGATCATACAAACAAGTGGGAAAAACGGCACAGAAAAAGACCAGTCCGATTTCGCAACGCCTTTCATATTCACAAAGCTACCGAGCGTTATCAAACCGAACCAGGCTGCAAGATGGACGGTTATGCTGAAGTGACCAACCTCTACAGCTCGTTCGATTCGGCACTGTACGCATTTGTGTCGTCAAATGGATTCACGATTGAAGATTCGGCCGACCCGCAAAGGAACTTGTTTCCGGAGGGTAGCGAGACATGAATGGAGAAGCCCTCATTGCCGACTTTCGCCGCAAGGTGTCCCAAGAAATCGATGTTCAACTCGAAGGCATCGACAGATACATCGTCTATACGCCTTTCATGTTCGACGATGGCGATCATTTCGTTGTTCTTCTTCGCAAGGAGAACTCAGGCTGGTTTTTCACGGACGCAGGGCACACTTTGATGCATTTGAGCTATTCCGGGGTTGATCTCGGCACAGGAATCCGAGCACGGATTATTGAAGAATCATTGGCTGCTCACGGTGTTGAGAACCAAAACGGAGAGTTGAGAATCGCTGTTACTGGGGAGGAATTCGGAGACGCTCTCTATTCCTACCTCGAGGGGCTCAGCAAGATAACGACCGTCACCCACATGACTCGTGAACGGGTCGCCTCCACGTTCGTCGAGGATTTCTCGGAGTTACTGACATCAATTGCCGCCAGTCGTGTACAACTCAATTGGCACGATGCCGAACATGATCCTGACCGCACTTACTCCGTGGATTGCAGGATCAACGGCTCGCCGATACCGTGCTTTGTGTTCGCCATCAATTCAACTGGCAAGTGCAGTCACGCAACGATTACTTGTCTGACGTTCGAGAAGTGGAGCGTGCCATTTCGAAGCGTGGCACTGTTTGAAGATCAGGAAAAGATTGGCAGAAAGGAACTCGCCCAACTCACCAACGTCGTCGGAAGGCAGTTTCCTTCACTCGGGGATCGCGAGCGAATCATGGCTTACTTTCAGGCGGAGGTCCTCGCGCAGCGGGGAAGCTGAGCAGGACGCAGGTGTCTTGAGTTACACGCGGGCAAGCCGGGCAATTGCCTTCGTCGCGCGCTGACCATTAACGCTGGTTGCGCCTCGTGATTTGGTCTTCTTGCGGTCAGTCTTGCCGGTGCGCGAACAGGTTCCGTTGGACCGCTTCGGTGGACGGGTGGGGCCAGTCTCCGGCGAGGTTGCAGGTACCGATGGCCAGATCGGGATTCTTGCACGTACATATACGCACTCGGATACCGTAATCTCTTGCCACGGCGACTACCGTTTCGAAGGTTTCTCGCCGATCCTCGACCGCCAATGCCAGCACGGAACTGTTGCCCGCGTGAATAGCCATCCGCCCTTTCCCGGAAAACCCATTCAACAGAGAGTCTGCGATCTCCTTTGCGCCAATCTTCGTTTTCAGCGCGTGGACAATCGCCGGGCGCAGGAAAAGCACACTGGCGGCGACTCTTTTCACCCCCGCATCGGCAATCGCGGCAAACAGCGGGTGTAGAGTTTCCGGCGAGTCGGTCAGCCCCGGAAGAATTGGGTCCAACCGCACGTCGGTGGCGACCCCGGCCTCAACGAGTTGCCTGGCTTGCGCCAAGCGAACTGCCGGCGGGGCCGCTCGAGGCTCGAACGCCCGGAGAAGTTTCTCGTCAAGCGTCGTCACCCCGATTTGCCCGCGTACCGCCGGTGCGTTGGCCGCGATCAACTCCATGTGACGCTGGGGAATTCTCCCCTTGGTCAAGAACGCCACGCCGACGCCGCAAGCGAAGAGGAATTCCAGAATCTCCCGCGCCATGGCCAGCAACTCCGGCACGGGTTGGAAGAGATCACTCGACGGGCTGAAGTAAACGGCCCGGGGCTTGTTCTGTTTCCGCGAGAGTTCTTCTCGAAGTTTCTCCAGGGTATCGACGTAGAGTTGCACCTTGCCCTCACCCGGATAGCAGCGGTAACCCCGGGTGTAGCAGTAGAGACAACCATGGGCACAACCGGCCGTCAGGTTGACCGTCGGCATCTTCGCCAGACATGCCAGGCTCGAAGGAGTCAGCACGGCCGACTTTCGGTTAGTATGAAGCACTTCGATCATCAGCGATTCCAGGTTGATACTATACATGTGACTACATGTCAAGGCGGTTCTTGGCCACCACGAGCAGCAATCGCAATCCGCAAAACTGGCTGAGATGCCGATCGCAACGGTTCATTCTCCTCACCCCTTGAAGATTCCGCCCGGATCGTGCTATAATACTGAGGTTTTAGACCTAGGCTTACCACCTCCGAGGGGTACGCGGGTTCTTCAGCTCGCCAACCACTCCAAACTGGAAAGACCCTGCCCGTGCCGCGTCGCGACGATATCCACAAGATTCTGTTGATTGGCTCCGGGCCGATTATTATTGGTCAGGCCTGCGAGTTCGACTACTCCGGGACCCAGGCGTGCAAGGCGCTGCGGGAAGAGGGGTACGAGGTCGTGTTGGTCAACTCCAACCCGGCCACCATTATGACCGACCCCGAGATGGCCGATCGGACGTATATCGAGCCGCTGACCTGGGAGATCGTGGCCAAGGTGATCGAGGTGGAGCGGCCCGATGCGTTGCTGCCGACCTTGGGGGGCCAGACGGGGCTGAACCTGGCGATGGAGCTGGTCGAACATGGGGTGCTGGAAAAATTCGGCGTCGAGATGATCGGGGCCACCGCCGAGGCGATCGCCAAGGCCGAAGAGCGCGACCAGTTCAAGGCGGCCATGGAGCGGATCGGGTTGGAGGTCTGCCGCGGCGAAACGATCCATAGTCTGGACGAGGCCCGGGCGGTGATCCAGGACATCGGGCTGCCCTGCGTGGTGCGGCCCAGCTTCACGCTCGGCGGCAGCGGCTCCAGCGTGGCCTACAACCGAGGCGAGTTCGATCGGCTTGTCTCCTGGGGATTGGAGCAGTCGCCGATTCACCAGATCCTGCTGGAGGAATCGGTGCTGGGATGGAAAGAGTACGAGATGGAGGTGATGCGCGACGCCGACGACAACGTGGTGATCATCTGCTCGATCGAGAACTTCGATCCGATGGGCGTACACACCGGCGATTCGATCACGGTGGCCCCCGCCCAGACGCTTACCGACAAAGAATACCAGCGGATGCGCGACGCTTCGCTGGCGGTGATCCGCGAGATCGGCGTGGACACCGGCGGGTCGAACATCCAGTTCGCCATCCACCCGAGCACCGGGCAGATGGTGGTGATCGAGATGAATCCTCGGGTCAGCCGCAGCAGTGCGTTGGCTTCCAAGGCGACCGGTTTTCCGATCGCCAAGATTGCGGCCAAGCTGGCGATCGGCTACCGGCTGCACGAATTGCCCAACGACATTACCCGCGAGACGATGGCCTGCTTCGAGCCGACCATCGATTACGTGGTGACCAAGATCCCCCGGTTCGCTTTCGAGAAATTTCCCGAGGCCGATCCCCGGCTCACCACCCAAATGAAGAGCGTGGGCGAAACCATGGCCATCGGGCGGACGTTCAAGGAATCGTTCCAGAAGGCGTTGCGAGGGCTGGAGGTGGGGAGCTTCGGCTTCGGCTGCGACGGCCAGGACCTCTGGGGCACCGACGAGCAGCCGAGCATCGAGGACATCCGCGCCCAGTTGGCCATCCCCAGCAACCAGCGGACGTTTCATCTCCGCTACGCTCTGAAGTACGGCATGCCGTTCGAGGAGATCTACGACCTGACGGGCATCGACATGTGGTTCCTTCAGAACCTCCGCGAGATCGTCGAGATGGAAGAGCGGCTCCGGCGGCAAGGGAGTCTGGCCAAGGTAGACGACGCCCTGTTGCGGCAGGCCAAGCAGTTCGGCTTCTCCGATCGGCAACTGGCCACGATCTTCGACGCCACCGAGATGGACGTCCGCCGCGATCGGAAGCGGCGGGGGATCGTGGCCACCTTCAAGGCGGTCGACACCTGCGCCGCCGAGTTCGAGGCCTATACGCCTTACTACTATTCCACCTACGAGGACGAAGACGAAACGCCGCCGAAGAAACCGGGAAAAAAACGCGTGATGATCCTCGGCGGCGGGCCCAACCGCATCGGACAGGGAATCGAGTTCGACTACTGCTGCTGCCATGCCAGCTTTGCCCTGCGCGAGCTGGGGATCGAGTCGATCATGGTCAACAGCAACCCCGAAACCGTCAGTACCGACTACGACACCAGCGACCTGTTGTTCTTCGAGCCGCTGACCAACGAAGACGTGTTGAACATCTGCGACCGCATCCAGCCGGACGGCGTGATCGTGCAGTTCGGCGGGCAGACACCGTTGAACCTCGCCCGGGCCTTGGCCAACGCCGGGGTGCCGATCATCGGCACCAGCGTGGATACGATCGAAGACGCCGAGGACCGCGAGAAGTTCAAGGACCTGCTGCAACGGGCGGGCCTGAAACAGCCGGCCAACGGGATCGCCCGGACCATGGCCCAGGCCCGCGAGGTGGTCGCCAAGGTCGGCTACCCGGTGCTGGTGCGGCCGAGTTTCGTGCTGGGCGGCCGGGCGATGGAGATCTGCTACGACGCCGCCCAATTCGACCGCTTCGTGGCCGAGGCCTTCATCGTGGCCCAGGGACAGCCGGTGCTGGTCGACCGCTTCCTGGAAGACGCCGTCGAGGTCGACGTGGACGCCATCGCCGACGGCCAACGGGTGATCGTGGCCGGGATCATGGAGCACATCGAAGAGGCGGGCGTACACTCGGGCGACTCGGCCTGTGCGATCCCGCCGTATAGCCTGCCCGGCCCCGTGGTGGAAGAGATCCGCCAGGCCACCGGCGAGCTGGCCCGACAACTGAAGGTCAAGGGACTGATGAACGTCCAATACGCGGTGAAGCAGGAGGACGGGCGGCCGAAAGTTTACGTGCTGGAGGTGAACCCCCGGGCGAGCCGCACGGTGCCGTTTGTGTCCAAGGCGACCGGCATGCCGTTGGCCAAGGTGGCCACCAAGGTGATGGTGGGCGTTTCGCTGGCCGAGCAAGACTACCACCAGGAACCGATCCCCCGGCACGTTTCGGTCAAAGAGGCCGTATTTCCGTTCGTGAAGTTCGCCGGGGTCGACATCGTGCTCGGGCCGGAGATGAAATCGACCGGCGAAGTGATGGGCATCAGCGAGCGGTTCTCGATCGCCTTCGCCAAGAGCCAACTGGCCGCCGGCACGGGCCTGCCCGCAAGCGGCAAGATCTTCGTCAGCGTCACCGACCGCTACAAAGACGCCGTGGTCCCGCTGGCGGGAAAACTGGCCGAATTGGGATATGACCTGCTGGCCACCAAGGGCACGGCCGAACGGCTCGAACAGGCCGGCATCCCGGTCCAACGGGTCAAGAAGATCCAGGAGGGTCACCCCAACCTGTTGGACCACATGATCGACGGCGACCTGCAACTGGTGATGAACACGCCCCGCGGCAAGGGCGCCCGAACCGACGAAGGCAGCATCCGCGCCGCGGCCGTCCCCCACGGCCTCCCCTGCCCGACCACGATCCCGGCCGCCCAGGCCCCC
>SDBV01000818.1_pt1 | contig 45106 bp, 37 predicted proteins | sample 2277081 | NCBI WGS metagenome assembly SDBV01 (sample SAMN10402039, study PRJNA504765) | marine sediment metagenome | isolation source: marine sediment core GS10_PC15, 223 cmbsf | place: Arctic Ocean: Southern Knipovich Ridge | collected 2010
ATTGCCGGAAGAACTTGAAAAGGAGATCACCAGATTTGTTAACTGGTATAACAAATGCAGGTATCATGAAGCTATCGGTAATGTGACACCCGATGATGTTTACTTTGGCAGGCGAGAAGAAATATTGGAAAAACGAAAACAGTTAAAAGCAAAAACAATTCTTGAAAGGAAAAGAATTAATTATAACATCATTGAAACCGAAGCTGAAATCGTCTCTTAATTGAAAGGCAAATTTATCTCATTTTTGCTGAAGACGTACACCTTCGTAATTCATCAAATTTGACATCAGTGGAGACAAAATGGAGTCAAGGATTTATTGAAGAACACAGATGTTTTTGTTTCTTATTATCAGCTTCTTGTTTTGCTATTTCAACCCAATCGGCTTTGGAAACGAACGATTCGAATCTCTGGAATTCTATTTTTATTTGCTCTAACAGTTCTTCGGCGTTGGACAAATCTCCTTGAGAAGCCATTCGCTCAAGTTCAAAAGCTGCCTGTGACAATTTCTTTGCTCCCACATTCCCAGCTCCCCCATTTATAGCATGAGCATACAATTTGACTTCTTTTGCATCACCTGCCTCTATGGCCTGGGTTAATTTATTTAATCGCTCTTTCTTATCTGCAAGAAAAATCGGAACAACTTCTTTGAGTATCTTCTCATCCATTCCTCGACTGACAATCTCGGACCAGTTTATTACTTCTTCGTTATTTTGTTTGTCCAGAGATTTTTTATCAGAACATAACTGGTTGAGTTCATCAACCTGAGCCTTGCATGGATCAATCTTTTTGCTCAAATCTTCACTTTTTGATGATAGATATTTGCTAATTATTTTCAACAATTCTCTTCGGTCAATAGGTTTGGCCAGATAGTCATCGCAGCCGGCTTCAATGCACTTTTTGTTATCCCCCTTCATCGTATTAGCAGTCAAAGCAACTATAGGTGTTTTGACACCTTCTTTTCTAAGTGCCCTTGTAGCCTCGTAGCCGTTCATATTAGGCATCTGTATATCCATAAGTATCAGGTCAAATTTCCTGACAAGAGCTTTTTGCAGAGCTTCATTTCCATCTTGTGCGATTGTTACCTCCAAACCCATCCGCTTCAATAGTGACTTTACAAGTATTTGATTAGTCTCAACATCTTCAGCAACCAATATATAGCCCGAAAACTCAGGTTGCTCTGCTTCGGCCTGTATGGGGTCTATATGGGTAGTATGAATATCCAAACGCGATTGCCTCGTCACATCAAGACCGGCTGGTATTGCGATTGAGAATACCGAACCCTTCCCCTGTTCACTGGTTAAGGTAAGTTTTCCGCCGAGAAGTTTAACCAACTGCTTGGTGATAGCTAAGCCTAACCCTGTTCCACCATATTTGCGAGAAGTACCTTCATCTGCTTGAGTGAATGATTCGAATATTTTTTCCTGCCTATCCGGAGAAATACCAATACCTGTATCTTCGACATCAAAGCGGATATATGGTTGATTATCTCTATCTTCCAGGGAAACATTTACATATACGTGTCCTTTTTCAGTAAATTTGATGGCATTATTTACAAGGTTGATCAAACACTGCTGCAGGCGGGAGCTATCGGTACGGATATTGGCAGGCAAACCGATGTCTTCGCGAATCTCAAACTTCAGATCTTTTTCTGCAGCCAAAGGATGTAACATGGTTTCAATAATAGCCAACAGATCTCTAAAGGAGCACTCGCCCATTTCAATATCCATCTTATCAGCTTCGATCTTGGAGAAGTCCAGAATATCATCTATGACCTGCAGCAGATGCTTGCCGCTGTTGCAAATAATGTTAACATAATGGCTCTGTTCGTCTGTAAGTTTCTCCTCTGACAAAAGGTCGCCAAAACCCATAATAGCATTCATCGGCGTACGAATTTCATGACTCATATTGGCTAAAAACTTACCCTTAGCTTCGGTAGCTTCAGCGGCTTGTTGTCTCATTAGCTCAGCTTTTTCAACCGCCGCTTCAAGTGATTTCTTATACCTTTCCAGCTCCCTATTTGTCCTTTGTAACTGGTCTATTAATTTTTTATTCTCCAGCGATAATCTTATTTCCTTGATAGCCTTCTTAACGATCGTTTTTAGCTCGTCTAAGTCGAAAGGCTTGACTACGTAAGCATATGCACCTTCGTTTAATGCTTCAACCGCTGTTGCTGTAGAGGCATGACCCGTTATCATGACCACCGCTGACTCCGGATGTATCAGTTTGATCTGTTCCAGAAGTTCCATCCCATTCATATCAGGAAGCTTGAGGTCTACGAAGACCACATCAAACGGGTTCTTCCTGAGAAAATCCAGGGCTTTTCTACCTTCTTCGAAACTCTTGACCTTGTAACCTGCATCTTCAAGTATATCAGAAAGGGTAGTGCATATTCCTGGATCGTCATCTATTATTAAAATTTGACCTTCAGTTTTTGTCACTTTTTGTTGTTCCTGACTTCTTCAACGATTTGAATAATCTTTTCCATATCAACAGGCTTATGAAGACAGGCATAAGCACCTTTGTCTACAGCCTCTTTTAACATTTCCTCGACAGAGTAGCCCGTTATCATAATCACGGGTACGTCAGGCCTTATTTCGTGAATCTGCTCAAATGTCTGCACACCATCAATCCCCGGCATCTTTACGTCTATGAATATGATGCCAAAGTGGTCCTTCTTGACCAGTTCTATAGCCTCGTACCCGTCTTTTGCAGTAGTAACCTGATATTCTTTGTCAGCCAGAATGTCAGCAAAAATCTGCCTGTCTTCCAAACGGTCATCGACGACTAAAACCAAATCATTTTTCAATACCCTTTCTATGGTCTGGATCACTTTATCCATGTCAAAGGGCTTATATATAACGGCATACGCCCCTTCTTCGACTGCTTCCTCAATCAAATCTTCCACTGAATAGGCGGTCATCATAATCACAGTTATCTTTGGATCTATCTTTTTCAATTCCCTGAAAGTCTGCACTCCATTTAGCCCGGGCATTTTTATATCCATGAAGATAAGATCAAAAGACTGTTCTTTTACCTTTTTTATAGCGGTAAAGCCATCATCCGCAGTAACTACATTGCAATCTCTATCTTCCAGGATATCTGTAAATGTCTCGAGCATTCCAATTTGATCGTCCACTACTAAAATCTTTGTTTTTGTTTGTATTGCCGTATCCATTTTTAATCTCTCATTTTTAATTTTAGTTTTTTTAGAATTATTAGCTGACAGTGACTTTCTGTTTGTCGGTAGTTTCTTTTTCTGAAAGTTGCTTCTCTATAGGCAGCTTTACCACAAAAGTTGTTCCTTCCGAGACTTTGCTTTCCACTTCAATCTTACCTTTATTCCTCTCTACAATACCATGAGTAACTGCCAGGCCCAGGCCTACGCCTCTTGCCTTGGTGCTGAAGAATGGGTCAAAAAGTTTCTTGATATTTTCTTCAGGAATTCCACAGCCTGTATCGTTGAATTCTACCTCGACATAATCACCAGCCAATCGGGTCTTAACTTTCAGTTGCCCACCTTCGCCCATAGCCTGGACAGCATTTAAGCTTAAATTTACAAATACCTGATGCATCTGATCTGCATCGGCCATTGCCTTAGGCAGGGCAGTATCAAATTCCTTAACCAGCAAAATGTTCTCCGGCGTCTCAACTACTTCCATAGCATTCTCTACCATTTGATTAACATCTGAAGGGGCGATCGACGGTAACCGTGTCCGGGAAAATCCCAAAAGGTCACTGATAATTCTATTTGAACTGTTAATCTCTCTTTCCATAATGGTTAAATGCTTGGCCAGTTTAGGATCATCTGAACCGACCTTCGTCTTTATGTAATATGCTGCGTTTTTAATTACCCCTAATGGGTTTCTTAGCTCATGGCCTACACCAGAGGCAAGTTGGCCAATTGCCGCCAGCTTCTCCTTCTGAACAAGTTTTTCCTGGGTCGTCTCTAACTCTTCGTTTGAGGTCCTAAGCTCCTCATTCGATGCTTCCAATTCCTCAGTGGTAGATTGTAATTCCTCATTTGACGCCATTAAGTCTTCTGTTCTCTTTAAAACTTTCTGTTCCAGGGTTCTGTTTAACTCCTCGATCTCCTCAGTGGTTGTCCTGAGTTCCTCATTCGACGCTTCAAGTTCTTCGGTCGTTGAGCGAAGCTCCTCGTTAGATGATTCCAACTCTTCATTTGTCGTTCGAAGCTCTTCGTTAGCAACCTGAATTTCCTCATCTCTTTTTTGTATTTCATCCGTCATATAATTAAAGGAGGTTCCCAAATCCCCAATTTCATCATTTGATGTGATCTCTGCCCTTTGAGAAAGGTCGCCGCCGGCTATTATATCGGTAACATCAACGAGTTCTAATAACGGTTTGGTTATGTTTCGACTAATAATAAATCCGACGCTTATACCAACGGTAGTACAAATAAAGCTGGAAATTATCATGCACCAATAAGAAGCCTTTGCCGTCGCAATACTGGCTATAGCGGTCTCGTCCATTTTTTCGTCCATCTTCTCTTCCAGTTTAGCAAGGTTCTCATGAAGAAGATTAATGGTACTATCTAACTTTTGCATATTGACAACCTGGATTTCATGGGCCTTATAAGCTTCCTGCTTGATGGCATCGTATCTGTTCTCCAGTGCACGTATTTCCGCAATCTCTTTAGCATCCACCAGCCCTGTCTTTTTCAGAACCTCAAAAGCTTCGCTATAAAATTCCTTGCCTTGCTTAACCACATCCATATCTCTTTCTTTGCCTAAGAGGTATTTATCGGCCTCTCGCATATCTACTAAAGAACCAATCTGCATCTCCATTACCGCGTCAGCTGCTTCCCAGTATTTTTGGATAACTTCTGTTTCCACAGCACCTGAGGCTACCATGTTATGCATCTGAGCATCCATTGTATCTTCGATCTCAGAAAGCTTCTTACCAAAGAGAGCTATGACGCTATCTAACTCTTGCATCTTGGCAACTTGACTGTTATGGGCCCCGAAAACTTTCTGCTGGATGGCATCGTATCTGTTCTCCAGTGTACGTATCTCATCCATCTCCTTAGCACCTACTAATCCTGTTTGCTCCAGACGTTCAAATGCTTCCTCAAAAAATCTTTTCCCTTTTTTAGCCTGCTCTATCGCCTCTTTTCCACCGGAAAGATATTCATTAGTTCCCCTGATATCGGCTAAAGAACCGATCCACATTTCCATTGTCGCATCAGCGGTAGGCCAATATTCATGTGTTATAGAGGTTACTTTCTTATTTATTTGTTGGATTCCCAGTAGCCCGACAATGCTGCCTATTGCTGAAATTATCAACACTACCAAAAATCCTCCAATTAATTTCTTGCGAATTGTCATCCTCATTTCATTAGTCCTTTCTTTTTGCTCTTGTATTAAGCATCTTTCCTTTGTTTTTTCAGTTGTATATTTTCTGATAAATTTTCCATCGTTTATTTATAATCCCAAATTTTTCTTTCGCTGGGCCAACCAGAGTTTCCGCTTTTCCCAGGAAAAGATAACCTCCTGTCTTTAATCCGTTACAGAAATCCGTAAAGATTTTCATCTGTAAGGGCCTTGTAAAATATATCGCTACATTTCTGCAAACGATCAGGTCTATTTGCTCTAAGGGAGAATCAAGCACCAGGTCATGTCTCTTAAAACTGACACTATTCATTATGCGGGGTTTCATTCTAAAATTGCCGGGGCGATCAAAGTATGTATTCAGAATATCCTGAGGAACTGTCTTTACCATGTCAGGTTTGTATTCTGCCTGCTCAGCCTTAAGAATACTTTCGGCATCTATATCCGTCCCCCAGATCTCCACCTCAAAATCATTTTTTTCTTTTCCTAAAAGCTGATCTACTAATATAGCTACAGAATACACCTCCTGCCCTGTAGCACAGCCCGCAGACCATATACGTAACCTTGGCCTTGAGCTTTTATTCATTATTTCGCTGCTCCGCTTTTCATCAATGATCTTTGGAATAACTTCCTCACGAAGAATTTGCCAGGCCTCGGGATTTCGAAAGAATTCAGTTACCTGAATGGTAAGGTTATCGATAAGTCTTGTATATTCACCGGGGTCAGCATCCAGGACCTCGGTGTACTGCTGGTAAGACTCTGTCTTTGTAGCCCGGAGCCTTCTTCCTACCCTGCGTTTTAAGGTAGACTCTTTGTACCCCCTGAAGTCAAAGGCCTTCCGTTGGTGCACTTTGTCTAATATCTGTAAGAGCCCGTCTTTAAGCACGCAGTATCTACCTTTTTACTAACATAGTTCAACTATCATTCACACACAGTGTCATAGAAACAATATATTCAAATACCGTCACAATATTCAAGCATCGTCATAAACAAGCCGCAAATTAATCTCTTTTTCTCTCAAAGGACTTAATCTTCTACTAAATCTATTACTTATAGGACGAAACAAGCGATTTAAACGCACATTCTATCGTAAATATAGGGGTGCGGATCAAGCTGAAAATATGGCTGAGATTCGTCACAATCAGTACCAAAATGGAGACATGAATCAAGGTGTTGAAATTAGACGAGATATCAGACCATATCTTACAAAAAGTTGTGTGACGGAGGTGTTTATTTTCAATAGTATGTTCAATCCATTGACTATCTTGGAATCAGTAAAACGAAACATCGTCTAAAGGTTCACGCACGCGAGGGGCAAGTAAAATCAGCCCAAGTTTTGGGATAGAAATGAATTGTCGCCCCTGAAAGTCTTATAGCGCCTCATATAGCGAGCATGACGCATTATCCTGCATTTATATGCACTAAGATGCACTATCGGTCTCTAAATCAGACTCTCCAAATCGGTTAACCAGCAAGAGATAAGTAGCTGAAAATGCTTGATTTAAGTTCAAAAATAAGCCTTTTCGGCGGGGGCATGAAAAAAGCGGGTGATGGGAATCGAACCCACATGACTAGCTTGGAAGGCTAGGGCTTTACCATTAAGCTACACCCGCGAACAAGACAACTAATAAACCCATGAGAATTTACGCTGAAAGATTATTGCAAGAATGGTTATTTGTCAATAGGATTCGACCCAAAACCGAACCTGCAGATATAAAAATATGGTTTTAAAACCGATTCAGTGAAATTGTTGATTAAAAGTCTTTTGCTGGTAAAATACCGACGGCAAGAAAGTTAGGTACCATCTTTTGGAGCTTTAAGACATGACTATTGAGCAAATAGCATCAACAGCAAAGGCAGCATCAATCTTCACTTCTGTTCTAAAAACACAGGTGAAAAATGACGCCCTGGCAGCAATTGCTGAAACGCTAAAACAAAACGCCGACAAATTAATCGCAGCCAACAACAAAGACCTGCAGCGAGCAGAAAAAGAAAATATCGCAAAGCCTCTACTAAAAAGACTAAAATTCGACAAAGACAAGATAAACGATGTCTGTGCCGGACTGGAAACTCTCATAAATACCGAAGACCCCGTTGGCACAACAATCACAGCAACCCAACTGGATGACGGGCTGGAACTATATAAAGTAAGCTGCCCCATCGGCGTGATCGGAGTTATTTTCGAATCACGCCCCGATGCACTGGTGCAAATTTCTTCATTATGCTTAAAAACTGGTAACACTGTACTGTTAAAAGGTGGCAGCGAAGCCGCCGAAACAAACCGCACACTCGCAGAACTCATAACACAGGCAGGCGAAAATGCTGGTATACCCGCCGGTTGGCTCGGCCTTTTGGAAACTCGCGCAGACGTTACCGAAATGCTCAGGCTGGACAAATATATCGATTTGATCATTCCCCGCGGCTCCAATGAATTTGTCCGCTACATAATGAATAATACTAATATCCCCGTGCTGGGCCATGCCGACGGCATTTGCCATGTATATGTCGACACCGATGCCGATTTGGATATGGCCGCTGATATCGTAGTGGATTCCAAATGTCAATACACCGCCGTCTGCAATGCAGCCGAAACACTTCTTGTTCATGGCTCGGTCGCAGCCGATTTCCTGCCCAGGCTTAAGGCAACACTGGAGGCCAAATCGGTCGAAATCAGGGGATGCGACGAGACCAGAGCAATCATCGATGTAAAAGCCGCCACCCAGGATGACTGGACCACCGAATATCTGGATTATATCCTTTCTGTAAAAGTCGTAGGCAGCCTGACCGAAGCGATAGAACATATAAATAATTATGGTTCACACCACACCGACGCGATCGTTACTGCCGACAAAGCCGCCGCGGCAAAGTTCATGGATATGGTTGATTCAGCAAACGTCTTCTGCAATTGCAGCACTCGATTTAGCGACGGCTTCCGCTATGGACTCGGAGCCGAAGTCGGAATTAGTACAAATAAGATCCACGCCCGCGGGCCTGTAGGTGCCGAAGGACTGCTGATCTATAAATGGAAACTGCTCGGCAAAGGCCAAATCGTAGCTGATTATTCCAGCGGCGACGGAAAAAAATTTACACATAAAAAACTCAACAAAGAATTCGAGCTGTAATGCGAGATTTTAAAAAAGCAAAACGAATCGTTGTCAAAATCGGCACTAACACCCTGACCAAAGCCAGCCGTATCGATACCGCATACATGAGACAGATTGCTAGGCAGATAAGCTTCCTGCTCAAAAATAAAAGACAGGTCTTGATTATCAGCAGCGGAGCCATCGGCATGGGGGCCGGCCAACTGAAACTGAAAAAAAAGGTGACGCGCATTAAAATGCGACAGGCATGCGCAGCCATTGGCCAGCCACTGTTAATGGCTGAATATAAAAAAGCCTTTGCTCGATACGGCGTAAGCGTCGCACAACTGCTCGTTACCACCGAGGTTCTGAACAATCGAAAAAGCTATTTAAACTTGCGCAATTCCGTCGAAACGTTGCTAAAGCTAAAGGTAGTACCGATCCTTAACGAAAACGACAGCGTATCCACCGAAGAAATAGGCACCGCCTTCGGCGACAACGATACATTAAGTGCGTTGGTGGCAAGCAAAATTGACGCCGACCTGCTCATCATGCTAAGCGACATTGATGCTTTGTACGACAAAGACCCCCGCAAAAATTCCAACGCCAAAGCAATTAGAAAAGTCTATGAAATTACCGACAAAATAATCCGAAGTGCCGGAAAAACCGGCAGCAAACATGCCACCGGCGGAATGAAAACAAAGATCGAAGCGGCAAAAATCGCCTCCAACGCAGGCTGTAAAATCGTCCTGGCAAATGGAAAAACAAAGGATGTGATCAAGAAAATTATGGCCGGTGCAGAAATCGGTACAGTTTTCATGCCAAAAAGAAGGCTGAGCAACCGCGTCAGGTGGATTTTAAATAGCACTCACACCGGCACGATAACAATCGACGCAGGGGCAGTAAGAGCAATCAGAAACCGTAAAAGTCTTCTTCCAAGCGGCGTAGTTTCCATCCAGGGCCAGTTTGGCTCAGGAACGGTTGTGATGATAAACGATATCGCCAAAGCAGTAACCAGCCTAAGCAGTTTAGAATTAAAAAGTTTAGCCGGAAAACACAGCAAACAAATTCGAAAAACATTAGGACCAAGCCGAAAAGATGTCATAGCAACACCTGAAGACATCGCACTTTTCGACTATTGAATTTAATTGACAAAAAATAAACAATAATTAATAATCAATTAATCAGCCGGAGTGGCGGAATTGGCAGACGCGCGGGATTCAAAATCCCGTCCTGGCAACAGGGTGAGGGTTCAAGTCCCTCCTCCGGCAGTAAAGTTTTTTAAGCATCAAGCCACACATGCCAAATAAAATCTTAATAATTGAATCTAAAGGAGGAAGGTTTGTTTTTGGAACTTTAGTTATGGTTCGTCAATTCCAGCAGCAGTAAACGATGAATTATTCATATTCGCTTTTTAATTAGCTTCATTATCTCGGGGTCAGTAATTCGCTCCATACGGTAGATTGACGGTCTCTCATCATTTTCGGCCTTGGGGCTGTAGAATTCCCATACGATTTCCCCATCTTTTGTAATTTCAAAAGCTCGCCCCCTGTCTTCCTCTGCAATAAGAATGTTTCCATTCGGCAGACGCTGGGCATTCCCTCCGTACATGGAATAAAATTGTTTCGGTGGATTAGCTTTGTATTCCCATACAATTTTTTTTGTAAGTGGGTCGAGTTCTATTATACGGGAATATTTATTTTGCCATCCGTTATCATAAATCATAATATTCCCATTTTCCAGAAGAACCGGCTTGTGCTGTCTGCTTAAATTACCCGGTCCCCAGCTCCAGATGAGCTCTTCATTTTCAATGTCCATGATTCCAATAAGGTCTATGTCCCGAGCAGAAATCAGTATATCCCCCTTTTTGCACAATCCATTGATGTTCCTATCAATAATTGTAATAGTATTATTGTGAAGAATATCAAAAGGACTGTCGCCTTGAATCCTGGGGTTCCCCCTTTGTTTAAGTATTCTCCATAAAACTTTATAGTCAGTATCGCTGTAAAATTTAATTATTCCACTATACACGTTGAGTATTTTACTGAAGGGAATTTTTTTTCTTAAAACCTTAAAAAGGTTTATCTCTCTTTTGACTTCTCCCTCTGGAGACAAGATCACTATATAATCATTGAGGATAGGTAGTGGTAAACCGAAGCTCAAAACCACTTCTTCCTTTCTGTCCAAAACATAAATATCTTCGCTTTCAGTGATAGTAATATCATGATGAAAACGCATGTTTCTTGCCCATTTGAGATTTTAATCCCAGCTTAACATGGTAAATATTCCGTCATAAACACCCCCTAACAAATCGCCGTTTTTACACAGCTTTACATGGTGCCACGCAGCGTTCTTCCCTAGGTACCAGGTATGCAATATTTTGCCGGACATATCTATAAGATAAGCAGTTGACGAAGCTTCCAGGCAAAAAACGTTTATGCCTTCAAAACAGTTTCGTTTGTATTTAGTAACACCTGATTTATCCATAGCTTTTTCCGCAGGCACCCAGGCGACGTACGGCAAAGATTTGAGCGCTTCGATTGAGGATGAATGAACCTGTTTGCTGCTGTTCAGCTTAAAAACCATAAATAAAGCAATAGACGAGATACACAGGACAAATAAAGTGATGCCTGTAAACAATATTTTTTTCTTCTTCAGTGTTATTAAACACCATTGCAGAAATATCGTGAAAATCAAAATCAGCAGATTAGCCAACAAGCTTGCGGGATTGATTAGTCCGGGCAGACAATAACGGTTAATGGCCCAGCCACCAAAAAAGAAAAATATGAAACAGGCAAGAATAACCCCTCCAAGCCGTATTTTATGCATCTTATGGGTTTCTTTTATACTCTGAGGGGTAAACCTCCAGATTAGAGTAGTTGTAAACAAGAGGATTGCGAATAACAGAGTGAACAAAACAATTGGGAAAAAGACAACAGAAAGCAAAGGTGCACTCATAAAGCCTAAAAGATAACCAGTAATTATTACTATTAACAATATTCCAGCAGCTATTTGGGGTGTCATTGAACTTTTCTTTCAATTGTTCTTTCTGTATTCTTCGGTGTATTTAATATTTCCGGTTTAATTCTGGCTACTTACTCTGCCGAGCTTTATCCTTCGATTAGAATATTAAATTTGTCTTAAAAATGCAACCATCTAGTTTTCTATGTACACGACATAGGAGATTCCATCCACTTACATTTACAATTGCTAACGTATGTTCAATCCGATGACCTAATAACGGCCAACACAACACGACGCGACCTGTCCAAAACTTTAAAAATTGGATTATCCATTGGTGCGAATAGTGTATATATCGACCCGATGGGACCAAACTCCCTGCCACCCCGTCTATCTCAAAGTCGGCTCACATGCCGGTGTCGTAGGTACTACTTATCGTCAATAGGGTATGCCTTCCCCTCCCCTACCACCTCTATTCTAAGAATCGACCTAAATAGTCAATTTTCCTTGACATCTTTTACACCAATTTCATAAAATAAATTTATAAGCTAATAGAATCTTTGGTTTGGGGGAAAAGCCATGGCAAAAAAGACGCCAAGGATAGCGGCCTTTGTTTCTTCATTCACTCCAAGAAAGTGTGGCATCGCGACATTCACTTCCGATTTGATTAATAATCTTACTATTGTCGCAGGCGAGGAGTTCAAACCACTGGTAGTAGCAATGCGATCCGACAATGAAATCCAGTACAACGAACCGGTAAAGTTTGAAATCCGTCAAAATGTCAAGAACGACTATATCTGTGCAGCTGACTATCTGAATTTCAGCCATGTCGATGTAGTATCCATTCAGCACGAGTTCGGCCTGTTTGGCGGCGAAGCGGGAAAGTATATCGATCTGCTGCTCCACCGAATAAACGCACCAATAATAACCACACTTCATACCGTCCTGGATGAACCAGACAACGAGTATCATAGATCACTCGTGAATTTGTGTAAAATTTCCCACAAAGTCGTCGTAATGAACAAATATGGTATCGATATCCTGCAGGGTATTTACGGAATCAACAAAGATAAAGTAGAACTCATCCCGCACGGCATACCAGATCTGCCTTTTGCTGACAGCAATTATTACAAGCGAAAGTTCCACATGGAAGGCAGAAAGACCATCCTTACCTTCGGCTTGCTCGGCAGAAACAAAGGCATCGAGATCATGCTAAACGCAATGGCAACTATTGTCGAAGCCGACCCTGATGTTTTGTACATAATCCTCGGCATGACCCACCCGGAAGTCCTGCGGCATGAAGGCGAATCCTACAGATACCAACTGCAAAGAATCGTTAGCGACCTGAAACTCGAAAAAAACGTCATCTTTCACAATCGCTTCGTAGACAGCCACGAACTTTACAACTTTATATGCGCCGCCGACATATACGTCACTCCATATCTTAACAGAGAACAACTCACCAGCGGAACACTGGCATTTGCTGTTGGAACCGGCAAAGCAATTGTTTCAACACCATACCGAGCTGCCCAGGATCTGCTGGATAACGGCAGAGGCAAGCTCGTAAGATTTAACGACCCGGAACACCTGGCAGAAACAATACTTTCAATCCTCGAAAATCCGACGCTTTTCAACATGATGCGAAAACAAACATATGACTATGGCAGGTGCATGACCTGGCCAAAAGTAAGCAGGGCATACTGGGACCTCTTAAACAAAACAGATTTACCCACTCGAATATCAACAAGGCCCGTTCCTTCATTAGAGCAGGCAATATCAATCCTTGAGGTACCCGAACCGCCTCTCGAGCATATTAAAAGACTAACCGACAACACCGGAATATTACAACACGCCATGTTCACCATACCTAAACGGCATCACGGCTATTGCACCGACGACAACGCAAGAGCGGTAATCGCAATGGCAAACTATTACAACCAATACGCCGAACCGGAAGCACTTAGACTGCTCGATATTTATCTGTCTTTCATCTGCTACGCTCAAAACAGCAACGGCACCGTCCGCAACTTTATGAGTTTCGGAAAAAACTGGGTCACAGACGAACCCGACCACGACGCACTTGGAAGAGTTCTCTGGGCATTTGGCACCCTCATGGCCAACCCGCCTTCACCTGCTTATCTTTCGGTCATAAAGGACTGCTTCGACAACTCTGTAAAACACGTTCCGAGGTTATCATTGAAGGGCATGGCATATTCGATTCTCGGCATGTCATATTATCTCGAGCAATTCCCCGGAGCGAGCGATATAAAACGCCAACTTATCGCCGCCGCGAACAAGCTGGCAGAAGCATTCAAAACCACCAGCAAATCCGACTGGCTATGGTACGAAGATATGTTGACCTATGACAACGGCATCCTGCCCCATGCACTCTTTGTCGCCGCCATGACCCTCGGCAGGGAGGAATATCTCGAAATAGCTCAAACCACCTGCGATTTCCTGCTGGATAAAATCTTCGATGGCGAACACTTCAGCTTTGTGGGCTGCAAAGGCTGGTTCAAAAAAGGCGAAAAAAAAGCTCAATTCGACCAACAGCCTATAAACACCGCAAGCGTCGTTTTAATGCTGGCCGCGGCACAACACGCAACCCTTGAGAGCAGATACTTAATCATACAACAAAGAGCCTTCGACTGGTTCATCGGCGAAAATGACCTGCACACACCGGTTTACGATTTCAGAACAAAAGGCTGCTGCGATGCACTTGAGAAAAACGACGTAAATCTAAACCAGGGTGCAGAAAGCATGCTCAGCTTTATGTTAAGCCTGCTTTGCATACTGGAAAACTACGCCACTATTCACAAAAACCAAATCCCTGACAGTAATAATGGCACCATCACAGATATAAAAAAAACCAACGGCCACATACCTATCACAGAACTGCTCCCCAGAGAGAAACCTGACAAAAGCAGCATAGACAAGCTTGCCCAGCCGGAATCTTGATATATAATACTTTCTTTGAGACGCTTTTGAGAAAGGCCGGCTATGAAAATTGCTACTTTTAACGCCAATTCCATCCGTTCACGACTGCCCATAATTCTAAGCTGGCTAACCAGGCAAAAACCAGACATCCTCTGCGTCCAGGAAACAAAAGTCCAGGACCATGATTTCCCCCATGATGCCTTCGAAGGCACAGGCTACAACTACATCTTCAAAGGACAGAAAAGCTATAACGGCGTGGCAATCTTCAGCAAAGACAAAATAACCCAAGCCGAATTCGGCCTCGACACCGAACCAAAAGATCCCGCCAGACTCGCCAAAGCCGTGATCAATAACGTAGCCATCGTCAATACCTACATCCCGCAAGGCTACGAACCGGAATCAGAAAAATTCCAGTACAAACTCGACTGGTTCAAAAGACTCCGCAAATATTTTTACAAACACTTCAAGCCCACCGACCTTGTGCTTTGGCTGGGTGATTTTAATATCGCCCCAGAAGCAAAAGATGTTTACGACCCCGATGCCCTCCTCGGCCACGTCTGCTACCACCCTGACGTACAAAAAGCACTCGCCGAAGTAACCAACTGGGGCTTCGTCGACCTGTTCAGACTCCACTGCGACCAGCCGGGCCAATATACTTTCTTCGACTACAGAATCCCCAACTCCTGCAAACGCAACCTCGGCTGGAGACTCGACCACATGATGGCTACAAAGCTACTCGCTGAAAAATGCACCGCCTGCTACATAGACAAAGACCCCCGCCTTGAAGAAAAACCCAGCGACCACACTTTCCTGATCGCTGAATTCAACCTGTAAAAAAATTGGGGAACAAGGATTCGAACCTTGGCTAACTGATTCAGAGTCAGTCGTGCTACCGTTACACTATTCCCCAGTAAGCAACCGATACTCTACACACACCAATACAAATTTTCAAGAAGATTAACAGACTAGAAGCGGTTTCAAAATTGCTTTCGTCGCGAGAACGAGCGAAATTTGCTCTCGCAAGGCCCAGGTCTAAAATCGCCACAGGCGTAGTTGACGCTACGTCGAGAACGCATTTTGGGCCGACAACGCCGCGAGAGAAAATTGTAGCCGTTCGTAGCGGAAATGAGTTTTGAAACCGCTTCTAACAAACATGGTATGGTTATCCGCGGGAGTAGCGTTTTGCCAGGCTGACCACAAATAGCGACATCAGACACACCCCCGCCAAGGCCTCACCCATCGCGATATAGCGGGTAAAATGCTCCGCCGGATAAAGATCGCCAAACCCAAGCGTCGTAAAAGTTATCGTGCTGAAATACAAACAATCTATAAAGGACTCCTCAAACGGCTGGGCCTTATAAAGCAAAACCCCCAAATTCCAATACAAACCGGCACATACAAAAATCAGCAAGACGCTTGCAACCAGTACTCGCGTCGGCCTCTCGCCATAGCCGAAAAGATATTTGCCAAAAAGTATCTCAGGAATCAGCCGAACACCGCCGATCAACCTGCTAAACTTTTTCGCCGCCGAAATCGAATCGTAATCACTGCCTTTAAACTTACCTCTAAGATGAGCACACCTTTCCTGATAAAAACTCTCCCCCGCCAACTGATAATGCCCTGCCTCTTGAGCGGTCTGCTTCACAAACCGCCAGAAGCTCTCGTCATCACCATACCGGCGTCTACCGAAGAAGATCGAATCATGAATCGGCACCGCCCTGCTGCCGGAATATACACCTGCAAAATCCGTTCCGCCTTCGAACCTGGTACGCATAAAATTCACGCCCTTGGCAAAAAAGCTATTCGAAAATCTCGCCTGACTTTGAAAAACCGCGTCATTAAGCAGACAATATCCCTTAAACACAGCCGTGCGAAACATCGCCCTGCTGCGAAAAGTTACCGCCCTGAACGAGCCGACACTATCAAAGCTGCATCCGTCAAAACCTGCAAGTCCATGAAAAACAGCACCACCGAAGCTGACCTGATTATTAAAAACCGAAGAATTAAAACTAACATCCTGTTCGAATATTACTCTGATTGTATCAGGTTCAGCCCAAGGCGGCGAAAAAACAACGTTCTCCTCGAAAACACAAGACCTGAAAACGATCGATTGCGACAATGTCAAAACCTTCTCCGCCTGGTCCTGACGCAAAGCAAGATTCGATGTGTCAAAATTCTCATCCTTTTCAAACAGCCTGTTAATATCAAGCTCGCCGGAAATCGTACACCGATACAGTTTGATATCATCGCCGTTGGCAATCGCACCAAGTATCTCCCCCGCTGAGATTCGCTGTTTTTCTCTTTGAAATTGCATAATTGTCTTAGTTAGTTGTCAGTCTTCCTGCTTCTGCAAGAGTTCTATTATTTCCTGCTTCGTCGGCAATGCTTCCTGCTCACCGAATTTCGTACACGCAAGCGCCCCCGCTGCCGAGGCAAACAGCACGGCGTCTTTTATATCGTCACCCACCGCACACGATGCTGCCAGTGCCCCGGCAAAGGCATTTCCGCAGTTGGCCCTGTCGACCATCTCCACCTCAAAAGCTGGAATATGGATCGCTCTTTGTCTATCAACTATAAAACAGCCTCGCTTGCCCATTTTTATCACCACACAATTAACACCTCGCGCAACCAGATCAGAACCTACCAGCTTGGCAGTCCGCAACCCACCTCCAGATTCGTCGGCAAGATCAGCAGCTTCGGCAAGATTCGGAATTAATACATCAACCGAAAAATATTCCATCGGATATTCGAAGTTCTCCACAGCAGAGGCTGCTACCGGCAAGACAGGGTCAAGTATCACTCTGGTTCTGTGCAGCTTGGCTGTCCTTATCGCGATTGCAACAACTTCAGAAGGCAACTGTCCATGGATAAGACACAAATCCGCCTCAGCAATTATATTTTCAACCGATTCATTAGTGATCTCTTCTGGTATCAGCGCCGAGTTAGCACCGGCAGAAACACAGCATGTGTTTTCGCCAATGGAATTTACCAAAGTAACAATGATGCCAGTATTTTTCGCCTCAGCCCTGTAGAGGAAATCCGTATTTACCTTTGAGTCCGCAAGATTCTCTCTGACCATCGTCCCGAAGGAATCGATGCCTACTTTGCTGATAAGATAAACTTGGCAGCCGCAAAGTGCCGCGGCAATCGCCTGATGTGTGCCCGCCCCTGTTGGAGTACAGGAAAAACCTGAACCAGACACGGTTTCGCCGGACTGGGGGAATTCATCGCACCTGACCGCCATGTCAACATAAGTACTTCCGACAACAACAATTTTCGGAACCCTCGTCGCCATCCCTGTTTTCGCCTCGAAACCGCAAGTAATAGATGGCGTCAGTATAATATAGTCTCGCAGCAAAGCAAAAACATTTTTATCTCCCTTGAAAACTATAATTTTTTTTCTATGAATACTACCAATTGACTTAATTTGATTATTCGCTAAACTATGTGTTTTCATGCTGTTTGAAACTTGTCGGGCATGTTTTGACTATTATTTTGGGAAAAATTGCCTTATGAAGGCAGAAAAAAAAGAAGCTTGCGGCCTGTTCGGTATCTTCGGTGACCCAGAAGCCGTACAAAACACATACTTTGGCATCCACAGCCTTCAGCATCGAGGCCAGGAATCTGCCGGAATTGCATCTACAAACGGCGAATTAATAAACTGCTATACCGGCATGGGTACTGCCAGCAGGGTTTTTCGAAAAGGAAAAGGCATCCTCGAAAAACTCAAAAATTCTATAGCCATTGGACATGTGCGATACTCCACCACCGGCTCAAGTAAACCCATCAATGCCCAGCCGCTGCTCTCCGAATATTCACGAGGACAGGTAGCCGTCGCACACAATGGAAATCTTATCAACGCTTCCATGCTGCGAGATGAATATGAAGCACACGGCCATATCTTCCAATCAACAAACGATACAGAAATAATTATCCACCTACTGGCCAAACCAACGCACATGACCAAGGCCGACCCGCTGGGACATGTACTGAATCACCTCCAGGGAGCATATTGCCTGCTGTTTCTCTTTTCCGATCGAATCGAAGCCGCACGTGACCCTTTCGGCATCAGACCTTTGAGTATAGGCAAAACGAAACAAGGCCATTTCGTCGTCGCAAGCGAAACATGCGCTTTGGATGCCGTAGATGCCGACTACGTCCGAGATGTCGAACCAGGCGAAATCGTCACCCTGGACAAAAACGGCCTGAGCAGCAGGTTCTTCGTTCCGAAAAAAAGCACCAGACCTGCTCACTGCATCTTCGAACATGTCTACTTTGCCAAGCAAAGCAGCGATATTTTCGGTGAAAATGTTCATGAACTTCGCAAACTACTCGGTGCTCAACTTGCAAAAGAACATCCCGCAGAGGCCGATGTCGTCATCCCCGTTCCAGACTCGGGAACATCAGCGGCGATCGGATACGCAAACCAAAGCAACATATCTTTCGATATGGGCTTTGTAAGAAGCCACTATGTCGGCAGAACATTCCTCTCTCCAACACAGGACATGAGGGACCTGGCAGTCAAACTCAAACTGGCAATAGTCAAAAAAACCGTTGTCGGCAAACGCGTGGTCGTTGTAGATGACTCCATCGTTCGAGGCACGACCACCAAGGGCAAGATAAAAGCCCTCCGCCAGGCTGGCGCAAAACAAATACATATGAGAGTAAGCTGCCCTCCAATCAAATTCCCATGCTTTTACGGCGTCGATTTCCCAACAAAACAAGAGCTTCTGGCAAACGGTCGGGATATGGGCCAAATAAAGGATTATCTGGAAGTCGACAGCATAGGCTACCTCTCCCTGGAAGGCATGCTCTCATGCGCATCTCTGCCAGCCGATAACTACTGCACCGCATGCTGGAGCGGCCAATACAGAATCCCGGTAGACACAATCGTAAACAAATTCTCCTTGGAACGATACCAATTACAAATGTTCGATGACCCAGAGTAGGAAAATGGCTAAACCTCTCACATACCAGCAATCAGGCGTCAGCATTGATGCCAACGATGAAATGGTCGAGCAAATCCGTTCCTGCGTCGTCAGCACATTCGGCCCACGCGTAATCGATATGAAAAACGCCTTCGCAGGAATGTTCCGCCTCAGCGACAACAAAACTCTCTTTAGAAAAAATTATAAAAACCCCGTCCTTGTGGCGTGTACCGACGGCGTGGGAACAAAAGTAAAGCTCGCTGTCGCAGCAAAAAAATTCGACACCGTCGGGATCGACCTGGTCGCTATGAGCGTTAACGACATGCTGGTCCAGGGCGCAGAACCCCTGTTCTTCCTCGACTATATTGCCGTAAATAAAATCCAGCCGAAGTTAATAGCCCAAATGGTAAAAGGCGTCGCCGCAGGATGCAGACAAGCCGACTGCGCTCTCATAGGCGGCGAGACCGCCGAGATGCCCGATGTATACCGAAAAAACGATTTCGACATGGCAGGATTCGCCGTTGGAATCGTCGAAGAAAACAGGATCATCAACGGCTCCAACATTCGAAAAGGCGATGTCATACTCGGCCTGGCTTCCAACGGTCTGCACAGCAACGGCTTCTCACTGGTTCGCCGCATTTGTTTCAAACAAAATAAAATGAAAATGACAGATACCGTCAGTAAATTAGGCCCCGCCGTCCTGGAAGATATCCTATTAGAGCCGACACGAATCTACGTCCGACCAATAGTAAAACTTCTGTCGCAGTATAAGGTCAAAAAAGTGATCCACGGCATGGCACACATTACAGGCGGAGGACTCGTCGGAAATATCCCGCGAATCCTGCCGAAAAAACTCAATGCGGTCATAAAGAAATCCAGCTGGGAAGTTCCCCCCATATTCGACTTCCTGCAGGAAAAAGGGCCAGTAGAAGAAGCGGAAATGTTCAAAGTATTTAACATGGGAATCGGTTTTGTACTCATCGTCGCAGAAGACTTCGCCGACTCTATAAGCAAAAAGCTAAAGCGCCTCGGTGAGAAGGTATACAAAATAGGAATAATAACACCCGGCTCAGGCAAAACCGTTATAAAATAAATACCAACAATCCCATTTAGCGATAGTTCATTTTAACAATGCTCAAATTCTCAGGAATAGCTGAATACAAACCTGGAGTGATATTTTCGCTGCTATCACAGAGTTTTGCAGAACTCTGGAATGATGAGCTGGAAGAAAAGATAAGACAATGCGACAAAGAAATTTTCGAAAATCCTGACACCATTGGGGCTTGTACCTTTATCTCGGTATTAAACGGCAAACCCATAGGTATGGCATCCTGGAATTCAAGACAAGGGCCTGAACTTGGAATAATCGGCTATAACTGTATTTTACCTGAATACCAAGGCAAAGGCTTTGGTAAAGCCCAGATTAAAGAGGTATTCAAAAGATTGAAGGAGCAGAGATTTAAAAAGATAATCGTTACAACCGGTGAGCATCCGTTTTTTGAGTCTGCTGATAAAATGTATTTAGCTTGCGGTTTTAAGGAAATCAGAAGATATAACCAGGGCCGAGACCCAAGATACGGCACGATAGATTATGAACTCAAATTGTGAGTGAGGATTGGATTGGATCATAAAGAAGTCGGCAAAATTTGGGACGAAAACGCAGCAAACTGGAGCAAGCTCAGTCGCATGGGTTGCGATGTTTATCGTGATCACGTTAACACTCCGGCATTTCTTGCGATGCTGCCAGATGTCAAGGGTTTGCAAGGATTAGATATCGGTTGTGGGCAAGGCCATAATACCCGCAAGGTCGCTGAACAAGGTGCGAAAATGTCAGCAATTGACATTAGTCCAGTGTTTATAAAATATGCAAAAGAGGCAGAAGAAAAAAAACCATTGGGTATTGAAAACGTTCACTACATTTTTTGCTTTTTATAAGTATCTGTTATTACTAAGCTTGTGGATTTATGATTCTTGCGGTTTTATGAGCTATTTGGTTTTTGGGTTGTATTTTGGTTGTAGTTAATTCAAGGAATCCGATGTGGAAAAAATAAAGAGTCAGGTCTGGGCAAAGCCGGGACTTCTATAAGCCATAGCAAAAACACAGAAGGATTTCTGAAGATCGCTTGCAATTTATGCAGATAGCCTTCGTTACAAATCATTCATTTTCAACATCAAATCTTAATCACCATAAGCGCCGCTGCCAGTGCTCACGACGGTGGTGTGAAAATTAAATTATGGACGGTATTTATTATGGAAAGGCGTGTGTCCGCTGCCGCCGCCACCACCGCCGCTTCTCGTTGCGTTTTGGTTTTGTCCTGAGCAACCAGTAGTGGAGGGCCGGCAGCCACAAGTACAAAAAACACAATAAAACGTATTTCCCCTACTTGCCCCAACGTCACCGCCTGGATGACACTTAGCATTTCCACCTCCGTCGCCACCGCCGCCGCCACCACCGGCCATGGTAGTCTTCTTGGCCGAGATCGTGATGCTCCCGTTGTGGTCACCACCGCCTGCTATCTTGAGAACCGTGATGTGGCCGTGATCTGCGATCTTGAGAACCGTGATGTGGCCGTGGCCGTAGTCAGCGATCTTTAGAACCGTGATGTGACCACCATGGCCGTGGCCGCCACCAGTGCTTGTTAAAAAGCCAATAGCCTGTAATTTAGATTCAAGCTCGCCGATTCTGGTTCTGGAACCGCTGGAATTTTGCTCATGGCCAATTGACCAGCCTTGATTCCCGACTGAGGCAGTATTGAGGAGATGGAGGCCACCACCGCCGGCGATGCCACTTGATTCAAAAAGTTTGTATCCGAGGAGTTGGCCGTGCTGTCTTAGCCGGTAAACGCTACTACCACCACCTCCGCCGCCGCCGGCAGATGTGGAGGAGTTTTTCATGGTTCCTTGGGCCATCATTCCGCTGTGGCCGCCGCCTGGGCCGGCTATTCCACCACAATGGCCTCCACATGAACTACCATTCTCACAACCGCACGGATAGTATCTTGCTTTACTTACATTCAGCCCATTAAAGGGGTGGCCGCCACCGCGACCCATCGGATCAGTAGATGTCCATGGGTTGTTGCCTACATAAGCACGGCCGTTGCCCATGTTTGCGGGATCGCCCCAGATACCGATCGAGTCACGGCTGATGAATCGGCCTGCCTTTGGGTCAAGGTATCGCGTGCGGTAGTAGTACAAGCCTGTCTCGTCGTCGTATCGTCTGCCATTGAACAGATATGGATTGCCGATACCGGCTGAGAGAATAAAGTTTGGTTCACCGTAATCGCCATATTCATAGCGTTCGACGACAATACCATTTGAATCGGTTATAGCCATGACGTTATACATATCGTCGGCGTGATAGTAGTAATCATTCGAATCTCGCTGCATACTAAGTACTTCATCGATGTAGTTGCCATAGACATACGTTGCCAATGTCGTACCGATATCATCCTGTTCTTCGATCACACGGGCGCCATCATAGAAGTAAAGTGTCTCTGCTGGAGGCAGGCCCCCGCCGGAAGTATGTTTTCTGATTCGCCGTCTAAGAGCGTCATAGGTATAGGTATGGATCTGGCTTGTATTTACATCATTCACCTCGACTATCTGGTTACAGTAGTCGTAGATAATATTTTTCTGTGTAGTGCTGCTATCAATGGTACTGAGGTTACCGTTTTCGTCATACTCACGGCTGTCGAACGAAGTAGTAGTATACTGATTCATCTGGAAGTCAGCCGGTGGTGCATTAGCGTCCAGAGTATAAACGCCCGGGTTGGGAGTTGGTGAGCCGATAACATTGGTTCGATTACCAACACCATCGAGAGTATATTGCGTACTGCGAAGCGTTCTTGGAGGTAGTGAGATATCATCTACAACCGTAGCCGTCAGACGGTACATGGGGTCATATGTGTAATTATGGGTCAATTGCTCCCCCCCGACGCGTTTGTCTTTACGCTGTATCTTGTTGTACATCGCATCATACGAGTAGCTGCGATCATCAACAGTCGCTACGCCCACGGAGTGCTTTGTGCCTGTGATACGCTTAAGGTCGTCATAGGAATAATCATTTCGAATACCATTGTTATATGACAGTCTCCTGACACGTCCCGGGCCGATATAGTCATAATCTGCAACTGAGTTGCTGTCCGCGAAGATATTTTTTCTACGGTTCAATTCATCGTAGGTATAAGTAACAACTCTCCCACCCGGATAGGTGCACGATAGTGCGTTGCCTAGGCCGTCATAAGTGTAAGTGATGGTTTTTCCATTGAGTGTTTCACCGACAGTATTCGAGAGCGAATCGTAAGCTCTCGTGATAACTGAATTATTATTTTCAGCATAAACCATCCGCGATAAGCCATCATACTTAAATTCTTCAAAATTGGGGTCTGGTGCTACTCCAGCACCAGCACTGTGCGTCCCTCTGGTAAGACGATGCATCTTGTCATAGGCCATGACGCCTGTAGTTCCAACCGCATCAGCATATCCAACCATGTCATCATAAACATCGTATGTTCTGGTTTCGTTCGTATCGTCTGCATAAGTTGTCTTAACCAGACGGTTTAAGGCATCGTATTCATAAGCAGTAGTATTTCCGTTATCATCGGTCCGTTCGATTATGCGGGAGTTATCGTCATATTTTTTTGTGGTTACCATGTCATTAACATCATTTGCATCTGCTCCATCGCCATCCATATCACGTATCGTTTTAATCAGTCGGTTTCGAGCATCGTACTCATGTCTGACTTCATTACCTAAAGCATCTGTCGATCTAGTCCGATTATTACGAGAGTCATAGCCATACTCTGTAGTATTGCTATTGTTATCGGTAACACTGACCAGGCGATCCAGATTGTCATACGTATAAGTTGTAACGAAAGTCTCATTAGGATCGGGCAGATCGGACTTTTCCACCTCAGTAACAGAGATAACATTGGATTTTTTGTCATAAGTATAATTGGTAGTATTGCCCCTGGGATCGATTACAAGACTCTTGCGATTGACCGTATCATACTCGAAATGTGTAACATTGTTGTTATCATCAACTTTTCTGATTAGCTGAGAATTGTCGCTGTACTGGTATTCAGTGATAACATTGCCGTCGTCAATGAGTAATTGCGTATTAGGATCATTAGGATCAAAGAAGGCAACTGTCAAGTGGGTAAGACGATTGATGGTATCGTATTCGTAATTCAATTCAGATAGGCGAACATTGTTGACATCACCGAGGACATCCGTCAATTCACCATCAATGCGTTTAGAAATAAGGTTACCTGCGGAATCATAATGGAAGTCGGCGATATTACCCATAGGATCATTTGTTTGTATCAAGCGGTCGTGGCCATCAAATTGAGATGTGGTAGTGTAAGGTATACTTTCCAATCCTTTATGCACTCTTGTTATGTTGGCATTGCCGTCGTAGTCGTATTGTGTAGTGGACTGGTCGGGGTCGCTTTCGGCACGAATAACCTGGAAAATCAAGCCTCGTTCATCATAAAGCGTGCGGATGACATTGTTAGGCTCGTTACCGTTGGTAGCTTCGCCGAAACGAGTCAAAGTTCGATTGCGATTGTCATCGTATTCGTATTCGACAACAACCGAATTGCCTTCATCGACTTCGGCGGTTGTGCGGATGAGACGATTAAGAATATCATATTCGTACGTTGTGGTTATATTCGGGTCAGACTGCAATATGCCGCCGTCGTTAATGTCAAGAACCTCTAAACGAACTACGTTATCTTTAACATCATAGAAGGTATCACTTTGATATCTTAGGCTGTTGCCATCGACAACTCTCGAAAGAGAGCGAACAACCTGATTGAGCTGATTATAAATGTATTGCGTGTCATTGCTATTAGGGTCAATTAGCCGAGTGACATTTCCGACTGCATCATATTCGTACGAAGTAGTCAAGGCCAGATTGTCAGCATCAACGCTGGCTTCCTTCAGATAGCCATAATTAGGGTCGCTTAGATTTGTATAGTAAGTATACTCATCCCGACGCTTTGACCTGCTGCCGTTATCAGGAAGGTTATGGTCTGTTACCTGGCCAAATCCATTATACTGCCATTCATGGACAATATTTGGTTCCAGTCCTGGTATAACATTTGTTGTACGGATGCGATTTCCGTTCGAAGCATAATCGTAAAGTGTTTCATTTCCTCTTGGGTCAATATGACGAGTTATGAAATTAAAATTCGGATCATACACAAACAACTCAACAATCTCGTTTTGATCACTGACAGCCTGTAAGCTTCCGGCAAAACGATGCATTTCTCGTAGATTACCACGAGAGCGAGTTACCGCATTGGGATCAAGGTCTAGTTCATAGATGTTTGTTACATAATTACCATTTGCAAAATCCATACGAGTTGGCAAAGAATCTTTATTATATTGATATCGAGTCTCAAAAAATACTGGATCGCCAGCACGCAAAGGATTAACGGGAATATTAATATTCGGATCTATACTGGTAGGAGCATTTGAGTCCGGGGCACGGCCGCTATAGTTACGCTCTATTACAAGCCTATTTCTGTTATCATAAAAATACTCCGCCACATTACCAACCCTGTCATTTACTACTACCCTTGTTACAGCGTAATTGTTGCCTGCATTAGGAGTCTGCGATCCCTCGGTCAGACTGATAACGGCATTTGGATTAGATACCGGCCGGGTCACACGAGTCACACGGTCATAATTAGGGTCAGCAATATCGGTACCATAAAAATTCTGCAAATACGTTTGCCCGTTCGGGTCGGTTATTGTCAGTAAATTATGATTAATCTCTTCATCGGCAAATCCTTTGGAATAAGTATATGTGGTTGTTTTACCACTTGGAAAATCATTGCCGGTAGGCGTACCAGTGACCGCAGGAGAGGTAACTGATTTCAAGTCACCGGCTGAACCATTTGCATCTCCGTCATTGTAGTATTCGTATTGAATATGCCTGCCTGCCCAATCATTCACATCGACTATTAAGTCATTGGAATCATATCCTATAGTAATGACCCGCCCATTAGAGCCGGTATCCAGCGGGTCTCGGATTGTGGTAAGCCTGCCTTGGGCATCATATTCGAAGTTGAGTGAATTGCCATTGCGGTCGATGATCGCATCTATTTTACCAGGAGCATTGGTATCATCGAAAGCAAGGAACTGCCAGGTGCTTGTGTCAGGAAAAGTCAGTGTAAAAAAAGAGTTGCCAGACTGTAATTCTAATTCCCCGAAAAACCCGTCTGCTGTCCATGTGCCATTGGCTTGAGGATAATAAGTATCTTTTCGGCCAGTACCATCATGAACAATGAGATTGCCGCTACAGCTTTTGAGGTAGATATTATAAGAAAAATCCCAGCCATTGCCCATAGCAGTATCGGAACCTGTCCGCGAGCGATATGTGCGTGCCCATCTAAAATCAAGTCCACGACCGGGAATTACAAGATCGGCCTCGGCAATTTGGAACTCACCTGAAAACGGACGAACATCGCTACTTTTGGCTCTACCAATCAAGCCTTTGGCTTTGTTCTTCCAGCCTGATTTACGTGGAGGTTCATATAAAGTAAGTGGCAGATGAACACAATCCGGATTCGTTGGGTCTGTGCACTGTCCAAACACGCCGGCAATTGCTGCAAAATCCCCAAAGGTAACCTCGCCATCGCCACACTCAGGGTATATATCTGTCCCATCGCATGAATTTGTTAAACCACAATCCTGCTCCAGCCACGCTGATACGAGTAATCCGATATCGAAAAGATCATTGTAACCATCCCGATCACGGTCTCCAATTAACAGATACACTTCACCGTTGCGTTCGTATTCGGTAGTATACGCCTGTGTATATGATGCCAGAATCAAACACAAAACAAATACCAGGATTACATTCTTCCACATCATCCAACCTCCTTTTATTTATCAATCTTGCAAAGCGTGATCATATTCCTAATCGGGTCAACTCAAAATCTATCTGTAATCAATTTGTTACATTGATTCATCAAATCAGTTTCAACTTTTATTTTAACTGCCAATCATCAGGACAGAAATCCTGCCAATCATTGGAAAAGATCGCGAAATCTTCAAAGTCAACATAATCAGCTTCGCCATCAATATCTGCCGCATTAGAACCTATCTGTTGCCATAGAGCGGAAAAATTGGCAGGGCTTATTGATGAATTATGATCGCCGGAGATCCACGGGTTGGTCAGGTTTGAGTCTGCCTGGCATGTAAGAACTGCAACAGAAGGTGTAAAAGCAATGAGCAATACAGATTTTGAAAAAGAGGTTTTTGTATGCATTGTTTTCTCATCCTCCAAAGTTAATTTTTGTTAATTTCCAAAAGTTAACTTCGTTATTTTTTGTGCCATTGTTATCATATTCGGGGGTATATGTCTGCGTATTCACGTTAATCGCCGACTATACCTCCTCCACAGGCTGGATATTCGGATCCGTGTAAGCCAGTCACTGTCAGTACCGTAATGATTTACAAGTTGAGTGTAGATGTTACACACCCTGGCCTGTACTGTTGAACCGGTTTCATATTCTGCACCAGCCGGCATGTTCGCAGCTGTTGCTAACCAGTACGTGTTAGGACTATTGCTTCCGTGATGAGCAATTTTATCAACATCAGGAGGGGGATTAATTTTCTTGTGAATTCCAAAAACCCTTATTGAACATAAGGTAGAAATGCGAACAAAACTTAATAGCAAACTTATATTAACTCTTGCAGTAGTCTTTTTTTTCATCACATCCACCTTTGTAATAAGACCAATTTGGTCTTATTTTCGCCTATAAAAAAACGTATATTGCATGCATAGGAACGTTTTTTGTGCGCATATCAAGTAATTATATAGGATTATACCAGTTTAAGTCAAGTTTTTTTTAATTTCTTAGGCCACCATAAAAATGTGGATTAAGCACCCATTTATCCATTTTTTTTCCATTTTGACCGCTGTAAGTTTTTTCTTAAAGTGTATACTTTCTGCTGTTTTCAATTTACCCTATCAGTTTGCTTGGAAACATCCATATGCAGCAAGCCAATTGGCACAGATGCTGGATATTCCTGTGTTTGACTTAGACCAACTGTTTTGGGATTCAAGCTCTGACCATTATGGGGTACGAACACCAGAAGATACGCGTGATAATAAGCTTCGAGATATCCTTCAAAAGGACAAATGGATTCTTGAAGGCGTATATCATTCTTGGCTTTATGATAGTTTTGCTCAGGCAGATATGATTATAATTTTAAATCCTAATCACTTTTTGCGCACATGGAGAATATTTAAGAGATGCGTCAAAAGGAAATTAAGGTTGACGCAATCAAAGAAAGAAGGCATAAAAGATTTAGTGCGGGTAATTATATGGAATCATAAATATAATGGCGATAATTTGAGATGTGCTTTGGAATTTATTAAGGAATTTGACAACAAGACGATATGTGTCGACAGGGCTGACGATGCAGTATTTCTCATTAAAAACAAAGCGTGACATTAATTGATGTTTTGCTAATCAAGAGAAGAAGAACAGGCAGGCTCATGAAAACACAAGTACATCAGAAAAGTGGGCGTAGTTCTTTCAAGCTAAAGCCCCGCCTTATAAGACTCATCACCGCGACAACAATCTACACAGCCCTGGCAATCTATCTTTACCAGCCCTACTTCAAAAATTTCCACGGCCTTGACTATCTGGTAGTAATCAATCCAATCCTGGCAGCACTCGGCTGCTTCGTCCTGAGCAGACGCTGGGTCGATGCCTTCGGCGCCTCACTCTTTGCGGGAATCATCTACGGCTTCGGAACATTCGCGATATGCCTTGGCACCTATCATCCCGCAGCGGGATTGATTTTTGCAGGCCTAGCCTGGCTATTCTGCCCCGCCGCTTTCATCGGAAGACTAAGACTAAAATTCGGAATAATCTTAACCGCCCTGCTCTGCATCATTCCATTTGCGATAATAATATTATTTTTCAAAACCACCGCCGCCTACGGACTATTTCCGCTTCCCGTTCAGCTAAAATTATCCCTGGAAAAAATCTTCGGCCTGCTCACGCCACTCGTCACAAAACCCAACTCCCTGCCGCTCGTAAGCTTCTACCACGCTCCACTGGCAGCATTAACTATGGGCCTGTTCATGTACTTCGCCGTCCGTCGAATCGGAGTCATGATAATTTTCCTCACCGGAACTGTACTGGCCTTCTGCAATCCTATATCACATGTAAGCCCGGTCTTCTGGACAGCAGTACCGATTCTCTGTTGTTCGGTAATCATCGGCCTGGGCACAGAAGGCATTGTTCGAGCGGGAAAATCCGATCAACGATGGATATTATCCTCGGCGGCGATTGTAGCCGCGTTAGCCATAACAGGCTTGGTGATGGGCCTGTTAAACAATCTCTTTTTCGAATCAGCTAAAATGTATGCTCTGGCAACCGTCGCTATTTTAATCATCTCTTTTCTTGCCAGAGCAAACCTCAGGCTTCATTGGCTGCGATGGACAATTCTATGCACCGCACTTGGAATAGACATCATCATCAATGCCAGATTATTCGTAGATAAAATCCTCTGAAACATAAATACTTACAAATAAATAGGGACTGCTTACTAAGCGTAAGCAGCCCCTGTCACTTTTAAAACTATACTACCAGTTACTACTAATCCTTCTCAGTAAAGTCCACCACAAGCCAGTTCGCAGACGGATCACCCTTAACAGGTTTGTTCAAAGGTGCCGGTGCCTGTCGAATTATCGGTACAGAGCAGCTTGTATGCAGCTCTTCCCTGGCATCGTTTATGGAAATACTCACATTGGCACCCAAATCAGTCTTACTATGTGCCGATGCATCAATCGTAAAGCCATTCTCCGTAGGCGAAGACAAAATAGTCCCAGCCGTCAGGTTAATACCTGTGTAAATCACTGGATTGCTATTGAATGTATCCGCTACAATTGTAATTGTCGCGTCTGGAACATCAGGCCCGGTATATTGCAGCAACAGTGACTTAAGCTTGCTTGTACACATCTCAGGTTCTACCGGAGCTGCAGCTTCAGTAATGGTCTCACTGTCTATAGCCTCACAGGGAATAAGTCCCAATACATAACCGATAGCTGTAACCGTGTTTGTCGTTTCCTGACTGACAGGTGCCGTCAAAGTCAGTGTCGCACTTTCGCCTGGCTGTAACAAGGCGATCGGACTGCCAGGAACAACACCAAACGCATCATCAACCACAGTCACATTAGTCAACTGGAATATATCACTACTGTTTGTCACCGTGTATGTATAATCCACAGCTGTCTCATCTGCTACGGTGCCGCCCGATGTGGTTTCCATACCGTATATTTCGAAGCTTCCAAACTGGTCGCCAAGATTCACAGGCTGTGAACATGATGTGTGGAACGAAACTTCTTCGATAAGAGCACCGCCCTCATCATAAACCTTAACGTTCGTCTCACCCTTCAACTCATTCAGTCCTGCGTTGAGACCAATAGCATCTACAACATCACCCAATGTAATGCTCGCAGGTGCACCCGTATCAAGGAATAGATTGCTGCCGCTGGGGTCGGTTACGACAATACGAACAGGCGACGCAGAACCAGCATCTCCTGTACAGGTAACTTTACCTGCATCCTGCGTATGGTCCGAAGCTGCGCATCCACCGCCTGTATAGCGGAGTCTAAGTACCTCGATCTTACCCTGGCAGTGAGGCGTTGCAACATAAGGAAGTTCCTTAATACATTCATTTGGTTCTTCCGGTTCTTCGTACACAACCTCGCCGCCCTTGGTTGAAACCAAAGACATAATACGCAAACTACCAAACTGGTCGCCCACATTCAAAGGCTCATCACAATTTGTTCGGAAATAAACCTGCTGAATCTTCTCACCGGCAGCATTGAAAATAGTTGCCTTCGTTGCAGGCCCAATCCTCTTTGCGCCTTTCTTCTTGCCCTTCTTATGAGCTGCGTTTGCCGAGTCAACCAGAATGGTATCACCTACGTTGACATTACTTGCAGATGCCCATATCTTCTTACCCTTCTTATCGGTAATCAGTATGGATACCGGCTCTGCAAGGGCTGGATCTCCCATACACTTGGCCTTTTTGCGACTCTGATTATTGCTGCTGGCATCACAGTTTTCACCGGTATACATAAGAGTCATTTGGATAAGTTTACCCTTACAATCACTTTCGGTTACTACCGGTGGAGGTATCTGCACACAACCTTCGACAATTACATCCAGGTCACAAACAGAATCGATCGGGCCGTAAATACCCTTGGCTCCACCTGTGAAGTTAACTGTAAAGTCACCGCCAAAGCTGGAAGCTTCGCTCCCCACCGTCAAACCGATATCCTTCAAGTAGTAAAAATCTTCGGCAAGTTCGCCGCCGGTTACCCGGAATCGAAAATCATATAGATCGGTCGGTCCACCTGTGTCATGAGAACCAAACTGACCTACCTCGCCGGCTAATAGAATCCCCGAAAAATCCACGATTCCATCCCCATCCTTGTCTACCTGGCCCATAACTACCAAATCGTCGCCAGGAACACCACCAACCAGTGCGCCAGTATCATCGACCTGGACCTGGATCGAAATTGAAAACAAGCCACCAACCGGTCTGATAAAACGTGGAGGCTCCATCGCCGAAAAACGTATCATCAACGGATATGCGTTGATGGACAATATATCAGAAGTCGCGTCATAATTCAGACTTCCGCCACCGTCATAAACTCCAACGGGAAAACTCGGCTGAACACCAATCAAAACCGCCGAGGACATCCCTGTCATTGTTAACAAAATTACCCCTAAAACCAAAATACACACTTTTCTAAACATAACAAAATCTCCTAAAACAAAATCAAAGTCTTGTACTCAAAGCAGAATCTATAAATTTAATAAGTACCACATTAGGTCTTACTTTTTTTCTATGTTAATTCTTAACTTACGATAACAATCGTCGCCGCTTCCTCAATGCTACTAAACCTAAAACCAATAAACTCAAAGTTCCTGGCTCCGGAACTTCCACGCCCGTGTCACTGGTTCCAAAGCCCATGCCAGGTATGCCCATATTGTTATTAAAGCTCGAGGCAAAGCTGCCGCCAAATCCACCAAAGGAATCATTAAGAAACAGTATCACGCCTCCGTTATTACCTACGCCCCCATAAAGCCCCGCCAATGGACTTGTAGTAACATTGAATTGAAATTCAAGTGGGTCACCGCCGCCGCCTTGGTACCCAACAGAATTTATCAGATCGCCGGCAAGCAACGTACCGGTACCATAACTATCCCCAAAAAGGTCTTCAATATAACCAGCTATCGCCAATGTACCACTTGTAATGGTTCCATCGCTTGCAATTACTGCATCCATGTTGAAAGAACCACCGGTAGTCTTGGATTCGTTGTTATATATATCTACCCAATCACCAGCCGGATTGTATTTGAGCTTGGATGCATAGCCACTGGCAGAAAACACACCAGTACTACTATTGTAACTGACATCTATAAATTCGGCAGTAATATCAGGATTAGGTAATAACACAAGATCTATCGGAGACCCTGTTACCGTTTGCCCCACACCAATTAAGGTCAGAAATACGATTCCAAGAAAAATTGACTTCTTACTCATTATCATCTCCTCCTATATTACCACCTTTTTAGGTAGCAAAACTCCTATTTTGTTTCCCATCTCCTCCGTTTTGAGTGGCTGACATCAACTTCCCTGCAACTTAAATCGCCATTCCACTCACTTTACCAATTTGCAAAACCTTTTCAGGACAAATAAACTTTTCTTGATTTCTTATGTCCTGCTTGGGGGAAGACCTAACACATATAGACCTTTAGGTGATAATACACCTCTCCTCCAAGAAGTTACTATCTTTTGTACCAAATCAACCCTGAAAATTCAAGAGAATTCTCTTTTTTTTTACCTACAAAGCAAGATTTTTTAAGTCCGGTAATAGCAAGGGGATAGGTCTAAAAAAATATGTTTTTAATGGGGTTTAATGGGATTTAATGGCCTCAATTTTATGGGCTTTTTGATTTTATTTTTCAGGCAATTTCAAATTCAGTTCGGCAACCACCTTTTTCATGTCCTCCCAAACCCTTCTACGGCTGTCTTGTGAGTAATTCCGCAAAAGATAAGCAGGATGATAAGTCGCCATCAATTTGATAGGCGGCTGGTCCAGGGAAAAGTAATAATCATGAAACTTACCCCGAAGCTGTCCTATAGGCTTATTAGTATCAAGCAAAGTCCTCGCCGCATGCGCACCAAGAGCAACGATCACCTCAGGCCTGATCAATGCCAGTTGCCGCTGCAATAAAGGCAGACAGCTTACTATCTCATCAGGCCGAGGGTCACGATTATCAGGCGGACGGCACTTCAGAATATTGCATATAAAAACATCACTACGCCCAAACCCCATCGCCGCGATTATCTTATCAAGCAACTGACCCGCCCTGCCGACGAATGGCCTGCCCTGCAAATCTTCTTCAGCACCAGGTGCTTCACCGACAAATACAATACGAGCATTACAACTGCCTTCACCAGGCACCGCGTTGGTCCTCGACCCCCCAAGGCCGCACTTGCAGCACCTGCCAACTTCAGCGGCAATTTGCTCCAACTCTGCTGCCGTATTCTCCGACCCTGCTTTTTCAGGACCCGAAGAAAAAAACTGCGACTCTGATTCGCCTTTAACAGCAAATCCACCTGTAAAGAATCTATCCATCTCGATATGCTGACGAACCACCTTATTTAGATCTGTTTCTCCCATCGCCCCATATTTTAGTATGATAGCCTTGCCCAGGCAATAAAAAAGGGACATCCCATCCGAAAGCAGATGTCCCTTCGCAAAAAATCTCAAAAAGTCGTTACAATATTTGCCGACAGAGTCGGCCTCAACAAACTAACCACTAAATACTAACGACTAAATACTAATTTTAAACTAGTCCCTGCTCCAGCATTGAATCCGCAACCTTTACAAACCCCACAATATTCACACTCATTGCAAAATTGCCCGGCTGACCATATTCTTGGGCTGCATCATAACACTGCTTGTGAATAGTAATCATAAATACTGCTAATTAAACAAACAAAAAAAATAACACCAAAATCACCCAAACGACTTGAATACTATGTACTTAAGCGTTATAAAACCAATATTAGAAAATAATACACTTTATTAATATTACTAATAATGCAAATCGAGACACTAAGAATATTTTGTGACCTGGTAGAGTTGAGAAGCTTCTCAAGAGCCGCCGAGAAGCACTTCATCAGCCAATCCGCAGTTTCCCAGCAGCTGGCCCAATTGGAAACAACTTATAAACGCCAGCTTCTGGACAGAAAAAAAAGGCCTTTCGAACTCACTGCCGCCGGGCAACTATTCTACAACACAGCCAAAGATATACTAAACAGATACGAGCAGATGACAAGCGACTTGAACAATCTCAATGAATCCTCAGGCACTGTAATTGATGTCGCTGCGATCTTCAGTATCGGTATGCACACCCTACAGCCATATGTTAAAAAATTCATGAAAAGATATCCAAACGTAAATATCCGAATCGAATATCAAAGCTCGCGAAGAATTTACGACAGAATCTTGCGAGGGAATTTGGATATCGGATTGGTAGCTGTACCAAAAAAAGACCGAAATATCGAACTGTATCCATTTGAACCAGAGCCGCTCGTTCTCGTATGCAGCCAGGAAAATCTACTGGCAAACCAGACCCATATCGATATACACGACTTGCAGCTAAAGGACTTTATCGCTTTTGAAAAAGATTTGCCAACCAGAATACTTATCGATGATATTCTGCGTCGATACAATGTTACTGTTCGCAACGTAATGGAATTCGACAATATCGAAACTATAAAGCAAGCGGTCGAAATAAATGCCGGCCTAAGCATACTCCCCCTGCCTGCACTTCACACCGAACTGGCCAATGAAACGTTGAGGTCACTTTCGTTTTCAAACGAAAACTTCTCAAGACCTACAGGCATCATCGTTCGAAAAAACAGAGTCCTTGCCGAAGCCGGAAGATATCTAATCGAACTACTTCGTAAAAATGTGAGTATATAAATAATATGTCAATAAAAGCTGTAATTTTCGACCTGGACGGAACCATAACACAACCGTTTTTCAACTTCGATGAAATCCGCCAACAAATGGGACTCGATAAAAACGTAGGCCCTATCCTCGAAGCGATGGAAAAAATGACCGAAGAAAAACGACTTGAAACCGAAGCAATACTCACTCATCACGAACAACAGGCCGTGGAAAAATCCACCCTAAACGATGGCGTAGAAAAAACATTAAAGGCACTCGCCGCAGCAGATATCCACATAGGAATATTGACCCGAAACAAACGCAAAAACGCCCTTGCTATCGCAAAAAAGCACAATTTGAAGTTCGACGCAATCGTTGACAGAAACGATGGGCCCGTAAAACCAGATGCCTTTGGCGTGCTCTGTCTCTGCGAAAAATTCGGCGTCAAACCTGAACAAACACTCGTCGTAGGCGACTATCTTTTCGACCTTCAGTCCGCAAAAGCCGCCGGTGCCGCCGCCGTATTGATCAAAAACCACCACCAGGCCGATGAGTTCGAAAAATATGCCGATTTCGCAATTGAAAAATTTGACCAGATACTCCAATTAATAGAACAAAAAACTTTTAAATAAATACTATCCGGTATGACCAAAAAAATTATAAAAATATCGATTCTAATAACAGCTATCTTTATCTCTATGGCATGCGCTTCTCAAAAACCTATTCAGACATGCGAAATAACCAACCAGAACAACAAGGTTGAAACCATCATAACACAACTCCAAAAAAACCAGGCCAAACTTAAAACCTGTCAGACCAAAATAGAATATCGTTTTATCCAACCGTTGTTCGAGTCACAAACACTGCGAAAAGGTATTTTGTATTACGAAAAAAATATAACCGACCCAAACCGCTCTAAGTTGCGAATCACTTTTGAAACTTTACAGCAGGATGACTCGAACGAACAGCCTTACATCGAACATTATATATTCGACGGCGTTTGGCTTACGCGAATTGATCACCAGATCAAAAATATCGAACGCCGCCAACTGACAAAACTCAATCAACCTATAAATCCATTCAGCCTGGCTGGTAGGTACTTACCAATAATTGGATTTTCAGAAACCCAGGAGCTAAAAAAACAATTCGAAATAACCTTTGTAGAACCAACCGAAAAAAATGAGACAAAAAATTTCGACCACCTTAACTTAAAACCAAAACCAGATTCAATCTACAAAGACGACTACACCAGTATTGATATTTGGATAGAAAAAAACCAGTACCTGCCCGCAAAAATCATTGCGATCTCGACAGAAGAAGATATTTACGATATTAAATTTACCCAAATAAAAACCAATAAAAAACTCCCTGAAGGCGTTTTTAAGGTTGAAACCAGCGATGATTTCAGTAAAAATGTGATTCCGTTGAAGCAATAACAACTTCCATTGAATAAAGGGCACAAAAATTCCAAAGGGACTGGTCACATATTACTCAAGAAGTGGCAACACAAAACAAATGGCACAGGCCATTGCTGAAGCAATGAACTCCGCCGACCTGCCCACGGAATGCAAGCCCGTCGCGGAAGTTACGATCGAAGACCTCGCCGCCGCAGATGCCATAGCTATAGGCTCACCAACATATTACGGCAAAATGGCTTCGGAAATCGCAAAATTATTCGATGACTCCGTCAGCAAACATGGCAAACTCGACGGCAAAACAGGGGCGGCATTTAGCAGTGCTGCAAACATCGGCGGAGGCAACGAATCCACTGTTATGGGCATAATAGAGGCAATGCTAATACATGGAATCGTCGTACAGGGCGACCCACAAGGAGACCATTACGGCCCGATTTCGATTGGAAAACCTGATGAAAGAGTACTAAGCCAATGCCGAAGAAGAGGCGAAAGGATTGCAAAACTCACAAAAAAACTGTTTAAATAGCGGATAATTACCAAAAAAAACCGATTTTATTTTGACAAAAACGTATTTAAACGTTAACTTTATCAACAATAATAACCCTTTGGAGGTACTTTCAATGGAGGAATTCGAAGCCCTAAAAGCTCTGGTAGCTGAAATAGAGGGTGACATCAACAAGGCCGAAGGTGGCAACAAGGCCGCAGGAACGAGAGTTAGAAAGCAGATGCAGCAAGTCAAGCAGGCTGCGCAGAAGCTCAGAGGACGAATACTCGAAATTCGATCGACTGACTAACTCTAATAAAGAGCCAAATATCCGGTTGTTTTGTTCATATCATGCCCCGGAACGGTGCTGCGTGACCGTTCTCTGCATGTTTTTTAGTTTTTACGTCTTCAATAATTCGTAAGGGGTTAGTATATGCCGCCATCACTACTATTCGACCTTTCAAAAATCGACATGGACAAGGTGATTTACGACAGGGAACAAATCTGCATCGAGAATCCACAGTCATACGAGATGCAGCAACTCGACGGAATTATCTGGTACGACAAAAAACATTTTCTAATACTCGGTTACAAAGACGTAACAGAAAATGAATTCTGGGTAAGAGGCCATATCCCAGGCAGACCTCTAATGCCGGGAGTAATAATGGTCGAAGCTTCTGCGCAACTTTCCAGCTTCTTCGTAAAAAGAATTTATGAACTTACCGGCTTCATTGGTTTTGCCAGCATCGAAGATGCCAAATTCAGAGCACCTGTTGCGCCGGGCTCAAGGCTCTATCTACTCGGCCATCTCACAAAATTCAAAAGAAGAAAATTTACCTGCGTCGTACAGGGAATAGTTGACGGCAAAATGGTTTTTAATACAACCATATCAGGCCTGAATCTTTAATGAAAAAATCAGTTCTCAAGTTTTTTGATGACTTTCTGCCGGTAAACCAGGCAATCGAAAACATCAACACTCTCGCCCCGCTGCCAACCGGCAAAGGGGTGATTCTTTTTGCAGACAAAAACGACCAGCCCATACAGTTATTGATCTCCGCAAATATTCGAAAAGCCGCAAAAAATAGATTACTCGAAACAACTCCAACTGCCCCGACTAAAAAAACACAAATACACAAAATAGTTCGAAATATCCATTACTGCCGCTGCTATGGTAATTTCAAAAGCAGTTTAAGATATTACCAGATTGCCCGAGCCATTTGGCCTAAAAACCACACCGATATCACTTCACCACCAAAAACGGTATTAATAAAAATAGACCCACAAGCCAAATGGCCATTTTTTCATGTAACAGATAAACTCACCTGCAAAAAACAGGAAAAATTCTTCGGCCCCTTCCCAACTCGAAAAGCAGCCACCGAATTCATACATATCCTCCAGCAGGCCTTCAGATTATGTCAGCAACCTAACCTGGTCGACAACCCCAAAAAGGCCCCAAGCTGCCCGTACCTACAAATGTCCACCTGCCCCGCACCTTGCCTCGGTAATATCAGCCATGACGAATACACCCAGCAGATTTCAGGTGCGATCTCCGCTGCTTCTGGAAATATCGAAATACATGAGAAAAAACTAAAAAATAAAATGTACTCCCTTGCCAGCCAAACCGAATTTGAAAAAGCGCAAACTTTAAAAACTCAACTAACAAATCTCCAGCTTATCAAAACAGACAAATTCCAGTGGATTACCGACTTGAACAATCTTGCGATTCTGCACATAGACCGCTCCGCAAAAATCCATGTCCCCGGAAAACGCAAAAAGATTCAAACCTTTGAAGCCTTCCTTATAAAAGCGGATAAAACTCGCGAGCTGGGCATATTCACATTAGACGATGAACAAAAACTTAAAAAAAATATAATGATAAAACTCGACTCAGCAATAAAACAACCCCCCGAAAAATATGACGATCTGTGCCTTTCGCTTGCAGTCTTTTTCCTTTACCGCCCCAGTCCGACGGGCATCTGGCTCGATTGCAACAAACAACTATCCGAACAAAAAATTAAATCCGAAATATCACAAAAATTCAATATCCAACCAGATGCACATAATCAATAATTTTACGCGCACAAAAAAAGACGCTGATTTCAAACAGCGCCCTTTTTTATGACTGCAAAATAGCCCCAAGGGGATTCGAACCCCTGTTGCCGGGTTGAAAACCCGGTGTCCTAGGCCTACCTAGACGATGGGGCCACACACCAGGCAAACTACTCCATCTCGATTGCCTCGGCCGGACATTCGTCCACACACACGCCGCAATCAACACAATCGGCCACAACGATAGCAGCCTTCTCGTTTTCCATCTTGATTGCCTCGCTCGGACATGCATCGGTACAGGCTTCGCACCCTGTGCACTTTCCAATATCTACTTTTGCGGGCATAAATACTCCTTTCAAAAATACACAACCTCTTCCAGCAAAGCGCAAGAGGATACAAAATCAGCGCGAAATTTACAATAAAATTTTTCTTTTTTTCAACCCAAAGGCTTTTATACGCAAAACCCCCTGCTATTGGCTTGCAGCCTGCTCAGACGCCTCTGGCTGAACCTCCTCTGGCTTAACCGCTCCAAGAGCACTTGCCATGTCACGAACGATCTCGTTTGAATCGTGCTTGGCCGCCCAGTTCAGAACAGGCTGGAACTGCGGGCTATCGGATTTAGCAAGTAAAAATAACGCCATCATCCGAACAGGCCAATGCGTGTCATTAAGATTGGTCGCAACACCATTGGTCAATTCATAATCAAGCTTTACTGGCATCATCGATACTAATGTTTGCAGCTTAACAACCCAGTCATCATCCGCCAAGCCCCAAACCAGTGACGACTTCAGCAACGCAGGCTCGGCATACATATAACGGTAAAGAGGATTTATTTGGGACATCACCTGCTGTTCTCTCAAAAGCCCCGCGAAAAGCTTGAGCGTTCTGACCTTTTGCCCCTGACGACCTTTAATCAATACATCCAGCCGTTTTTGAAGATACTTGCTGCTCAATTTAACGCGCTCACGTGCAACACTAAGTTTAATCGGTGCAATACCTGGAATTGAACTAAAAACTCGTCCAAAACGGCTAACCTCAGGATCAAGATAAACAGTAAACTCAATGTCAATCGCTGCCTGAGGATAATCCGACAATATCCTTTTTAATCTGCCAGTCCTTAACTCGACAGGAATAAACAATAACTTGCCCGGAGCAACTGGAGATGAAGGATGAATCTTCTTCGATATAAGATTTGGGATTCGAACATTAATATCACCTTTTACCTCAGCGTCAATCCTGATGTTGCCCTTAAACATACTATCATCTGAAACTACCAACTCTTCCGACCACTTGTTCGTGATCACAATATAAGAGTCCAGCTTGCCGCCAAAAGGAATTCTCGAACTACCAAGAGAAAGTTTCATCGACATGATCTGATTCGGCTCCGTAAATTCGGGAACAATTCGCCTACCAAAAACACCTTCTAAAGACTTGGTTACAATGATCGGCTCTTCTAAAGAAATATATTCAGAACCATTTTCTAGCAAAAGCTCCTTGGCAACCTCTGCTTCAAGCGAACCAGTATCCATACTAATTGCCTTTTTGAGAGTCTCGATGCCAGCATCGCTATCCTGTTGTGCCAATTGCAATTGACCCATCACTAATGCTGCGATCTGATTATCTTCGTAAAGCTCATTTATTAAAGGTTCAGCGATCTGGCTTTGATGATTCATCATTAGCGAATAAGCAAGGATAGCCGTCGCAGATGGCGAAGTAGCATTTGCTGAATAAGCACGGTTCGCCCAGGCAAGTGCATTTTCCGCATCAACACTGCCAAAACAATAAAACCAACCTAACTGCTCGCTGCTTACGCTATCTGGAAATGACTCATCCGAAAGAAGCTCCTGGGCTTTGTGTTCAATACGATCAAATATCTGTTCCGCCTGGGCAATATCGCCCATTTTCATCGCCGCTTTGCCCGCTATTGTCTCAAGAAGAATATCAAACCGACCGCCATCACGAATCGTCTTGGCAATCTGAAGACATCTGAACTGATTCCTTTCGGAGTTATAATTGGTCATCGCCAATGGTAAATATATTGAAGGATTCAGAACCTCGCCCGGATAAAGATACTCATAAAGCCTTACGCAATAGTCATAAGCACCTCCAGCCAGATCATAAATCTCCAATCCATCCAGGTACTCGGCAAAATCAAGAGCCAAATCAAGATCCAAAGGATTCGACCTTATCGCACTTCGCAAATGGCTGGCATAACTCCCAGGATGTATCGGATCGCTACTGATCTCAACAAGCTTATTAAACGCTAATCGGTTGTATGGATTGGTCTGAACAGCCTCAATTAAATTATTTTGAGCGTTTAAAAAATCAGATTTTTCGGCCATCAACAAACCAAGCTGAGTTAAAAGTTCAGACGTAAGATAGGAATTACTCTTGCCAAGTTGTTGCAGAAGATCGCCCAATGCTCTCTCACGTTCTTCGCGGGAATCCAGACGCTCAAGAAAATATCGTACGCCAAGTTTGGCTACTTCAAGATCGGCGGTTTCGCTAACATAATTCGTCAACGACACCATCACAGCATCAGAGTAGTCCTTATCCATATGACCGGATGCAACTTTTATAATATCGCCAAGAACATAATCAGCTCTGTTGTCAAGATTTACCACCGCGGTAAAAAATACCATCGCCTGTTCGAAGGCACTGCTTTCAGCAACTGGAGAATTATAAAGCTCGTATGCAACTTCATAAAAAGTTTGCGCACTATAAGGAGAAAATAAATCCTGTGAATCAGAGCCTGTCTGAGAAAAACCCGATGCGCAAAACAGCAAAAATGCGGCGATGATTAATAGAAACACTCCCTTTGGCATTTAACACTCCAAAAAATACTCTTACCATCCTTGTAAAAGCACCGGCACCCAAATAGCTCGCCTCAGCTAACGTGATAGCTAAAACTAAGAACATTCGGGTTTACCAATCGCTTGTAATCAGCCATGCTTATCCGAATCGACTGTTCGTGACTGCCGCCCTGGAACAATATCTCCGCATCCGCCTCAAGCGTCTTATCCATCACTGTCGGCATGTCATACAAATTCCCAAACGGAGGCTCAGCACCAAGGGAACAATCCGGAAAAAGCTTAGCCATCTCTTTTTCATCGGCCAACTCAAGCGAACCAACGCCAAGCTGACTCTTTAGAGCATCAAAATCTATCTTGCAGCAAGCCGGCAAAACACACATATAATAATCCTCGTCAGCCTTGACAACCACCGGCTTGGCAACTTCCATACCTGAAACATGCTCTTCAGACGCCATATGTTGGGCCGTAAACGTCGGGCGATGTTCAAGAACCTCATGCTGCGTGCCAGTCTGATTTAATAACTCCATCACATTCATTTTTTTCCTCCCCAAATAATGGGCTTACCACAATTCCCAATTATCTAAAAGCAGTTTTGAAATAGCTTCTAATCTTATTATATATCCACGCCCGTTAAGAGTCAAACCGTATACAAAAATGATTTATGCAAAATCTCACTTTATTTCAAGCCCAAATTTAACCCTTCTCAGCCCTGCCAGAAAACAAAGAAAGCATCTCGATTCGCAAGATCTTCGCCGCCCAGAAATACGTCGCACCAGCAGCAGGCACAACCAACAGCAATTTAAAAATATCCCACCAGTTTTGCGATAATTTCAGACATAACACCGCCGAAATCCACATAACTAATGTCGCTAAAACAGTCTTTATCAGCGAAACAACCACCCCATCAAGGATCCCCGCACCTAAGCGCTTCCGAAGCACCAAAACCAGGATCACAACCTGAAGATAAGAACAGATCGCCGTCGAAGCCGCAAGACCACCCGTCCCCAGATACCATATCAGCGTAAGATTCAAAACTATATTCGCAAAAACCGCAATCACCGCACTCCGTGCCGGCACCTTCGAATCCTGCATCGAATAAAATGCCCTTATAACGATCTGCTGAATAAAAAAGCCGCTCAACCCAAGCGCATAAAATAGCAGCGTCCACGCCACCTTCCCGGTGTCATCACCATGAAACTTCCCTCGCTCAAACAACGCCGCTATCAATGGCCGAGATACAAGTATCAATCCCAAAGTCGCCGGGAGCGAGATAAATATTGCCCCGCGAATACCCCTCGATATCGTCCGCTTAAGAGATTGAAAATCTTTCCTCGCAGCCTCCGAACTCATCACAGGAAATATCGCCGTCGCCAACGATATACCGAACACACCTAACGGCAACTGATAAAGCCTTTGGGCAATATTAAGATATGAAACAGAACCCCTGCGTAAAGGATACGCGACGCTCCTGCCAAAAAACAAAAACATCTCACCCTTCTCAGGAGAACCGGAAAACCACCACGCGATAAGATCGTCGAACAACGTATTTATCTGCGTCACCGTAAGACCAAGGATCATCGGCCCCATAAGTAATAAGATTTTCTTAAACGCATCAGACCGAATCTCCCACGCCGGCAATATCCGAACATCACACTTTCGAAGAGCCGGCACCTGTATCGCCAACTGCACAACTCCAGCCAACACAACAGCAACTGCAACAGCAAAAACCTGCTGCCTCGGTGCAATCTGCAAAACCCAACCTGTAAAAACGATCGTAACGATAATAAAAATATTCATCACGATCGGTGCCGCCGCTGGCATCGCAAAATGCCGGTGAACATGTAAAATCCCCGCAACTATCGCCACCGTACAAACCAGCACCATATAAGGCAGCATTATCGATGTCAAACTTAAGACAAGACGAGTCTCGGAATTCTCAGCAAAAAATTTATAATAAGTCCATATCCCCGCCTCGCCGACAACAACGAGCCCAGCCAGCAAAACAAAAACAGCCGTCACCACCGTATTCGCCAAACTCGCCGCGCTACCACGGTCCCTCTCAAGCTCTTCACTATAAACCGGAATAAATGAAGCCGACGCAGCTCCTTCACCAAAAAGCCTTCGCGAAAGATTAGGGATCTTAAAAGCGATAAACCACGAATCAGCCAGACCACCGGCACCGAAAAAATACATAAATGCCATGTCACGCAGCATCCCGAAAACCCTGCTAACCATCGTCAGCGAAACGATCTGTCTAAAACCCTTAACCATCTGTATTCTTTTAACTAAATACTAAATACTAACCTGCCCCGCCACCGCAGGAACAACCGCAAAAACCTTCGCCGCTCCTGCCTCCTTCAATGTCTTGGCGCATTCGTTCAACGTCGCACCGCTAGTCTTTATATCGTCAACAAGGCAGATTTTCTTGCCCCCAAAATCATGCCCCCTCCGAACAGCAAACGCCCCCGCAACATTCGCAACACGCTTAGCCGTACTCAGATAACTCTGAAACCTCGTCCTCTTAACACGAACAAGGTCTGTATTGATCTCCACTCCCAATCGGCCAAGCCGCCGGGCAATAAGCAGCGACTGATTATACCCGCGAGCCAATCGCCTGCTCCAGTGCAACGGAACCGGAACAAACATCTCTACCTCGCCAAAAAAACCTGCCGCCTTCAATGCCGACTCCGCCAAAAACGCCAACTGCCCTTCCGCCTCACGCCTATCCGAAAACTTAAACCCCAGTATCATCCTCTTAAGCGCATCACGATACACTCCGCCCCGCGCCATCCCATCGAAATAAATATTCTTACCCTCGCACGCCGGACACCCCCCTTCTAATATCGCATACCTGCTCGCGTCCACTCCGCACCGCCTGCAGAAATCCCCGCCCGCACACAACAAAAGCTCCCCCCAGCAGTCCCGACACAAACCATCATCAGATTCTAACACCCCCGCCCCGCAGTTCGCACAAACCCGCCGCCACAACAGATCATTAACACCAACGCCCGCCACCCGCGCCAGCGCCTTAAAAAAAACCCCCCCTGTCCGTCCAAAAGATTCCACAAAACAAATCATA
>SDBV01000820.1_pt1 | contig 45085 bp, 42 predicted proteins | sample 2277081 | NCBI WGS metagenome assembly SDBV01 (sample SAMN10402039, study PRJNA504765) | marine sediment metagenome | isolation source: marine sediment core GS10_PC15, 223 cmbsf | place: Arctic Ocean: Southern Knipovich Ridge | collected 2010
TCACCGATCAGCTCGCGCGCCAGGTTCCAGCCGACCTTGCCGGCGCCGGCGATGATCACGTACATCAGCCGGCCTCCGCGCTTTCGGGGGGGCGGCCGTCACCATCGAGCACAGCGTTGGTCAGCATCTCGATTGCAACCTGCGTCGGTGAGACCGTGTGCAGGCCCTGCTGGCGGTACCACTCGGCGCGGTACGGGTCGTGTACTCGCACCACGACCTTGCCGACTTGGAAACGCTTCTTCGCGATCTGCGCGACGACAATATTCGTGTTGTCGCCATCGGTCGAGCAGACGACGATGTCTGCCTTCTCGATTCCGCCCTCGAGCAGGGCGTCGATCTCCAGCGCGGTGCCAACCGTGAATCCGCCACCTAGATCCTCCCAGCTCCGATCGAGGCCGTGATCGAGCAACGCGTGCGACTCGGGGCTCTCATCGAGAACGCCGACATCGTAGCCTTCCTTGAGCATTCGCTTCGCGATGGCCGCACCGGTGCGACCGCATCCGACGATGAGAACATACATCCGGCTGGAAACGCTACTAGACCCGGCACACGCGGCAAGCACCGGCGCCGATCATTGTGAGGATCGGCTCTACTCGGAACCGGGCGATTCCGGAGGTGCTTCGTCCGAATCGGAGTCGGACGGCGGCGCGGTTACGACGACCCGGCAGCCGGCCTTCTCCAGAACGTACTCGGTGACCCCCGCCAGCTCTCGGGGCCTCGTCCCTGCGAGCCCGCCAAGCGATCCCCCACCCCGAATCCGCGACGGCGGCTCGGAACCGATCACAATCGCCTCGACCCCGCGCCGCTTGGCCTCCTCGACGATCGCCGCGCCGACGGTGCGGCCACGAACGATCGCCGTCGCCACCTCGACGCCAGCGTACTCCCCGCCGACACGCGTTGCTCGGCCGAGCGCCTTCTGTGCCAGCTCGAACTGGGCATCGGGCACTCGTGCGTCGAGCGGCAACGACATCGGGATCTCGTAAACGAAGATCGCCTCGATCACGGCGCCCCCCTCCTCTCCGGTCCCCTCGCTGGCGAGCTGGCCGGCGGTACTGATGATGTCGTCGTCGAGCTCCTCGCCGAACACCGGCACGAGGATGCTGCCGTACTCGACGTCGCGTTCCTTGACGAGCTTCTCGGCCGGGACTTCGACACGCTTCGTAAGCGACAACCCCTCGCGCGAACGGTAGAGCACATAGATCGCCAACCCAATCGCCATCCACGCCGACCCGAGCCAGCGAGCGTTTTCGTGGTAGACGAAGGTCAACCCCCACGCGGCGACCGACACGATCGCGCCGATCAACGCCGGGATCGGGAGCTCCCGCCCGCGGAGCTTGACGTTGAACGGCACCTTGTACGCACGGCGACGACCGGGCTGTGTGAAGCGCAGCCGGATCACCGACGCGTGAGCGATCGCGAACGCGATCAACGCACCGTAGGCGAACATCCCCACAAGCATCTCGATGTCGTTCGGGACAACCAGCACGAAAGCCAGCACCGAGAAGAGAACGACCACAACCCAGGGCGTTCCGTAGCGGGAGTGCAAGCGCGCGAGGACGCGTGGGATCTGGCGATGCGTCGCCAGCATGTAGGTGGTGCGCGCGATCCCGACCATGCCGACATTGGCCGCCTGGATCAGCACCAGTGACGCGACGATCGCGACGATGTAGCTGAGCGCATCGCCAACCCAGCCGGAGCTGATCGCCGTGACCACGCCGACGACCGGGTCCTCGGCGTAGCGGCCGCCCAGCTCGGTCCCGTAACCGCTCGACTGCTCGCCGACCACCGGTACCCCCGGTTCGACCGGCAGCGCAAGCAAAGCGACCATCGACATGCCGACGAACACGACCATCACAGCCACCGCTCCGGCCACGACCGTGCGCCGCAGCGACGCGCGCGTGGCACGCACCTCGGGGGCGAGGTTGGCCGCGGCCTCGATCCCCGTGTAGGCGATCACGGCGATCGTGAGCCCGAACAGAAAGTCATCCCAACGCGGCACCGCACCGAGGTCGACCGAGTCGAGGGCGGATCCCGGGTCACTGAATACGGCGAATCCGACGATCACGATCAGCCCAACCAGTACAAGATCGACTATCGCGAGCACGGCGGCTCGCCTGCCACGAGGCGCCCGGCCGATCAGGTTGTAGCGCACAATGCCGCCGATAACGACAAGAGCGATCATCAGCGTCGGGATTCGGTCGCCGAGGAGCGAGGAAAAAACCGTCAGGTAGTGGCCGATCGAAAGTGTGGCGATCGCGATCAGAATCACGAAGTCGAGCAGGATCGCCCAGCCGGCAACGAAGCTCCAGAACTCGTTGAACCCGTAGCGCGCCATCACCGCCGAACCTCCGCGCTCGGGGTAGAGCGTCATGCCCTCGAAGTAGGTCAGCGCCGTGATCACGAACATCACGCCTGTAATCAAGAACACGATCGGCGTCAGGCCGAGCGCGTAGGCCGCAACGACGCCAAGCGTGAAGTAGATCGAAGAGCCAACGGTCGCGTACGCCGTCGCGAACAGCCGCGGCGCACCAAGCTGGCGCTCGATCGTCACGAGCGCGTCGGTCACGAGACGCGAAGAGCCGCCGCCCCTGCGAGGGAACGATCGGGCCATCAGGGAGCCTCCGCCGGCGCCTCGGGCTCACCCAACGGATGCGCCCGCGCCGAATCGATGATCACGCGGCAGGGCCTCTTGCCGAGCACCACCTCGAGCGTCTTGTTGAGAGTCTTGCCGGCCGGGGTACGTTCCGGCATCGGCGTCACGATCGCCTGCACGTGTGCCTCGAGCGCCTCGCGCACAATCCGGTGGCCGGCTTCGCCCGGACGCACCCTGACGGTCTCCCCGCGCACGCGCTGGCCGCGGCGGGCCCACTGGCGGGCGGTCTCGATCACAGCCTGCGCTTCGCCCTCGGCCCGGGGCAGCGGAGCGTGCAGGTCGAGGTGCTGGGGGACGGTGATCGTGACCACAACGCGCAGGTCACCGCGCTTGTGGGAGGCAAGCTTGAGCGCTGTTGACATTGCGCTCTCGGAGTACGTCGCCTCCTCGAACGCGACCAGCACCGCAGCGTACGAAACCGGCGTGGCCCCTGCGAGAGGGGGCACCTTGACCTTCACGGTCTCGGTCAACGACAACCCCTTGCTCTTGCGGAAGACCACGTAGGTTGTGATCCCGAGCACCAGCCAGAGAGTGCCTGCGAACAGCGCCTGCTTGTAGAGAATCATCACCGCGAACCACGCCGCCGCCGTTCCCAGTCCGCCGAATACCGCAAACAGCGGAACGTCGACACCACGAAGGCGGATGTTGAAGGGAGCCCTGTACCAGCCTCCCGAGTCCTCAACCTTTACGTCGCCGGGGATCTCGCGCATTCGATTTCGGGCCACGCGCCATCTCAACGTAATCAGCGCAGCGTGCGCGATCGTGAACGAAAGCATCGCCCCGAACGAGTACATGGTCCCGAGGAACCGTGCCTGCGCGGGAATCAATACGAGACAGGCCACGATGCCGAACACGATTATCGCCGTGACAGGAGTTTTCGACCGCGGGTTGATTCGTCTCATCCGTTCCGGCAACTGCTGGTACTGACCCATCGAGTAGGTGAGCCGGCTGACGCCGATTATCCCCGCGTTGGTCGCGACCAACAGGATGATTGCGGCGATCGTGGCCACGTAATACCGCGCCGGTCGTTCGAGGATGCCGAGGTCCATGTTCTCGACCACGCCCAACACCGGGTTGGACGCGTATGTGGTGGCGAGTTGGGTGGTAAACCCATCGGCCGTTTCGGTAACCGGCATCGCCGACAGCGCAACCAGCGGTAAGCCTGCGGAGATGACGAGCACCGCGACCACCACAAGACGCATGGATCTTGGAATGATCCGGCGCGGGTTCTTCGCCTCTTCGGCCATGTTCGAAATCGTCTCGATCCCGGTGTAGGAGATCATCGCGAGCGCAATCGCGAGGGCGAAATCGCTCCACTCCGGTGCAACCCCCCATTGAATGTTGCTGATCAACGTTTCGAAGTTGAGCACCAGGAACAATCCCAGGAGCACGATCATCAGCTGCGTTGCCAAATCGACCATCGCCAAGACGAAGTTCAGCTTCGCCGACTCCCGAGCGCCCACGATGTTGACCACGCATAGCGCGGCCACGATGCCGATTGCTGCAAGTACGTTGGCGGGCGAGTGAGCGAGCTCCGGCCAGTACACGGCCAGGTAACTTGGAACGAAAAACGCCGATATCGCGACCGTTATCACGTAGTTGAGCATCTGGCCCCAGGCGGCGAAGAAACTCGCCAGCTCATTGAACGCACGCCTCGCGAAGCTCGACGAACCGCCGGCTTCCGGGAAGTTCACGGTCGCCTCCGCGTAGGTCGTCGCTGTCATCACGAAGATCGCGCCCGCGATCATGTACGCAATCGGCGTCAGACCAAACGCGAAGGCCGCGACCAATCCGAGCGCGTAGTAGATCGACGAGCCGACGTTTCCGTAGGCGGTCGAGAACAGCGCGCCGACCCCGAGCACGCGCTCGAGCCCCAGTCCCTTGGGCCGGTACCTAGCCATCAGTGACTAACGGGGCATATTCACGCGATGAAGGGAACTATCAACAGAGCAACGATGTTCGCGACCTTGATCATCGGGTTGATCGCAGGTCCGGCGGTGTCCTTGTAGGGGTCACCTACTGTGTCACCGGTGACGGCGGCGGCGTGGGCCTCTGAGCCCTTGCCGCCAAACGCACCGTCCTCGATCAGCTTCTTCGCGTTGTCCCAGGCGCCACCACCTGAAGTCATCGAAATCGCCACGAACAGGCCGGTAATGATCACCCCAATCAGAAGTCCCGCCAGCGCCACGTAGGAGATAACGCCAACCGCCACCGGGATCACGATCGGGATCAGCGCTGGAGCGATCATCTCCTTCTGGGCGCTGGCCGTCACGATCCTCACACAGGTGGCGTAGTCGGGCGTGTCGGTGCCCTCCATGATTCCCGGCTTCTCCCTGAACTGGCGCCGGACCTCCTCGACGACCTGGCCGCCGGCGCGTCCGACCGCCTCGATCGCCAGCGACGTGAACAGGTAGACCATCATCCCGCCGATCAGCAGGCCGATCAGAATCTCAGGTGATTCGAGCGTGAAGTCCTTCAACTCGCCGATACCGCCCAGTTCCTCGCCGACCTCTTGGCGCCAGCTGACGAACAGCACCAGCGCCGCCAGGGCGGCGGAGCCGATCGCGTATCCCTTGGTAACGGCCTTGGTCGTGTTCCCAACCGCGTCGAGCGGGTCAGTGACGTTGCGGACGTCCTCCGGCAACTCGGCCATCTCAGCGATACCACCGGCGTTGTCGGTGATTGGACCGAATGCATCAAGCGCGACGATCAATCCGGTCATCGACAGCTGTGCCATCACGGCAACCGCGATGCCATAGATGCCGGCCAACTCGTTTGCGCCGAGGATCGCCAAAGCGATTAGAAGTGCCGGCGCGGCAGTCGACTGAAGACCCTGGGCCAACCCTTGAATGATGTTGGTCGCGTGGCCGGTCTCGGACGCTTTTGCGATCCGCTTGACAGGTCGGAACCTGGTCGAGGTGTAGTAGTCGGTGATCAGGAAGATGAACCCGGTCACCGCCAGCCCGATCAGCGTGCATAGCCACAGGTCGGTCGCGCTTGCGGCGACTGCAACCGCATCGACCTTCGTGGTCAGGTCGTCCATCAACCACTGGGTGATCGGGTAGAACGCGGCGGCCGCAATCACGGCGCTGGCGATCACGCCCTTATAGAGGGCCCACTCAACGTTGCCGGATCTGCTGCGCACAAAAAACGTGCCGATCAGCGACGCGATGATCGAGACGCCTCCCAAAACCAGCGGATAAAGCGCGACGTTGTCCACTTCCTGGAAGCTCAGTACTCCAAGCAACATGACCGCGACGGCCGTGACCGCGTAGGTCTCGAACAGGTCGGCGGCCATGCCGGCGCAGTCACCGACGTTGTCTCCTACGTTGTCCGCGATCACGGCGGGATTGCGGGGGTCGTCCTCAGGGATTCCTGCCTCGATCTTGCCGACCAGGTCCGCTCCGACATCGGCGGCCTTCGTGAAGATGCCGCCTCCGAGTCGCGCAAAAATCGAGATCAGCGAACCGCCGAAGCCGAGCCCGATCAGAGCATCGACCGTTTCCTTGGGCGTTTCGTCCACGATCGCTGTGAGGAAGCCGTAGTAGCCGGCAACCCCCATCAGCGCCAATCCGACGACCAGGATGCCGGTCACTGATCCGCCCTTGAAGGCGACGTCGAGCGCCTTGCTGACACCACCGCGAGCGGCCTCTGCAACTCGCGCGTTGGCGCGCACGGAGACATTCATGCCGATGTAGCCGGTGGCCGCCGAAAGAATTCCGCCGATCGCGAAACCGACAGCCGTTTGCCAGTTCAGCGCGATCAGCAATACGACGAACAAAACCGAGCCGATAACGGCGATGATCGAGTACTGGCGGTTGAGGTAGGCCTTCGCGCCTTCCTGAATGGCGGCCGAAATGCTCTGCATCTTCTCGTTGCCCGGCGGTTGCGCAAGCAGCCAGCGTGCTGTCAGCAGGCCGTACACCACAGCCGCCCCCGCGCAAACAAGCGCGACGGCCACGCCATGATCGGTCAAGAAATCGGTCACGCAGCCTCCGTTGTCGAAATGCGCTCCACGCCCTCAACCAAGACGAAAACGCCCCAGTCCCGGGAAAAAGCTCGCGGCAGTCTATCGAGCCGGTGTCAGATTTTGCTTCCGGGCGGGACCCAGAGGCCGCCCTCGCCCTGGCCAGCGTGCGGCTGGGGCTGCTCGGGCGAACGGTCCGGAGGCTCGCCTGTTGGGGGCTTGTTCTCTTGCTCGGGCGTAGACTCGGCGCCAGCGGCCTCGCGAGCATAGGCGACTTGGAGCTGGGCGAGAGCGTCTCGCACCGGCGCCAGCTCGCCGGGAGCGCTTTCCTCGAGCAGCGGCACCATCACACGGACGGTTTCAATCGCAAGCCTCGACTGGTCGAGGTCGCGCACTTCCTTTGTCTCCTCGGACACACCGAGTCGCTGGCCACCTAGATTGATCAGCGTCACGATCGTCTGCATCAGCACGTCGCGTACCGCGATCTTCTTCATCTCCTCGGCGAGCCGCTGGCGCAGCTCCTGCTCGGACATCTGGTCGGGGTTGGGCGCGGCCGGTTCGTTCACCCTGCGACCTCCGAACAGACCTTGGCACCGGTGGAGGCCTCGGCGTAGCTCGAGCATGTCTCGGCAACGCTGGCGGCAAGAATCTCGCGCTGCGACTCGCCGGCTTCGTGAGCAGCGCGCTGCCGCTGTGCCCCGTTGCCGCTCTCGAGCATCGGCCCAAGGCCTTCGAGCGCAGCATCGAGCTTCAGTTCGGCGCGCGCGCCGGCCGTCCACTCGACCAGCGCCTCGACGGCCGCCCTTGCTTCGACCTCGACACCGCGATCGAGGTCGATCAACTTCCCACCGAGGCCGCCACGGATCGCGCGCCACATATTCTCCTCGATCAGCCGATTCGAGATCGAATCAGAACTGTGACCGGCATCGAAGTCCCTGGCTGCTTGCCCGACACAGGCCGCCGCCAGTGCAAGCACCGCGGTCGACTCGTCGGCGCGCGACTGCGCATCCATAACGCGCACCTCAACGGTGCCGAAGCTGAAGTGTGGTCTGACGCTCCACCAAATCTGGGTGCTCTCGACGATCGAGTTGGTGTCGCAGAGGAACTGAACGTAGCGTGCGTAGTTGGCCCAGTCGCCAAAATGATCGGGCACTCCGCAACGCGGGAACATCCGCGTGAACACCTGCGTGCGAGCCGAGTGCAGGCCGCTGAAGACTCCCTCGACGAACGCGGAGTTGGCCGACAGCGCGAGCAGCGTCGGCAGGACGGGACGCAGCGCGTCGCAGACGGCAACCGCACGGTCGGCACCGCGCACGCCTACGTGTACGTGACTCGAGAAGGTGTTGTTGCGCCAGGCAACGTACTGGAGGCTCTCCGATACCAGTTGGTAGTGCGACGTGTCGATTATCTGCTGCTCGCGCCACGGGCTCCAGGGGTGGGTTCCTGTGGCACCAAGGGCTATCCCAAGCTCGGCGGCCAGACCGAACAGACGGCGGCGGCGATGACGCTGGAGGTCGAGCGCCGCGGCGAAGTCGTCGCCCCGCCCCGATCGGATCTCGACCTCGGAGGCGATCAACTCGCCGACCAGCGACTCGGTCAGCATCGGGTCGGCCGCGGCGGCGGCGCTTAGCTCCTCGAAACGGTTGACCATCGAGAGACTGGCCGGATCAAGCAGCGAGAACTCCTCCTCCAGGCCGATCGTGAAATCGGTTGAGGAATCGAGCGCCTGCCGTGCCTGATCTAGGTCTACCGTCATGGTTCGGTTCGAGCGGCCTCCAAGTATGCCCGATCCGGAAGCCGTCCCTTTGCGACGCCGGTCACACGGCGAGTTGGAGCCAGGCCAGTACGCGCGGCCGGGCGTACTAGGTGAGGTAGAAGTACAGCGCGTAGAGCAGGTCGACGGCCGGGCTCGAGGTGTGAACCGTGACATCCGGCGGAACCTGGAGTAGCGCATCGGAGTAGTTGAAGATGATCCGCACACCTGCTTCGACCAGGTCATCGGCCACGCTCTGCGCCGCGGCGGCCGGCACGGCCAGTACCCCGACGACGATGTCCTCGTCCTCGATCGTCGCGCTGAGGTTATCGGCCGCCTTGACTTCGAGGCTGCCGACTTTCTTGCCGACGCGCTTGGGATCGACATCAAAGATCGCGACGACCCGGAAGCCGTGGTCGGCGAAGATGTCGGAGCTGGCAATCGCCTGACCCAGGTTGCCGGCACCGAACAGCGCGATGTTGTGCTGGCCGGATGTGCGAAGAATCTTGCGGATCTGGGAGACGAGAGAGTCGACGTTGTAGCCGACGCCTCGCTTGCCGAACTTTCCGAAGCCGGACAGGTCGCGCCTGATCTGCGTCGAGTTGATGTGGGTGTAGTCGGACAACTCCTGGGAGGAGATCGTCTCCTTGCCCATCTTTTTGGCCTGCGTCAGTACCTGGAGGTAACGGGACAGTCGTGCGGCCACGCCCAGTGAGAGGCGTTCCGTCAGCGGCTTGTTGGCGAGCTGTGGTTCCGGGGCAAGAATGTCTTCACGCAGCTTCATCAGGCGACTCCAACGGTTCCGTTCGTGGTCTTTTCAGCGGCGGGGGGCCCAGCCAGCATATCCCTCAACCGTTGCTCATCCACCCGGTACTCGAAGACGGTCACACCGTCGATGTTGCCGACGGGGATCAGCTCTCCGTAGCGTTCGGATAGTTCGCTATCGGCCGAGATGTCGATCTTCTCCAGATCGAACGCGATATCACTACGCACTCGTTCTATTGACTCGAGCGCCATGTCGCACAGATGGCAGTCGGATCTCGTGTAGAAGGTCAGTTTCTTCATCGATGGCGAGCGGCGTTTCGATCCGGCCGGGGCGGTCTTGAGCAGACTACCCTTTTCGTGTTTGGTCAGGCGTCCGCGCGTGCGAACGCGTCGAACGCCAGGAACTGAGGATACGGCACGGAGTCCAGATACCTAGCCGCGGACGCGATCATCGCTGCGTTGTCGGTGCACAGTTGTGGCGGCGGCACCTTGAGCGCAACCCCGCGCCGTTCGCAAATGCTGGCGAGGCCTCGCCGCAACTCCGAGTTGGCAGCGACGCCACCGCCCACCGCGAGCTGCGCGGCGCCGGTCTGCTCGAGGCCGCGCTCGACCTTCACGAGCAGCGAGTCAACGACGGCGCGCTGAAACGATGCTGCAAGATCGTTGATCCGAGCGGCCGTCTCATAGGGGCCAAGTGAGCGCACCCGGTAGACAAGCGCTGTTTTCAGCCCGCTGAAGCTGAAGTCGAGCCCGCTCGAGCGCTTCATGCCGACCGGGAAGTCGAAGGCCGCGGGATCCCCTTCGCGGGCCAGCCTGTCGATCTCGGCCCCGCCCGGATAGCCGAGGCCGAGCATCCGCGCCGCCTTATCGAGCGCCTCGCCGGCGGCGTCGTCGCGGGTCTCCCCCAGCAACCGGTAACCACCACGGTCCTCGACCGAGGCCAGCAGCGTGTGCCCACCGCTCGCGATCAGGCAGAGGAAGGGCGGCTCGATCGCGTCCGGCCCCAGGTAGTTGGCCGCAACGTGTCCCTGCAGATGGTCGACCGCAACAAATGGGGCTTCTGCTGCCGCAGCGAGCGCTTTGGCGGTCGACAGACCGATCAATAGGGCGCCGATCAGCCCAGGCCCACTGGTCGCCGCCACCACCCCGATCTGGTCGAGCCCGACCCTCGCGCGATCGAGTGCTTCGTCGACCACAAAGTTGATCAGCTCGAGATGGTGGCGCGACGCAATCTCGGGAACGACGCCGCCGTAGCGAGCGTGAAGCTCGACCTGAGACGAAATCACGTTGCTTGCGATCTCGCCGTCGGACGACACCACCGCCGCGCAGGTGTCGTCGCAGGAGGTCTCTACACCCAACAGCAGCACTGGTGGTCCCTCAGCCTCAGCCGCGAGTCCGCCACATGATCAGGGCGTCCTCGTTGTTGTCGTGGTAGTAGCGCCTGCGCAGGCCGGCCTCCCGGAAGCCGAAGCGCTCGTACATGGCAATCGCCTCGTCGTTCGAGACGCGCACTTCTAGCGTGTAGCGATCGTGATCGCCAGCTGTGTCAAATAGACGTTCGATCAGCATCGTCGCGACGCGCTGGCGCCGGTGCCGAGGCTCAACCGCGACGTTCATCAGGTGCCAGACGGCGCGGTACCGAGAGCAGACCAGGTGGCCATGCAAGCGAGCGCCCTGGTACGCGCCGAGACAGACGCTGGTCGGCTTGGAGAGCTCGAGCACGAACATCGCCAGCGACCACGGCGCCGAGAACGATCGGCGTTCGATCGCCATTACGTCAGGAAGATCCGAGTAGCCGAGCTCGCAGATCTCGGCCGCGCCTTCGTGGTGGCGCTCGCGGGGGCGCGCTGTGTCGACAGTGGCTATCCGGCATTCCCCCCGGCACTGCGGCGATTGATTTCTGCGTCAGGGAGTCTCACGTACAACGGCTCGACCTCTCGTGGATCAACGGCTTCGCGATCGATGCCGATCAGGCACAGCTGCCTTGCGCTGACGCAGTGCAGGCCGGAACCCGCCCGAGCAACCTCGACGCCCGCGGCTTCGAGCGCGGCCTTCGATTCTAGCGCCCAGTCTCCCGCCGCCAGAACTGGTCGGTCGCTATCCGCGGCGGCCGCAACCAGCTCCTGCGGCGAGATCGCGAGTGGCCCCCACTCGGCCTGGCCGTCGGTGAACAGCGCAGCGAACACCTCGCCGCGCCTTGCGTCGATCAGCCCAAGCATTGATCGACCGGACTCGGAGGCGGCGGCCATCCCGCCAGCAAGCGCCTCCAGCGATGACACCGGCCGCAGCGGCACGCCGAGCGCCTGACCGAGCGCGCGTGCCGTGGAAACGCCGATCCGGAGGCCGGTGAAGGTGCCGGGACCAACTCCGACCGCGATCGACTCGATCTCGTTCCAGCTAACGCCGGAGCTGCTCAATAGCTCGTCGACGATCGGCAGCAGCTCGGCCGAATGGCGGGGGGGCTCGAATAGACGTTGCACCGGCGGCGCGGGGGCCGATCGATCACTCCCGTCACTCATCAACAGGCAGGCGCTGGTGATGGCCATCGAGGTGTCGATCCCGAGCATCGTCATCCGAGCGCCTCGATCAGCCGGTCGTCGCCGGACCCACAGATCCTGCGCCGATCTCCGCCAGCGTGCTCGATCCGCAGACTCAGCGTGACCGCGCCGAACTCGGGGGCGTCGGCCCGATCTGGCCACTCGACGAACGTGACCGCGTCCGCGGTCAGGTAGTCGGACAGCAGGGTCGGATCTTCGCCATCAAGCGTTTCCAGGCGGTACAGGTCGACGTGCGACACGGGGAGCCGGCCGCGATAGCGACGACCGATCACGAAGGTGGGGCTCAAGATGTTCTCGGTGATCCCGAGCGAACGACACGCGCCGCGCACGAGCGTCGTTTTGCCACTGCCGATATCGCCCTCGATCAACACGACATCACCGGGTTCGAGCGCCGCCGCCAGCGCCGCCCCGACGGCCTCGGTCTTTTCTGCCGACGATGTTTCGAACTGAGCGCGTGCCACCCGAGGAGGCTAGAACAAGCCGAGCTGGTCTTGTGAGTCCGTCTCGCGGCGCAATCCGCTTCCGACCAGTTGCGGCTCGGGCGCATCGTCGCGTTGCTGCTCCGGTTCTCGCTCCGGCTGTGGCTCCGTACTGGGCTCAACCTGCGGCTCCGTACTGGGCTCAACCTGCGGCTTCTCCCGTGCCAGCAGCGCCGGTAGCCCTGAAAAGTCGACGCGCAGCTGTTCGAGCATCGCCGGCGTATAGAGCGCCGCCGCCGGATGGAAGATCGGCAACACAAGCAACTCGCGTCCGCCCAACTGATGCTGCTGCACAACGCCGCGGACCTTTGTTATCCCGTCCGCGTTGCCCGTCAGAAGCTTGGTCGAAAAGTTCCCGAGCGTGCAGAGCACCTTCGGTTCGATCAATGAGATCTGCTTGAACAGATGCTCCTTACAGGAGTCGACCTCGGCCGGCTGCGGATCGCGGTTACCGGGCGGACGGCACTTGAGGACGTTCGCGATGAACACCTGCTTGCGCTCGAGGCCGATTTCCGACAACAGCTTGTCGAGCAGCTTTCCGGCTTGGCCAACGAACGGCTTGCCATTCTTGTCCTCGTGAAACCCGGGCGCCTCGCCTACGAACATCAGGTCTGCGTCCGGATCGCCCGAGCCAAACACCACCTGGGTGCGCCCCTCGGCCAGCGCGCACTTCTGGCAGCCCTGCAATTCGTGGAAGAACTCGACGAGTTGCTGCTTACGTGCTTCAGCCTGATTTTCCGCTGCGGGAGCCAACTTGTGGCGATCCTAGGCCCGGGAACGGATGGATGCAAAGGGCGTTTTGCCGTATGAGCGGGAAAAATGAGTACCGGTGACAGCCTCGCCAGGTATCATTAGTTTTGAGTTAACGCAGCCTGCGAGGCCGTCACCCACGGGGATGGACCTCGGTAGTCGGGCCGCGATCGTAAGTCCGAAATGAACCACCGTCTGGTATCTCTGATGCGAGAACTGGAACGGCTAGACGCCGATAACGAGCTTTCTGTGCTGCGAACCGTCGCGGGGTTGCGCCCGGTTGTCGCGGCAGCGCGAGCGAACGGCGACAGAATCGGCCTTGTGCCGACGATGGGCGCGTTTCACGACGGCCACCTCAGCCTGATCCGCCGCGCCCGCAGCGAGTGCGACTTCGTCGTCGTAAGCCTGTTCGTCAACCCGGCCCAGTTCGGTGCAGGCGAAGATCTCGAAACTTATCCTCGCGACGAGCGCCACGACGCGGAGATGGCCGGCGCCGCCGGAGCCGACTTGCTGTTCGCTCCCGGCGCAGACGAGGTTTATCCGAGTGGATTCTCGACTCTCGTCGAGGTCAAGGGCCTGACCGACGTGCTCTGCGGCTCGCCGTCGAGCCGTAGCGCCGGCCACTTCCGCGGCGTTACCACGATCGTGTCCAAGCTACTCAACATGTGTCAGCCCGACATCGCCTACTTCGGGCAGAAGGACTTCCAGCAGACGGTGGTGATCAGGCGCATGGTGCGGGATCTCGACGTTCCGGTTCAGATCGCGATCTGCCCGACGGTGCGCGAGGCCGACGGCCTCGCGCTGAGCTCGCGCAACGCGCACCTCGACTCGGGCGACCGCTACCGCGCAACCGCGCTCAAACGAGCGCTCGACGCAGCCGTCGTCATGGCCCCCTCAATCGAAGCGATGATCGAGGCCGCGCGCGACCAGCTCGCCGCCGCGGACATCGAGCCCGAGTACGTGGAGATTCTCGATGCCAGCGACCTCTCGACAGCCCGCGAGGACAGCGGGGAAGTGGTCGTCGCGATCGCGGCTCCGGTCGGTTCGACGAGATTGATCGACAACGTTGTGATCGACTTGACGGCAGCAAACAGACGGGTGGCACGAGCCGCCTAAGGAGGCAACATCGGCAGATGCAACGACAGATGCTCAAATCCAAGATCCACCGGGCGACAGTCACCGACGCCGACCTGCATTACGTGGGCAGCATCACGATCGACGCCGAGCTGATGAGCGAGGCCGACCTACTCCCAGGCGAACTGGTGCATGTGCTCGACATCGACAACGGAGCCCGCTTTGAGACCTACGCGATCGAGGGCGCGCCCGGCAAGCGCGATGTCTGTATCAACGGTGCCGCCGCCAGGCTTGTACAGCCCGGAGACAAGGTCATCGTCGTCTCCTATGGCATCTACGACGAGCAGGAGCTGCGCGAGCACCGACCCAAGGTCGTGCACGTCGACGAGCTGAACTCGATCGTGCGCGTCGACAGCGATCCTGCCCAGCCGGTGGAGGTGCGGCAATGAGCACCGAACCCAGAACAGATCGAGCGACCGTCACACTGCCCCAGCTCGCGGAGATGAAGCGCAGCGGCGAACCGATCGTGATGGTGACCGCATACGACTTTCCGAGCGCGCAGGTTGCCGAGGAGGCCAGCGTCGACGTAGTGCTGGTCGGCGACTCCGCCGCGATGACCGTACTCGGCTACGAGTCGACGCTGCCGGTAACGCTCGACGAAATGATCATGTTGGCCTCCGCCACGCGGCGCGGTTTGAAGACTCCACTGCTGGTCGGTGACTTGCCGTTCGGCAGCTACCAGGGCTCCGACGTACAGGCGGTCGAGACGGCGACCCGCTTCATCAAGGAAGCCGGCTGCGACGCAGTCAAGATCGAGATGGCCGGCGTCTCCGGCCGACTCACCGACAAGCGTCAATCGATCGACCGCGCTCGCGCGATCATCGCCGCAGGCATTCCGCTGATGGGCCATGTCGGATTGACTCCCCAGAGCGTCTCGGTACTCGGCGGCTACCGCAGCCAGGGGCGCACCGCGCAGCAGGCGGTCCAGATCGCCGACGATGCGATCGCGCTTCAGGAGGCCGGCTGCTTCGCGATCGTCTTCGAAGCCGTGCCGGCCGCGGTCGCCGAGACGATCATGGAGCGCATCGAGATCCCGGTCATCGGCATCGGCGCCGGCCCGGCGGTCGACGGCCAGGTGTTGGTATTCCACGACATGCTCGGGATCTACGAGGGCCACCAGCCGCGCTTTGTAAAGCGTTTCGCGGAGCTCAAGCGGGCGATGGTTGATGGCATGGAGAGCTACGCCGAAGAAGTGCGCTCGGGCAGGTTTCCGTCGGAGGAACACACCTACCCGATCGAAGACGCGGAGCTTCAACAGTTCCACGAGATCGTGGCGCCGGGCCGCGCCTGGGACGTCGCCGACTTCATCGACTAGCGGCCACTAGTAGGCTCCGGCCGCGATGGCCGTCCACTCTGCGCAGATCCGCGTCGCCACAGCGGGCCACGGCGACGTCACCGACATAACGCGCGGCGTGCAGGAGGTCGTCGACACGGCCGAGGCCAAGACTGGCCTCGTCAACGTGTTCGTGGCCCACTCAACCGCGGCCGTGACGCTGATCGAGAACGAGCCGGGCGGAGTCCGCGACATAAAAGCGGTGATGGACCGTCTGGTACCGCCGGGCGATGACTACGAGCACAATCGCACGGCCGCAGATACCAATGCCCACGCCCACATGCAGGCGGCGATCATCGGCCCCTCGGAGACGGTGCCGCTCAAAGACGGTCAACTCCAGGTAGGCACCTGGCAGCAGTTCGTGTTGATCGACTTCGACGACCGCCCACGCGAACGCCGGGTCATGGTTGCAGTCCTGAGCTGATTATGTTCCGGTTTCGCCCTAGCCGGCAAAACCGGGATCTCTGCCGCCTAGCGAAACTCGGTCTCTTTGAGCACCTTGGCCGGAGCGCCAGCCGCGACCACTCCCGGCGGCAGGTCGTGGGTCACGACCGAGTTGGCGCCGATCACGCAACGATCGCCGATCGTAGTGCCGCCGGTCACGACCACATTCGCGCCGAGCCAGCAGTTATCGCCGATCACTACGGGCCCCTTCGACTTCATCCCCTGCCAGGTGATCGGCAGGTCGGGGTCATCGAAGCGATGGTCCGCGTCGGTAATGAAGCAGTTGTTGGCAAACATGCAGTGGCGGCCAATCCGAACATGATCGGTGGCGGCGATCATCACGCCCATGTTGATGATCGTCCCCTCGCCGATCTCGAGCCGGGCCGTCGCGGGGTAGAGCGAGAACCAACACCCCGGCTCGACCAGGACCCAGGGGGCTATCCGCGCGCGACCCTCGTCGAGCGCCTCGAGCAGGTTGCCCTCCACCGGGAAACGCAGGTAGCTGTCGGCACGCAAGAAGTGCCAGCGCAGGCGTGCGCGGCGCCAGGGGAACGAGTTGCGCTCATAGTGTCGCCATTTCTGCGCGAATAGCCGAAGCTGCTCTGGCAGCGGTCGTGGCCAGGCCGGCTGGTCAGCCATCGGCGACGGCAGCAAGCGATAGAAACTCGTAGGCGACCGCTGAGGCAAGCGTCGCCGTAGTGCCGGCATGCGTGTCGTAGGGCGGCGAGACTTCGACGATGTCGAAACCCGTGAACTCGATCCCCGCGAGAGCGCGGATCAAATCCAGTGCCTCCCGCGAGCTGGGACCGCCTACTTCGGGCGTTCCGGTTCCTGGCGCGAACGCCGGATCGACAAAGTCGATGTCGAAGCTGAAGAACGGCGGGGCGTCCCCGATGCGGGCGTGAACCGCCTCTGCGAATTCTTTCGCCGGCATGCTTGCGAGGTCGCGACCCGTGATGCACTCGAATCCGAGTGCCCGCGCGTCGACGAGATCGTTAGCGGCATAGAGCGAGCCACGCATCCCGGCCATCAACGATTGCTCCGGCACCAGCAGCCCCTCTTCCACGGCCCGCTTGAACGGTGTGCCGTGGAAGTAACGCTCTCCGTAGTAGTCCTCCCACGTGTCGGTGTGAGCATCCAGCAGCACCAGCGCTAGCGGCCCGCTCGCAGCGGCGAGTGCGCGCAGCTCGCCGAGCACGACAGAGTGATCGCCACCGAGGCCGAGCGTCTTGACGCCGGCCCGCGCCAGCGGTTCGAGCTGCTCGGCGATCTGACCGGCCGTGCGCTCGGCGTTGCCCGGGGTGGTCTCGATGTCTCCCCAGTCGACCACCGACAGCCGGTCGAACACGTCGACCCCGAGAGCCGGATTGAAGGGGCGCATCGCGATCGAAGCGTCGCGAATCGCCGCCGGCCCAAAGCGTGCTCCGGGACGATTACTAGCCGCGGTGTCGAACGGGATGCCCGCCGCCGCGACGTCGACGCCCTCGGCATCACTCACTTGCGGGCAGCGCGCAAACGTGCGTACCCCGGTGAAGCGTGGCGCCTTCGACGCGTCGGGCGGACCGTAGCGCGGGCGGTTCAACGTCCTTCCACCGCCACTCGCGCCGTGCGCAGCGACCGATCGCTCGCGCCACGCAGAGTGCCGCCGTGGTCGAGCATATCCTTGATGTATGCGAACGTCTCCTCGGTCAGACGTTCGCCCGGCATCACGTTCGGAACTCCCGGCGGGTAGGCGGCGAGTGACTCGGAGGCGATACGACCAACCGCATGCTCGAATGCCACGACCTCCTGCGCCCCGAGAAAGGCCTCGCGAGGCGTCATCTCGAGTGCCCCCCAGGGCGGAGGTGGCGAGAATTGGCGTACCCCGCGCGGCTCCTGCTTACCGACTCGGTCGGCGACATGCTCGAGAGCGTTCACCAGGCGAGCACCATACTCGGCCGCCATCTCCCCGATACCAAACACCGCGACGATCACGTGTTCGCTGGCAAGCTCCAGATTGATGTCGTCAAGCGCGAGCATCGTTTCCGCGACCTCGTATCCGCTCACGCCAAGGTCGCGAACGTCGACCGCCAAGCGCAGCGGGTCGTACGCGTGGACGCCCGGCCTGCCGACGAGCTGTTCGTCGAGCACGTCCAACCCGGGCAGCGCGCGGATGGCCGTGCGTGTCTCCTCGAGGCCGCGCAGGGTCTCGGCTAGCAGTTCGCTTCCGCGCACGGCGGCAAGGCGCCGGGCGGCGTCGAGCGAGCCGAGCAGCAGCGAGTTCGGGCTCGTCGACTCGACCAGCGTCACGGCGCGATCTACAACGTGCTCGTCGAGACGCTCACAACCAGCGACGCCGAGGTGCAGCATCGCCGACTGCGTGAGGCTGCCGACGATCTTGTGCGTGCTCGAGATGACGAGGTCGGCGCCACAGGACATCGCGTCTTCGGGCAACGCGTCATGAAACGCAAGATGTGCCCCCCAAGCCTGGTCGACTACCAGTGGGACACCACGATCGTGAGCGACATCGGCCAACACTCTGATGTCGGCCACGGCCCCGAAGTAGGTCGGAGAGACAGCGATCGCTCCGGCCGCACGCGGGGTCTCGGACAGGGCGCGATCGAGCGCGCGCGGTGTCATGCAGTGAGCGATCCCTAACTCCGGGTCGAGCTCTGGCGCCACGAAAGTCGGGCGCAGGCCGGAGAGGATCAGGCCGTCGACCGTGCTCGAGTGGACGTTGCGCTGCACGACGACCTCCCCGCCGTACTGCGCCAGGCTAAGACAGGCCGCGTGGTTGCCCTGCGAGGCCCCGTTGATCAAGAACCAGGTGCGTTTCGCCCCCCATGCCTCGGCGGCCAACAGCTGAGCTTGCTGAAACGGGGTAGGGCTCGGACCCGTGTCGATGCCCTGAGTCAGTGCGGGAACGTCCATCGCGAGCGCCTTCTCGCCGAACGCCTCGATCATGCGAGCGTCGGCGGCAGGGCCGCCCTTGTGCCCCGGCACGTGGAATCGCCCTGGGTGCCGATCCGCGAACTCGCGCAGCGCGTCCAGGTAGGGGGTCTCGGCCTGGTCCGGCGGGTCCCGATCCGGCATGACTTGATTCTATGCGCGACCGCCCTCGACGAGCCTGGACCTCGTATGTCGCGTCAGGCTGCGGCTGCGGCGCGACGGCGCGGACTCTTGCGACGCGCCGTCGCCGGCACGACGATCGAGCGCAGGTACTGGCCCGTGTAGGACGACTGCACCGCTGCCACCTGCTCGGGCGTCCCCACTGCGACAACCTCTCCCCCGTCAGCCCCGCCTTCGGGCCCGAGATCCACGATCCAATCGGCCGTCTTGATCACGTCGAGGTTGTGCTCGATCACAACCACCGTGTTGCCAGCATCGACCAGCCGGCCAAGCACGTCGAGCAACCGCTCGACATCGGCGAAGTGCAGACCTGTCGTGGGCTCGTCGAGGATGTAAAGCGTATTGCCGGTGGCCACCTTGGCCAACTCGGATGCGAGCTTGATCCGCTGCGCCTCCCCGCCAGAGAGCGTGGTCGCAGGCTGACCAAGCCTTACGTAGTCGAGCCCAACGTCATGCAACGTCTGGAGGCGTCGCTTGATCTTCGGTACCTTCGCGAAGAACTGCAGTGCGTCTTCTACTGGCATCTCGAGCACGTCGCCGATCGTCTTGCCTTTGAAGCGGATGTCCAGCGTTTCGCGGTTGTAGCGCTTGCCGTGGCACTGCTCGCATGGAACGTAGACATCGGGCAAGAAATGCATCTCGATCTTGATCTGGCCATCCCCGCGGCACACTTCACAACGCCCGCCCTTGACATTGAAGGAGAACCGACCCGGCTTATAGCCACGCGCCTTCGATTCGGGCGTCTTCGAATACAGCTCGCGAATGTGATCGAACAGCCCCGTGTAGGTGGCTGGGTTCGAACGCGGCGTACGCCCGATCGGCGTCTGGTCGATACTGATCACCTTGTCGATCCTCTCGACACCCTCGACCTTGCGGTGCGCCCCGGGTCGGAGCTTCGCACGGTGCAGGCGGTTCGCCACCGACCGGTACAGGATTTCGTTGACCATCGTCGACTTACCAGACCCGGATACGCCGGTAACACAGCAAAACACTCCAAGCGGGAACTCAACGTCGATCTTCTTCAGGTTGTGCTCGCGCGCGCCGCGCACCTTGATCGCTCCGCTCGGACGCCTACGCTCGGCTGGGAGAGGGATCGAGCGTTTACCCGAGAGAAACTCTCCGGTCAGTGATCCCACGGTCTTCTCGACCTGCTTCGGGGTCCCCTGGGCGACGATCCTGCCGCCGTGCTCGCCGGCCCCCGGTCCCAGGTCCAAGAGGAAATCGGCCTGGCGCATCGTGCCCTCGTCGTGCTCCACCACGATCACAGTGTTGCCGAGGTCGCGTAGCCGCTTGAGCATTTCGAGCAGCTTGTGGTTGTCGCGCTGGTGCAACCCGATCGACGGCTCGTCGAGAATGTAGAGCACGCCGACCAGACTCGAACCGATCTGTGTGGCCAGCCTTATCCGTTGGGCCTCGCCGCCGGAAAGCGTCGCGGCCGCGCGTGCGAGACTCAGATATCCGACACCAACCGCGTCAAGAAAACGCAACCGCTCGTCAATTTCCCTGAAGATCAGGGTAGCTATCCGTCGTTCGGATTCGTTCAAGTCGAGCCGCTCCAGAAACTCGATCGCCTCGTACACGGAAAGGCTCGCGAACTCGTAGATGCTGCGATCACCGACCTTGACGGCGAGGCTCTCGGGCCGCAGCCGCGCGCCTTTGCAGGCGGTACAGGGAACAACCGCCATGTACTCCTCAATTCTCTCGCGCATCCAGTCCGACTCGGTGTCCTCGTGGCGCCGCTCAAGGTTGTTAACGATCCCCTCTATGTAGACCATGTAGCTGCGCTGGCGTCCGCGGCGATTGCGATACCGCACCTGCACACGCTCATCCTCGTCGCCCCACAGGAACACATCCTGCTGCTCCTCGGGCAGGTCCTCCCAAGGAGCGTCGAGGTCTATCTCGTAGGCCTCGGCGATCGCTGCGGTCAAGTTCCTGTAGTAGTTGGAGTTACCGCTCCACGGCAGGATCGCGCCCCCGTTGATCGACAGCGACGCGTCAATCACGAGTTCCGGGTCGATCTCCCTCTGCGCGCCGAGGCCGGTACAACGAGGACACGCTCCGTGCGGTGAGTTGAACGAGAAGATCCGCGGCTCCAGTTCCGGCATCGAAGTGCCGCAGTTGAGACAGGAGAACTTCTCCGAGAAGGTCAGGATGTTGTCGTTCTGGCGAACGCCCTTGGCCCCGGTCGAGTGCGCTTTCGCGTCGGCACCATTGACGCCGACCATCTCCACCTCAACGAGGCCATCGGCGAGCGCAGCTGCGGTTTCGATCGAGTCGGCAAGGCGTTTGCGCACCTCGTGCTTCATCACGACCCGGTCGACGACGACGGCGACGTCGTGCTTGTACTTCTTGTCGAGCACGATCTCTTCCTCGAGCATGCGCAGCTCGCCGTCGACCTTGACCCGCGTGAAGCCTTCGCCACGCAGCTCCTCGAGCAGGTCCTTGTACTCGCCCTTGCGGCCACGGACGATCGGGGCCAGCACCATGAAGCGAGTGCGCTCTTCAAGTGTCATCACGTGATCGACGATCTGCTCGATCGACTGGCCGGCGATCGCGGCGCCGCACTTGTAGCAGTGAGGGTGCCCGATGCGTGCCCACAGAAGGCGTAGGTAGTCGTAGATCTCGGTAACTGTTCCAACCGTCGATCGCGGGTTCTTTGAGGTCGTCTTCTGGTCGATCGATATTGCCGGCGAGAGCCCCTCGATCGAGTCGACGTCGGGTTTGTCCATCTGCCCCAGGAACTGACGGGCATAGGCCGACAGCGATTCAACGTAGCGCCGCTGCCCCTCGGCGTAGATCGTGTCGAAGGCGAGGCTCGACTTGCCGGACCCGGAAAGGCCGGTGATAACGATCAGCTTGTCGCGGGGCAACTCCAGGGAGATGTCCTTGAGATTGTGCTCCCTGGCCCCGGAGACGGAAATGCGGTCTTCGCTCGGCACAGGCTCATTCTACGGACCCGCGGAGTTGCACTCGAGGATCGGAGTCCAATGATCCGCCACGAACGGATGTGTAGGCACTTCAGCTAGCCCTTTTCCGGACCACCGGCGATCAACTCGTACTCGTGACGCAGGTCCTTGATCTCGTCGCGCAACTTGGCGGCGTACTCGAAACGTAGACCCTCGGCCGCCGCGAACATTTCGTCTTCAAGCTCAACGATCTGACGCTGGAGATCCTGCGGCGTCACCGGCTCCGCGTCCTCATCGCGCCGCGCACGGCGATTGCGCGGCACCTGGGACTCGAGCGCCAGGAAGTCGCTCATGTCCGAGATCCCCTTCTTGACGGTCTCCGGCGTGATTCCGCGTTCCTCGTTGTAGGCAACCTGAATCTTGCGACGCCGGTCGGTCTCGCCGATCGCTGCCCGCATCGCGGCCGTCTCACGATCGGCGTACATCACGACACGGCCCCTGACGTTGCGCGCGGCACGCCCGATCGTCTGGATCAAACTGGTTTCGCCACGCAGGAATCCTTCCTTGTCTGCGTCGAGAATGCCGATCAGCGAAACCTCTGGCAGATCCAGCCCTTCGCGCAGAAGGTTGACGCCAACAAGTACGTCGTACTCGCCAAGCCGTAGGTCGCGGATGATCTGAATCCGCTCGATCGTGTCGATATCGGAGTGCAGGTATCTAGCTTTGAAGCCGTTCTCGAGCAGATACGCGGTCAGATCCTCGGCCATCTTCTTGGTCAGGGTCGTGACCAGCACACGCTCGTCGGAATCTGCGCGTTGCCGGATCTCGTTCATCAGATCGTCGATCTGGTGGCGTGTCTCGCGCACGTCGACCTCTGGGTCGACAACCCCGGTCGGCCGCACGATCTGTTCGACGATGCGCGTCGAATGTTCACGCTCAAACGGCCCCGGTGTCGCTGAGACGAACACCATCTGCGGAACCCGCTCCAGAAACTCGTCGAAGCGCAGCGGCCGGTTGTCGAGAGCGGACGGCAGTCTGAACCCAAAGTCGACCAGGTTCTTTTTGCGCGAACGATCCCCCTCGTACATTCCCCCGATCTGGGGAACGGTCTGGTGCGATTCGTCGATGAAGCAGACGAAATCGTCGGGAAAGTAGTCGATCAGCGTGTGCGGAGGCGAACCGGGCGGGCGACCGTCAAGGATCCGCGAGTAGTTCTCGATCCCCGAGCAGAAGCCGAGCTCCTTCATCATCTCCATGTCGTACTCGGTGCGCTGGCGCAGGCGGTGCGCCTCGAGCTCTCGGTCCTGCTCATGCAGCCAATCGATCTGCCGCTTCAGCTCCTGCTTGATCTCACCCAGCGATCGCTCGATTATGTCCTCGCCGGTTACGTAGTGGGTTGCCGGCCAGATCGAGATGTGATCGAGGTCGTCGTGGAAGACCTCGCCGGTCAGCGGGTCGAAGTGCGCAATCCGCTCGATCTCGTCGCCGAACAGCTGCACTCGATAGGCCGAGTCGGCGTACGCCGGGAAGATTTCCATCACCTCGCCGCGCACGCGGAAGTTGCCTCGCGCCAGATTGGCGTCGTTGCGTACGTACTGCATGCCAACCAACTGGCGCAGAGCGGCGTCACGATCGATCCACTCGCCCGACTTCAGCAGCAGCATCTTCTTGCGATACAGCTCAGGCGAACCGATCCCGTAGATGCAGGACACCGAAGCGACGATGATCACGTCCTCACGAGCCAGCAGCGCCGCGGTGGCGGCGTGGCGCAGACGATCGATCTCGCTGTTGATCGACGCATCCTTCTCGATATAGAGATCCTGATGCGGAACGTAGGCCTCCGGTTGGTAGTAGTCGTAGTAGCTGACGAAGTACTCGACCGCGTTGTCCGGGAAGAACTCACGGAACTCGGAACAGAGCTGAGCCGCCAGCGTCTTGTTGTGGGCGATCACGAGCGCCGGGCGCTGAACCTGCTCGATCACGAAGCCCATCGTGGCCGTCTTTCCCGAGCCGGTCACGCCGAGCAGCGTCTGAAACTGCTCTCCGCCAGCCAGTCCCTCGGCCAACTGGGCGCACGCGTTCGGCTGATCGGCGACCGGCGAGTAGGCGTCGTTGAACTTGAAGGGCGGCACCCCCAAAGTTTAGAGGGCGAGCGCCGCCCGCCCGCGCGGCCCTCCTAGAGCCCCAACTCCCTTCGGTACTCGCGAGCGTACTCGCGCCGCTTGTCGAGTACGTCGCGCGTGTACACACTCGTCTCCGGGTAACCAATGTCGCCGACAGTCAGGTCGGCTCCGCCCCACTTGTCGACACTGGTCTCTCCCGCGTTGTAGGCAGCGACAGCGGCCGTCCTGTTGCCGTCGTAGCGGTCGAGCAAGTAGTGCAGGTACCAGGACCCGTAGGAGATGTTGATCTGCGGCGTGGAGAGGTCGCCCTGCTCGAATTCGGTCCCCCCTGACTTGCGCGCGATGTAGTCAGCGGTCGAGGGCAGGATCTGCATCATGCCCTTGGCGCCAGCATCCGAGGTCTGGTCGCGAAACTTCGACTCGCGGTAGATGACCGCTGCGATCAGGGCTGGATCGAGGTTCTTGTCGGCCGCCTGCTGACGGATCACGTCCTCGTGGCGTAGCGGAAGTCTGATCTCTTTGATCGCATCATCTACCAGCGGCCGTACCCCGAAGAAGCCAGCCACCAGCACCACCAGGGCGATCAGCAGAGCAAGCCCTCGGCGTCGGCGAGGACCAGCCGTGGTCGAACCGCGACCGCGAGGCGGGCGTGCCACTCCGCGGATCGCCGGAGAACGGAGCGTCACGAATCGACCTCTGATTCGACCTGCTCGAGCACCTCCGCCATCTGCTGCTCGAGGTGGTCCAAGCTGTGATCGTTGCGCACAACGAAATCGGCGCGCCGCGCCTTCTCGTCCTGCGTGAGCTGGCGTGCGCCGCGACCTTCGAGCCCCTCGTGGTCGCGGCTTCCGGCTCGCTCTACTCTGAGCTGTTCGTCCGCCACAACCGCGATTGTCGCATCGAACACGGCCTCCATCCCCGCTTCGAAAAGCAGCGGCGTTTCGACCACGGCGACATTCACCTTGCCGTCGCGCTCCAATCCCGCCTTCCAAGCCGCGACCCGCTGGCCGACGAGCGGAAAGATCGCCTGCTCGAGCCAGGCCAACTCTTCGGGACGCCCGAACACGATGCCAGCCACTGCTTCCCTATCGATCTCATCTCCAGTTAACACCTGGTCGCCCCAGCGTTGCTCGAGTTTGGCCTTGACGGCGTCGGTCTGGAGCAGGTCGTGAACCACGGCGTCCGACGAAAGTACAGCCGCGCCCAGACGCGAGCAGGCGGCAAGTGCCTCCGACTTGCCGGAGCCGATTCCTCCAGTCAGGCCGATGAAGTACATGAAGCCGGCGGCGGGTGGTTAGGTTTGCTCTTCGGGAGCCGGCTCTTCGGGAGCCGGCTCTTCGGGAGCCGGCTCTTCGGGAGCCGGCTCTTCGGGAGCCGGCTCTTCGGGAGCCGGCTCTTCGGGAGCCGGCTCTTCGGGAGCCGGCTCTTCGAGGGTCTGCTCGACCGCGTCTTCGGCCGCCACCCCTTCGTCGGCGACATCGTCGGCGACCGCCTGCTCGGCGACCTCCTCGACGGCGGCGTCCTCGATGGCCGCCTCGGCCTCCGCGACTCCCTGCTGCTCCGGGCTGAGCGCTGAGTCTTCGGGCGTCTCGGCAGCAGTGTCGGCGGTCTCGCCGGACTCACCTTCGCCGGCGGCCGCTACCTCCTCGTCGGTCGGCATACTGGTGTGTATCGGCAGCGCCTGGCCTTCGACGCGCTTGAGGCTCAACGAGAGGCGGCGGCGCTCGTCGTCGATCTCGAGAATCTTGACCTTGACGTCGTCGCCGGGGTTGACCACCTCGCGCGGGTTCTCGACGTGATGCTGTGCAAGCTCGGAGATGTGGACGAGCCCCTCGACGCCCTCCATGATCTCTACGAATGCGCCGAAGTTGACGACCTTCGTAACCTTGCCGTCGAGCACGTCGTTGATGGCGTAGGCACTGATCACACGCTGCCAGGGGTCCTCTTGTGTCTGCTTCAAACCGAGCGAGATGCGCTGGCGGTCGCGGTCGATCTCGAGCACTTTAACCTTGACCGTGTCGCCGATCGACAGGACCTCGGAGGGGTGGTTGACGTGGCCCCAGGACAGCTCGGATATATGGATCAGGCCGTCGATCCCGTCGAGGTCGACGAACGCGCCGAAGTCGACGATGTTGGAGATCATCCCCTCAACGACCTCGCCCTTCTGCAGGCGGTCGAGAATCTGCTCGCGAGCCTCCTTGCGTTCCTCCTCCAGCACCGCGCGCCGCGACAGAACGACGTTGTTGCGACTGCGGTTGAGCTCGATCACCTTGCACTCGATCGGCTGGCTCATGTACTCGTCGAGGTCCTGCACGCGGCGGATGTCGACGAGCGAGGCGGGCAGGAAACCACGAACCCCGAGATCGACGATCAGGCCGCCCTTGACGACTTCGATCACGTTGCCCTCGACCGGCTCGCCGGAATCGGCGGCGGCCTCGATCCGGCGCCATGCGCGCTCGAAGCGGGCACGTTTCTTGGAAAGGATCAGGCGTCCATCCTGATCCTCCTTTGTCAGCACCAGCGCGTCGACCTCATCGCCGAGGCTGACCTCGTCGGCCGGGTCTATCGACCGGCGGATCGAAAGCTCGTTTTGGGGAATGACCCCTTCCGACTTGTAGCCGATGTCGACCAGGACTTCGTCTTTGTCGATGCGAACCACCTTGCCTGTCACTACATCGCCCTCGTCGAACGACACGATCGTGGCCTCGTAGTTCGGCACGAGCTTCCCGTCGACCTCGATCATCAGGTCGAACGGCGGCTTCGGCTGCGGCAAACTCGGCGTCTCCCGGGGTTCCGTGGGTGTGTCTACCTCCGGCACCAGCGGAACTATAGCGAGCAAAACCCTCTTGGCATGCGGCCCTCGGTGCTCGGCACTCCGCTGCAATGGCGAATTCGATCTGAGGTCGTCGTTTCGATGTCTGAACGGCGATCGCGGAATAAATCATCTAACCTGCCGCCCCGATGCCGGCCAGAAGCACCAAGAGGGACCTTGCGCGCACCTCGATCAACGGGGATTACGACGCGATCGTTTGCGGGGCGAGCTTCGCCGGCCTCGCGACGGCGAGGGAGTTGGCCGGGGCCCGGCTGCCGGGCGGACGGGCGGCCCGGGTGCTGCTCCTCGACCGCTACGAGGTCGGCGAGCGGCAGACCTCGGCCTGCGCCACGCCGACGGCATGGCTCGACGTGCTGGGGCTACGAGGATCGGCGCTCCAGGAGTTCGGCACGCTGGTCACCCATAGCGATCACGCCACGGCGAGGGTTGAGCTTCCGTGGACCTTCTCTACGTTCGACTACCCACGGCTGTGCTCACTGCTCGGCGAGCACAACGACGCCGAGTTCGAGATAGCGACCGTCACCGGGCGAGCCGGTGCCGGCGCGCCACCCGAAGGTGCCCCGATCACGGTCACGACCGATCGCGGCGACCTATCGGCACCGCTGGTCGTCGACGCGCTCGGTTGGAGGCACGTGCTCGGCACTGATCCCCACCAGCCTCCCGGCGCGCCGCTGACTCGCGGCCTCGAGGTGCATCCGGCAGGAAGTGGGGATGAGCTCGAGGTCTGGATCGATCGCCGCTTGATCCCGGCCGGCTACGGCTGGAGCTTCCCGGCCGCCGACGAAGTACGAATCGGGGTTGCCTCTTTCAACCCGGAGCATCACGTGCGCAAGCCAACCGAGCGACTCACCCAGGAGCTGCGCCGCCCGCCGGCCGGCTTCCAAGGAAACTGGATTCCACACGAGCTACGCGACGCGGTCGATGGAGGAGTCTTCTCCGCCGGCGACTCCGCCGGACACTGCCTGCCGCTAACCGCGGAGGGGATCAGAACCGCGTTTTACTTCGGCATCGCCTGTGGGCGCGAGTTACGACGGGTTCTTGAAGGGCGGGCGACACGCGAGACCGCGCTACGGCGCTACCGGCGCTTCAACGCCCAGCACGAGAGGCAGTTCGATCTCCTGTTACGGGGCCAGCGCTTCGTACCTCAAGTTGGTCCGCGCTCCCTTGCGGCCGGGGTCCGGGCGATCGCTCGCCCCCGCATCGCGACGTGGGCGTTCAGGCACTACCTCAACGTCGCGCACCCGAGCTATGCGGCCGGCGCTACGCTCAGGCGCGAACCACCAGCACGGTCCCGACGATCAGCGCAGCGACCCCCAGAAGCCGTGTCAGCGTGATCGGCGTCTTGTCGAGGCCCAGCACGCCTATGCGATCGATCACGACTGCCGCCGTCAGCTGACCCGCGACGGTCGCCGCAGTGACGCCACCGGCACCCAGCGTTCGGACTGTTAGCAGCACGGTCGTAACGTAGGCCGCACCCAGCAATCCACCGACCAGGTAGTACCAGCGCACGCTGGTCGCCTCCCCAATGCTCTTGATATCGCCGGTCGCCACCGCGATCCCCGCCAGCAGCACCGTGCCGACGGCGAACGAGATCAACGCCGCCGCGAAGGTCGAAGTCGACCGACCGAGGCCGGAGTTGATCGGCGCCTGCAGCGCGATCAATCCGCCCACGGCGGCCGTCGCGATCGCAGCTAGGAGGACTCGATCCACTAGAACGTCACTTCGCTTCCAGCCAGTTGTCGCCGATGCCGACGTCGACCTTCAGCGGCGGGTCGAGCTCACACGCGGCCTCCATCTCCGCCGCCATCGACTCGGCGACGCGCTGGCCCTCGTCGAGCGGCGCCTCGAACAGAAGCTCGTCGTGAATCGTCAGCACCAGGCGCGATCGTAGGTCGTCGTCGGCCAGCCGGCGGTCGCAGCGGGTCATCGCGATCTTGATGATGTCGGCCGCCGTCCCCTGGATCACGGTGTTTACCGCCAACCGCTCGCCCTGCATGCGCGTCTGGAACTGGGCCGAACGCAACTCCGGGATGTCACGGCGGCGGCCGAACACTGTCGTCACGTACCCCTGCTGTTTCGCATCGGCGATCGTGCGCTCGATGAAGGCCTGGACCGCCGGGAAGCGGCCCATGTAGTTGTCGATGTACTCGGCGGCTTCGTCGTGCGGGATCTGGAGTTGATCCGAGAGCCCGTGCGCACTGAGTCCGTAGACGATGCCGAAGTTAACGGCCTTGGCTCGCGCTCGCTCGCCCGGACCAACCTCGTGGGGCGACAGCTTCATCACCTCGGCGGCGGTCGCCGCGTGCACGTCTTCGCCGCGCTCGAAGATCTCCTTGAGGACCTGCTCGCCGGCGACATCGGCAAGAATCCGCAGCTCGACCTGCGAGTAGTCGGCCGAGACAAGCCTTTTGCCCTCCTCGGCCACGAAGCACGACCGAATCTTGCGTCCGAGCTCAGTCCTGATCGGAATGTTCTGGAGGTTCGGGTTGGTGCTCGAGAGCCGGCCGGTCGCGGCACCCGCCTGGTTGAAGGTCGTGTGCAAGCGCCCCGAGCGCTCGTCGATCAGCGCCGGCAGCGCGTCGAAGTAGGTGCTCTTGAGCTTCGACAGCTCGCGCCAGCTCTCGACCTTGGCGACGATCGGGTGCTCGTCGCGGATCGCGCGCAGTACGCGTGCGTCGGTCGAATAGCCTGTCTTGCCGCGCCGCTTGCGCGTCAGGCCCAGCTTTTCGAACAGGATCCGCCCGAGCTGCTGAGGCGAGCCGATCGTGAACTCCTCTCCCGCCAGCTCCCAGATTCCGTGCTGAAGCTCGTCGATCTCGTCGGCAACGCCGGCCGCCAACTCACCGAGCTTGTAGGTATCGAGCCTGACGCCCTCGCGCTCGACGCGGCACAGGATCTCGACCAGCGGCAGCTCGATGTCGTCGAACAGCGAGCGCAGGCCGAGCTCGACGATCTGCTCTTCCTGGTGCTGCGCCAACCGATGCACTGCCACCGCCTGCGACGCCGGAGCGGCCTCGTCATCGAGCGTGCCGATCCCCGCGGCCTCGAGCAGGTCGTCGAGTTCGTAGCGACGACGCGCCGGGTCAATCAGGGCGGCCGCGATCAAAGTGTCGTGCGCGAGCGTCGGCGGGGCGACCCGAAGATCTCGCGCGGGCTCGCCGAGGCGCGGTCCAAGCCTGGTGGCGATCGCCTTCCAGTCGTGGGCGACCAATGGCCGTTCGCCCCAAGCCTCGAGCAAATCGGCGAGCGACGCGGCCTCTCCGGCGATCGCCTCCCCGGCGCCGGCGTATGCCGCCCAACGCAGCCCGCCCTCACCGGACGATGCCGCGAGCGCCGTCCGGCCACCGGCGAGCTTTGCTATGTCGGTGAGCTTCGCGTCGCGGGTCTCGACCTCGGGCTGCGCGCCGACAGGCTCGCTCGCCGGCCCCGAGTCCAGCACTCCCGACTGTTCGACGCGGCGCAACGGATCGCGTAGCTCCCAGCGCGTGAACACCTCACGCAAGCGCGAGCGGTCCGGCTCCGCGGCAGCCACCTTGGCCACGTCGATGCCGGTGTCGATGTCGCGCTTGAAGGTCGCAAGCTGCTTCGACAGACGAGCTAGGTCGGCGTTGTCAAGCAGATTCTGCTTGCGCTTGGCTCCCGAGATCTTGTCGATGCTGGCCAGCACGCCTTCAAGAGAGCCGTATTCCTGAAGTAACGCCGCCGCGGTCTTGTCGCCGATCCCGGGCACGCCGGGGATGTTGTCCGAGGTGTCGCCCTTCAGGCCTATGAAGTCGGTGACCAGCTCCGGCGGGACCCCGTAGCGTTCGATCACGCCCTCGCGATCGTAGATCTTCGTGTCGGTGATCCCGCGCGAGGTGGTCATTACGCTTACAGCGCCATTGTCGGGTAGCTGGTAGGCGTCGCGATCGCCGGTCACTACCATCACCTTGATCCCGGCCGCCTTCGCCTGCTCCACCAGACTGGCGATTACGTCGTCGGCCTCGTAGCCCTCGACGCTCGCGTTCTCGTAGCCGAGCGCCTCGACCAGTGGCGCAAAATGCGGCCACTGGTCGCGTAACAGGTCGGGTCGCGGTTTGCGCTGGGATTTGTAGGGCTCATAGGTCTTCTCGCGCCCCGACATGCCGCGGTCCCAAACGACGATCGTCGCCTTCGGCCCGTATTCGGTCAAGATCTTGACCATCATGCTGGCAAAGCCGAAGATTGCGTTGGTCGGCTCGCCACTGGACGTCGCGATCGTGTCCGGAAGCGCGAAAAATGCGCGGTAGGCGAGGCTGTTGCCGTCGATCAGGAACAGTTCTCGGTCGGTCGCCACGCCGGGATCATATGAATATGGGCCGCCCGCGTTACGGGACAGCGGAGGGCCGCCAGTGCTCCCGGTTTTCCCGGCTAAGGGAAAACCGGAATATGTTCCAGTCCCGTACTATCGCTCGCCAGAGACCATGTCAGTTACTCCAAGCGCCTCATACAGCCTGACCCTTCGCGTCCGCCTCGAAAACGAGCCGGGCATGCTCGGCAGGGTCACTTCCGCGGTCGGCAAGGCCGGCGGCTCACTCGGAGCGATCGACATCGTCAACGCGTCGGGCGGCCAGCTCGTTCGCGACCTCGCGGTCGACGCCCGCGACCAGAAGCACTGGGACGACATCCTCGCCGCGATTTCGGCCGTCGACGGAGTCGAGCTGCTCGACTGGACCGATCGCACGTTCCGCATACATTTCGGCGGCAAGATCGAGCAGCTCAACAAGACGCCGCTGCGCACCCGCGACGACCTGTCGATGGCCTACACCCCGGGAGTAGCGCGCGTCTGCAGCGCGATCCGCGAGGACCGGGAGCTCGCCTTCAAGTACACGATCAAGCGCAACTACGTCGCGGTCGTGTCTGATGGCTCCGCGGTGCTCGGACTCGGCGACATCGGCCCGGAAGCAGCGATGCCGGTGATGGAGGGCAAGGCGATGCTGCTAAAGGAGTTCGGCGGAGTCGACTCCTTCCCGATCTGCCTCGACACAAACGATCCAGACGAGATCGTCGCTGCGGTCAAGGCGATCGCGCCCGCCTTCGGCGGAATCAACCTCGAGGACATCTCCTCGCCGCGCTGCTTCGAGATCGAGGATCGCCTCAAACAGGAGCTCGACATTCCCGTTTTCCACGACGACCAGCACGGCACAGCGGTGGTCGTGATGGCCGCCCTGTTCAACGCACTCAAGATCACGGGCAAGCGCCTCGACGAGCTGCGCGTCGCGATGGTCGGGCTCGGCGCAGCCGGGATCGCGGTCACTCGCATGTTGCTGCAGGTGGGGATCGACGACATCATCGGCTGCGACACGCGCGGCATCATCCATGTCGGCCGCGAGGACTGGGAGGCGATGCACCCGCTCAAGCGCTGGTACGCGGAGCACACCAACCGCGAGCGCCGCACGGGCGGGCCGGCCAACGCGCTCGACGGCGCCGACCTGTTCATCGGGCTGTCGGGGCCCGGAGTGCTCGAGGCCGGCGACCTTGACCGCATGAATGGTGACGCGATGGTGTTTGCGATGGCCAACCCGCTGCCCGAAGTGATGCCCGAACAGGCGGCCGGGCACGTGCGGATCATCGCTACGGGCCGCTCCGACTATCCGAATCAGATCAACAACGTCCTCTGCTTTCCTGGGATCTTCCGCGGCGCCCTCGACGCGCGCGCTACCAGGATCACCGAGGAGATGAAATTGGCTGCGGCCCACGGAATCGCCGAGGTGATCTCGGCCGATGAGCTATCCGAGGACTACATCGTTCCGAGCGTGTTCGACCGGCGCGTCGTCGACGCGGTTGCGTCCGCCGTCACGAAAGAGGCCTTGCGCGCCGGGATCTCGCGCGCAGAGGCGCCTCTGGAGAGCGCCGCGGTGACTGCCGAACCAGAATGATCGAGCTGCGATGACGGCTTCCCCGACTGGCAAGCTGAGAGATGCACCGGCCTGGAAGCGCCCGGTGATCCGGGCCGCGCAGTCAAGGATCGGCGGCTGGTGGTTCATCAACGTCGGCCGCCGTATTGACCCCTTCCTGTTACGCGCCAGCAACGGCCGAATCAGCACTGCACTCGGGCAGCCGGTGTTGCTGCTCGAGATGCGCGGCGCGAAGACCGGGCAGCCGCGCTCGCTACCGCTGGTCTACGCGACTGACGGCGACGACATCTTGCTGGTCGCTTCGAAAGGCGGCAGTCCCAAACACCCCTCCTGGTACCACAACCTGAGGGCCCATCCGAACGTGGCGGTGCTGGCTGGCAGGCGTAGCGGACCGTCCGTCGCTCGCGAGGCCGCCGACCAAGAGCGCGAGCGCCTCTGGGACCTGGTCACGACCGGCTACCCAGGCTACGACGCCTATCAGGCGCGCACCGGTGGTCGCACGATCCCGGTGGTGGTGCTGGAGCCAGAGCCTGAGCATCTTTAGCGCGGCGGCGTGGCCGCTGCTCGCGCTCCGCGCAGATTCGCGGCAAACGACGGCCTACGATTCTCTATCTCGTAGCCAGCAATGCGATTGAGCGAGGTGTCGCCGTTGGCGTCGATCGAGAAGCGCCCGATCGGGCTGTCGAAGTTCTTGGTCGCAATCATCGCCTCGACCACTTCCTCGCGCTGGTCGGCCCTATCGCCCGCTCGGTCGATCGCGTCGAGCAGCATCGCCATCGCCGTGTATCCGTACGCGGCATAGGAATCAGGCTGCTTGCCGAACGCTTTGCGGTAGTCGGCGACGAAGCTTTGGCCCGCCTCCGGCAGCTGTCGCAGGTTCTGAACGCTCGAGGTCAGGAATGTCTTGCCGGCCGCCGATCCGATCCTCGCGTAGAACGCCGGGACGAGTAATCCGCTCGGGCCCATCAAGCGAACGTCGGGCATCGCGGCGTGGAGGTCGCGCCACAGCTGCAGGGCGTTGCTCTCCTGGCTACCGCCGAAGTAGATCGTGTCGGGTGACTGCTCTGCAATCCTGGACGCAAATTCCTTGTAGTCTTTGCGACGCGGATCCATCGTCCGCTCTTCGACGATCGTCAGCCCCAGCTTCTCCGCAGCCGCACCGAACTGTGTGACCAGCGCGTTGCCCTCGCCACTCTTGTCGCCGAGCAAGAGGACGCGCTTCGCACCGAGCCGCCTCGCCCAGCGCGCGCCGGCCGAGGCCTGCACATCGTCGGCGGGAACCACCCTCGCGAACGTCTGCTGCCCTGAGGGGTAGTACTTTTCGGGTTCACCCTTGTCGGACCCGATGGCGGGCCGGGTCAGGCCGGCCGCGGTCGAGGCCGGCGAGAGTTGTGCAATACCAGCCCCGTTCGTGATCGGCAGCGAGATCGCAGTCGCGGCCGAGTCAAAGTCGCCGATGTAGGCGATCGTGTGCGAGTTCTCGACCGCGCTACGTGCGTTGTTTGCGACGCGATCCGCGTTCCAGCCGGGGGCATCACCCTGTCCTTGCGAGGTCGAATCATCGGAGACCGCGAAGTTGATCTTGAACCTCCCGGCCTCGCCTCCAGCCTGACTCAACGCCAACTTCTGGGCGTTGATGATGTTGCGAGACTGCTGGGCGTGAGGGCCCTGCCGCGGCAGGCTCGAGTACACGGTCGCAAAGCCGCCGGAGATGCGCCCCGCGGTGCTCTGATCGGCGGCACAGCCGATCGCCAGCGACGCAAGCGCCGTGACGGACAGGCCGGCGACGGCGATCGTGGCCAGGATGCGTTTTATCGAGGAATTCGGCAAGGCACCAAGGTCGAAGATCGCGGATTGTATCCCGCCGACGATCCCGGAAGATATATTGCGTGCGCGATGAAGATCGGAATCCTCACCGGCGGCGGTGACTGCCCTGGCCTCAACGCCGTGATTCGCGCCGTAGTGCGCAAGGGAATCAACCACCATGGGCACAGCGTCGTTGGCTTCCGCGACGGCTGGCGTGGTGTGCTGGACCGAGACACGCAGGAGCTGAGCAACGCCGCCACGGCTGGAATTCTCCACCGCGGCGGCACGATCCTCGGCACCTCACGCACCAACCCCTACGCGGTCGACGGCGGCTCGGAGCTGGTTCGTAGGAACCTCGAGGCGGAGGGCATCGACGCTCTGATCGTGATCGGCGGCGAGGACACGCTCGGAGTCGGAAACCGGCTGTCCCAGGAAGGGATCGACGTCATCGGCGTACCCAAAACGATCGACAACGATCTTGGCGCGACCGACTTCACGTTCGGCTTCTGGACCGCGGTACAGGTCTGCACCGACGCGATCGACCGCCTGCACACCACGGCCGAGTCGCACAACCGGGTGATCGTGGTCGAGGTGATGGGCCGCCACACCGGCTGGATCGCCACCTACTCCGGAATAGCCGGTGGCGCCGACGCGATCTTGATTCCGGAGCGGCCGTTCGACCTCGACGAGATCTGCTCCCTGATCGCGCAGCGGCACAGTCGCGGTCACAACTTCTCGATCGTCGTGGTCGCCGAGGGCGCGACGCCGGCGGGCAGCGAGGACCTCGCCGAACAGGGCGAGACCGACGCGTTCGGACACGCGCGACTCGGCGGGATAGCCAAGTTCCTCGAGAAAGAAATCGAACAACGCACCACGTTCGAGACACGCATGACGATCCTCGGTCACGTCCAGCGCGGCGGTACGCCGGTTGCTTTCGACCGCGCGCTCGCGACACGCTTCGGCGTGGCCGCGGTCGATGCCGCGTCAAACGGGGAGTTCGGCAAGATGGTCGCGCTGCGCGGTTCGGCAATCGTCACGGTGCCGATAGAGGACGCGACGGTCGAGCTGAAGCTCGTCGACAGCTCGCTCTACGAGACTGCTGAAGTCTTCTTCGGCTAGCTTAGGCCTCTTCTCGGGACGGCCGGCGCATGTGGATCAGGATTCCGGCGCCGAGGATCACCAGCGCGATGATTGCGCCAACGTCGGGCTCGAGCCCGATCGCCCAGAGCACGACAAACGTACACATCGCCACCACTGCTGCGAGATAGATCGCCATAGCGGCGCGAAGATTACTAGCCGAGAGCGCGGGCCATCGAGGTCGTGATCTCCCGCACTTGCGCGAGCCCGGCGCCGAAGTCGGGCGCCTCGGATATCGCGCGCACGAGGCGGCTGCCGACTATCACCCCGTCGGCGATCTTCCCCACCTGGGCAGCCTGCCCGGGCGTGCCGACCCCAAAGCCGACCGCCACCGGGACGCTGCTGGCTGCGCTGGCGCGCGCCACCACGTCGCCCACCTCTGGCGGCAGGTCCGCGCGTTCGCCGGTGACGCCGGTGACCGACACGACGTAGACGAAGCCACGCGCCTGCGAGGCGATCCAGTCGATCTCCTCGGGCGGTGTCGTCGGCGCGACCAGCGCCACCAGCGCGACACCGGCAGCGTCGCAGGCCTGACGAAGCCCGTCGGCCTCGCGCGCCGGCATGTCGGGCACGATCAAGCCCGCGACGCCCGCAGCCGTGAGCCTGGCCGTGAGCGCCTCGAAGCCGCGCCCGATGATCGGGTTCGCGTAACACATCACAACGATCGGCAGGCTCTGCGCAAGCGGCGACGCGACCTCGTCAAGAATCCGATCGAGCGTCGCCCCAGCCGAGAGCGCCAGCTCGCCGGCCGCCTGAATCTCCGGACCGTCGGCAAGCGGATCGGAGAACGGCACACCTAGTTCGATCAGGTCGGCGCCCGCATCGACATATGCCTCGCCAACCCGCAGCGACGCCCCCAGATCGGGATAGCCACCCATCATGTAGGGCATCAGTGCGGTCCGCTTGCCGGACGAGTCGAACGCCTGGGCGATCGCCCCCGGGCGCGAGGAGACGGCCTCAGCCATCCTGCGCCAGCACCTCCTCAAGGTCCTTGTCGCCGCGACCGCTAAGACAAACCAGCGTCACCGCCTTCGTGTCGGCCGGTGGATTGTCGATCAACCAGGCGATGGCGTGAGCCGCCTCGAGCGCCGGGATGATCCCCTCCAAGCGCGACAGCTCGCGAAACGCCGACAGAGCCTCGCCGTCGGTGACCGATTCGTAGCGGACGCGGCCACAGTCGCGTAGGTGCGCGTGCTCCGGGCCGCTGCCGGGATAGTCGAGTCCGGCCGAGATCGAGTGCGCCTCGACGATCTGGCCGTCGTCGTCCTGCAGAATCGAGGACAGTGTGCCGTGCAACACCCCCTCGCTTCCGGCCCCCAGCGATGCTCCGTGGCGCCCGCTGGCGAGCCCCTCGCCGCCTGCCTCGACACCGATCAACTCGACCCGCTCGTCGCCGATGAACGCGGTAAACATGCCGATCGCGTTGCTGCCGCCGCCAACGCAGGCGATGACGCGATCGGGCAGTCGGCCTTCGCCGTCCAGCATCTGCGCCCTCGCTTCGTCACCGATCACTCGCTGTAGGTCGCGCACCAGCGCCGGGAACGGCGCCGGTCCGACCGCCGAGCCGATGATGTAGTGCGTGTCGCCGACGTTCGCCACCCAGTCACGAATCGCCGCGCTGACCGCCTCCTTGAGCGTACGCGCGCCGCTATCGACCGGCGCGACCGCAGCGCCCAGCAACTCCATGCGCTCGACGTTCGGCTTCTGACGGCGCATATCCTCGGTGCCCATGTAGACGACGCACTCGAGGTTGAGCAGCGCGCAGGCGGTCGCGGCCGCCACCCCATGCTGACCGGCCCCGGTCTCCGCGATGACGCGACCTTTGCCCATCCGCTCGGCCAGTAGCGCTTGGCCTAGGGCATTGTTTATCTTGTGTGCGCCGGTGTGGTTGAGGTCTTCGCGCTTGAGCAGCACGGTCGAGCCGACATGCCCGGAAAGTCGCTGCGCCCGATAGAGCGGCGACGGACGGCCAACGTAGTCGCGCAGCAGCGTTGCGAAGCGCTCCTGAAACTCGGCGTCCCCGCGCGCCTCGCGCCAGGTCTGCTCGAGTTGGTCGAGCGCGGGCATCAAGGTTTCCGGAACGTAGCGACCGCCATACGGACCGAAGCGCCGCTCGATGTCGGGGGTGGCAGCCATCAGACCGCCACCGCCGTGCCGCGCACGGCCTCCAAGAAGCTATTCAGCAGTCCGGCCTCTTTGATCCCGGGAGAGGCCTCGATGCCGCTCGACACATCGACCGCGAACGGCTGCGCGACCGAGATCGCTTCGGCGACGTTATCCGGCCGCAGCCCCCCGGAGAGGATCAGCGGCGGCTGGGTCGGATGCGAGGCCGCCAGCGACCACTCAAAGCTCTGGCCGGTCCCGCCGGGCAACCCAGGGATGTGGGCGTCGAGCATGTGGAAGTCGGTGGCGAAGACGCGCAGCTCGCGCACCGAGGCAGCGTCGCGGACACGCATCGCCTTGACGATCTTCAGCCCGGTGCTACGTGCCGCCTCGGCGCAGTATGCCGGCCCTTCGTCTCCGTGGAATTGGAGCATCGTGAACGGGATCGCCTCGGCCGCCGCCGCCAGCTCATCGAGCGAGGCATCGACAAAGACCCCGACCAGCTCGACCCTGCGCTTGAACGACTCCGCGAGCTGCGCGACGTGTTCGGGGGCGCAGTACCTGGGGCTGTCGGGCCACATGATGAAGCCGAGCGCCCAAGCGCCGCCCGAGACGGCACGCTCGGCATCCTCGGCGCGCGTGATGCCGCAGATCTTGACCTTCGTCTCCACGATCGATCAATCGTAGAGGGTCGATCCGGACGCCCACTCGAAACGCCCCCGGTCGCCGGCCCTAAGAGCCGGCGGCCAGTTGCGGGAGGGTTCGTCGTGCGAGTAAGTTGCTTCTGGGGTTAGGGGAGGCCGGGTACCTGCGGCTGTTGGCGCTGGCCGCCCTGGTCGTCCTGCGGGTCCTGACCGGCCCTCGCCGGCCGGTCCCCGAGCTTGATGTCGATGGTTTCGGTCTTGCCCGAGCGCCGAACGGTCAGAGTGACCTTGTTGCCGGGTTCTTTCGAGTCGACGATTTCGATCACGTCGTCCATCGACTCGATGGTCTTGTCGTCGATCTTGGTGATCACGTCACCACCGAGCACAAGGTCGCTGCCGTTGATCGACACCTGGGTGTCGCCACCCTTGACGCCGGCCTTCTTGGCCGGTCCGGTCACCGTCTGGACGAGCACGCCCTTGTCGACCGCGAGGTTAAGCCGCTTGGCGATCGAGGAGCTGATCGACGCGCCAGTGATTCCGAGGAAGGCGTGCTCGACCTTTCCGTCGCCGCGCAGATCCTTGGCGATCTTCTCCACCTGGTCGATCGGAATCGCAAATCCGATGCCGACGCTGCCGCCGCTACCGCCGGCGGTAGCGATCTGCGAGTTGATTCCGATCACCTTTCCATTGACATCAAGCAGCGGACCGCCCGAGTTTCCGGGGTTGATCGCCGCGTCGGTCTGGATCACGTTGCGAATAGTGAAGTTGTTGGGCGCCTGCAGCTGACGCTGGATCGCGCTGACGATCCCGGTCGTCACCGTTCGGTCGAGCCCGAACGGATTGCCGATCGCGACCACCGGGTCTCCGACGTGGACGTTGTCCGAGCTGCCAAGCTCCAACGGCTTCAACTCGGCCTCTTCGGAGTCGACCTTCAGCAGCGCGACGTCCGAACTGAGGTCCGTGCCGACGATCTTGGCGTCAACCGTCTTGTCGTCCTCGAACGTGGCCTCGACATTGCTGGCACCATCGACGACATGAGCGTTCGTGAGGATGAATCCCTTCTTGTCGAGCACGAAGCCCGAGCCGCTCGCTTGGCCTTTCTGCTCCTGCGGCGGGCCGAACGGGGACTGCGAGCGCCGCACGACCTCGGACGAGATGAAGACCACGCCGGGGGCGTCTTTCTCGTAGACCTCGCGTACGGTCGGCGCATCGCCGGATGACTTGGCCTGCGACGTGAGCGCTCCCCGAACCACGGTCCTCGTCTCGGTGTCGCGGGTCAAGCTCACTACCAGAGCTGCGGTTCCGAACACGAAGCCGATGCCACCAAGTAGCACCGCGATCGTCGACTTCTGCATCATGCCTGCCCCCGTGGGTTGAGTTGGTTCGTGTTCAGACTTCGACTCATTTGTAGCCGCTGCTTGTTAAGCACGCTTGAAATCAAGGTAGGAGGCGCATAAGAGATCCTAAGAGGCGTCGCCGCTGGCTTCGAGCAGCGCGCGGCAGAGCCCTTCCGGGTCGTCCGCGCCCATCAGGCTTCCGCCGATCAGAACCGCGTCGACCCCCACATCTTCGAGTTGGGTGATCTGCTCTCGCGACGACACGCCGCTCTCGGAGACGACGGTCTTGCCGGCAGGGATGTCTGTCATCAGCTCGAACGTACGCTCCACATCAACCGAGAAGTCGTGCAGGTCACGGTTGTTGACCCCGATCACGTCAGCGTCGATCCCGAGCGCCACTTCCAGCTCGCCGGCGTCGTGAACCTCGACCATGCAATCGAGGTCGAGGCCGCGAGCTTCCTCGTACAGTTCACGCAGCCAGTCCGGTGACAGGGCGGCGACGATCAGCAGCACTGCGTCGGCCTCAGCCACCGCGGCCTCGTAGAGTTGATAGCGGTCTATCGTGAAGTCTTTGCGAAGGATCGGCAGGCTTGTCGCACTGCGGGCGGCACGCAGGTCGGCCAGCGAGCCGCCGAAGTGATCGCTCTCCGTCAGGATCGACAGCGCCGCAGCGCCGCCACGCTCGTAGGCGCCAACCTGATCCGAGACCGGGACCGAACCACGCGCAAGCTCGCCGGCGGACGGTGAGCGCCGCTTGTACTCGGCGATCAGCGATATCCCTGGACTTGCGAGCGCCTCGCGGAACGGGCGACCCTCGGAGCGAGTCGCGGTCGCGCGTTCCAACTCTTCGAACGACACCTGTTCGCGGCGTCGTTCGACCTGGGCACGGACCGACTCGACGATCTGGTCGAGCACCGTCATGGCCGCTCCGGTGGCCCGAGTTCGACCGTCTTGGCGATGAAGCGATCGAGCGCCTCTGCTGCCGCGCCCGAGTCGATCGCCTCCTGGGCAAGCGCAACACCCTTGTCGAACTTGTCAGCCTTACCGGCGATGTATAGCGCGCCGCCCGCGTTGATCACGGCGAGCGAACGCTTCGGGCCGGTATCGACGCCTCTCAGAATCGAGCGAGTGATCTCGGCGTTCTGGTCGGGAGACCCGCCACGCACGGAATCGAGGTCAGCGCGCTCGAGCCCTACCCGCTCGGGAGAGAGCTTGTGATGCTTGGTGGTGCCAACCGAGGTTACCTCGATCAGCGTCGTCTCCCCCGACACACTGATCTCGTCGAGGCCGTCATCGCTCGACACGACCGCCGAGCGGGTCGTACCGAGTCTTCCAAGGGCGCCCGCGATCAGTTCGAGGTAGTCGGGATCGGAGACGCCAATCAATTGGTGGCTGGCGTTCGCCGGATTGGTCAAGGGGCCGAGGAAGTTGAAAATCGTGCGGACTCCAAGCGCCTTGCGCACTGGAACGACGTGTTTGGTTGCCTGGTGATGAGCGGGCGCGAACATGAAGCCGAAGCCGACCTCGTCGATGCATTCGGCGACCGCTTCGGGCGCGAGATCGATGCGCGCGCCGAGCGCCTCGAGCAGGTCCGCCGATCCCGACTTGCTGGTGGCGGAACGATTGCCGTGCTTGGCGACCCGAGACCCGGCCCCGGCTGCGATCAGTGCCGCAGTGGTGGACACGTTGAAGCTCGGCCGGCCGCCTCCTGTACCGGCTGTGTCGAGCAGATCGCCAGCGGCCGGTCGCACCGCCACGGCGAAGTCGCGCATCGTCCGCGCAAGGCCCACCAACTCATCAACCGTCTCCCCCTTTGTACGCAGTGCGATCAGGAACGCCGCGGTCTGAGCCCGGTCGACGTCGCCGTTCATGATCTCTCGCAATACGTCGCGTGCCTCGTCATCGGTCAGATCCTGCCCCGAGGCGACCGCGTCGATCGCGCGGGTGACGATCTCGTTGGGCATCAGTCGCGATCCAGGAAGTTGCGCAACATCAGCTTGCCGGCGTCGGTCAGCACCGATTCTGGATGGAACTGGACTCCCTCGGCCGGAAGCTCGCGGTGCCGGATCGCCATCACTGTGCCCGACGACTCGGCGGACATTTCCAGCTCGTCGGGCAGATCGGGATCGACGACCAGAGAGTGGTAGCGGCCGGCAACAAGGGGGTTCTCAACCGACCGGAAGATCGACTTACCGTCGTGACGAACCTCGGCGGTCTTGCCGTGCACCGGCTCACCGACGACCACGGTGCCACCGAACGCCTCGGCCATCGCCTGATGGCCGAGGCAGACGCCGAGCGTCGGAACCCCCGCCTCGGGAAAGCCGCGCGCGGCCTCGACCGAAATGCCAGCATCGATCGGCCGGCATGGGCCGGGAGAGATCACGACTCGGGCGGGTTTCGTCGAGATCAGCTCTTCGACGGTTGCGGCATCGTTGCGCACAACGTCGATCTGCGCCCCCAACTCGCCCAAATACTGGACGAGGTTGTAGGTGAAGCTGTCGTAGTTGTCGATCACCAAGACCCTGGTCACGGCCAGTCTCCTTGCTCGCAGGCAAGTTCCATCGCTCTGAACACGGCTTCAGCCTTGGCTTGCGTTTCTGCGTACTCGTAGTTCGGATCGGAGTCGGCGACAACTCCTGCGCCAGCCTGAACATATGCCTTGCCGTTCTTGAACACGACGGTGCGGATGTGGATGCAGGTGTCGAGGTCGCCCGAGTAGCTCAGGTAGCCAATCGCGCCGCCGTAGAATCCTCGCTTCTGCGGTTCCAGCTCGTCGATGATCTCCATCGCCCGGATCTTCGGTGCACCCGAAAGCGTTCCCGCCGGCAGGCAGGAGCGCAGAGCGTCAAGCGCAGCGTACTCAGGCCGCAGCGTCCCCGAGACCTCGGAAACGATGTGCAGCACGTGCGAGTAGATCTCCACGCGCATTAGGTCCTCCACCTGGACACTCGCGTACTCGCAGACCCGACCGAGGTCGTTGCGCGCCAGATCAACCAGCATCACGTGCTCGGCGCGCTCCTTCTCGTCGCCGATCAGCTCGTCGGCCATCTTCCGATCCTCTTCGACTGTCCGACCACGTGGCCGCGTGCCGGCGATTGGCCAGATCTCAGCCCGGCGGCCGGTCTCTCTATGTTGCACCTTCAGCAGTGGCTCCGGCGAAGCGCCGACGATCGAGAAGTCATCGAACTCGAGGAAGTACATGTATGGCGACGGGTTGACGACACGCAACCCGCGGTAGACCGAGAACGGCTCCACCGGGCAGGGCCCCGACCAACGCTGCGACACAACCACCTGGAACGCGTCGCCTGCGTGGATGTACTCGACCGCCTTGGCGACCGCAGCTTCGTAGCGCTGCTGGGTCATATTGGACACGAACGCCCCCTTCGGGTCGCCGTCGCGCGGGGCCGCGTCGGCTCGCGGCACGGGCTCCGCGAGCAGCCCTCGCGCCCGCTCGATCTGCGCGACCGCCGCCGCATAGGCCGAGTCGACTCCGCCATCTGCCTCGACGAACACGTTGACCATGATCGTCACCTCGTGCTGGAGATGATCGAACACGACCAGGGCATCGGAGATCATCAACGCCATGTCGGGCGTGCCGATGTCGTCGGGGTTCGGCTCAGGCAGTTTCTCGACGGTGCGCGCCAAGTCGTAGCCGAAGATCCCGACCGCTCCACCCGAGAACGGTGGCAGACCCTCGAGCGGCGCCACCCGGTACTTCGACATGTACTCCGACACAGCCGCGAAAGGGTCGCTGCAATCCTGCTCGGTGACCTCGTCGGCGCTGCCAATGCGCAAGCGGTGATCGGCATAGCTGATTAGCGCGCGGGGGCGAAAGCCAAGGAACGAGTAGCGCCCGACCTGGCCGTGATCTGCCGATTCGAGCAGGAACGCCGGCCCCCGGCCACGCAACTTGAGAAACGCCGAAACGGGCGTTTCACAATCGTCGACAAACGTATGCCTCACGGGAATCACGTTGTAGTCATCAGCCAGCCGCCGAGCTTCGTCGAGGCTCGGGGTCGCCGGCAATGCCGATGTCGTCGCGGTCGGCACGCTCAGTCCTCGCCGCCCATGCGAGACACGAGCTCAGCGTAGGCGTCTGCGTAGCTGAGGCCTCGTGATTGCATCAGAACGCCCAGGTGGTAGAGCAGGTCGGCCGCCTCCTCGCTGACACGCTGATCGGACTCCTCGCTCCCAGCACGCACGACCTCCTCGGCCTCCTCGGTCAGCTTGGCGCCGATCGCGTCGATACCGCCGCGGTACAACTCGGACGTGTAGCTGCCAGCGGGCATCTCGGCTTGGCGATCGGCCAGCGTTCGCGCGAGTGCCGGTGTGGCCTCGTGGGTAGCGAGCTGGGGGTCTCCAATCGTCCGGTAAAAGCAAGTCCGCTCACCTGTGTGGCAGGCTGGGCCGACCGGCTCGACCAGAGCCAGCAATGTATCGCCGTCGCAGTCGTAGCGCAGCGACCGCAGCGACTGCGTGTTCCCAGATGTCGCGCCCTTGTGCCAAAGCTCGCCGCGCGATCGACTCCAGAAGTGAACCTCGCCGCTCTCCAGCGTGCGCTCGAGCGCCTCGCGGTTCATGTACGCGAGCGTCAGGACCTCGCCCGTCTGCCAATCCTGGCTGATACACGGTACGAGGCCGTCGTCGTCGAAGGCTATCTGGTCTAGCGCTTTCATCCGATTGATTCTAGTGCCGGGTCCACGTTGGCCCGGCACTCGGGACGCAATCTAACCTCCGATTCCAAGCCGATCGAGCAGCCCTTCATCGCTGCGCCAGGCCTTGCGCACCTTGACCTTCAGGTCGAGATGCACGCGATCGGCAAGCACGAGCTGTAGCGCGGGCCGGGCGGCCGTGCCGATCGCCTTGATCATGTTGCCATTGCGGCCGATCAAGATTCCTTTCTGTGACTCGGTCTCGACCAGTACCGTCGCGGTCACGAAGCAGATCTCGTCGCGGCGCTCGATCTCCTCGACCTGCACCTCGATCGAGTGTGGAATCTCGTCTCGCATGCGAGCCAGCGCCTGTTCGCGGATCAGCTCGGCGAGCTGCTGCTCGCGCGGTTGGTCGGTGACTTCGCCATCTGGATAGAGCAGCGGTCCTTCCGGCAGCATCGCGATCAGTCCGTCGAGCAGCGCGCCGACGCCGTCGCCGGTCATGCCCGAGATCGGAAAGACCGCCTGCAACTTCAGCCCGGCGTCTTCCAGTCGCGCTGCGTGGAACAGCGCCTCGACAGTTGTACCTTTGTCGATCACATCGATCTTGTTGACCGCGACCAGCACCGGCGTCTTGGCCAAGACGAGCGCGCGCGCGATGAAGCGATCGCCGGGACCGATCTGCTCCGCACCGTTCAGGAGCATCAGGGCGACATCGCAGTCC